>JAESFT010000689.1_pt1 | contig 15330 bp, 10 predicted proteins | sample 9269451 | NCBI WGS metagenome assembly JAESFT01 (sample SAMN14502557, study PRJNA617106) | algae metagenome | isolation source: Scytonema hyalinum WJT4-NPBG1 and co-occurring heterotrophs from well... | place: USA: Mojave Desert, Joshua Tree National Park, California | collected 2006-05-25
GTCTAAAAGCTTGTTAATGATGTTGGCATGGCAGCCAAAAACTCAAGTCCAAGCGGAAACAAAAAAATCCCTAATTCGCTTACTAAAGTGCAATACAAAACTGCAATAAAAAAAGCCACACGCGAAGTCGCCTTCGGGTGGCTTTTCGGTGGAAGCCGGAAATAATTGTTGTGAGACAAATTGTACTGCTTCTAGGCAAAAAGTGGACTGTAACCGCTACATTTTTGAGAATCCCGTACCGGGAGCTTATTTCGCTCCCGAAACCTTAGGCTGCTCATGGTAGATCAACAAAGGTTTGGCGCCATTGGTAATCGTGTTCTCATCGATCACTACTTTGGCAACGTTATGCTGACTAGGCAACTCGAACATTACATCAAGTAATGCATGCTCGAGAATGGAACGCAAACCCCGTGCGCCAGTCTTGCGCTCGAGCGCCTTGCGGGCGATCGCGTGCAATGCTGCCGGCCGAACTTCCAATTCTGCCCCTTCCATCTGTAACAGCTTTGCATACTGTTTAATCAAGGCATTCTTGGGTTCAAGCAATATTTGGATTAGGGCTTCTTCGTTTAGTTCACTCAAAGTTGCGACGACCGGCAATCGTCCGACCAACTCGGGAATGAGGCCGAACTTAATCAGATCCTCTGGTTCTGCATCGAGCAATACCTCACTTGCAGTACGCTCCTGCTGGCTTTTCACGCTGGCAGCAAAACCGATTCCACTCTTCTCGGAGCGGTTGGAGATGATCTTTGCAAGTCCATCGAAGGCGCCACCGCAGATAAACATGATGTTGGTGGTGTCGATCTGCACGAAATCCTGGTTTGGATGCTTGCGGCCGCCTTGAGGCGGCACCGAAGCCATCGTACCTTCGATAAGCTTCAGAAGTGCCTGCTGGACGCCCTCGCCGGAAACGTCGCGTGTGATCGAGGGATTGTCGGACTTGCGTGAGATCTTGTCGATCTCGTCGATGTAGACGATGCCCTTCTGCGCTTTCTCCACTTCGTAATTGCAATTCTGCAATAGCTTCTGAATGATGTTCTCGACATCCTCACCGACATAGCCGGCTTCGGTAAGCGTCGTTGCATCGGCGATGACGAACGGCACGTTCAACATGCGCGCAAGTGTTTGCGCAAGAAGCGTCTTACCCGACCCGGTCGGACCGACGAGCAGGATGTTGCTCTTTGCAAGCTCGACTTCGTCTTTCTTGCCCAGATGCTTCAGGCGCTTGTAGTGGTTGTAGACCGCGACTGACAGGATGCGCTTTGCGGTCTCCTGTCCGATCACATATTGTCCGAGCAACTCGAAAATTTCCTGAGGCGTCGGCAAATCGGATTTTGGTCCGGCGACGGACTCGATGCTGGATGCCTCGTCACGGATGATGTCATTGCACAGGTCGATGCACTCATCACAGATGAATACAGATGGACCCGCAATCAGCTTTTTTACCTCGTGTTGACTCTTGCCGCAGAAAGAGCAGTAAAGCAATTTTTCGCCGCTGGAGGATTTTTTATCAGACATGGGGCAACGTATGTGTAGGGATGGATTCGATATTACCTGCGAATTCCGGATTCGTCACGACGCCGCTCAATAAAACGGGTCAGGTCCGGGAATCCGTCGCGCCAAAACAAAAACGCCCGAACGCAGTGACGTCCGGGCGTGTTCCGCGAGGACTGATCACTTAGGCACGTGTAGTCAGCACCTTGTCAATCATGCCATATTCAGCCGCATCTTCTGCGGACATGAAATTATCTCTGTCTGTATCCTTGCTGATTTGTTCCACGCTCCTGCCGGTTTTTTCCGCAAGAATATGGTTCAAACGATCACGCAGATACAGGATCTCACGAGCCTGAATCTCGATGTCCGCTGCCTGACCTTGCGCACCGCCAAGAGGCTGGTGAATCATGATGCGCGAGTTGGGCAGTGAAAAACGCTTGCCCTTGGCGCCGGCGGCTAGAAGGAACGCTCCCATCGAAGCAGCCAAGCCCGTGCAGAGGGTCGAGACGTCAGGCTTGATGAATTGCATTGTATCGAAGATCGCCATGCCTGCCGACACCGACCCGCCGGGCGAGTTGATATAGAGGGAGATATCCTTGTCCGGATTTTCACTTTCCAGGAACAGCAACTGAGCCACGATCAAATTTGCAGCGTGGTCGTTGACTGGACCGACCAGAAAGATCACCCGCTCTTTGAGCAGGCGCGAATAAATATCATAGGCGCGTTCGCCCCGGCCACTCTGCTCGATCACCATCGGCACCATGCCGAGCATTTCGGTATCGAGTGCGGAATTCCTTATCAGTCCTGACATGTGCTTTTCCTTTTGAAGACGGTTTGCACAAACAAGTTACGCCTGTGCGTTGTTGCCCATCAATTCGTCGAATGCGACCGGCTTGTCGGTCACCTTGGCTTTGCTCAGAACATAGTTAACGACGTTTTCTTCCAAAACAAGGGCCTCGACTTCGGCAAGACGACGGCGGTCGCTGTAATAATACTTCAGCACCTGCTGCGGGTCTTCGTAACTTTGCGCGAAATCTTCCACCTGCGCTTTGACCTGTTCGGGAGTTGCCTGCAAATTGTTGGTCTTGACGACTTCGGCCAGGATCAGGCCGAGGCGTACGCGGCGCTCTGCTTGAGGCGTGAAAAGCTCTGGAGGGAAAGGCATGTCCTTGGCATTCATGCCGCGCTGTGCCATGTCCTGACGGGTCATTTCAACCAGGCGCTCCACGTCCTGTTCGACCAGGGCTTTCGGCACGTCGAGTTCGGAGGCCTTGATCAACGCATCCATCACGCTGTCCTTGGTTTTCGCCTTGACACGGTTCTTCACTTCGCGTTCGAGGTTGGTCCGGATGTCTTCGCGCATCTTTGCCAGATCGCCGTCGGCAATGCCGAGAGACTTGGCGAATTCCGCATCGACTTCCGGCATGTGCGCCCATTCGATCTTCTTCATCGTGATCGTGAACTCGGCGGTTTTTCCGGCAACATCCTTGCCATGATAGTCAGCTGGGAAAGGCAACGGGAAGGTCTTTGACTCGCCGACTTTCAAGCCGGTTGCAGCGGCTTCAAATTCCGGCAGCATGCGGCCTTCACCGAGCACGAATGCGTAATCGTCGGCCTTGCCGCCCTGAAATTCGACGCCGTCGATGCGTCCGACAAAGTCGACCGTAACACGGTCGCCGCTCTGTGCACTTTGGTCAGCGCCGCCGTCGCCATGAGCGCCCTGCTCGCCCTTGACGTGGTAGTGAACGCGCTGCTTGCGCAGGATGTCGATTGTCTTGTCGATTTCGGCATCGGAGACTTCGGTTGTCACACGCTCGACTTCGGCGGTCGACAGATCGCCGATCCTGACTTCCGGGTAAACCTCGAACGTGGCATCAAATGCCACTGCGCCTTCGGCAACGCCTTCACCGGATTTCGGTTCGATCTTCGGCAGGCCGGCCACGCGCAGGTTATTTTCCGTGGCGGCGTCACTAAATGCACGGCCGACCTTGTCGTTCAGGACTTCCGTTTCAACTTGATATCCATACTGCTGGGCGACCATCTTCATCGGCACCTTGCCTGGACGGAAACCCGGCGCCTTCGCGGTGCGGGCACGGATCTTCAGACGTTTTTCGACTTCTGCCTGTACGTCTGCCAGCGGCAGAGTGATGGTAATGCGGCGCTCGAGTTTATCCAGGGTTTCGACTGCAGTTGACATGTGAATCGTCCAAAAAATGAGGAATTTTGTGGTGCGAGGAGGGGGACTCGAACCCCCACACCATTGCTGGCGTCAGGACCTAAACCTGGTGCGTCTACCAATTTCGCCATCCTCGCGGGAATATGCTTGCCTTGATCATGCACAAAAGCAAAGGGCGACCATGAAGTGAAATCCGGTCGCCCTGTTAAGCCTTGTTGGTAGCTCTTCAACTTCAGCCGCGAATTTTACTGGATTTTTTAAGTGGTCGCGCGATTTTTCAGCTGCGGGACCATCTCCGGGGTGGGTCAGGCCGGTCGTTTTACCTTGAACCAGGCCGCGTAGAGCGCCGGCAAAAACAGCAGGGTCAATGCCGTGGCAATGATTAGTCCACCCATGATCGCGACTGCCATCGGCCCCCAAAACACGGAGCGGGACAGCGGGATCATCGCCAGCACCGCCGCCGCCGCGGTGAGAATGATTGGCCTGAATCGCCTCACTGCCGATTCGATCACGGCGTTCCAAGCAGGAACACCTGCTGCGATATCCTGTTCTATCTGGTCGATAAGAATGACCGAATTTCGGATGATCATGCCGAACAAGGCGATAACGCCGAGTTGGGCCACGAATCCGAACGGACGCTGCAGAAGCAGCAGCGCCATGGCGGCCCCGGCCACTCCCAGCGGCCCAGTGAGGAACACGAGCACCGCACGCGAGAAGCTATGCAGTTGCAGCATGAGCAGCGTGAAAATGATGAATATCACCAGCGGCACGTTGGCGGCAATCGATTGTTGTGCCTTGCCGCTGTCTGCGGCCGCTCCCGCGAGTTCGATCCGATAACCAGCCGGCAGCGCCTGCCGCAACTGGTTCAACTCCGGATCGATCTGACTGGATACAGTCGGCCCCTGGATGCCGTCCACCACGTCGGATTGCACGGTAATGGCCCATTCCCTTCCCTCGCGCCAGACCACACCGGGTTCCCAGACGAATTGGGCACGTGCCACCTGTGACAGCGGCACGGATCTGCCTGTCGATGTTTGGATATTGGCGGCGTTGAGCGCGGTAATGGTTGAACGTTCCTCCACCGGTTGACGGATGGCGATATCAATCAGCTTGTTGCTGTCGCGGAACTGGCCGATCGTCGTGCCGCTGAGGATGGTATTGGCGGTACGCATCACGGCCTGCGAACTGATGCCGAGTGCGCGCAACTTATCCTGATCGAGATCGAGCCGCAAAACTTTCACCGACTCGTTCCAGTTGTCGTTCACCCCAATCGCATTGGGATTTGAACGCATGACGTCCTTCACCTGGTCGGCGATCGCGCGTACGGTCGCGACCTCGGTGCCGGAAACCCGGAACTGCACAGGATAAGGTACGGGAGGGCCATTCGGCAGCAATTTCACCCGGCCACGCACTTCGGGGAAGTCGTTCTTGAAGGCGTCTACAATCTTGAGACGCAGCGCTTCCCTTGCCTGCAGGTCCTTCGGCAGCACAACGATTTGGGACACATTGGTTTGCGGAAATATCTGGTCAAGCGGAAGATAGAAGCGCGGACTTCCAGTGCCGACGTAGGAGGTAACGCTTTCGACGCCATCCTGCCTGCGGATGAAATTCTCGAATTTTTTCGCCTGTGCCTCGGTTGCGGCAAATGCGGTCCCTTCCGGCATCCAGAGTTCGACCATCAGTTCCGGCCGACTGGAATCAGGGAAGAACTGCTGCTCGATGAACTTGAAACCGAAAACACCCAGCCCGAATACCAGCAGCGTCAGCAGGATCGTGGTCTTGCGCCATTCAACACACCATGCCACCAGCTTCCGGAAGCGCCGATAAAACGGCGAATCGAACAATTCATGATGACCGCCGGCGCCCGACGCGGGCTTTGCTTTCAGCAATACATACCCGATGTACGGCGTGAACAAAACGGCGGCGAACCAGGAGATCAACAGCGCAAGGGCATTCACCGAAAACATGGAGAAGGTGTACTCGCCGGCAGCGGATTTCGCCAGTCCAATGGGAAGGAATCCGGCGGCAGTGATGAGCGTGCCGGTGAGCATGGGCATGGCGGTGGATGTGTACGCGAACGTCGCGGCATCGAAACGGGAAAAGCCCTCTTCCATTTTGCGTACCATCATTTCCACCGCGATGATCGCGTCGTCCACGAGCAACCCCAGCGCAATGATCAGCGCGCCAAGGGAAATCTTGTGCAGGTCGATATTAAAAATGCGCATGAAGAGAAACGTTACCGCCAGCACCAGCGGTATCGTCAGGGCCACCACCAGTCCGGGCCGCACATCCAGCCGCAATGGTTTGGTATGCAGTCCGAGTGCGACGAAGCTAACCGCCATCACGATCAGGACCGCTTCCGCCAGGGTGCGAAGGAATTCGTTGACGGACGAAGTCACTGCCCGGGGCTGGTCGGACACCTGCTCCAGCTCGATCCCGACCGGTAGTTTGCCTTTCAGGTCGCCCACGGTTTTCTGCAGATTGCGACCGAGGTCGATGATGTCGCCCCCCTTCTCCATCGAGATGCCGAGGCCGATGACTTCCTTACCGTTGTAGCGCATCTTGTCTTGCGGCGGGTTACGGAATTCCCGCTTTACGGTCGCGAAATCACCCAGACGGAACGTGGTGCCGGCGGCGCGCAATTCGAGATTTTCAAGATCGCGCACGGTCTGCATTGCACCCGTCACACGAACCTGAAGATTGTCAGTCGGCGTTACCAGCACACCGGTGGCCTCGACGCTGTTCTGTGCATTCAACTGTGTGACGATGGCCTCGAAAGGCACGCCAAGCTGCGCAAACTTCTTGTGCGAGAACTCGATGTTGATTCGTTCTTCCTGTACGCCAAACAATTCAACCTTGGAAACTGACGGCACGAGCAACAATTGCTGCCGCACGAAGTCGGCATAATCCTTGACTTCCGCATAATTGAATCCGTCGCCGGAAAGCGCGAATATCGACCCATAGGTATCGCCGAATTCATCGTTGAAGAACGGCCCGATGACCCCAGGTGGCAGCGTGCCGCGGATATCGCCGATTTTCTTTCTCACCTGGTACCAGGCAGCAGGCGTTTCCTTCGGCGGCGTTGATTCGCGCAACTGCAGGATGATCAGCGTTTCGCCGGGCTTTGAATAGCTGCGGATTTTGTCGATGTACGGAGTTTCCTGCAGCTTTCGTTCCAGCTTGTCCGTCACCTGATCGGCCATCTGCAATGCGGTCGCACCGGGCCAGATTGCCCGTACCACCATGGCGCGGAAGGTGAACGGCGGGTCTTCGTCCTGCCCAAGCTTGCTGTAGCCAAGTACGCCGCCGATGAGCAAAACGACGATCAGATACCTGGTCAGTGGGATGTGCTCGAGCGCCCAGCGGGACAGATTGAACCCGCTTTTCATTTAGGGGCCCCGGCGACCTTGTTGTCTCCGTTGACGGAGGTGTCCGCACCAAGAATCCTGACCTTTTGCCCGGGCTTAAGCAGATTGGCGCCGCCGGTCACGACGGTCTGCCCGGTGGATACGCCGCTGGCGAGCAGGATATCGTTGCCGGATGCGCCGGCCACCTGCACCGGGGTGAGCTTTACTACGCCGTTGTCGACCACCCAGACGGCAGAGGACGATTTTTCCTGAAACAATGCCGTCATCGGTACTTTGATCATGGCCTCGGACGATCTGGCGGCGAAACTGACATAAGCTGTCATCCCCAGTTTCACATCATCCGCGGCTTCAGGGATCGAAACCTTCGCGGTATATGTCCGCGTTGCCGGGTCGGCGACGGGCGACACTTCCCGGAGTTTGCCGGGCATGAGGCCATTCGGCTTGGCCCAGACCCGCACCTTTACGTCGCCGACTTCGCGCAATGCGTCGACCTTGTCTTCGGGGATGCCAATGACGATTTCCTTTTCGCCGCTTTGCGCCACTTTCACGACAGGACTTCCTGCCGAGACCACCTGGCCGACCTCGGCGTCGATACCTGTGACGACCCCGTCGACATCCGCAACAAGCACTGCATACCCTGCCTGATTGGATTGATTGCGGTATGCCGCCTGGGCCTGGTCGTAGCTGGCATTGGCCGCCTCCAGCGCGGTCTTTTTACTGTCAAGAATTGCCTGACTGACGAAGTTTTTTTCGCGCAGTTCCTGATAACGTTGCCATTCCGCTTTCGCCAGGTCGCGGTTGCTTTCGGCGGCCTTCAATGCGGCATTTGCCTGGGCCTGGGCAAGCTTCAAATCCTGCGGATCGAGCTGCATCAGCACCTGCCCCTTCTTGACCACCGTGCCGACATCGACCTTGCGGGCGACGATCTTGCCGCCGACCCGGAAGCCCAGCCGCGATTCGACACGGGCCCGCACCTCCCCAGGCAGCTCCGTTTTGACGTCGATATTGGAGGCAACCAGTTTGACTGCCCGCACCGGGCGGATTTCTTCGACTTTTTCAACCGGCTTGGAACAGCCGGCGAGGAAAAACATGGTTGATATACCAAGCGTGGCCGCGAGCTTCAGGCTTGTTGGTCTGGGGATGAATTGTTGTGCAGTTGGCCGGGCATCCATGTTTTTTCCTTTAGTATTCGGGCTGCGATGCGAGTCGGCACCTTTCAAACCTGATTGCAACCGGGCGGTTTTTTCCGGCGGGCTGCGCTAATGACTCGCGGGTTAGTAATTATATGCATGCCCAAAGTCATTTGTATATGACTTTTTGGTCATTAAATCATCATGCCAATAGATCATTACGAGAATTTCCCTGTTGCCTCGCTTCTGCTTCCGGCACGGCTGCGGCCGGCGGTCGAGTCACTCTATGCATTCGCCCGCAGCGCCGATGATCTAGCCGATGAAGGGGACTCACCGCGGGAACAGCGGCTGCATTCATTGACAGCATACGAAGCGGCACTCGACAGGATTGAGAATCGACAACCGGCGCAGTCACCGATGTTTGCCTTGTTAACGAAGACAGTCATCGATCACCGTCTGCCCGTGCAACCGATGCGGGATCTGCTTTCAGCGTTCAAGCAGGATGTCGTCAAGACGCGCTACCAGACCTTCGACAGTCTCCTGGATTACTGCAGGCGGTCAGCCAACCCGGTAGGTCATCTGATGCTGCATTTGTACCGTGCGGCAACACCGGACAATGTGCGTGATTCCGACGCGATATGTACAGCATTGCAGCTCATCAACTTTTGGCAGGATGTCGCAATCGACTGGAAAAAGCAGCGAATCTACCTGCCTCTGGACGACATGGCCCGCCATGCCGTCGATGAACGTCACATCGATGAAGGACGGGTCGATTCAAACTGGCGTTCACTGATGAAATTCGAAGTCGAGCGTGCGCGCTCCCTTATGCTTTCCGGCGCACCGCTGGCGCTGCGGCTGCCAGGCCGGATCGGCTGGGAGCTTCGGCTGATCGTGCAGGGCGGCCTGCGGATTCTCGACCGACTGGAAGCAGTCGAGTACGACATGTTCCGCCAACGTCCAAAACTGCGCTCCCGGGACTGGATGGTCATGGGCATCCGCGCATGCCGCATGAAAATCAGTTTGTCGACGATGCAACAAGTCGGCTAGCATAGCGGATTCTATTTTGTCACTGCCGATTCATGTCCCCTGACGAATATTGCCAGCAGAAAGCCGTTCAGAGCGGCTCGAGCTTCTATTACAGCTTCCTGTTCCTCCCCGTTGAACGCCGGCGTGCGATTACTGCGCTATATGCCTTTTGCCGCGAAGTCGACGATACCGTTGACGAAGCCACCGATCCCGGCGTTGCACGAATCAAGCTTGCCTGGTGGCGGCAGGAAATCGGCGCCATGTTTGCCGGCAACCCGTCACACCCCGTCACCAAGGCATTGCAACCCCACCTGACCATCTATTCACTGGACAGCAAGCATCTGCTTGCAATCGTCGACGGCATGGAAATGGATCTGGACCAGACCAGGTATCTGGACTTCCCTGGGTTGAGGCGTTATTGCTGGCACGTGGCAAGCGTAGTCGGCATTCTTTCCGCAAGCATCTTCGGCGCAACGCGTCCCGAGACGCTTCAATATGCCGAGAAACTCGGCCTCGCCTTCCAGTTAACCAATATCATTCGCGACGTCGGCGAGGATGCACGCAAAGGCCGCATTTATCTGCCGGTCAATGAACTGCAGCAGTTCGGCGTCACTGCCGCCGACCTGCTCAATGCCCGTCATAGCGAAAAATTTGAACAGCTCATGCGTTTTCAATACGATCGGGCACAGACCGCATATGACGAAGCATTCGCCATGCTGCCCACCGAAGACCGGCGGGCGCAACGTCCTGGCTTGATCATGGCGGCGATTTACCGAGCGCTGCTCAAGGAAATCGAACAGGACGGGTTTCATGTGCTTGAGCGGAAGATTTCGCTCACGCCGATCCGCAAGCTCTGGTTGGCCTGGAAGACCTATGTCCGCGGTTGAACATCAACGATCGATACGGCTGCGTCGCCGCAAATGAATCGCGTTCCTGCCAATTCATCTTCCTGGAAGAAGCCGGCGAAGGTCGCGTCCTCGTCTTCGCGCCGGATAGCCGTTGTCGGCGGCGGCTGGGCGGGCTGTGCCGCCGCCGTGGAATTGGCCGGCAGCGGTCATGAAGTCATGCTGTTCGAAGCGTCCCGCACGCTGGGTGGACGTGCGCGTGGCGTAGAATTTGACGGTAAGCCGCTCGATAACGGCCAGCACATCCTGCTTGGAGCGTACAGCGAAACACTGCGCCTGATGCATGCCGTCGGCATCGATCCGTCGGCCGCCCTGCTGCGGCTCCCCCTGCAAATGCGGTATCCCGACACGACGAGCGGCATGCGATTCATCACCCACCGCCTGCCCGCCCCACTCCACCTGCTCAGCGGTCTCCTGCTTGCCGAAGGGCTGACCTTGGACGACAAGCTTTCCCTCGCGCGCTTTTCGACGACAGCACGCTGGATGGGATGGCAACTGAATCAGGATTGCACGGTGGCGGAACTGTTGGAACGATTTGACCAGACCGACCGGCTCATCAAATTGATGTGGCGGCCGCTCTGCATCGCGGCGCTGAACACGCCTCCCGAGAGAGCATCCGCAAAGGTGTTTCTTGCCGTATTGCGTGACAGTCTCGGTGCACGACGCGCGGCATCCGACATGCTGATTCCGCGCGTCGATTTGAGCGCACTCTTTCCATCCAGGGCGGCCCAATATATCGACCGGCGCGGCGGCAAGGTGAGGTTGGGAACGGCGGTCAGGAAAATCGACCAGCAAGACAAGGCATGGAAAATTGATGCGGGCGCGGAGGAGCCGCCTTTCGAAGCTGATGGGGTGATCATTGCGGTACAGCCCGACAAGGCGGCGACGCTGCTATCGGGTCTCATCGACACCAGCCGGCTCGCCGGCCTGCAGTACGAACCGATCACGACCTGTTATTTGCAATATGACACGACGGTGCGACTGCCGACCCCTTTCTACGCCCTGGTTGATTCTTCCGATATCAACGAATGGGGCCAGTTCGTCTTCGACCGGGGGCATCTGGATCCGCGCCAGGCCGGCTTGCTGTCCGTTGTGGTCAGTGCATCGGCGGATGCAATTGAAAACGGACAAGGATTCCTGACCGCGGCCATCGCCGCACAACTGGCACGCGTGTTGAAGCGCCCGGATTTGACGAAACCGTCGTGGTCGAAAGTCATTTCGGAAAAACGGGCTACTTTTTCCTGCATGCCGGCATTGCAACGCCCGCCGATACGGACCGGCCTACCAGGCTTGGCGCTTGCGGGAGACTACGTCGAAGGGGAGTATCCGGCAACCTTGGAGTCTGCGATCCGCAGCGGCGTACAAGCCGCCCGTTCCGTCGTCGACCCCCATAGTGATTGATTGGCCCCGTATCAATCCTGTTCGCGCGCCTTGGTCAAGGCTTCATCGATTCGCTCCACGCCAATCACCGTAAGTCCTTCAATTTTCTGCTTCGGTGCATTTGCCTTGGGAATCAGCGCAATGGAAAAACCGAGTTTCGCCGCTTCCCGCAGACGCTCCTGTCCGCGAGGAGCCGGACGGATCTCGCCTGCCAGCCCCACTTCGCCGAACACTACAAGGCCGCGCGGCAGAGGCTTGTTGCGCATCGACGAGTGAATTGCCAGCAGCACGGCCAAATCGGCTGCAGGCTCAGTGATCTTCACACCGCCAACGGCGTTGATGAATACATCTTGATCAAAAGCCGCAATCGCCGCATGCCGGTGTAGAACCGCCAGCAGCATCGCCAACCGGTTCTGCTCCAGTCCCACGGAAAGACGGCGGGCATTCGGCACATGCGAGGTATCTACCAGTGCCTGGATCTCGACCAGCAGCGGCCGGGTGCCCTCCTGTGTCACCATGACACAGGAACCGGGAACCTGATTGTCGTGCTGCGAAAGGAATAGCGCCGATGGATTGGACACCCCTTTCAAGCCCTTTTCCGTCATCGCGAACACGCCGAGTTCATTGACCGCGCCGAAACGGTTCTTGAAGGCGCGCACCAGTCGGAAGCTCGAATGGGTATCGCCTTCGAAGTACAACACCGTATCGACGATGTGTTCCAGCACGCGCGGTCCGGCCAGCGCGCCTTCCTTGGTCACGTGGCCGACCATGATGATGGTGATGCCGGATTGCTTGGCGACCCGGGTAAGCTGCGCGGCGCATTCCCTCACCTGGGCGACCGATCCGGGTGCCGACGTGAGGGCATCCGAGTAAATCGTCTGAATGGAATCGATTACGGCAACCTGCGGCTTCTCGTCCGCAAGGGTATTGAGGATTTTCTCAAGCTGAATTTCAGCCTGCAACTTGAGGTCTTTTGCATCGACCGCAAGCCGCTTGGCCCGAAGCGCGATCTGCGAACCGGATTCCTCGCCGCTGATGTAGAGCGCTTTCTTCAGGCGCGACATATTGGCCAGCGCCTGCAGAAGCAAGGTGGACTTCCCGATCCCCGGATCGCCGCCGATCAGCACGACGCCGCCGGCCACCAGTCCGCCGCCAAGCACGCGGTCGAATTCCTCGATGCCGGTGCCGAAGCGCGGCACGTCGATGGCCTCGATATCCGCCAGGCTCAGGACCGGCGATGTCTGGGCCAGCCCCTGGTGCTGGGTGGAGAACCGGTTGCCTCCCGACTCGACGAGCGTCTCCACCAGAGTATTCCACTGATGGCAGGACGGGCACTGCCCCGCCCATTTGTTGGTGACGCCGCCGCACTCGGTACAGGTGTAATTGGTCTTTTGCTTTGCCATTGATGAAATCGCTTGGATGAAGGCGAAGGAGTGCTACAGGAGCGCTGAGAGGCAATATAGATGAGGCCGGATCATCGTTCCTCAACCCTGACGCGCGGCGCCAGCGCACACATTAACTCATAGCCAATCGTCCCGGCGGCATTTGCCACTTCATCGATTGGCAGACCGCCGCCCCACAGCGTCACCTTGCTGCCAACCCGTGCAGAGGGTATCGAGGTGATGTCCACACTGATCATGTCCATTGATACACGTCCGACAATAACCGTTCTGTGGCCTTCGACAATGACCGGCGTGCCATTGGGCGCATGTCGCGGGTAACCGTCCGCATAACCGCATGCAACGATGCCGATCGTCATCTCGCGGTCGGCGACAAAGCGGCTGCCATAACCGACACTATCGCCCGGCACGATGCGCTGTATGCCGATGAGCTCGCTGGTAAGTGTCATGGCGGCGCGCAGTCCGAAATCTTCGGCGGTTCCGCCACCGGGTGTTCCTCCGTACAGCATGATGCCGGGACGTATCCAATCCGCTGACACTTGCGAATGAATCAGGGTAGCGGCGGAATTCGAAAGGCTGCGGTCACCCGCCAATTCCTCGGAAGCGTCCACGAAGCGCCGCACTTGCTGCTCCAGCGACATTCCTGGATTGTGGCTGTCATCGGCATTGGCGAAATGGGTCATCAGCGTGATGCTGCCCACATGGCGATTGGCGCGCAATCTTTCATAGGCTTGCCGGTACACATCCGGCTTGAATCCGAGGCGGTTCATGCCGCTGTTCATTTTCAGATGGACGTGAAGCGGAGATTGAAAATTCGCTCTTTCGATCATCTCGATCTGCTCATTGCAGTGCACCGCTACCTGAAGTTGGTATTGGTCGACTACCAACAGGTCCGCCGATTCGAAAAATCCTTCCAGCAGAAGGATCGGCTTTTGCCAACCAGCGTCGCGCAAACGAACCGCGCCATCCACTTCAATCAACCCCAGACCATCCGCTGCGGAAAACGCCCGCATACCACGATCCAGGCCATGTCCATAGGCATTGGCCTTGACGACTGCCCAAATTTTGGACCTCGGCGCACGCAGCCGAGCGACCTCCAGGTTGTGGCGCATCGCTGCGATATCGATGGTGGCGACGAGTGGTCTTGGCATAAAAAGCGTGTGTTTTGGTAGGAAAATGAAAGGACGAAGATCGATTATGGAATTGGCGGCGATTATTTTACTTGAGAGCTACTGATCAGCCTTGATCAAATGCACGGTTGCCGCAAGGTTTCATGGTATAAAGCAAGCCGGAGAGAGCCAGACACAGATTGTAAAATGCGGATGAATCGCGGTTTCTACACCATTATGGCAGCGCAGTTTTTTTCGTCGCTTGCCGATAATGCACTTCTTATAGCGGCGATCGCGCTATTAACAGTCATGAAGTCACCAGCGTGGATGACCCCGCTGCTGAAACTGTTTTTTGTATTGTCCTACGTGCTGCTGGCGGCATTTGTCGGCGCATTTGCCGATGCCTTGCCGAAAGGCAGGGTCATGTTCATCACGAATCTGATCAAGATCGTCGGTTGCGGAATGATGTTTTTCGACGTGCACCCGCTCATCGCGTATGCAGTGGTCGGTTTCGGCGCGGCTGCCTATTCGCCGGCCAAGTATGGAATCCTTACCGAATTGCTGCCGCCGGAGAAGCTCGTCGCCGCGAACGGCTGGATCGAAGGTCTCACCGTCATCTCCATTATTCTCGGCACGGTGATGGGCGGCGCTCTGGTGAACGCGCAGATTTCTGCCTCACTGCTTGCGTTTGACTTCCCCTTGATTGATACAGGGATCGATACCGCCGCGGAATCGGCGCTTTCCATGATTGCGCTGACTTACCTGCTTGCCGCACTGTTCAATCTCAAGATACCGGATACCGGCGCGCGCTATCCGCATCAGGAGCGCAACCCGATCAAACTCGTCGCCGATTTCGCCAATTGCTTCAACACCTTGTGGAAAGACCGACTTGGCCAAATTTCTCTGGCGGTTACCACCTTGTTCTGGGGAGCCGGCGCAACGCTGCAGTTCATCGTACTCAAATGGGCGGAGAGTTCATTGAAACTGCCGCTCGATAAAGCGGCCATCCTGCAAGGCGTGACGGCGGTCGGGATTGCGGTTGGCGCGGCTGCGGCAGCACGCCTGATTCCCCTGAAAAAGTCGCTGAGTGTGATGCCGCTGGGCGTGGCAATGGGGATCATCGTCATGATCATGACGATGGTGAACTCGATGTGGGTCGCCTACCCGTTGCTGATTCTGATCGGTGCGCTGGCGGGTTTCTACGTGGTGCCGATGAATGCCTTGCTGCAGCATCGTGGTCACGTACTGCTCAGTGCCGGTCATTCCATCGCCGTTCAGAACTTTAACGAAAATCTGTCCGTGCTCACCATGCTCGTGCTGTATGCATTGATGATTACGCTGGATC
>JAESFT010000690.1_pt1 | contig 15306 bp, 12 predicted proteins | sample 9269451 | NCBI WGS metagenome assembly JAESFT01 (sample SAMN14502557, study PRJNA617106) | algae metagenome | isolation source: Scytonema hyalinum WJT4-NPBG1 and co-occurring heterotrophs from well... | place: USA: Mojave Desert, Joshua Tree National Park, California | collected 2006-05-25
AGGATGAGAGTACCTCTTGGGACGACCTCGTCCACAAGGCAGTTGTTCCTCATGTCCCAGCTCGACCAAGTTCTCTCCAAGATCGACTCCGATCTCGACGTTTCCCTGGAGCGGCTGTTCCAATGGCTGAAAGTGCCGTCCATCTCCACCGATCCGGCCTACAAGGATCATTGCCGCATCGCCGGCCAGTGGCTCGTCGACGAGTTGAAGAGCCTCGGCGTCGAGGCTTCCTTGCGCGAGACGGGCGGTCATCCGGTGGTGCTCGGCCATGCTGCGGGCGAGGGAAAGCTGCACGTGCTCTTCTACGGCCATTACGACGTGCAGCCGGTCGATCCCCTGGACCTGTGGGAGAGGCCCCCGTTCGAGCCCCGCATCATCACGCTTCCCGACGGCCGCAAGGCGATCAGCGCCCGCGGCTCCGCCGACGACAAGGGCCAGGTGATGACCTTCGTCGAGGCCTGCCGGGCCTGGAAGGCCGTGACCGGATCGCTGCCGATCACCATCACGTTCCTGGTCGAGGGTGCGGAAGAAGACGGCTCCAAGTTCCTGCCCGAGTTCATCGTGGCCAACAAGGACGAGCTCAAGGCCGACGTCGCCCTCGTCTGCGACACGGGCATGTGGGATCAGGACACCCCTGCCATCACGTCCTCCCTGCGCGGCATGGTCTACGAGGAGGTGATCGTGCGCTGCGCGGACCGCGACCTTCATTCCGGGGCCTTCGGCGGCGCGGCGCGCAATCCGATCCATGTGCTGTCGAAGATCATCGCGGCCATTCACGACGACAACGGCCGGATCACGATACCGGATTTCTACGAGGGCGTGCCGGAAACGCCCACGCAGGTCCTCGAGCAATGGAAGGGGCTCAATCTCACGGAGGAGGAATTCCTCGGCCAGGTCGGTCTGAAGCATTCCGCCGGCGAGAAGGGCCGTATGCTCATCGAGCAGATCCAGTCACGGCCCACCTGCGATGTGAACGGCATCATCGGCGGCTACACGGGCGAGGGCACCAAGACGGTGATCGCCGCCGAGGCACGCTGCAAGATCTCCTTCCGCCTGGTGGGCGATCAGGATCCGGAGAAGATCTCCCAGAACTTCCAGGCCTTCGTGCGCGAGCGCATTCCCGCCGACTGCTCGGTGGAGTTCATCAAGCACAAGGGCTCGCGCGCTTTGGCTCTTCCGCACGACTTCCCGGCGATCACGGCGGCGAAAGCGGCGTTGCACGACGAATGGAAGAAGGACCCCATCGTCATCGGCATGGGCGGTTCGATTCCTGTCGGCGGCGATTTCAAGCGCACGCTGGGCCTCGACACCCTCTTCGTCGGCTTCGGCCTCGACGACGACCGCATCCATTCGCCGAACGAGAAATACGACCTCAAGAGCTTCCACAAGGGCACCCGCTCCTGGGCCAGGATCCTGGCGGCCTTGGCGAAGTAGGCGGGCTTGATCTGTCTATCCCTGTGCGTCATGCCTGCACTTGTTGCGGGCACCCACGTCTTGACCCCCACGTGAAGGGTGGATGGCCGGGGTAAGCCCGGCCATGACGCCATTAAACAACCTCGTCGAGCGACGATACCACCGCCTGAGGCGCAAGCTCCGCGTACTCGTCCGGGAACTTGAGTCGGTTCACCCAGACTGGCGTGAAACCGAACGCGGCAGCGCCTGCGATGTCCCAGCGGTTGGACGAGACGAAGACGACTTCCTCAGCCGTGACGGGCAGAGCCTGAAGCACGAGCCCGTAGGTGCGCGGGCTCGTCTTGAAAACCCTCACGGCGTCGACCGACAGGATGGCGTCAAGATCATCGGCAAGTCCTGCCGATGCGACGGCCGCTTCCAACATGCCGGGATCGCCGTTCGACAAGATACCGGTCTTCAGGCCGCGTGCCCGCAGGGCGCTTAGCGTGTCCCGCACTTCAGGATAGGCATCCAGCGTGCGATAGGCCTCCAGCAGGAGCGGCCGAATCCGGCGGTCGACGCCGGGAAATCGGGCCAAGGCATGATCGAGCGCCTTCTCGGTCAAGGCCCAGAAGGGCTCGTATCGGCCGGCAAGCGACAGCACCCAGGAATATTCGAGCTGCTTGGCGCGCCAGGTTTCCGAGAACCGCGCCGCATCCGGCCCGACCTCGGCCATATGGCGCGAGACCGCTGAATGCACGTCGAACAGGGTGCCGTAGGCGTCGAAGATGACAGCTTTGGCATCGGCCGGGATGATCGTCGAGGGCATGCCGTGAGGTTCGCATCGGCCGGGATCGATGGCAATCCGGCCAATGATCAGTCCTCCTCATGGAACCCATCACAAGTCTTTATGCCGCGATGGCCGAAGGAACGATTGACGGAGACGTCCGCAAGGGATTCGATGCGGCAGACATTCTGACCTAAAAGGATCGAGACAAGTGGCTTGGCATTCGCAGACGTGGAACTGGTTCAACGGCGCGTGGCATGAGGGCAATCCGCCCCTGATCGGGCCGCGCTCCCACGTATCCTGGCTCGGCTCCTCGGTGTTCGACGGCGCCCGCGTGTTCGAGGGCGTCGCGCCCGATCTCGACCGGCACTGCGAACGCGTGAACCGCTCGGCTCCCACAATCGGCCTCAAGCCGACCATGGACGTCCAGACCATGCTCGATCTCGTGAGCGAAGGCGTGAAGAAGTTCACGCCGGGCACCGCGCTCTACGTGAAGCCCATGTATTGGGGCGAGGCCGAGGGATTGGCCACCATTGCGCCGGATCCGGAATCGACCCAGTTCTGCCTCTCGCTCTTCGAGGCCCCGATGCCGGTGCCGGGCGGGCTCTCGGTGATGAAATCGAGCTTCCGTCGTCCGACACTTGAATCCATGCCGACCGACGCGAAGGCCGGCGCACTCTATCCCAACAACGCCCGCGTGATCCGCGAGGCGAAGGAGAAGGGCTTCGACAACGCGCTCGTCTGCGATGCGCTCGGCAATGTGGCGGAGACGGCGACGTCCAACGTGTTCATGGCCAAGGACGGCGTGGTCTATACGCCGTATCCGAACGGCACGTTCCTGAACGGCATCACCCGCCAGCGCGTGATCCAGCTCCTGCGCGACGACGGCGCGACAGTGGTCGAGAGCACGTTGCGCTACGAGGATTTCGCCAGCGCCGACGAGATCTTCATCTCGGGCAATTACTCCAAGGTGATGCCGGTGTTGCGCATCGACAGCCGCGATCTCCAGCCCGGCCCGTTCTATCGCCGGGCCCGCGAGCTCTACTGGGCCTTCTCCCACGACAAGGGGCTCCTCAAGGCCGCCTGAGATCGGCTCGCCTCAGGGCGTCACGTCCCGAGCAAACGAGAATGGGCGCGAGAGGCTGTCGAAAGCCTCTTGCGCCCATTCTGTTCGAGCGGTGCCGCGTTTCGGCTCAGGCCGCTTTGACGCCCTGGAGGAAGGTCGAGACCTCGCGGCCCAGATCTTCGGAATGCCGGGCGAGCTCCTGCGCCACGCCGAGCACCTGGAAAGCCGCGGCGCCGTTCTCCTGGGCGGATTGCTGTACGCCGACGATGTTGCCCGTCACCTGCTCAGTGCCGCGCGCCGCCTCCTGGACGTTCCGGGCGATCTCGGCCGTGGCGGCGCCCTGCTCCTCCATGGCGGCGGCGATCGAGGTGGAGATCTGGCTCATCTCGGTGATGGTGCGGGCGATCTCCTGGATGGCCGAGACCGTCTGCTGCGTCGCCTGCTGCACCGAGGCGATCTGGGCCGAGATCTCTTCTGTCGCCTTGGCGGTTTGCGTCGCCAGATCCTTCACCTCCGTGGCCACCACGGCAAAGCCCTTGCCGGCCTCGCCCGCGCGCGCCGCCTCGATGGTGGCGTTGAGCGCCAGGAGGTTGGTCTGGCCCGCGATGGTGTTGATCAGCTGCACCACATTGCCGATCTTCTCGGCCGAGGCCGCCAGCTCCTGCACGGTGGCGGAGGTGCGCTGGGTGCCGGCCACCGCCTTCTCGGCCACCAGGGACGACTGGCTCACCTGGGCGGCGATCTCGCGGATCGAGATGGAGAGCTCCTCGGTGGCGGCCGCCACCGTCTGCACGTTCGACGAGGTCTGCTGCACCGCCGAGGCGACGCCAACCGATTGCTGGGTCGTCTGGTTGGCAACGGCCGTCATCGACTGGGCGGTTGCCTCCATTTGGGTGGCGGCCGAGGACAGGCCCTGCGTCAGGGCCGAGACGTTCGTCTCGAAGCGCTTCGTCAGCTGATCGAGCAGCTCGGCCCGACGGGTTTTGGCATCAGTTTCCAGTGCGGCCGCCTCATCCGCCCGCTTCTTGGCGATCAGTGCGTCCTTGAACACCTGCACGGACCCGGCCATGACCCCGATCTCATCCCGGCGTGATGCGCCTTCGATCGCCACGCTGAGATCGCCTCCGGCGAGCGCACGCATGTTTTCCACCAGGCGCTGGATTGGTTTCGAGATGCTGCGGCCAAGGATGAAAGCGATGAGCACGAGGAACGCCGCAGCACCGGCCACGAGCATCAGGAACAGGTTGCGGTAGGAAGCCGCAAGGGCTGCGAGATCATCGATGTAGACGCCACTGCCGATCACCCAGCCCCATTTGTCGAAGTTCGTCGCATAGGAGAGCTTCGGAAGAGGCTCGGGCTGGTTCGGTTTCGGGAAGAGATACGCGACGAAGCCGCCACCGGCGCGGCCCGCATTGCCGATTTCCTTAAGGAATGCAACGCCATTGGCGTCCTTCACCGCGGAATTGTCCTTCCCTTCCAAGGTCTTGCTGAAGGGATGCATCAGCATCACCGTCTGATAGTCCTGGATGAAGAAGTATTCGGAGCCGCCATAGCGCAGAATGCGTAGCGTCTCGGAGGCGCGCTTCTTTGCTTCGTCCTCAGAGAGCTCGCCTCGCTTAGCGCGGGCTTCGAAATCGGCCACGATGCTGACGGCCGTTTCCACGAGATGCTTCAGCTCATCCTTCTTCTGCTCGGTTAGAATGGTAGAGATCGTGACGGAACCGAAGATCGCGAGAGCAATCAGGGCCACGATTCCCGCCGCGATGCCGGCATAGAACCGGCCGGCAACGCCCGTAAAGGAACGGGTCAACTTGTTTCGAATGGTAGAACTTTTATCAGTCATTTTTCATTGTGAACCTGCCCGCATCGCCACGGGGGGCGCGTGCCCCCACGACACGCTCTACCAGGTCCGATGAGTCTGAAAGAGATTTGATCTATGTCAATCAGTAGAAACACTTATCAATAATGTAGATGTTGTTAGCTTATTATTAATAATTCAGTATTGTGTGACTTAGGCTAAGAATGCCGTCATCATACTAAAGAAGAAGCCGCGGACCTGCCAAGGTCCGCGGCTCGTTGCATCGAAGTAAATCGCAGAACGATCTGGTGTCGCCTCACCGTCCCCAACGCAAGACCATCGGATCGACCCGGCGGGCGACCTCGATCAGGCCCTTGCGGGTCTCCGGATGCAGGGGCTGCAGCGGATGACGCACGGTTTCCGATCGAATGACTCCGCCCTCCTTCATGAGCACCTTGGCGGCCAGAAGTCCGCACTGCCGGTTTTCGTAGTTGATCAGCGGAAGCCAGCGCTCGTAAGCCGCCGCAGCCTCCTCCTTGTTGCCAGCTACATATGGGTCGATGATCTTGCGGATGCCGTCCGGATAGGCCCCGCCCGTCATTGCGCCCGTGGCACCGGCATCGAGATCGGCCATGAGGGTGATCGCCTCTTCGCCGTCCCACGGACCCTCGATGGCATCTCCGCCGAGGGCGATCAGATCGCGCAGCTTGGACGCGGTGCCGGGCACCTCGATCTTGAAGTAGGAGACGTTGGTGATCTCCTTGGCCATGCGGGCGAGGAATGCTGCCGACAGGGAGGTGCCGGCCATCGGCGCGTCCTGGATCATGATCGGAATGCTGATGGCATCCGAGACCCTGCGGAAGAATTCGTAGATCCCGGCTTCCGAGACCCGCAATGTCGCACCGAAGAACGGCGGCATGATCATGACCATGGCGGCGCCTGCCGCCTCTGCGCGCTTGCAGCGCTCGACGCAGATTTCGGTCGAGAAATGGCTGGTGGTGACGATGACCGGAACGCGCCCTGCGACGTGATCGAGCACCGTCGTCATCACGGCCTCGCGTTCACCGTCGGTCAGCACGAACTGTTCGGAGAAGTTCGCGAGGATGCAGATGCCGTCGGACCCTGCATCGATCATGAAATCGATGGCGCGCTTCTGCCCTTCGAGATCAAGCCTGCCGCTGTCGTCGAAAATGGTGGGGGCCACCGGAAATACGCCGCGGTAAGGGCGCGAGGCAATTTTGCCGGACGAGGACATGTTTTCTCCCTTCGGTATCTACTGTGTCGTGTTCAATGGTTGTCGCGCGGAACGGGCGAGCCTGTCCGTCCGACGAGAAAGTCCAGATCGACACCTTTGTCGGCCTGCAGAACGTGGTCGATATAGAGCTTGGCCCAGCCGCGATCCGCATGAGGCGCCGGCGGAACCCAGGCGGCGCGCCGGCGCTCCATCTCCTCGGCCTCGACGTGAAGATGCAAGCTGCGGGCTGCCACGTCCAGCGTGATCAGATCACCGTTCTGCACGAGCGCCAGCGGCCCGCCGGCCGCCGCCTCGGGCGCCACGTGCAGCACCACCGTGCCATAAGCCGTGCCGGACATGCGTGCATCGGAAATGCGGATCATGTCGCGCACGCCCTTCTTGAGCAGCTTCTGCGGCAGCGGCATGTTGCCAACCTCGGCCATGCCCGGATAGCCCTTCGGGCCGCAGTTCTTCAGCACCATGATGCAGGTCTCGTCGATATCGAGATCCTCATCGTCGATGCGGTGATGCAGATCCTCGATGGTCTCGAATACGACCGCGCGGCCCGTGTGCTGCATGAGTTCCGGCGATGCCGCCGAAGGTTTGATGACGGCGCCGTTCGGCGCAAGGTTGCCCTTCAGAATCGCGATGCCGGCTTCCGGCTTGAAGGGCTCCTCGAAGGTGGTGATCACCTCGCGGTTCCAGCACGGGGCGTCCTTCACGTTCTCCCAGATCGACTTGCCGTTGACCGTGAGCGCATCCTTGTGCAGCAGGCCGCGCTCGCCCAGGGTGCGCAGCACCACCGGCAGGCCGCCGGCATAGTAGAAATCCTCCATGAGGAAGCGGCCCGAGGGCATGAGATCAACGAGGCAGTGGATCTCGCGACCGAGCCTGTCGAAATCGTCCAGCGTGAGGTCGATGCCGACACGGCCCGCGATGGCGAGAAGGTGCACGACCGCGTTGGTCGAGCCGCCGATGGCGGCGAGCGTCCGGATGGCGTTCTCGAAAGCCTGGCGCGTCATGACCTTCGACAGAACGAGATCCTCGTTCACCATCTCGACGATGCGCCGCCCGGCCATGCGGGCGAGATGGTTGCGCCTCGCGTCGGCCGCTGGGATCGCGGCATTCTCCGGCAGACCCACGCCGAGAGCCTCGACCATGGACGCCATGGTGGAGCCGGTGCCCATGGTCATGCAGTGACCGGCGGAGCGGTTCATGCCGCCTTCCGCCTCATGGAACTCCTGCAGCGTCACTTCGCCGGCGCGCAACTGCTCGCTCATGGAAATGATGTTGGTGCCCGAGCCGATATACTTGCCGCGATAGACGCCGCGCAGCTGCGGGCCGCCTGACACGCCGATGGTGGGCAGATCCGCCGAGGCTGCACCCATCAGCAGGGCAGGGGTGGTCTTGTCGCAGCCCATGAGGAGCACGACGCCATCGAGGGGATGAGCCCGGATCGCCTCCTCCACGTCCATGGCCGCGAGGTTGCGGAACAGCATGGCGGTCGGTCGCATGGTGACTTCGCCGAGCGAGGAGACGGGGAACTCAAGCGGGAAGCCGCCGGCATCGAGCACGCCGTATTTCACATGCTCGGCGATGGTGCGGAAATGCGCATTGCAGGGCGTCAGCTCGGACCAGGTGTTGCAGATCCCGATGACGGGCCGACCTTCGAACTGATCCTGGGGAAAGCCGCTGTTCTTCAAGAAGGAGCGATAATAGAAGCCCATCTTATCCTGGCGACCGAACCAAGCTTGGCTGCGCAGCGGGCGTTTTGTGTCTTCAGTCATTTCCTCGGTGCCTTCGAAACTGTGTAGCGCCCCGCCTGGCGAGGCATATTGAGAACGCGACTTTGGTTGAATAGGCGCTCAGTCTGATTCATATAATAGTACTAATAGTCAGCTGATAAGGCTGCTAAAGTCGAAGAGCAACGACAATTTTAGGGAGAAAGCTCATGAAGGCCCGTCATCTTCTGACGACAATCGGCATGGCTGCGCTGATGCTGTCCTCGGGCGCCGCCTACGCCCAAAACAAAATTACCGTCGGCTTCTCTCAGGTCGGATCGGAATCCGGCTGGCGGGCCGCCGAAACGAAGGTCTCGAAAATCGAAGCCGAGAAGCGTGGCGTCGAGCTGAAGATCTCCGACGCGCAGCAGAAGCAGGAAAACCAGATCCGCGCCGTCCGCTCCTTCATCGCCCAGGGCGTCGATGCAATCTTCATCGCGCCCGTCGTGTCGACCGGCTGGGACGCGGTTCTCAAAGAGGCCAAGGACGCCAAGATCCCGGTCGTGCTGCTCGACCGTTCCATCGACACCAAAGACGAGTCTCTCTACCTGACCGCCGTGACGTCCGACACGGTCTACGAGGGCAAGGTCGCCGGCGAGTGGCTGGCCAAGGAAACCGGCGGCAAGTGCAATGTGGTGGAACTGCAGGGCACGGTGGGCTCAAGCCCGGCGATCAACCGCAAGAAGGGCTTCGATCAGGTCGTCGCCGCCAATCCCGGCATGAAGATCATTCGCACCCAGTCCGGCGACTTTACCCGCACCAAGGGTAAGGAGGTGATGGAAAGCTTCATCAAGGCGGAAGGAGGCGGCAAGAACATCTGTGCCGTCTATGCGCATAACGACGACATGGCGATCGGCGCCATTCAGGCCATCAAGGAAGCGGGCCTGAAGCCCGGCAAGGACATCAAGATCGTCTCCATCGATGCGGTTCCGGACATCTTCAAGGCCATGGCCGACGGCGAAGCCAACGTCACGGTCGAGCTGACGCCGAACATGGCGGGTCCTGCGCTCGACGCGCTCATGGCCTTCAAGAAGGACGGCACGGTGCCGAAGAAGTGGATCCAGACGGAATCCAAGGTCTACACGCCCGAGACGGCGAAGGCCGAATACGAGAAGCGCAAGGACCTCTACTGAGATCCGCGGGTAATCGGGGCAGCAGGCGAGTGATCGCCTGCTGCTTCGCCTACGGATTGGTGAGGACATGATGCCACCATTGACAGACCAGCCTCAGCTTCTCGAGATCAGAGGTCTCACGAAAGGCTTCCCGGGCGTACAGGCGCTCGATCACGTGGACTTTACGCTGCATGCAGGCGAGATCCATGGTCTGCTCGGCGAGAACGGGGCTGGCAAGTCGACCTTGATCAAGGTGCTGACCGGCGTCTTCAAGCGCGATGCCGGCACCATCCGCCTCGACGGGCAGGAGATCGAGGCGCGCGATCCTGCGGACGCGCTCTCGCTGGGCATCGGCACGGTCTATCAGGAGGTCAATCTCCTGCCGAATCTGTCGGTGGCGGAAAACCTCTTCATCGGCCGTCAGCCGCACCGTTTCGGACTCGTGCGCACCGGGGAGATGCGCCGCCGCTCCGAGGAGCTCCTGGCAGGCTACGGTCTCGACATCGACGTCGCCAATCCTCTGAGCACCTATTCCGTGGCCGTTCAGCAGATCGTCGCCATCGCCCGCGCGGTCGACCTCTCGGCCAAGGTGCTGATCCTCGACGAACCCACGGCGAGCCTCGATACGCATGAGGTCGAAACTCTTTTCAGGATCCTGAGAGATCTGAAGAGCCGCGGCATCGGAATCGTGTTCGTCACCCATTTCCTCGATCAGGTCTATGCGGTCTGCGACCGGATCACCGTTTTACGCAACGGGCGCCTCGTGGGCTCCCGCCCCATCGCCGAGTTGCCGCGCATCGAACTCGTCTCCATGATGCTCGGGCGCGAACTCGCCGCGGAAGCCCTCCACCGGACTCAGCGCGCCGCCGTCACGGGCGAGCCGCTGGTCGCGTTCAAGGATTACGGCAGGCGCCGCCTCCTGGAGCCGTTCGATCTCGCCGTGCGTCCGGGCGAGGTGGTGGGGCTTGCGGGTCTTCTCGGCTCCGGCCGGACGGAGACGGCCAAATTGGTTTTCGGTATCGAGCGCGCCGACAGCGGGCAGGCCTTCGTCGACGGCAAGCCCATGCGCATCGCCACGCCGCGCGACGCCGCGCGCCTGCGCTTCGGCTTCACGCCTGAGGATCGCAAGACCGAAGGCATCGTGGCGGAATTGTCCGTTCGCGAGAACATCATCCTGGCGCTCCAGGCGCAGCGGGGCTGGCTGCGCCTGATCCCGCGGCGCCGGCAGGAGGAGATCGCCGACCGTTTCATCAAGCTCCTCGACATCCGCACGCCGGATGCGGAAAAGCCCATCGGGCTTCTGTCGGGCGGCAACCAGCAGAAGGCGCTGCTCGCCCGTTGGCTCGCCACCGAGCCACGCTTCCTCATCCTCGACGAGCCGACACGCGGCATCGACGTGGGGGCGCATGCGGAGATCATCCGGCTGATCGAGCGCCTGTGCGAGGACGGGCTTGCCCTCCTCGTCATCTCATCGGAGCTGGAGGAGATCGCCTCCTACAGCGACCGAGTCGTCGTCCTGCGCGACCGGCGGCATGTGCGCGAACTCTCGGGATCCGAGGTGAGCGCCGATACCATCATGACAACCATCGCGGGCCATTGAATGAGCGGCATGATTCAGGTTAGTCGCCCTCGCGCCCTTCCGAAGGGGCTTCCGCAGGTCGCGGCGCTCCTCCTCGTCTTTCTCGTCAACTGGCTCGTCTTCCGCGACTTCTTCGCCCTGCGCCTGCAGGACGGCCGGCTCTTCGGCAGCCTTATCGACGTTTTGAACCGCGGCGCGCCGGTCGCCATCCTGGCTCTCGGAATGACGCTCGTCATCGCAACCCGCGGCATCGATCTCTCCGTCGGAGCCGTCATGGCGATTGCCGGTGCGATGGCCGCGACATTGACGGCACAGGGCTATCCGCTGCCCGTGGCCTTGGCTGCGGCCGCCGGCATCGGCCTCGCCTGCGGTCTTTGGAACGGCTTCCTAGTCGCGGTGCTCGAAATCCAGCCCTTCGTGGCGACCCTGATCCTGATGGTGGCGGGGCGCGGTTTCGCGCAGCTGATCACCGAGGGACAGATCATCACCTTCGTAAGCGAGGGCTTCGCCGCCATCGGCGGCGGCTCCTTCCTGATGCTGCCGATGCCGGTGGTGATCGCCATCGTGATGCTGATCATCACGCATTTCATCGTCCGCTACACGGCCCTGGGCCTGTTCATCGAGTCCATCGGCGCCAATGTCCGCTCGAGCGCCTATGCCGGCATCGGCACCAAGGTCGTGACGATCGCGGTCTATATGTGGTGCGGCCTGTGCGCGGCGATCGCAGGATTGATCGTGACGGCGGACATCCGCGGGGCGGACGCCAACAATGCCGGGCTCTGGCTCGAGCTGGATGCGATCCTCGCCGTGGTGATCGGCGGGACATCGCTGTTCGGCGGACGGTTCAGCCTCGGCCTCTCGGTCGTCGGCGCCCTGATCATCCAGGCGATGAACACGGGCATCCTGCTGAGCGGTTATCCGCCGGAATACAACCTCATCGTGAAGGCCATCGTGGTGCTCGCCGTGCTTCTCGCCCAGTCTCCGGTTCTGTCGGCCCTCCGTTCCGTCTGGAAGGCCAGGGCATGATCAGGCGCCATCTTCCCGTCCTCATTACGCTTGCCGTCTTCATCGTCGGGTATCTGATCTGCCTCGCGCAGTTTCCGAGCTTCGCCTCGACCCGCGTGATCGGCAATCTTCTGACCGACAACGCCTTCCTGGGCATCGTGGCGGTCGGCATGACCTTCGTGATCCTGTCCGGCGGCATCGATCTCTCGGTCGGCTCGGTCATCGCCTTCACCGGCGTGTTCCTTGCCGTTGCCATCGAGAAATACGGCCTCAACCCTTACGTCGCCTTCGTCCTCATCCTAGGGATGGCGGCCTTGTTTGGGGCCGGAATGGGTTTCCTGATCCACACCTTCCAGATTCCGGCCTTCATCGTGACCCTCGCCGGCATGTTCCTGGCGCGCGGCCTGTGCTTCGTACTCACCACGGACTCGATCCCGATCAACGCGCCGGCCTATGGCCAGATCACCGACATCGCCTTCGGCCTGCCAGGCGGCGGGAGGTTGACCTTCATCGCCATGATCATGCTGGCGACCTTTGCGGTCGGCATCGTCCTGGCGCATTACACGCGCTTCGGCGCCAACGTCTATGCGCTTGGCGGCAATAGAACCTCGGCGGAGCTGATGGGCGTTCCCGTTGGGAAGACGACGATCCGCATCTACATGCTGTCCAGTCTCCTCGCGGCCTTGGCCGGAATCGTCTTTTCCTTCTATACCTCCGCGGGATATTCCCTGGCGGCGACCGGCGTCGAGCTCGACACGATCGCCGCGGTGGTCATCGGCGGCACCTTGCTCACGGGAGGCTACGGGACGATCATCGGCACGCTGGCGGGGGTGCTCATCCAGGGATTGATCCAGACCTACATCACGTTCGAAGGAACCCTGAGTTCGTGGTGGACCAAGATCGCCATCGGCGCCCTGCTGTTCGCATTCATCGTGCTGCAGCGGGGCCTGTCGGCGGCGTCGCTTCGAACGCGGTAAAACAAGGAGAAGGGTGTTGCTGAACGATATCCAGAGGCCTGCGAGAGCGCGATCAGCCCACGATCTCGTCGCCCATGGGATCGGCCAGAACATCATGCAGGGTCGCTTCCCCATCGGCAGCACGCTTCCGGGCGATGCGGAACTGATGGAGCTCTTCGGAGTCTCGCGGACGGCTCTCCGCGAGGCGATGAAGACCTTGGCGGCGAAAGGCCTGATCGAGTCGAAGACGAAGGTCGGCACCAAGGTTCTCGACCGCAACAACTGGAACATGTTCGATGCCGACATCATCGAATGGCATCTTGAGATGGGGGTCGATGCCCGCTTCCTCGGTTGGCTTTTCGAGATCCGGCAAATGCTCGAGCCCCTGGCCTGCGCCACCGCGGCCGTGCGGCGCACGGAGGAGCAGCTCGAGGAGATGCACAGGGCGCTTCAGGCCATGTACCAGTGCGAGAGCAGCCGGCAGGGCTTCACCAAGGCCGATCTCGCCTTCCATCAGGCCATTCTGGAGGCGTCCGGCAATCCCTTCCTGCAATCGATCGGGTCGGTCATCGGCGCGGCGCTCGCCACGTCGTTTACGATCAGCTCTCCGGTGTCCAGCGACGAACGCTTCCGGGAGGTGATGCGCCAGCATCAGGCGGTGTTCGACGGCATCCAGCAGGCCAATCCCGCGGCTGCGAGCGAAGCCATGTCCGACCTGATCCTGCAGGCGGCCGAGCGTGTTCAGATCAAGCATGTGGAAAGCTCCCTGGCCAACGTCCAGATCCATGCCTTCACGGGAGTGGAATGAGTGGGCCGGTGATGCGGCTCCTCCCAGGGAAACCCACATGCTTTGACGCTCGTCAGGAGCCTTGCTGGACAAAATAGTATTATAGTATGATTTATCGGCCGTCGTTGGAGTTTTACCACTTCGCCGGCAAAACGGGGAGGTGGGGCTGTCCTAAGGAGAGGCTCTGCCTTAATCATAGGATCAGAAGGGCTTGCCGGGAGGGACCGGACTGAAAGCCGGCTGAAGGCACAGGGCCCTGGAATGAAGAACACGGAATATGCGCCGGGCGAAATGATGCCGCTCCGGGCATGGACGAGAGGGAGAACGACCTTGAAGACATTCACGACCACATTGGCGGCCGTGGCTCTTGGAGCCTTCGGCATGCTCGGCGCCGCCCAGGCGCAGGATAAGGGCACGGTCGGCGTGGCCATGCCGACGAAGTCGTCCGCGCGCTGGATCGACGACGGCAACAACATGGTCAAAGCGCTCAAAGAGAAGGGCTACAACGTCGACCTGCAATACGCGGAAGACGATATCCCGAACCAGCTCTCGCAGATCGAGAACATGATCACCAAGGGCTCCAAGGTCCTCGTGATCGCGGCCATCGACGGAACGACTCTGTCCGACGCGCTGCAGCAGGCCGCCGACAAGGGCATCAAGGTCATCGCCTATGACCGCCTGATCCGCAATTCAAAGAACGTCGACTACTACGCGACCTTCGACAACTTCCAGGTCGGCGTGCTCCAGGGCGGCTACATCGAGAAGGCGCTCGGCCTGAAGGAAGGCAAGGGCCCGTTCAACATCGAGCTGTTCGGCGGCTCGCCGGACGACAACAACGCCTATTTCTTCTACAACGGCGCCATGTCCGTGCTCGAACCCTACATCAAGAGCGGCAAGCTCAAGGTGCAGAGCGGCCAGACCGGGATGGATAAGGTCTCGACCCTGCGCTGGGACGGCGCGGTCGCCCAGGCCCGCATGGACAACCTTTTGTCCGCCTTCTACACGGACAAGCGGGTCGATGCCGTCCTCTCGCCCTATGACGGCCTGAGCATCGGCATCATCTCCTCGCTCAAGGGCGTGGGCTACGGCACGCCGAAGCAGCCGATGCCGGTGATCACCGGTCAGGATGCGGAAGTGCAGTCCGTCAAGTCGATCCTCGCCAAGGAGCAGACCTCGACGGTGTTCAAGGACACACGCGAGCTCGCCAAGGTCGCGGCCAACATGGTCGACGCCGTGCTCTCGGGCAAGCAGCCCGAGGTCAACGACACCAAAACCTATGAGAACGGCGTGAAGGTGGTCCCGTCCTACCTGCTGAAGCCGGTCAGCGTCGATGCCTCGAACTGGAAGGAAGTTCTGGTCGGCAGCGGCTACTACAAAGAAGACCAGTTCAAGTAAGTGACGGGCTTCAAGAATGGACCCTGCGCGCCCGCGCAGGGTCCTTGCTCATTTCTGGAAGGCACTTTGCCTGAGGTCATGCGATGAATGCGATCCTTGAGATGCGAGGGATCACCAAGACGTTCCCGGGCGTGAAGGCGCTCGACAACGTCAACATCACGGTGAAGGCCGGCGAGATCCACGCCCTGGTGGGCGAGAACGGCGCCGGCAAGTCGACTTTGATGAAGGTCCTCAGCGGCGTCTATCCGTACGGCTCCTATTCCGGCGAGATCCATTACGAGGGCGAGGAGCGGCGCTTCTCGGGCATTGCAGACAGCGAGAAGCTCGGCATCATCATCATCCACCAGGAGCTCGCCCTGGTGCCGCTCCTGTCGATCGCGGAAAACATCTTCCTCGGCAACGAGCAGGCCAAGT
>JAESFT010000691.1_pt1 | contig 15304 bp, 13 predicted proteins | sample 9269451 | NCBI WGS metagenome assembly JAESFT01 (sample SAMN14502557, study PRJNA617106) | algae metagenome | isolation source: Scytonema hyalinum WJT4-NPBG1 and co-occurring heterotrophs from well... | place: USA: Mojave Desert, Joshua Tree National Park, California | collected 2006-05-25
CTATTCGGGCTCGTTTGCGGACTACACCATCAGCAAGCAAGCTGATGGCACATACTCGATCGTTGATAATCGCACCGGCTTGAACGACGGCTCCGATGTGCTGAAGACCATCGAGTATGTTCAATTCGCCGACCGTACGATTGCGCTGACATCCACGACCAACTCCGCTCCCACTTCCATCTCTCTCGACGACACGAGCATCGAAGAAGGCGCCAAGCCCGGCGCTCTCGCCGGCCGCCTGAGCGGCGTCGATCCGGGTGGCGATGCGCTCGGGTATTTCCTCGTCACCAACCCCGGAAGTCACTTCCGCATCCATGGCGAGCAGCTTCTCGTCGACAAGGCGTTTGCCCTTGAGGACGAATCCTTCGACATCGTCGTGCGCGCCAGCGATCCCAAGGGCGCGTCGCTCGACATGCATTTCCTCATCACGGTGACGGCCAACGGCGTGACGGTCCTTCCCTCCGACACATCGGAGCCCAGTGCACCCCCAGAGGCACGCCTGCTGCGAGGCGGCAGGAAGGCCGACATTCTCGCTGGCGGCGACGGCGACGATCATCTCAATGGCGGGCTCGGCAAGGACAAGATGACCGGCGGCTTGGGCGATGACGTGTTCGCCTTCACGACCAGGCACGGCAAGGCGAATGTGGACCAGATCGTCGATTTCAGCGCCGCTGAGGACACGATCCATCTCGCGTCGAAGACATTCGGCCGGCTTGCCAAGGGCGCTCTGTCGAAGGAGGCGTTTCACGCCGGAAGGAAAGCCGTCGAGGCGGACGACCGCATCATCTACAACGAGAGGACGGGCGCCCTGTCCTACGATGCGGACGGCTCGGGCACGAAGCATGCAGCGATCAAATTCGCGCAGCTCAAGGCGAAGACGCTGCTGGCGGCAGACGACTTCTTCATCGGGTAATCGTTTGTCGTTCGTCAGCCCCAACGAAAAGGCCCCGGATCTCTCCGGGGCCTTTCGCATTGAGAGGCGGATGATCGATTATGCCGCCTTCTTCGTCAGGCCTTCGGCCTCCAGTGCCTGCTGCACGCTCGGGCGCGCCGCGATGCGGGCCTGGAAGGCTTTCAGGTTCGGGAACGACGAAATGTCCACGTTGTGGAAGTTCGTCCAGTTCACGACCGTGAAGAGATAGGCGTCGGCGATCGTGAAGGTCTCGCCCATCAGGTAGGGCTGCTTGGCCAGGATCTCGTCGAGATAGGCGAAGCGGGTGGCGAGGCGCTCCTTCGTGGCGGCCTTCACTTCATCCGGCGTAGCCGGGTTCCACAAGGGGCCGAAGCCCTTGTGGATTTCGGTGCTGATGAAGCCGAGCCATTCAAGCAAGCGGTAGCGCTCCTTGGTGCCGTGGGCCGGCGCGAGATCCGTCCCGGGCTGCTGATCGGCGAGATACTGGACGATGGCGCTGGCCTCGGTGAGCACGGAGCCGTCCTGCAGGCCCAGCGCGGGCACATAGCCCTTCGGGTTGATGGTCGCGTAATTCGCCCCCGATTCCGTGGTGCGATTGGCGAGATCGACCTTCTCCAGGCTGATGGGAATGCCGGCCTCGCGGGCCACGATATGGGGCGCGAGCGAGCAGGCGCCCGGATAATAATAGAGCTTCATGGGTCTTCTCCAGGGTTGAAAGGGATCAGGCCGCGGCCTTGAGAGGGGATGCGGCAGGGGCGAGCGCGAGAGGGCGGGAGGGCTTCAGGGCGTAGGCTCCGTCACCGAGAAGAGCTTGTGCGACCGACAGGACAATCAGGTAAAGCGGGTATTCCCAGCCGCCGCCTTGGGCCGAGAAGACCCAGCCGTTGCCGATATGGACCCAGAGGGCGCCGAACAGGACCGGCAGCAGGCTCAAGGCCACCCAGCGGCTCTGCACGCCGAGCACGAGCAGGACGCCGCCGACGAACTCGGCGAGGAACGTCGCATAGGCGAGGGCGACGGGCAGGCCGAGGGACTCGAAATACTGCGCCGTGCCCGCCAGGGTGAAGGTCATCCATTTCAGGACGACGCTGTGGGCGATGTACATGATGCCGAGCGAGACGCGCAGGAGCAGCGCCGCGTAGTCTGAACTGGAGGGACGTGCGTGTGACATTGCAATTCTCCATGCAAGTGCATAGACTTTTGATGCAACTGCATGGACCTGTCAATTTATATGCACTTGCATAGAAACCAACGGAGGTTTGCCCGGATGCAAGAACCGTCTGCCGCCGTCATCAAGGCCTGGGGTCGTCTGATCCGTGCCGAGCGCATGGTGGTGGCCCGCATCGAGGCGGAGCTCAAGAGCGCCGGCTTTCCTTCACTGCACTGGTACGACGTGCTGCTGGAAGTGAAGCGCGGGCCCGGCGGGCGGCTCACGCCGCGCGAGATCGAGGAGGCGGTGCTGTTCGAGCAGTACAACCTCTCGCGGCTTCTCGACCGCATGGAGGCCGAGGGATTGGTGCGCCGCATCCCATTCCCCGGGGACAAGCGCCGTCAGCTGGTCGAGATCACCGAAGAGGGACGGGCGCTGCAGGAACGCATGTGGCCGGTCTATGGTGCCGCCATCAACCGGTTCTTCGGGGACAAGCTCGGAGAGAAGGAGGCCGGACAGCTGTCGGCCCTGCTGCTTAGGCTGTTGCAATCTGAGAATACCTGACGCTCGAAGAACGAACTGGACCGCAGGGCGTTCATGTTGGAAGACGGCTAAGTTCCGGCGACCGACGAGGGATCATCCGTGAAACCAAGCTCTTCTTCCTTCACTATCCCGCGGCGCAGCATTCTTGCCGGCCTTCTCGTCCTCCTCGCAGCCGTTCAGGTCGCCGACTGCGCTCCGACGCAGGCACAATCGGCTTCGACTTCGCGCTCCAGTTCGACGTCCATCCGGACGCCGGATTTCGACGAGAGCGTGCGCTGGTACCAGGACATACTCGGGTTCCGGCTGATCGGCAGTCAGAACCTCGTTCCCGGGCGCCGGGCCGTGCTGGAGCGGAGCGGCTTCCTGTTGGAAATCACCGAGGTCGATCACCTGCTGGAGACCAATCGGGATCCTCAAGCGACCGGCAACGTCGCGGCGACCCCGCTGCCGGTCATCAGCTTCCTCGTTCCGGATGTGGACAAGGAGATCGAGCGCCTGCGGAAGGCAGGCGTGGAGATTCTCCAAAGTCCCGAAGACGAGCTCGACGGCCGCTATCGCACGGCGCAGATCCGCGACAACGGCCGGCATCGGATCGAGCTTCGCGAGCCGATCGACGAGAACGGCTTCAACGCCATGGGGCGCTGACGGAAATTTTTCGCCGCCGGGAATAAGGTCAAGCGTGGCGTGTCTCTGAGATCGTGGTCATCATCGACCTCAGGAGGACATCCATGAAGCTGTTTCTGCGTCCGGCCATCCTGGCAGGGGCCCTCGTCGCCGCATCCGCCGCATTCGCGCAATCTGCCGCTCCTGCGAAGGTCGCGGATACGAGCAAGGGCAAGGCTCTCGTCGATGCCAAGGGCATGACCCTCTACACCTTCGATCGCGACACTGCCGGCAAGTCGGCCTGCAACGGCCAATGCGCCCAGAACTGGCCGCCGCTCATGGCGGCCGCAGGCGCCGCTCCGTCGGGCGACTGGAGCGTGATCACCCGCGACGACGGCTCCAAGCAATGGGCCTACAAGGGCAAGCCGCTCTACCTCTGGGTGAAGGACACCAAGCCGGGCGAAGTCACGGGCGACGGTGTCAACAATGTCTGGCATGTCGCGGCGCCTTGACCTTGCAGGGACGTTCGGTTCGTCGTTGAATGATGCAGCCACCTGAGAATTGACCTTGGACGAGATCGCCTCCCTTCTCGAGCCGCAGATTCCGGGCTTGCGACGCTATGCCTGGGCTCTTCTGCGCGACTGCGAGGCCGCGGACGATCTCGTCCAGGACACCCTGGAGCGGGCGATCAGCCGCTGGAACCAGCGGCGCGACGGCGATCTGAGGGCCTGGCTCTTCACGATCCAGCGCAATCTGTTCATCAACGGCGTGCGCCGGCGGAAGGTGCGCGGCACGCGCGTGGGCGAAGAGGCTCTGAACGACATTCAGGCCCCCGACATGAACCCGGAAGCCCATGCCGGACTGCACGATGTTCTGAGAGGGCTCGATGCCCTGCCCGAGGAGCAGCGCTCCATCCTGCTGCTCGTGGGCGTCGAGGACCTGTCCTACGAGCAGGCCGCGCAGGTGTTGGGCATCCCGCTCGGCACGGTGATGTCCCGCCTGAGCCGGGCGCGGGCGCATTTGAGAGAGTTCATGGAGAACGGGCGCGGCGCCGTTCTGAGGAGAGTGAAGTGACGGGCGAGCGACCCATCGGTGAGGACGATCTGCAGGCCTTCGTCGACGGCAGGCTCTCGCCGCCGCGGCGCGAAGCGGTGAAGGCATATCTCGCCGATCATCCGGCAGCGGCCGTGCAGGTGGAGCGCGAAACCGAGCAGCGCGAGGCCTTGCGGGCGAGGCTGTCGTTCAAGGCTCGGGAGCCCATTCCGTCACGCCTGCGTGTCGCCAATCTCATGGCCGGCCGGCAGCGTTCAACACGAATTCGTCCCGCCGCCATCGCGGCCGCATTGGCGTGGCTTGCGGTCGGCGGGGTCCTCGGAGGCTGGGGCGGGGTCTGGTGGGCTTCGCATGCTCTGCGGCCGGCAGGGGCCATGAGCGTTGCCGACAACGCCATTGCGGCGCATCGCATCTATGTCAGCGAGCGGCTGCATCCCGTGGAGGTTCCCGCCGATCAGGAGGCCCATCTCGTGCAGTGGCTCTCGCGCCGCGTCGGCAAGCCGTTGACGGCTCCGAACCTGAATGCCCAGGGCTACCGTCTGATCGGTGGGCGGTTGCTGCCCGACAGCGGCGCGGCGGCCGCCCAGTTCATGTACGAGAATACCGGCGGCAACCGCCTCACGCTCTATGCCCGCTCGGGAGGAAACGAGACGCAGACGTCCTTCCGCTTCGAAGAGCAGGATGGGGTGTCGGCGTTCTCCTGGATCGACAGGGGCTTGTCCTACGTGGTCTCTGCCAAGGCGGAGCGGTCCCAATTGCTGACAATCGCAGAGACGATCTACCAGCAGTTCGAGGCCGCAAGCGACCCGGCGAAGGGTCGCTTGTAGCTTCGATCGTCGTGCTCAGCCGAAGACGGCCGGATCGGGGCCGACACGCCCTGAGGCATCGTCGAGCGCTTCGATCGCGCGCATGTCTTCGGCATCGAGCTTGAAGTCGAACACGGCGATGTTCTCGCGCATGCGAGCGGGCGTCACGGTTTTCGGGATGACGACAAGGCCGTTGTCGAGATGCCAGCGCAGGATGACCTGGGCCGGCGTCTTGCCGTATTTGCGGGCGATCGCGGCAAGTGTCTCGTCGGCCATGAGGGTGCCTTGGCTGAGCGGGCTCCAGGATTCCGTGACGATCCCATTCTTGGCATGGAACGCCCGCAGGTCCTTCTGCTGGAAGCGCGGATGGAGCTCGATCTGGTTGACGGCAGGGGTCACACCGCTCTCCTCGGTCAGCGTCTGCAGATGCTGCACCATGAAGTTCGACACGCCGATGGACTTGGCGCGCCCGTCCTGCTTCAGCTTGATCAGCGCACGCCACGTATCGCGGTAGGCCTCGCTGCCCGCGACGGGCCAGTGGATGAGGTAGAGATCGACGTGGTCGAGCTGGAGGCGTGCCAAGCTCTCGTCGAAGGCGCGCAATGTCTCGTCGTAGCCCTGACGGTCGTTCCAGACCTTTGTGGTGATGAAGAGTTCGTCACGCGAGACAGGCGCCGCCTTGATGGCCTGTCCCACGCCTTCCTCGTTGCCGTAGATGGCCGCCGTATCGATGGAGCGGTAGCCGGCCTTGATGGCTTCGCCGACCGCGCCCGCGGCTTCCTCGTTGGAGACCCGCCAGACGCCGTAGCCGAATTGCGGCATGGCGTTCCCGTCGTTCAGGCGGACAGTGGGGATGGTCGACATTGGCTGCTCCCTTGATCGTGCGGCAGGTAGGTAGGGCTCGTTGAGGTTAAGCAAATAGTGATCGCTTCGGGCCGGCGCCATGCCGGAACCGGCATGGCCAACCTGCGTTGCAAGCTTGGCACACCATTCCCTTGCAGCAGGAGCTCGCCTTGTCCATTCCAGCAGCGCGGAAGGGCACGCCCGATCCGACCCTCGACCAGGCCGAGTTCCGCAAGAGGTTCCTCCAGCAGTTCCAGGATCCGGCGTATGAGTCTCTGGAGAGCGAGCTCCAGCGAATTGCCAATGCCGCCTGGGATGCCTACAGCCATCATCGGAAGAGCCCCAAGACCCGCAAGGCGGGTCCAGGCTTTTATGATCCCGATTACGATCTCGCAGTCGATTGGATCGCCGCAAAGGAGGCGATCGACCTCGCGCAGAAGCGGCACGAGGACAAGGCTGGTCCGACTCGCTTCCTGCTGATCGCGGCGTCATCCCGCAGCGAGCATACGTGCCCGGGCGAGATGTCGAAGAGCTATCGCCTCGTGGAGATCGCCCGTCAGGTTCTTGCCAGCGCGGAAAGCACCGAGGTCGAGGTGCTCGAATTGAGCCGCCTTACCTCCGAGTACGGGCGTCACATCCATCCCTGCAAGGCCTGTTTCTCGACGGCGGCCACTTTGTGCCACTGGCCCTGTTCCTGCTATCCCAACTATTCCCTCGGCCAGACGCAGGACTGGATGAACGAGATCTACCCGAAATGGGTGGCCGCCCATGGGGTGATGATCGTCACCCCGGTCAACTGGTACCAGGTCTCGTCCCCGTTGAAGCTGATGATGGATCGGCTCGTCTGCGCCGATGGCGGCAATCCGGATCCCACTTCGACCCAGGGCAAGAAGACGGACATTGCGAAGGGGCTCGAACTGAAAGGCTGGGACTATCCCAAGCATCTCGCCGGCAGGCTCTTCTCCGTCATCGTCCATGGTGATACCGAAGGTGCCGGCAGCGTCCGCCGCAGCCTCTCCGACTGGCTGCGCGCCATGGAGCTTGAGCCTGCGGGCGGGGCGGCGGAGTTCGACCGGTACATCGGCTACTGGAAGCCCTACGCCACCAGCCATGAGGAACTCGATCAGGATCAGGCGGTGCAGGACGAGGTTCGCAACGCCGCCTGGGCACTGCTGGAAGCCGTGAGTGCCAAGCGGGACGGAAGGCTCGTTGGCGCGGGAGAGAATCTGAAGAAGCCGCGGCAGAAATGAAAAAGCCGGCCCAGAGGACCGGCTTTCGCATTCGGTCAGATTGGAGTTCTCACCAGCTGGTGAGAACCGATCCCTTGAACTTCTCCTCGATGAACTGCTTTACCTCGGGCGTGTGATAGCTCTCGACGAGGGCCTTCACCCATGGCTTGTTCTTGTCCTCGCTGCGCACGGCGATGAGGTTCACGTAAGGACCCTTCGGGTTTTCGCGGGCGATCGGGTCCTTCACCGGATCCAAGCCGCCCGACGTTGCGTAGTTGGTGTTGATGATGGCGGCATCCACGTCTGCCAGCACGCGCGGGCCCTGGGCCGCTTCGATCTCGACGAACTTGATCTTCTTCGGATTGTCCGTCACGTCGAGCGGGGTCGGCTTATAGCCCGTGCCTTCCTTCAGTTTGATCAGGCCCTTATCCTGCAGAAGGATGAGCGCACGGCCGCCGTTCGTCGGATCGTTAGGGATCGAAATCGTCGCACCGTTCGGCAGGGCGTCGAGGCTCTTGTGCTTCTTCGAGTAGATCCCGATCGGGAAGTTCACGGTGAGCGCGACGCTCTCGATCTTGAAGCCGCGATCTGCGACCTGGTTGTCAAGATAGGGCTGGTTCTGGAACGAGTTCGCCTCGATGTCGCCGGCGGCAAGCGCCGTGTTCGGCACCACGTAGTCGGAGAACTCGACGATCTTGATGTCGAGGCCCTTCTTGGCCGCGATCGGCTTTACGGCTTCCAGGATCTGCGCGTGCGGACCGGGCGTGGCGCCGATGCGGATGGTCTGCGTCTGCTGTGCGAAAGCGGGCAGGGCAGCAATCGACAGGAGGGCGGCGAGGCCCAGCTTCTTCAGGGACATGGTGGTGCTCCTTGTGCGGTGTTTTTGATTGAGATCAGGCGTGACGGATGCGTTTGTTGAGGCGGCGTGCGAGGCGGTCGCCGATGCTCTGCACTGCTTGGACCAGGACGATGAGCACGACCACGACCGCGAGCATCATCTCGGGCATGAAGCGCTGGTAGCCGTAGCGGATGCCGAGATCGCCCAAGCCGCCGCCGCCCACGGCGCCCACCATGGCCGAGAAGCCCAGCAGCGACACGACCGCGAGCGTCAGGCCGAGCACGATGCCGGGCAGCGCCTCGGGGATCAGCACCTTGCGCACGATCTGGAGGGGGCTCGCGCCGAAGGCGCGCGCGGCTTCGATCAGGCCCTGATCCACCTCGCGGATCGCCCCTTCTATGAGGCGCGCGATGAACGGGGTGGCGGCGATCGTCAACGGCACGATGGCGGCATTGGTGCCGATGGAGGTGCCGGCGATCAGGCGTGTGAAAGGAATGATCGCCACGACAAGAATGATGAAGGGGGTCGAGCGCGTCGCGTTGACGATGACGCCGAGCACCCGGTTGACCCAGGGTGCGGCGAACAACTCGCCCTTGCCGGACGTGGCGAGAAATACGCCGAGCGGCAGACCGAAGATCGTGGCGATCAGCGCCGAGACGGCAACCATGTAGAGGGTTTCGCCGGTGGAATTGGCGATGAGGCGGATCATCTCAGGCGACATAGCCGAGAACCTCCGTATCGAGACCGTGCTTGTTCAAGAAGTCGAGGGTTGCGGCAAGGGACTGCCCCGGCACCCCGACCACGAGGGTGCCGAAGGGCCGGCCGGCGATTTCGTCCACCGAGCCCGACAGGATGTTGGTCTCGATGTTGAGATCGCGGGCGAGCCGCGCGAGGACCGGATCCGTCGCGTGCGGGCCGCGGAAGCCGATGCGCACGACGGCCTGGCTGCCGGGTGCAGCGTCCGGCCGGAGCCTGCTCTGCACGTAGGGCGGCAGAGCGCGGCCGGATTCGTCGGCCAGGAAGGAGCGGGTCACCTCGTGCTGCGGACGGGTGAAGATCTCGAACACGTCGCCCTGCTCGACGATGCGACCGCCCTCGATCACCGCGACCTCGCGGGCGATGTTCCGGATCACGGCCATCTCGTGGGTGATGAGCAGAATGGTCAGGCCGAGCTCGTCGTTGATGCGGCCGAGCAGGTCGAGGATCGAGCGGGTGGTTTCCGGGTCGAGGGCCGACGTGGCCTCGTCGGAGAGGAGGACCTTGGGCTTGGTGGCCAGCGCGCGGGCGATGCCGACCCGCTGCTTCTGGCCGCCGGAGAGCTCGGAGGGATAGCGGTTGCGCTTGTCGGAGAGGCCGACGAGGGCCAGCAGCTCTTCCACGCGGGTCTTGATCTCTGCCTTGTCGTAGCCCGCCACCTCGAGCGGCAGCGCGATGTTCTGGGCGGCCGTGCGTGAGGACAACAGGTTGAAATGCTGGAAGATCATGCCGATGGAGCGGCGGGCATGACGAAGGGCGGCTTCGGGAAGCGCCGCGATGTCGGCGCCGTCGACGATGACCTTGCCGGAAGAGGGTTTCTCCAGCCCGTTCACCAGGCGGATCAGGGTCGACTTGCCGGCGCCGGAACGGCCGATCACGCCGAGGATGGAGCCCTGAGTGACGGCGAGGTTGATCTCGCGAAGGGCCGTGACGGGCTGGCCGTCGCGCCCGGGAAAGGTCTTCGATACCTTCTCCAGGCTTACGATGGGCTCCGCCGGGACCAGGCGCTGGGCGCTTTGGCTGCCGAGATAGCCGAGAGGGGCGTTCATGAAGTCGCCTTTGCAGTGACGTCAGGGATGTCGATATGACACATGAAACATCCCGTTCTGTAAGTCAATTGTTTCGTTCTTTAAACAGGACAATCTGTTTTGTAGAACGCGCGGAGGCTTCTAGCGAGCTGTCGCTGTCCTCACAAGACTGCTATCGCTTCGAACCGGAGGAAGTTCCTCCTTTCTTTCGCCACAAGCGCCGTTGATCCGGCTGCTTCGGGTTTGTATTGGCCGGACAGGGCTCTCGGCAGGAGATGTGTATGATCAAGGCGAGCATTGCGCTGGCACTCGTAGGGCTCGGCGTCCTGGTGGCTTCCCTGTCCGGGGCGGTCGGGGTTCCGTTCTATCTGCCCCTCTCGACCTTGGCCTTGGCCGGGATCGTCTTCGTCGCGAGGGACATCCCGAAGTTCCTGCGCATCTTCGTCGTGATGCTCTCGGCAACCCACCTCGTGCTCGTCGCGCTCATCCTCGGCGCCGTCGCGGGTGTGATCACGGGCGATTACACCGGATACGTTCCGCCGCCTTCGGCCGCGCTCGGCGCCACGGCCTTCGGCGCCATCATCTATGGCCTGTCCTACGTGCCCGTCGTCCGCACCATCTGCCGCATCACCGATCTCTATCTCGACTCCCAGGCCGACAGCGTCATCCGCATCCCTTTCATCGGCCTCGTGCGGGCGCGTGAAGGCGTCATCGGCACCTGGATGATCGGCATCCTGATTGCGATCAACCTCGCCCAGGTCGCGCTGAACGTCCGCCTCAGCTTCTTTTCCCGCGACATGTTCAACGCGCTCGAGGCCAAGGATGCCGCGGCCTTCTGGTATCAGCTCTTCGTCATTTTCACACCTCTGGCGGCCGTGTTCGTGGCCATCGCCCTGACCGAAGTGCTGCTGCAGAACGTGCTTACCATCCGCTGGCGCGCCTTTCTCAATACCTATTATCTCCGCGAATGGCTCGGCGACGGGACCCATTACCGGATGCAGATCATGGGCCGGGGCGCGGACAACCCGGACCAGCGCATCTCGGAGGACCTGCGCAAGTTCGTCGAGAGCACCTATTCCCTGTCCGTCGGCCTCATGAACCAGGCCGCAACCCTCGTGTCCTTCGTGGCCATCCTCTGGACCATCTCGGCCGGCTTCACCTTTCCGGGCACGAATGTGGAGATCCCGGGTCTGCTGGTGTGGGTCTGCGCAGCCTATGCGATTCTCGGCACATGGGTGACGCACCTCATCGGCCGGCCGTTGATCGCCCTGAACTTCGAACAGGAGCGCGTGGAGGCGAACTACCGCTTTTCCCTGGCACGCCTGCGCGAATACACGGAGCAGGTCGCACTTCTCTCCGGCGAGACGGCCGAGCGGGAGGGCTTGGGACGGCGGTTCGGGCAGATCGTCGACAACTACATGCGGATCGTGGTGCGCCTCATCAAGCTCAACACCTTCACCTCGGCCTATTTCCAGGCCAACGTGGTGGTGCCCTATATCCTGACCGCGCCCTACTATTTCGTCGGCAAGATCTCCCTGGGTCAGATGCAGCAGGTGGTCGGCGCGTTCAGCCGAGTGGAATCGGCGCTCACCTATTTCATCACGATCTATACGACGCTCGCCGACTACAAGGCCGTGCTCGACCGTCTCACCACCTTCGAGGGCGCGATCGCGTCGGCCCAGCGCGTGGGCGGCGAGAGCAAGCTGGCGATCACGCCGAAGGCGGGCCGGGAACTGCGCCTGGAGGATCTGGACGTGCGCCTTCCCGACGGCAGCGCCCTGCTGCACGCGGACGCACTGGCGTTCCGGCCGGGGGAGCGCACCTTGATGACCGGTCCGTCGGGCTCGGGCAAATCGACCCTGTTCCGCGCCATTGCGGGCATCTGGCCCTTTGGGGAAGGGCAGATCCTCGTACCGGAAGGTCAGACCATGATGCTCCTGCCGCAACGCCCTTATATTCCCATGGGGACGCTGCGCGATGCGGTGACCTATCCGGGCGAGATGGACGCCTACACGGACGCCGAGATGGCGGAGGCTTTGCGCACCGCCAGGCTCCCGCAGATTGCGGACCGGCTCGACGAGGAGCGCAACTGGGGCCAGACCCTGTCCCTCGGCGAGCAGCAGCGCCTCGCGGTGGCCCGCGCGCTCCTCGCCAAGCCGGACTGGCTGTTCCTGGACGAAGCCACGGCCGCTCTCGACGAGCCCACGGAGGCGGAGATCTACCGGATCATCAAGGAGAAGCTGCCGAACACGACGGTGGTCTCCATCGGTCACCGCTCGACGCTCGCCGCCTATCACGACCGGCGCATCGACATGAGGAAAACCGAAAGCGGCCTCTCGACCCCGGTGGATCTGCGCCAGGCCGAGCCGGCGGAGTAAATCGGGTCTTCCGCCACCCCTCTGGGATCATCCCCGGCCTTGAGCCGGTGATCCCGCGTGTGGGAGGCGCTGAGCCCTTCCGGTCGGGATGGCCGGGACGAGCCCGGCCATGACGTGGGCGGGTCTGGTGATCCGTCCGATGTCAAAGAGCGCGCCCTTCGAGCCAGCACCTTGGGGCCCGGAGCCGTGTGGCTCCGAGCCTTGCGGTGAGATCGAGGGTGGCGCGAGAGGCAGCCCGGCTCGATGACTATGTTGGTAGGCGAGAGCCGGACGGCCTTCTCGCGCACGGTTTCTTTAGGCGTTCAGGAGAGGCAGGCTCAGGCGACCGCCGCCGGCGTGGTCCGTCTCGTGCGACGGGGGCCTGCGACCGGTCCCGACCACCCACCCGGGCATCCTGGGCCTCCTGTCGGGGCAGGGTGCGAGCCCGCCGCACAGGACCGTGCCTGCTCCCACGCTGCGACGCCTCGAGCGCGCCCCTCACAGGAGCAGATCTGACACAAGGCTCTAGCTCAGGTGCAACACAGTGTCAAGAACAAAGTGAGAACATAACGTTCGGCTGCAGCATCGCCCTGATCCCACCCTCTCACGTCATCACCGGCCTCGTGCCGGTAATCCCGATCGGATAAGCGCCGCGCTCCAGACAATCGGGACGGCCGGGACAGGCCCGGCCATGACGTCGGGGGGTCTCAGGGTTGCTGATCCCGGCCGGACAAGCATCCCGCTTCAGGCAAGCCGGATGGCCGGGACTGATCCCCGGGCCTAGGCGGGGGACGGCCATGACGTCGGGGGTACGGCTAGGCTTGGCGATCCCGCGATCCACACCCTCCGTCCTCATCCTGAGGAGGCGCGTAGCGCCGTCCCGAAGGAGGATCGGCGGAGCGCTGGACATGCCCGCACCCCCAGATCGAGGTCGGGGCAAGCGCATCGAAACGGGGCAAACGCCTCTTTAGGCGCGCTGTGGGGAGAGACGCGTAAGCGGCACCCTCTCCAACGCGGCCGGCGCCGGTCGGCCGGCCCGCTCCGCGCCCCGGACCAGGGCGGCAGGCCACCGACGGAGGAAAGGCACCGCCTGTCCCGGCGGCCGCCGGGACAGGCTCGCTGTCGCCTGGCCTCTCCCTTACGAGATATCATTGCAAATTAGCAAGGATCAGCTTGCAAATTTGTATGATCTTTCCCGCAGGGAGAGACACCCGTGTGCGGCTGCCCGCCTCGGCACCGAACGAGCCGCCCAGGACAGGCGCTGGAGATCGAATCTCAAGGAAATGCAAGCCGTTCAGACACCCGGCCGCAGGCTTGAGCGCCGGTGGGCAAGGTTAAGCTTCCTAGGTTCCCGCTCCCTTAAGGCAATTGCCAGTAGATAGGACCGGGCGAGTACTGCAACCATAAGTAGCTTAAGCATTTTACTTATATAACATTGCCTTCTCCATCAGCCGCGATATGTTACGTAATATTAGATCATTTCCGCCGGCCTCTCTGGCTTCGGCGGGTGTGCGTAACGACAAGGGCAAGGGGACGTCATCATGAACAAGCCTGTTTTCGAGAACGTCATTGGCGAAGCTGTCGACGTCGGCAATGTGCTGGACGATACGCTGGCCGGCGGTGCGGCAGCGCACATCGCCGCGACCGAGACGCCTCCCGCCCCGAGCGACGCTCATGCGGGCCGCGCCCGCGCCCTCGACCTGCCGCAGGACGAGAAGGACGGACGGCGCTCGATTGAGGCGCACGCGGTCGCACCTGAGGGCGAGAAGGCAGCACACGCCGCGAGGAAGTCAGCGCCGGTCGCGGATCTTGATGCCACTCAGGTCAAGCGAGTCTCCGCCGACGATCTCTCGGAGGCTTCCCATGGTCAGAACTCCGCCATGGTGCACGAAGCTACCGATGCGCCGGCGGCGCAGGCTGGCGGTGCTTCAGGTCGCGCGGGCGACCCGTCCTCCACCAAGACCGAGACGGTGATCATTGCCGATCGCTCATCGTCATTTGCATCCGATGCGACCGCCGCGAGCGGCGCGCCTGCGGCTTCCCTTGCTGGCTGGCAGACAATCAACGGAACGGCCGGAGACGACACCATCAATTATCGCGAAGAAATCGTCGGACCCAACGTCCCGCAATACCTCTTCGATCTGCATCACGGGAACGACATCTGCTGGGGCTCTCAGGCCGCGGACCAGTTCTGGGGCGGCCATGGCGATGACTATCTCGTCGGCTTCGGGGGCAACGATACCTTCTGGGGTGGCGAGGGGAACGACACCATCAGTTGGGCCGAGGATACAGACGTTTTCGCGGTATCGATCGGAATTCAAGGATCTGGTGCGGTCAATCTAAGGGCATTCCGCTATAGCGGTTCGTCTGACCTCGACACCGTTCATCTCAATGAAGCAGAAGTATTCATCCTGGCGAATGACGCGGCCGGTCGTGACACTTTTATAGGAAATCAGCAAGATACGGTCAAAGGATGGACCGTTCTCGGCATGGCCGGCGGCGATGGGCTCAAGGGCGGCGCCGCGCGCGATATCCTGGACGGAGGAGCTGGTGCCGACGCTGTCGAAGGGATGGGCGGCGATGACGTTCTTTTCGGTAGCAGCAAAGATGCAAGTGGCCAGATCATCGATGACGGCGCACAGGATGTTCTCTGGGGAGGCACCGGCGACGACTGGCTGGTGGCCACTGCCAACGACATCCTGATCGGCGATCTCGGAAACGACACCTTGGTCGGCGGATGGGTGCGGTATGATACGTACAAATATGTTCATCCGACAGGAGGCACAACTCCTTACGCATTCGACTTCACCTACACGGACGATAACTTCGGCCGCACGGTCAATCTCGTCACTGGAAAAGTCGACGATGGCGGCTACACCGATTCACTGATTGGCGTGCACCATGTCTCGACAGGCAATGGCGCCGACAAGCTGATTGCCGCCGCCGCGTTCGGCGCCTGGTTCGAGGCCGGTGGAGGCAACGACAGCCTCTATGGCGGAGCCAGCAACGACACGCTCCATGGCGGATTGGGCCACGACACCTTCTACGGTTCCGGCGGCAACGACACCATCGACGGTCAGGGCGATCTCGACACCCTCGATTACAGCTCGCTGGGCGCCTCCGTGATCGTCGATCTGGCGACCGGTTACGCGCTCAAGACGTCCAGGGAAGCGGACGTGATCAGC
>JAESFT010000692.1_pt1 | contig 15238 bp, 23 predicted proteins | sample 9269451 | NCBI WGS metagenome assembly JAESFT01 (sample SAMN14502557, study PRJNA617106) | algae metagenome | isolation source: Scytonema hyalinum WJT4-NPBG1 and co-occurring heterotrophs from well... | place: USA: Mojave Desert, Joshua Tree National Park, California | collected 2006-05-25
GCTCCCGGGCCTTGGCGCGCAGCAGGTCCAACTCGTCTTGTAGAGCGTTGATGCAGCCCTCCAGCACGTCGAGGGTCATGCACTCGGGCGTGAGGTGGACGATGCCATGCTCATCGGGCCGGATGCCCCGAAGAACGACAGAGACCTTCGCCGGGTGAGTGTCAGTTTCGGGCTCAACCTCTAGCTCGAATGTGCCGATGGAGCGCATGGGCTAAGTCTCCTTGGATGCTCCTAGTCTTGAGCCTGGGACGGGGGCTCCGAGCCAGAGGCTCGCCTCCTCTAGGCTGGCGAACGTGTGCTCCGGTGCTGTGAAAGGCGCCGGCATCTCCCCAGACGGCAGGTCCAAGAGAAGTTCGGCGGTCCATGGAGCATCGGTCGTCGTGCCGTTTCGGACGAGACTCGCGATTATCTCTCCATTGCGCCACACGTCATAGCTGCCAGCAGCGAGCTTGGTCAGACGGTAGGACACAAGAAACTCCTCATTGGCGACGAGGGAAGCGGATCACATCACCCATGGGCTAAGCCCTCCGCTCCGGCTTCTGTTCGTGGATCAGCGCCTCAACGGCGGCAATAGTGTTCTCCAGATCCGAAATCCGCCGCAGCGTTCCATCCGCAGGCATCACTAAGCGCCTGTAGCACCTTCCCTCTAGCCCTGCCGGCGCTCTGCCCCTATGTGGCGACACCCAGACAGCCACGATGGAGAGCCCCCTTGAACAAGCCGGATCTGGTCGAAATCCTCGTTGAGCGGCACGAGCTGACGCGAGCCTTTGCCCGTGAACTCGTGGATGACGTGCTCGGCAGCATCACGGACGCGGCACAGAGGGGTGAGGAGGTGTCCCTCTTTGGCTTCGGCAAGTTCAAGGTCACTGAGCGTGCAGCTCGCAAGGGGCGCAACCCTCGCACCGGAGAGCCGGTGAAGATTGCCGCCTCTAAGACCCTGAAGTTCACCCCTGCCCGCTCGCTCAAGGCAAGCTTCAACAAGAAGCGCAGAGCAAAGAAGGGCTAAACACACTGATGCGCCTCACCGGTGATCAGGCCGCGCGGGGCTTCTCGTGTTCAGAGAGGGCCGTTCGGGTCTCCAAGCGCACGAGCGCAGCGGCGAGTTCAGGCGGGAGCGGTTGCCGGATTACGTCGGTATAGATGGCCCGCAGGTCGCGCATGATGGTGTCGAGAAGCTCGCGATCGGTTGCCCGCACATCGGGCTTTCGTCTGGACGGCAACAGGCTTCCCCACGGGCAAATCACGTAAGGGAAGGTATGGCAGCCAGGGTGGTGATTTGCCCAGAGGAACGAAGCGGGTACGGCGCGAAAAGCTACATGGTGAGCCAGTAGCGCAACGGGCGACGGACGCGCGCCAGATCCGCCGCAAGTGCCACGAGCACGGTGCTCATGGCGACCATCGCCAACATCACCGCTGCTGTAACTGAAACGTCCATTCAGGCCCTCACCCGAGGCCGGGACACTACGGGGCAACAAAGACCACGGGAATGAGGAGCGCGGGCCGTCCACAGCCATACGTGCAAGAAAGGCAGGCCCGCCGACCTGCCCTTCTCCCCTCAGCCCGCGTAGGGGCGAGGCTTGTCCTCTTCTCTGGGCGGAAGGGCAGCGCCCCACGAGCCGAGGGTCTCATTACATCGACCCTGTACCCATGCCGAACCTGTCGCAACTCCCACTGGCCTCTAAAGCTTCCGATCCTTCCCTAACGGTAGTCCCCCAGATGGGGGGATGTACACTTTCTAGAAGAGGAGCACGCTGTGTTCTGCCGAGATGCAGTTGGCACGGGAGCAACACATGCGCTCCACTTTGACATCGGCCTGCAAGCTTCTCGCCCTGACGGTCGCACCCTCGGCTGAAGCCGATGAATGGCATATCTGCCATTTCGATCAGGACGAAAAAGTCCTCCGGCGAAGCAGTCCAGGCTGGTACGCAGGCTCGGTCGCTCAGCTCAGGCCCTCCACTGAGGCTGCTCCGCCACGAGGTCGGAAAGGCTAAAAACCTGCATTGGTCTGCCAACACCTCGGAGCGTGTGTCGCCCAATGGATCTGAGAGGCTTCGCGTAGAGCACGGCAACACCCTCGGAGATGACCAGGGGCACATCAAGTGTCTTACACAATGACTCCAGGCGGGTCGTCTCGTTTACTGCTGCCCCCATAACCGTGAAATCAAGACGCTCCGTCGAGCCGACGTTCCCGTACATCACGTTCCCTGTGTGAAGTGCGATGCCGCAGCGGATCTGCGTCAACCCTGCGCCCGCACGTTCTGCATTGACCCTGCTGAGGCGGGCCAGGGCGTCCCGTGCTGCTGCAATGGCCTTCTCACTAGCCTCACTCCCGGCCTGTGTATCGGCCTCGAACGGGAACATTGCCAGCACGCCATCGCCAATGAACTTCAACACCTCGCCACCCAGGTTGGTGACTGCGCCAACCACGCAGTCGTAGTATGTGTTCAGCGTCGCAAGGTAGCTCTCGAGGGGTGTGCGCTCTGCCAGTGCCGTCGAGTCGCGCAGGTCGCTGTGCCACACGACCGCATTGATCACGCGCCCCTGCCCTCGCCGGACCTGCCCCCGGAGGACGCTTCGACCTGTTGCAGGGCCGAGATAGGTGCTGAGCAGCGTTTCGCTCATCTCCAGCACCGTCGCGACTTTCACCGCAACGGCGAGCGGCGGGGCCAAGCTGCGCAGCAACGCCAGCTCACTCTCTGAAAACCCCCCTGGGCGAGTTGTCCCAAAGACGCAGGTGATGCCCTCATACATCGTCATGCCCTTTGGCAGGTTAGGCCAGATCGCTGGGTCAGCCGCAGTACCGAAGGGCTGGAAGAGCGCGATGTAGTCAGTGAAGCCAAGTCCCTGTAGACGCTCCAAAAGTGCAAAGGGGAGCGGGACGCCGGGCTGATCCAAGCGCAGTCGGAACTCCTCAGTACCCGTGGTGTGCAAGTAGGACAACGTCGTTGGGGCATGCAGAACATGCTGGACAACCTCTTCTTGTTGGAAGGTATGCCACTCAGCTTTGCGGGTGCTCGCTGTCCATGTGAAGGTCCTCGCTTCGACTTGCGGATGGAAGATAAAGCCGCCAACGATAGCCCGTTGGATGTCTAAGCCCGCTGCAACGAGGCGCTCGCACAAACCTTCGAGGATTGTTCCAGCATTGACCCCTCTCAGTCCCTGTTGATGGAGCCATGAGATAAGGGATGCTGCGTTGCCCGTGGGGCTCACCTCTGTCATGGGCGGGGACGGTGGCATTTACAGAATGGCCCGACAAGCTAGGAGCCCACATACAACGGTGCTTGTGAGCGGCATCTTCGGCGCAGGTTCCCTGTCCACACCGCCTGCACACCGCGAGCGCCCTCCCCTCTTCAGGGTACTCGTCCAGGCGCACGTTGCCGACGGTGGCTCAGCGGTAGTGCCCCAAGAACAGGTCGCCAAGAGCCTTCCTGCGGAAGAGCGTTAGCCAGCGTCGTCGGCGGTGCTCCTCTTTGTCGTGCAGCAGGTGACATCTCTGGCACAATGCCATGAGGTTGCGGGGCTTGTTGTTGGTAGGGTCTTGGTCGCGATGCGCCGTCGCCAGCACGACGCGTGTCGTGCGGATCTGGCTGAGGTCCTCGACCACCAGCGCCTGCCGAACCCGCCTCCCCTCCCCGTCCCGCCAGATCTGCCGCTCGCCATCCCACCAACGACCATCGCCTAAGTGGCAGACGATCTGGCCGTGTGGTCGGCCGCAGCCCTCGCACCTGCCCTTCGCCCGCTCGAAGCGAACGAGCGCGGAGAGCTGCACCCAGTCGATGGGGTAGAGCCAGCGGTACTCAGGACGGATCGGCATCAGGAAGGGTGTCGCTGGATGGGTTAGCATCAGCCTAACCCTACCGCAGCCAGCCGACAGCTAAGCGGAACCTACGGGAGGTGAGAAGGAAACCTGAGGTCCTCAGAAAAGAGTTCTCGTGAGCTCCCCTTCCCTGCCGCTGCTGGGCGTGCTGCTACTGGGTGCGAGGTGCTGCGAACACCTCATCGGCCCAGCGCTCGTAGACATGCTGCGCGGCAAGGTAGGCCTTGTGAGCACGGTCATACCGGCCGACCCTCATATACCGCTCTCTCAGGGCGTTGAGCTGCTGCAGCCGGTGAGACCATTGAGTTTGACGCTGATGGGACATGAGCCGTCTCCAGCCAAGGAACGCAACGCAGGTCGGTTCTCATGATGCGCGACCATCGTTGAGGAGACGTTAGCCTCAGCTCCTCCGGGTCAGCGGTGCGGAACAACACACAGCCCCAGGAATGGTGCGGACGGCGCAGGAAGAGAGCGCCTCGGTTCTGTGTGGCCAGTCTTTGGCAGCTTTGACGGTGCCCTCCCACTCACCGGGACCGTAGCCGGTCAGCTCGGCCGTGCCGGCGTGGTCCCAGGCGATCTCCAGCACCCTCTTCGGTGCGTACACTTCCACGCCACAGACAATGAGAGTTGTTGCGCTATACGCGTCGATGGCAAATCTCACGGGCAGATATAGCCCTGCGCCCCGTCTGAGCCGCACCGCTCGCCGGTAGGCAGGATCAGACCGCTGTCTCCATCTGATGCAGCCTTGTCCCCATTAGGAAGGGTGAAGCCACCCGACGGTTCACGCTTAACAGTCGTGCCATCCGGGAGAATGAACACCCCAGAGGCATCGTAAACAATGCGCCGAGCTGTTCGAGGAACTTCAGGCGATTTGACCTCTGGAGGCGGAGTGGCGTCCCGAACCGGCTGAGAGGACGCATCAGTGCTGATGAGTGCCGCCAGTACACTGATTGCGAGCCAAGGGATCCTCATAAATGGCATGCTCCTTGTTGCGGATGAAGAAGCAGGCTGGGAGCTGTCGAGTTGCCCTAGCAACAGGACAGCAACCTAGTCGTGCTCTTCCAGCAGGGGAGCGCGATGGGCCATCTCAAGAACGAGTGCGAGGCAGCAGAGGTGCAGGAGCGCCAATCGGATCATGGCCGCACCCCCTGCTGAGCCTCAAGACGCTTCAGCAGGGTCACAAGCTCTGCCGGTACGGGCTGCTCCAAGACCTCGCGATAGAGGCGCACAAGGTTGCGGGCGAGTTCAAGGCGAAGGCTGGCACTCATCACGGTCACACTCAACAACGGTCTGCTCTAGGGGTGAACGATCCTAGAGCTAGGAGGGTTTCAGCGGGACCACGAATGCATTCCCGCAGCGTAGTTGATTCTAGTAGCCCCATACCCGCCGAGTGGCTTGTAGCAGAGAAACCTGGCTGTACCGTTGCGTCATCTGTCGTTCAGGCTCGAACTCGTCTTATGCGGGCACGTTGAACGCCAGAACAGAAGGTATGCCCTGTGAAAAAATACGTTTCCCTCGCGATTGTGGCCTTGATGGCTAGTAGCGGACTTGCCATGGCACAGGGGTTTGGTGGCGGAGGCGGCCTTGGTGGCGGAGCCATTGAGATCGAGCAAGACGATGTTCGCGCCGGACGCAGTGGCCGTAACCGTGACCGAGGCGGAGCTGTCGAGATCGAAGAAGACGACAACCGCCGTGGTCGTGGTGGCGGCCGCGAAGGAATTGCAGTCGGCGAGCCCCGTCCGGATCGTGGTGGACGTGATTGGGACCGGGGTCGTGATTATGGCCAAGGACGTGATTGGGACCGGGGTCGCGATTTTAGACGCAGCCGAGAGACCATCATCCTCCGAACCTTGCCGCCGCGGTATCGCTTCGTCGAGGAGCGCGGTCGCCGATGCCGCGTTGTCATCACTCAGAGGCAGCGCCCCAACGGCACGATCGTGAGCACCGAACGGCGTGAGTGTTAGCGGCTCATAAACCCCGAACCGATCCGCAAGGATGCTTCTCAGAGCCCGCTCGGCCCCGCCGCAGCGGGCTTTCTCATGCGCATATGCGACCGGTAGCTCACCAAAGGCGCTTAATTGTTGGTGCGCGGCCCACTGCCATGCGCCTGAGCGGCTGTGAGCACGAACACGCGGATGGCAGAGGACAGGTTCTGTCCGCCGCGCTCAGCATCGATCTCACCGATGAGCGCCTGCACGGAGCGCCCCCGGGCTGCCGCGATCTCACGCAGCGCCTCCCAGAACGGCTCCTCAAGCGACACGCTCGTTGAATGGCCGGCGATCACAACCGAGCGCTTGACGATGCCGCTCATCACCCGGGCTCTCTCCTTCCCAGGACGCCTGGTGGAGTGTGCGATGATGGGCGAGTAGTCGTGGTGGGTCTATACACCCCAGATGGGGCTCCACAGGTTCACACGAGAGCTAGAGCGCAGACCTGTGGGCCCTTCTTGCCCTCGCTGGTCTGCACCCAAACGCGCGTGCCCTCAGCCAGGTCACGGAAGCCCGCCTGCTCCAGCACGGAGCGGTGGAGGAAGAGCTCCTCGCCCCCGTCATCAGGCGTGACAAAGCCAAAGCCCTTGGTGGGGTTGAACCACTTCACCGTCCCAAGGCTCCCCTGCCCTGCACTCCCCTGCCCTGCACTCCCCTGCCCTGCAGGCGCGGGTCGGGCAGCCAGAGGGGCTGCAGGCCGGGGGTGCAGCTCATCCTCCTCAGCGGCCAAGAGCCCATCGAGCTGCTCCGCCAAGAGCAGGGCCTGATCTGAGGTGAGCGCAAAGAGCAGGCGCTTGCCGGCCTCATCCTCCACCTCAAGCTGGTAGGTGCTGCCCTCCCGAACAGGCATGATGCGGGTCAGTGTCTTCGGCTTCAGAGCACGAGGCATGGGTCTGGGTGGGGTGATCCGATCGATGTGCGTTCAGGCGACTAGGTCAACTAGACCGACGGAGACAGGCAGCGGCCAGCAGCTTCGTAAATGCTCTCCACTGATTCGAGGAGCATGCGAGGGACGCTCGCAATAAGCGTTCGCTGCGCGAGTTGCTGCGATCGTGTTTCCCATGTGCTTCCCAATCTGGTGCTCTGGGAAGCACATATCCCGGCGTGAAGGCTTAACTGATTGAAAAGATTGGCGACCCCGGCAGGGCTCGAACCTGCGACCTACTGCTTAGAAGGCAGTTGCTCTATCCAGCTGAGCTACGGGGCCAAGGGGCCGGCGTTTTGTAGCACAAGGCCAGCCCGGGGTCAGGCCGCGCGAGCGTGGCGCTAATGCGTCCAGGGGCCGACGCGGTTGAACTTGAAATTGTCCGAATAGGAAAGCGTGCGCCGCTTCACCTCGTGGGGCTCCTCCACCCGGTAGGCGATGCCCTCGCGCTCGGCGTAGGCTATGGCCTCCTCCTTGGTGTCGAACCACAGGCGCACCTGCTGGTGCGTGTCGCCGGACGAGGTCCAGCCCATCAGGGGCTCGATCTCGCGGGGCTTGTCCTGTTCGAAAACGAGGAGCCACTGCTTGGTGCGGGCAAGGCCCGACTGGTTGGCAGATTTGGAAGGCTTGTAGATTCGCGCGGGCATGGTTCGTGAGGATCCGGACGGGACGGCGGCGTGCCGCTCTCATGGCAAAACGCGAAAGGCTCGTCAAAGGCTGCAGGGCATCGGTGCCGCGGCCCTCGAACCGCTCCTGAGCTTCCGGCCGGTGGTCGGGGCGGCAGGATTTGAACCTGCGACCCTCTGCTCCCAAAGCAGATGCGCTACCAGACTGCGCTACACCCCGACATGGCCCGAAGGACCCCAGCGGGATAGGGTCTTTCGGGGGCCGATGCAAGCCGGTCCCGTCCGAAGGCGCAGGGCGTCCGCTTCCGGGGATGCACCCTGGAAGGGGCTCGCGGGCCGGGTGAAGCGATCCTATTATGTACACACGTGAGTGGCCGGCCAGCCAAGGAACCCAGCATGCGTCAAGCGAAAGCGCTCGCAACCATCACGGCCCTGTTCGGGGCGTTCTGCGCCATCGTGGTCGGCGTCTGCGTTGGGTTCTTCATGGCCGTGAGCTGGGCCGCACAGGCGCTCGCCGGCCTTTGAAGCCCCTAGCGGGGGCTCCAGCGCTCCTCACCGATCTGGCGGCCGCCGGCGTAGGTCCAGACGCCCTCGTAGCCGCCGCCGCTCGCGGGCGTGTAGATCGCCACACCCGTGTCATTGCCGGATCGATAGGTGACGGCCAACCCCTCGGGTCCGCCGATGCCCGTGCCCACATAGCGGGCGCCGGCGATCTGCCAGACGACGCTGTAGGTGTCGCCGGTGCGCTGCACCGTGACGGTGCCGGCGTATTTGTCGGCGCCGCCGGGATTCGCGCCCTGCACGCGGTACTGCCCCTCCAGGGCTGAGGCCCCGAAAGGCGCGAGACAGAACAGAGCAGCAGCGGTAACGACAGAAAGGGCGCGCATGGGGCCTCCAGAGGAATCCCGGCGAAATTGTCACGCTTCCGTGAAGCCTGCAAGGAACGTGGGGGGTCTCTTTCGTCTGGGGGTGCCGCCCGTCTCATGGAGGCGATCAACGCTCAGGCTTGATGCGCCCGCGCCAGCTGCGCTCCACCAAATTTCGATAGGCCTGGGTCAGGGCGAGCCCGGCCTTGCCGCGCTCGGTCGCAACGCCGGAGGTGGGAGCATCGCTCGTAGGTCCCGGACGGATGGCCGTCAGGTTCCACACCCACAGCCCCCGCTCGGCGCCATCCGTGAATTGGTACACGCGCCCGATGGGCTCGTCGGCGTCGAAAGCGGTGAAATCGGGCAGAGGGAGTTCGCCAGACCGTACAGATGCGTGGTGAGTTGGATGCGGGTGCTCACTCGGCAGCGGAGATGCGTCATGAGTTAGCTTCCATGTGATTTTCATGGGGCTCTGGATCGCGTTCGCGCATGGCGGGGGTGCGGCACGTCCGCTGCCGGTGGACCGGCAGCGTCCGGCTCCGCCCGTGGAGGGGCGGAGCCGTCGCGGCAGAGCGCCGGGGGGCGCTGACGCTCTTACCGAGGAGCCAGGCAGCCAGCGGGGGGCAGCTGCATCGCTCAGGGGTGTTTAGGCGCGCGCCCTTGAACGCGTCATGAACGAGGAGCGACCGCCGTCACGAAGGCGTGAAGGCGGAACGACCGGCCGACGGCGAGGATGCGAGAGAGTTTAGTGCGACTGCGGGAGTGTCGCGTTCTCGAGGCGCACTTCGGCGGCCATGAGGCCCTTGGAGCCGTCGCCGAAGCGCACGAGGACGCGCTCGCCGGGCTTCAGCTCCGCAATGCCGTAGCGGCGGAGCGTCTCCATATGCACGAAGATGTCCGGCGTGCCGTCGCCGCGGCTGAGGAAGCCGAAACCCCGCAGGCGGTTGAACCATTTGACGGTGGCGACTTCGAGTCCGCTCGTCGGCGTCACGGTCACGTGCGTGCGCGGCATCGGCAGTTCGGAGGGGTGCAGCGCGGTCGACTCGTCGAGAGAGACGATGCGGAAGGCCTGCAGCCCGCGGGGCCGCTGCACGGCCTCCACCACGATGCGGGCGCCCTCGTTGGCGGCCTGGTAGCCGTCCCGGCGCAGGCAGGTCACGTGCAGGAGCACGTCCGGCATGCCGTTGTCGGGCACGATGAAGCCGAAGCCCTTGGCGACGTCGAACCACTTGATGCGGCCGGCAACCTGGACGAGTTCGACCGGCTGCTCGCCGGGGAGGTTGAGAGGCGTTTCGCGGCGACCTGCCTCTAGGGAAGGGGCCTGCTTCGTCTCAACAGTACTGGTACCGAATTCGTTAGACATCGCCGAACCCAACTCGAATCACGCCCCGCGATTCATGAAAAGAAGATAACCAGAGCCCGGAATCCGGGGAAGCCTGAAAGGAGCGCTGCCTGGCGCTTGTGCGTTCAAACAAAGGCGAGTGTGGCGCGAAAGACTCCTTTAAGCTCGGCCATTTGGCCTAGGCCGAGCGCCTCCGGATGCGCTCAGGCCGACAACGTGGCGAAGGGTTCGAGCACCGGACCGATCTCGCCGCGGATCACGAGGTCGGCGACCTCGTCGAGTTCCGTGGCCTCCCGGTTGATGATCACGAGTTGCGCCCCGTTGCGCTTCGCCACCAGGGGGAGCGCGGCAGCCGGGTAGACCACGAGGGACGAGCCGATGGCGAGGAAGAGGTCGCAGGCGAGCGTCACCTCCTGGGCCCGTCGCATGGGCTCCTCCGGCATCGCCTGGCCGAACGAGATCGTCGCGGATTTCACGTGCCCGCCGCAGGCCGGGCAGTCGGGCGGCTCGCCCGTGGCCTCGAAGCGCGGGCGCACCCAGTCGAGTTCGTAGCGCGTGCCGCAGGAGAGGCACGTCGCGTAGGTGCCGTTGCCGTGGATCTCGATCACCTGATCGGGCGGAATGCCGGAATCCTGGTGCAGTCCGTCGATGTTCTGGGTGATCACGGCAGGCATCTTGCCAGAGCGCACGAGGCTTCCCAGCGCATGATGGCCGCGGCTCGGCTTCGCGCCGCGATAGAGATCATCCATCGCGAATTTACGCCGCCAAGCCTCCCGCCGCGCCTCGGCACTCCTCACAAAGGCCTCGAACGGGATCGGCTTGTTGCGGGTCCAGGGCGAGTTCGGCGAGCGGAAATCCGGCACGCCGCTCTCCGTCGAGATACCGGCCCCGGTGAACCCGGCGACCACCCGGGCGCGGGCGATCCGCTGTTTCAGCTCTTCGATGACGGGGGCGAGGTTTTCGGGCATGGCACTGCGATATAGAACGCCCCTGCCCGCGACCCAGCCCCGGAACCTCGTGACCTCCCTTGCTCCTCCGAAATCCCAACGCTGGGACGCCCACAGCCCTTCGGCGCAATCCGCGCGCTGGGATGCCGTCGATGCCGCCCGCGGCATCGCGATCGCCGCTATGGTGGTCTACCATTTCGCCTGGGATCTGAGCTTCCTCAAGCTCATCGTCACCAACACGATCACCGATCCGGGCTGGAAGGCGTTCGCGCGCACCATTGCGGGCACGTTCCTGACCTTAGTCGGCGTCGGCCTGGCGTTGGCCCATGCCCAAGGGGTCCGGCAGGCGGCCTTCCTCAAGCGTCTCGCCAAGATCGGCGGCGCGGCGCTCCTCGTCACCGTCGCGACGGTGATCGCGTTTCCCCAGAGCTACATCTTCTTCGGGATTCTGCACTGCATCGCGGCGGCGAGCGTGATCGCCCTGCCCTTCCTGCGCGCGCCGTGGTTCGCGACGCTTCTCGCGGCGCTCGCCTGCTTCGTGGCGCCGCGCGTGCTGACGCAATCCGGGTTCGATCATCCGGCGCTGGAATGGCTCGGGCTCGGACGGGAGGAGCCGATCACCAACGATTACGTGCCGCTGTTTCCCTGGCTCGGCGTGGTGCTGCTCGGGCTTCTCGCGGGCCAAGCGCTGGTGCGCCACCGCGAGCGGCTCGCCTTCACGCGATGGCGGGCCGAGAGCCCTCTGTCGCGCCTCCTGGTGCAGGCGGGCCGCTGGAGCCTGCCGATCTATCTCGTGCACCAGCCGCTCCTGCTGGCGCTGCTCTATGGCGTGCTGCAGATCACCGGTCCCAATCCCGTGGCCGAGGCCGCGCCCTTCATCCGCCAATGCACGGTGGGCTGTGTGGAAACCCGGGGCGACGAAGCGCTCTGCCGGACGGCGTGCTCCTGCACCGCCGAGCGCTCGAAGCCCGAAGGGTTATGGCAGGGTATTCTGGCCAACCGCCTCGACCCGGAGGAGCGCCTGCGCGTGAACAGGATCGCGCAGGCCTGCCTCTCGGGATCGGTGCCGCGGGCGCCTTAGGCGCGCACGGCCCGCAGCTTCGCCTCGCCGGAAGCCCGCTGCTCGCGGGCCGCGCGAGCCTCGGCCAGCAGGCAGAGGAGCTCGAAAGCGATCGAGGCGCCGACGAGGGCGGTGTTGCCGGATTGGTCGAGCGGCGGCGAGACCTCCACCACGTCGGCCCCGATCAGATCAAGGCCGCGGAAGCCGCGCACGAGCTGCAAGGCCTCCCGCGAGGTGAAGCCGCCGATCTCCGGCGTGCCGGTGCCCGGCGCAAAGGCCGGATCGATGGAATCGATATCGAAGGTGAAGTAGGCCGGCGCCGTGCCGACGACGCGGCGCGCCTCGGCGATGGCGTAAGGAATGCCCTTCTCGGCGACCTCTTCCATGTCGATGATGCGGATGCCCTGATCGAGCGCCCAATCGCGCTCGTCCGTGGAATACATCGTGCCGCGGATGCCGATCTGCACCGTGCGCTTCGGATCGAGCACGCCATCCTCGATGGCGCGGCGGAAGGGCGTGCCGTGGGTGAGCTTCTGGCCGCCGAAGAAGGTGTCGCCGGTGTCGGAGTGGGCGTCCACATGGACCATGCCGAGGGGGCGCTTGGATCCGAGCGCGCGCAGGATCGGATAGGAGATCAGGTGATCGCCGCCGATGGACAGCGGGGTCACGCCGCCCTGGTGTAGATGGGTGATCTGCGCCTCGATGCGGCGGAGCGTATCCTCCACGTCGATGGGGTTCACGGGGACATCGCCGAGATCGGCGCAGGCCGCGAGTTCATAGGGCGCGACATGCGTGCCGTAATTCACGAGCCGCATGAGCGAGGAGGCCTCGCGCACCTGGCGCGGCCCAAGCCGCGTGCCGGGGCGATTGGTGGTCGCGCCGTCGAAGGGGATGCCGACGAGCCCGATGTCGATCTCGCCCGGCGCAAGCGACGGGTCGATGTGCGGCAGGCGCATGAAGGTCGAGATGCCCGCAAAGCGCGGCACGACCATGCCGGAGAGCGGCTGGTACGCGGCAAGGCGCTGCTCGCGAGCGGTGGGGTTGAGCTTTGCTTGTGAGGACATGACTTCCCTCCTGCCCTAGGCAGTGTTCACGATCGGACGTCTGAGGGAGGTGGACGCTGCCGGACGTCGACGAACGGCAGGCGCCTCAAGATCGGCCGAGCGTCGCCTCGATGGGGCGACGCTCCGGGTGTGCTGGCCTACGCCGCCTTGCGGGCGACGCCCTGGGCGAAGACGCGCTCGATGCGCTCCATGCCCCAGTCGATCTCCGCGCGGGTGATGGTGAGCGGCGGCGCGAAGCGCAGCACGGTGCCGTGGGTGTCCTTGGACAGCACGCCCTCGCGCGCCAGCGCATCGCACACCGCGCGGCCGGACACGACGGCGGGGTCCACCTCGACGCCGACCCACAAGCCGCGGCCGCGGACATCGACCACGAAGTTGCTCCGCATGGCGCTAAGGCGCTCGAACAGGTACTCGCCCATGGCGCGGCTATTCTCGACGAGCCCTTCGTCCTCGATGACGTTCAGCGCCTCGAGGCCGATCCGGGCCGCGAGAGCGTTGCCGCCGAAGGTGGAGCCGTGCGAGCCCGGATTGAACACCTGCATGAACTCGCGGGTGCCGATGAACGCCGAGACCGGATACACGCCCCCGCCGAGCGCCTTGCCGAGGATCAGGCCATCCGGGCGGATGCCGTCATGCTGATGCGCGAACCATTTGCCCGTCCGGCCGAGCCCCGCCTGCACCTCGTCGACGATGAGCATGACGTTGTGGCGTGTGCAGATCTCGCGCAACTGCGTGAGATAGCCGTCCGGCGGCACGATGATGCCGGCTTCGCCCTGGATGGGCTCGATGAGCACGGCGGCCGTGTTCGGGGTGATGGCGGCCTCGACCGCAGCCGCGTCCGCGAAGGGCACGGCCTTGAAGCCGCCCGTGAACGGCCCGAAGCCGTCGCGATAGGACTCGTCGGACGAGAATCCGATGATCGTGGTGGTGCGGCCATGGAAGTTCTGCTCGGCCACGATGATCTCGGCGCGATCCTTCGCGATGCCCTTCACGTGGTGGCCCCAGCGGCGCGCGGCCTTGATAGCCGTCTCGACCGCTTCGGCGCCCGTGTTCATGGGCAGCGCCACATCAAGGCCCGTGAGCTTCACGAGGCGGTCGAGGAACGGCCCGAGCACCTCCGTGTGATAGGCGCGGCTCGTCACGGCGAGTTTCTGGGCCTGGTCCATCATGGCAGCCAGAATGCGCGGATGGCCGTGGCCCATGCTGACCGCGGAATAGGCGCTCATCATGTCGAGATAGCGCTTGCCGTCGGCGTCTTTCGCCCAAACGCCCTTGGCCTCGGTGAGCACCAGGGGCAGCGGGTCGTAATTCGTGGCCGCCACCTTCTTCTCGAAATCGATCGCCGTCTTCGTCGCGCTCATCTTGGACCCTCTGCTCCCACGGTGTTGAAGCCGGGGCTTTTGCCTGGGATATGAGGTGAGCATAAGGAAGCGCGGCCGCGCCTGATGCTGAAATCGGCTGCTTTGGCAGCCGATTCGGCTGCCCGAGGGTGCCGAGCCTGCGTTTGCCGCTGCGGCAGCGTGGCCGCGAGCCGAATCTCTCGATTCTGTTTAGGTCTCCCCCTCGCCTGGCGGACGGCAGACCGCTCAGTCCTCCGCCTCGCCGGGCGGATAGCTGTCGAAGGCTTTGAGGGTTTTGAGCACGAAGGTGGAATGCACCCGGGCGATGCCGAAGCGCGGATCGGTCAGGAACGCGTCGGTGAGTTCCTCGTAGGCCGCGAGCGTGGGCGCGACGACGCGAGCGACGTAATCGTAATCTCCGTTCACCACCTGCACCTCGACCACGCAGGGATGGGCGATGAGCGCCCGCTCCAGCCGCTGCCGCGTGGCAGCGGACGGGTCGCGCATGGCGATTTCCGCGAGGGCGATGATGTGGTGGCCGACGCGGGCGGGCTCGATCAGCGCTGTATAACCGCGGATGACGCCCCGCTCCTCCAGCCGCCGCACCCGCTCGAGGCAGGGTCGTGGGGAGAGCCCCACCCGCTCGGAGAGCGCCTGGTAGGTCATACGCCCGTTCTCGCGCAGCGCCTCGAGGATGGCGACATCGATCCGGTCCAACCCTGCCGCACGTTTCCCGCGCCGGGCTCCCAATCGATCGCTCTTCGTGTCGCTCATGCCCCCGCTCTACCGCCAAGCATCGGAGCCGTCGAGGGCAGCGCCGGCCCAGGCGGCAGCCTTCAAGAACGAGCTTGGTGGAGCATCCGGACCGCGCACCAACACTGGTGGCGAGGTCATGGGCGCAGCAGCGCCCTACCCTGCGCGGCCGCGCTTCTTCGGGTGTTCGCCGTTGGACTTGGAGCCGTCGGCCAGGGCTTCTGCGAGATCGGCGAGGCGTTGACGCACATTGTGGTCCGAAATGCGGGCGAAGCTGCGAATGAGCTGGAGGCCTTCGGGGGAGGCCAGCGCTTCGGTCAGGAGCACGGCGGTGGCATCGGGCGCGGCCACGGTGCCGTCCGTTGTGGCGCCCTCATAGAAGAAGTCGATGGTGACGCCGAGGACCTGAGCGATCTGCTGGAGGCGGGAGGCGGAGACCCGGTTGGTGCCCTTCTCGTACTTCTGCACCTGCTGGAAGGTGATCTTCAGAGCCTCCCCCAGCTTCTCCTG
>JAESFT010000693.1_pt1 | contig 15203 bp, 11 predicted proteins | sample 9269451 | NCBI WGS metagenome assembly JAESFT01 (sample SAMN14502557, study PRJNA617106) | algae metagenome | isolation source: Scytonema hyalinum WJT4-NPBG1 and co-occurring heterotrophs from well... | place: USA: Mojave Desert, Joshua Tree National Park, California | collected 2006-05-25
CCGCTGCTTCCCGCCGCGCTGGTTGCCGATCCGATTCCGCTGCCTGTGCTGCCCGGCGTCGTTGCCGGCTGGACTGCGCTATCCAAGATATGTTCGCCCGGCCCCGGCTGAATTCCGTTTGAAATCGGTTTGGTTTCCTTGTTCTCGTCTGCCATAGCTTTGCTCCTGGGAATTTGTTGAATATGGGTTGTTGTAGACCTGCATCCGGCGCACAGGCATCCGTGACCGCTCGATGCTTGGCAAAAGATTAACGGCCCATGTGAACTTAGTAATTGAAGTAATGGTTTAGTTCTTGGGTATTACGCATTCAAGTTTGACCAGAGTCTTGCTTTCTGCAAAATTCTGCTTCCCATCGGCGAACCGGAACCAAAACACCGCGGATTTGCTGCACATCAACCGCTTGAAGCTTAAATACTTTAGGCTTAAACTAAATTGCGCCTCATCGCGATGCACTATCCGCTTTCTTCCCATTCCCGCTTTTCGTCTCATATCGCCGGATCGATTGGAGAACATATGGTCACTTCAGCTTATGCGGATACTTTTGCGCACGATAACCTGCCGCCCCGGGAGCAGTGGCCGGAAATGATCTTCGACCTTCCGGAATTACATTATGGGGAGCGGTTGAACTGCGTGGCCGAATTGCTGGACAAGATGGTTGCCACCCACGGGGAGCGGCCCGCGATCCATGGATTGCGGAAATCGTGGACGTACGCGGCGCTGCAGGATCGCGTCAACCGCATTGCCCGCGTCCTGCGCGAAGATCTGCGGTTGGTTCCCGGCAACCGGGTTCTGCTGCGCGGCGACAATAACCCGATGATGGCTGCATGTATCCTGGCAGTATGGAAAGCCGGCTGTATCGCGGTGCCGACCATGCCGCTGCTTCGGGCGAAAGAACTCACCGTTATCATAAACAAGGCAAGGGTGAATGCCTCGCTCTGTGCCGCAAACCTGCGCACGGAGATGGAGGCGGCACTCGGCGATGCGGCCTTGCGGGGTCCGGTCGTCTATTTCAATCATGAGGGGCCCGACGCGCTCGAATCACTGATGCGCGCGAAGCCGGCAGGCTTCGACACCGTCGATACGGCGGCCGAGGACGTGTGCCTGATCGCCTTTACCTCGGGTACCACCGGCACGCCGAAGGGAACCATGCATTTTCATCGGGATATTCTGGCGGCCTGCGACTGTTTTCCAAAGTACACCCTCGGTGCCGCCGCAGACGATATATTCATCGGCACGCCGCCGCTCGCCTTCACCTTCGGCCTCGGGGGATTGCTCCTGTTTCCGATGAGGGTGGGTGCGTCTACCGTCCTGCTTGAGAAACTGTCTCCCGCCAGTCTTCTCGAAGCGATCCAGCATTTCGGCGCCACCGTTTGCTTTACCGCGCCGACCTTCTACCGCAAGATGACGCCTCTGGTGCCCGGTTATCGGATGTCCTCGCTGAAGAAAACCGTTTCCGCCGGCGAAGCACTACCGGTTGCGACCCGGGAACAATGGCGGCAGGCGAGTGGAATCGACATGATCGACGGCATCGGTTCCACGGAAATGCTGCATATCTTCATTTCCGCCAGCGGAGACGAGATCCGGCCCGGCGCGACCGGCAAGCCGGTTCCCGGCTACCGGGCTTGCGTGCTCGACGAAGAAGGGTCGCCTGTCGGACCGGGGGTCATCGGCCGTCTTGCGGTCAAGGGCCCGACCGGATGCCGTTATCTCGCCGACGATCGTCAGCGCAATTACGTTGCCAATGGCTGGAACGTGACGGGCGACGCCTACGAGATGGATGCCGAAGGATATTTCCGCTTCCACGCGCGCACTGATGACATGATCATCTCCGCCGGGTACAACATTGCCGGACCGGAGGTCGAGGACGCGCTGCTGAAGCATCCGGCGGTCGCGGAATGCGGCGTCGTAGGCTTCCCCGACGAAACCCGCGGCGAGATCGTCAAGGCCTATATTGTCCTGAATGCCGGCTTCCAGCCATCGACGTCGCTGGTGGCGGAGCTTCAGGATTTCGTCAAGCGGGCGATCGCACCCTATAAATATCCCCGTGCGATCGAATTCAGGGAGTCGCTGCCCCGGACCGGCACCGGCAAGCTGCAACGTTTTCTGCTGCGCACGCCGGAATTTGCACAAAGTTCCGCGAGTGCCGGCATGCTGGAGATGAAATGAATATCGTATGTATCGGCGGCGGTCCGGCGGGGCTTTATTTTGCCCTGCTGATGAAGAAGCAGAACCCGGAGCACGTCATCAGCGTCATCGAGCGCAATCGGCCGTACGACACTTTCGGCTGGGGCGTGGTGTTTTCCGACCAGACGCTGGGCAATCTTGCCGCCGCCGATGAACCGACTGCCAGGACCATTCTGCAGGCATTCAATCATTGGGACGACATCGACACCCATTTCAAAGGAAGAACGATCACCTCCGGTGGCCATGGTTTTTGCGGAATCGGACGCAAGCGGCTGCTCAACATCTTGCAGAAGCGCTGCGAGGATCTCGGCGTGCGGCTGGTGTTCGAGACCGACGTTACCGACGATCAGGAGATTGCCTCCCGGTATGACGCCGACCTCGTGATCGCCAGCGACGGCTTGAACAGCCGTGTCCGCGCCCGTTACCAGGAAAGCTTCGCGCCCGACATCGATACCCGTAAGTGCCGCTTTGTCTGGCTGGGCACAAGGAAACTGTTCTCCGCATTCACCTTCGCTTTCGAGGAAACCGAACACGGCTGGTTCCAGGCCCATGCCTACCAGTACGACGGCGATACCTCCACCTTCATCGTCGAAACGCCGGAAGAAGTATGGTTGAAGGCCGGCCTCGACAAGATGAGCCAGGAGGAAGGCATCGCGTATTGCGAAAAGCTGTTCGCCCGCTACCTCGACGGCCATCGGCTGATCAGCAATGCCGCCCATTTGCGCGGTTCGGCCATCTGGATCCGGTTTCCACGTATTGTCTGCAAAAATTGGGTGCACTGGAACCGGATCGGCGGCAAGCAAGTGCCGGTGGTCCTGATGGGCGACGCGGCGCATAGCGCGCATTTCTCGATCGGTTCCGGCACCAAGCTGGCGCTGGAGGACGCCATTGAAATGGCGCGCTGCTTCGACACCCTGAGCGACGCGGGGATCGAGGAGGTCATGAAAGGCTACCAGGACGCGCGCTCGGTCGAGGTTCTCAAAATTCAGAGCGCCGCGCGCAATTCGATGGAATGGTTCGAAAACGTGCAGCGCTATACCGGCATGGAGGCGGAACAGTTCACCTATTCGATGCTGACCCGAAGCCAGCGCCTGTCGCACGAAAACCTGAGGCTGCGCGATCCCGCCTATGTCGAACGTTTCGAGGAATGGATCAGCACGCGCGCGTTTGAACAGGCCGGCCTGCCGCGACCGCAAAGCCGCAAAAGCATCCCGCCGATGCTGACGCCGTTCCGTCTGCGCGGCACCGTGTTGAAGAACCGTATCGTGGTATCGCCGATGGCCCAGTACTCCGCGAACGATGGGGTAGCGGGGGACTATCACCTGGTGCATCTCGGCAGCAGGGCGATGGGCGGCGCCGGAATGGTGTTCGCCGAAATGACCTGCGTGTCGGCGGATGCCCGCATCACACCGGGCTGTCCGGGACTGTACAAGCCGGAACATACGCTGGCGTGGAAACGCATCGTTGACTTCGTTCACGCGAATACCGACGCAAAAATCGCGGTGCAGCTGGGACACGCCGGGCCCAAGGGCTCCACCCGCCCGTCGTGGGACGGAATCGATCTTCCGCTGGAGGACGGCAATTGGCCGCTGGTGGCGGCGTCACCGCTGCAATATCTGACCGGCGTTTCGCAGCGGGCACGGGAAGCGACGCATGATGATTTGGCGCGCATCAAGGCGGATTTCATCCGCTCGACGCGCGAGGCCGCTGCTGCCGGCTTCGACTGGCTGGAACTGCATTGCGCACATGGATACCTGCTGTCGACCTTTATATCCCCCCTGACCAACCATCGCACGGACGAGTATGGCGGCAGCCTGGAAAACCGCTGCCGGTATCCGTTGGAAATCTTCGCGGCCATCCGCGATGTGTGGCCGCAGGACAAGCCGATCAGCGTGCGCATCTCGGCGCACGACTGGGTCGAAGGCGGTATCACGCCCGACGATGCCGTCAACATCGCCCGTCTATTCAAGACCGCCGGAGCCGACATGATCGACTGTTCCGCCGGGCAGGTCAGCAAACTCGAAAAGCCGGTCTATGGCCGCATGTTCCAGACGCCGTTCGCCGACCGCATCCGCAATGAGGCCGGCATACCGACGATAGCGGTCGGCGCGATCTTCGAGGCGGACCATGCCAACAGCATCATCGCCGCCGGCCGCGCCGACCTGTGCGCCGTGGCGCGTCCCCACCTTGCCAATCCGGCATGGACACTGAATGAAGCCGCGAAAATCGGTTACTTCGACATGCCATGGCCGAAGCAATATCAGGCCGGCAAGGTGCAACTCGAGCGCAACCTGGAGCGCGACCGCCAGATGGCCGCCACTTCCAGCGGTATGACCCCGCAGCAGATTGCCGCGAAACTTCTCGAAGGATGACCATGACGCCAGCCCTGGAACTCGCGGGAAAGCATGCGCTGGTAACCGGCGGCGGACGCGGCATCGGCCTGGCGATTGCGCGGGCGCTGCTTGCGCACGGTGCGCGCATCACGCTGGCCGGCCGGGATGTGGAGCGGCTTGTGTCGGCGGTACAGGAATTGAAAGGTCTTGGCGACATCGCTCAGGTGCAGATGGACGTCACGCAAGCCGACTCGATTGGTACGGGCTTCGATGGCGCGGCATCCCGCTTCGGACCGGTCTCGATTCTCATCAACAATGCCGGTCAGGCTTTATCCGCGCCGTTCGGCAAGACCGACGCGGCGCTGTGGCAGGCGATGCTGGATGTCAATCTGACCGGTACATTCCATTGCACTCAAGCTGCATTGCCGTCGATGCTGGGCTCGCAATGGGGCCGCATTGTGAATATCGCCAGCACAGCCGGGCTGACCGGCTATGCCTATGTCTCGGCGTATTGCGCAGCCAAGCATGGGGTGATCGGACTGACGCGGGCGCTGGCGCTGGAAGTGGCGACGAAGGGCATCACGGTGAATGCGGTTTGCCCCGGTTTCACCGATACCGACCTCGTACAGGATGCCGTCAACAACATCGCTGCCAAGACCGGCCGCAGCACAGAGCAGGCAAAGGCGGAGCTGGCCTCGCGGAACCCGCAGAAGCGACTCGTCACGCCGGACGAGGTGGCAAGCGCGGTTCTATGGCTATGCCTGCCGGGCGCAGCGGCGATGAATGGCCAGGCTCTTCCGGTTGCTGGCGGCGAGATCATGTGAACGAGTTGGATACGACAGGAAAACCATGCATGGATAACACCGAAACCGCTTCGATTATCGACCTCGAAAGCCGGCTGACCGACGACCACCACCAATCGCTCAAGCTTTGGCTGCGGATGCTGTCCTGCACGGTACGCATTGAGGACGAGATACGGAGCCGCCTGCGCGCCGAATTCAATATCACGCTGCCGCGCTTCGACCTGATGGCACAGCTGGAACGGCATCCGGAAGGATTGCGGATGGGAGAGTTGTCGAAACGGATGATGGTCACCGGTGGAAATATCACCGGGATCGCCGACCTGCTGGAACAGGAGAAGCTGGTTGTGCGCGTGCCGGACCCGAACGACCGACGTGTCTACGTGGTGAAGCTCACGCCGGCGGGGCGCCGCGCTTTCGCCCGCATGGCCGAGGTGCATGAGCAATGGATACGCGAGATGACCGGGGGGCTGACGCAATCCGAGAAAACCACCCTGATCCAGCTCTTGTCCAAAATGAAAAACCATCTGAATGCCGCTTCGAGCGAAGCAAAACAATAAGGACCATGACCATGCGCTATCTTCCCGGCCAACCACACCAGCTTCCCGGCAACCGCATTACGCTGACGGATCATCAGGCCCTGCATTTCCGGTTTGCGGTCGCGGACGGGGTGGCCAGCGTAACCCTCAACCGCCCCGAGCGAAAAAATCCGCTCACGTTCGAGTCGTATGCGGAATTGCGTGATTTGTTCGTCGCCATGCGCTACGCCGACGACGTAAAGGCGGTCGTAATCACCGGCGCGGGAGATAATTTCTGTTCCGGCGGTGACGTACACGACATCATCGGGCCTCTGACCCAACTCGATATGCCGGGCATGCTCGCATTTACCCGCATGACCGGCGATCTCGTCAAGGCGATGCGCGCTTGCCCGCAACCCATTGTCGCGGCGATCGACGGCGTTTGCGCCGGCGCAGGTGCGCTCCTTGCCCTGGCATCCGATATCCGCTACGGCACCGAGCGCAGCAAGACGGCTTTCCTGTTTGCCCGGGTCGGACTGGCGGGCTGCGACATGGGCGCCTGCGCGTTGCTGCCGCGGGTAATCGGGCAGGGCAGAGCGGCCGAGTTGTTGTATTCGGGACGCAGCATGAGCGGCGCCGAGGCACTGCAGTGGGGCTTTTTCAACCGTATCTGCGGCCCCGATGCGCTGCTCGCGGAAGCGCAATCCTTCGCCGCCGACATTGCGAGCGGCCCGACCTTCGCACATGGCATGACGAAGAAAATGCTGCAGCAGGAATGGAACATGGGCGTGGACGAGGCGATCGAGGCGGAAGCGCAGGCGCAAGCCATCTGCATGGCGACCAATGACTTCCACCGGGCATACCACGCGTTCGTGGCGAAACAGAAACCGGTGTTCGAAGGCGATTAATGCAGGGGCTGTCTCAGAAGCGGAATAAGCGAATCAACCTATCGAAAGACACTATGAATATTCTCCAACCGCCCGGCTGGGTGCGCCCGAAAGGGTATTCGAACGGCGTCGTGGCAAGCGGACGCATTATCTGCGTCAGCGGCATGATCGGCTGGGATGCCCAGGGCAATTTCGTTTCCGACGATTTTGTCGCACAGGCACGGCAGGCTTTGCGCAACATCGTGGAAGTCCTGGCCGAAGCGGATGCGCGTCCGGAACATATCGTGCGCATGACCTGGTATGTGATTGACAAGAAAGAATATGTCGCCGCCTACGCCGACATCGGCGCGATTTACCGTGAATTGATCGGCCGCCATTTTCCGGCCATGACGGCCGTCCAGGTCTCCGCCCTGATCGAGGACCGGGCCCGGGTTGAAATCGAGGTAACAGCCGTGGTTCCATAACGCGGTTGAGGACGCAATTGGTTTCGACATTCCTGCAGGGGCATGGGGATCATCGATCCCATGCCTGTGACACATCCATCAACACGCTCAAAAAATACTTAAAACCAGCAAACAAATAGGATATGGTTCTCACATCCGGCAAGCGGGGCCGGTGTGGGAGCGAATTTGCGGAAATTGAGCGATCTTTGGGGAATACGAAGTCCGGGCGAGCGCCGCGCAGCCTGGATGGTGCTGCTCGGTGCCGCACTCGCATTGCTGATTCTCTGGTCGGCGATCGCCGGAATACTCCTTCGCAGTCGTGATTCGGCAATTAATGCGGAGCGGCGGATCCTCGAGCGAATGTCATCGGTTGTCGAGGAGCAGGCCTGCAACTTCTTCTCGATGGTCGATTTCTTTCTAATAAGTGCTTCCAGGGTGCTCGAAGACCATTCAGAAGGAAAACCGCACACCGATCCGGACCTGTTGAGCCTGGTGAAAACACTCGCAACGCAGTCCGGCGGCCGGATCGGTGCCCATATTCTCAGCGTCGACGGCACCGTCCATGACCTGGCCGAGGCGAACAGGCAATCGATAGGCAATATAGCAGGCAGGGACTATTTCGAGCTGCGATCGCCCCGGTGGACTAACGGTTTGTATATCGGCATGCCGGAAGAGAGCAGTTTCACCGGACAGACGGTGCTTCCCATTTTTCGCGCGCCATCCGAGCGCCGTTCGGCGCCCAGGTTTCTCGTCGTCGCCTCCATCGACACCCAGGCGCTGAATACACTGTACGAGTCCGGCCGAACCAAGCCGAACGGATCGATCGGCCTGGTTCGGCGTGACGGCATTCTCCTTGCCCGCGCGCCTAATGGCGAAAACTATATCGGCAAATCGATCGCCGGCGGCCGACTGTGGAAGGAACATCTGCCGAAAGCCCAGCGCGGCTGGGATATTCTTCCAAATACCGTGATCGACAAAACATCGCGGCTTACCGCCTATGCCGCGATGGAGGAATATCCATTGGTGGTGATCGCGTCATCCTCGATGGACGATGTTCTTGCCGCATGGCGAAAACTGCTCTGGGGGCTGCTGGTGAGCGGTTCGGTCCTCACCTGTATGACCGTTGTCGGTGCGCGCCGGCTGATTTCCTTGCTCAAGACGCTGGCTCAGACCCGGGCCGAAGTGGAAAACCAGGCGCGGCACGATTTCCTCACCGGCCTGCCTAACCGCCGCGCGTTCCACGAGCAGCTGGAACAGGAGATCAGGCGAGCCCATCGCACCAATCAATCGATCTGCATTCTCTTCATCGACCTGGACCTGTTCAAGGAGATCAACGATACCCTCGGCCACGATATGGGCGATCTGCTGCTTCAGCAGGCGGCACTTCGGATATCCGGCTATGTGCGTGAAACTGACAGCGTGGCCCGATTGGGCGGTGACGAGTTCACCGTCATCCTTCACGGGCTGAACGATCTGCATGGCGTCGAGCGAATCGCGCAGGGAATACTGAAGACACTCGCGGAGCCATTCCTGTTGCGTGGCGAGACCGCCTATGTCTCCGCAAGTATCGGCGTCGCACTCTACCCGCAGGATGGCACAACGAGTGAAGAACTGGTCAAGCACGCCGACCAGGCAATGTATGCGGCGAAGACGGAAGGCAGAAACCGCTGGACCTATTTCGCGCCCTCGATGCAGATCCGCGCGCAGCAGCGGATGCGCTACCTCAATGACCTGCATACGGCGCTCGCCGAACAACAGTACCGGTTGGTTTATCAACCAATTGTCGATCTGCGCACCGGCCTTGCGCACAAAGCCGAGGCGCTCATCCGCTGGCATCATCCTCAGCGTGGCGTCATTCCGCCCGCAGAATTCATTCCGGTGCTGGAGGATGCCGGCATGATCGCGGAAGTGGGGGAGTGGGTGTTTCAGGAAGCTGCGCGTCAGGCGGTAGCGTGGCGTAAGACGCTGCATCCCGAATTCCAGATCAGCATCAACAAGTCACCTCTGCAATTCAGGAAAGGCTCTGCGAGCGCAAACGATTGGATGCACTATCTGGCGCAACTGGGCTTGCCGGGTAATAGCATCGCGATCGAAATCACCGAAGGTTTGCTGCTTGAACCAGGCGAAGAGATCACCACCAAATTGCGGAAGCTTTCTGACGCCGGCATGCAAATATCGCTGGACGATTTCGGCACCGGATATTGCTCGCTGATGTATCTCAAACGATTCGACATCGATTTCATCAAGATCGATCGCACGTTTGTCTCTGCCCTTGCCGATGGTCCGGACGGTGCGGCACTTTGTGAAGCCATCATCGTCATGGCACACAAGCTCGGGCTGAAAGTCATCGCCGAAGGTATCGAGACATCCGCACAACGAGACCTTCTGGTCGAAATGGGATGTGATTTCGGGCAGGGTTTTCTTTTCTCCCGGCCGCTCGGGGCCGAAGAATTTGCGCGGCAGTTCGATCGGTTCTTTCAGCCAGCCTGAACCTGAAATTCACCTGTCCCTGCAGTCGACTGCACGGGTGCATTCGATATGTACGATTAATGACAAACGATTGAAGATCATGTGTGTCATCAATCGTACATAAAGCACGGGTCTCCGCGAATTTCAGATGAATATGGAACGTGTCCACAACAGCTTGTTCTAATTCGCTCGATGCCCGTAAAGGAAGCAACCGGACCTGTCGTGCCTGACATACCAACGAATCGAATAAGGCCGCTGGCAAACTGGTGTCGATATGGTGCAACGCGTTGTGCTGCACAAGTCCTGAATGCAATACATGCGCTGCGCTTTGATCGTCCTTAACGGCTGCGCGTAACCTAAAAAGCCCCTTTTTTAAACAACCACCTATGATCCAGCATCCCGGAGCCAAACGCCTGACGCAGGCGCTTATCGTCGCAAGAATGTCCATTTGGGACTCCAGCATTCCCGGAAATCGCTTGATCGACAGCAAGATTTACTGGATGGATAACGGACTTGGGTTGCTGGGGCTCAAACCGCGGCATGTGGTCCAACCATTTTCCGAATTCCTTGCATTGGTGCATCAGGATGACCAGCATTTCGTTATCGCCACCATGCAACGCGCTATCGATTCGCGTGGTGGCTATGATATTGAATATAGGGTGGTCTGGCCGGATGGCTCGGTGCACTGGATTGCAGCACGGGCCGAAATTCAGCCTGATGGTCAAGGAAGGTCGTCGCGGTCACTCGGGCTGATTTGGGATATTTCGGACCGGAAGGAAGCGGAACTGGCGTTGGCGGAACAGAAAGAGCTGGCGGAAGTTACCCTCGGTTCAATAGGTGAGGGCGTCATCACCACGGATACACAGGGCAGGGTGAATTATCTCAACCGTACTGCAGAGCAGGTTACGGGATGGTCCAGAGAGGATCTCCAGCGAGGCGTTGCCATAAGCCACCTGCTAAAAACCGTTGACGAAAGGACTGGTGAGGTCATAGAGGACGTAGGTAGCAAATGCCTGCGACTGAAAAAGACAGTTTCTCTTATCACGCACGCGCAACTTATTAATAAGCAGGGAAAGCGGATTCCGATTGAGGATTCCGCTGCTCCAATTCGATCGCGAACCGGAGAAACATTGGGTGCTGTCATTGTGTTCCGCGATGTCAGCCACGAGAGGGCGCTTAAGCATGAATTGTCATGGCATGCCGCCCATGATCCGCTGACAGGGCTGATCAACCGGCGCGAATTCGAAGTGCAGGTAACCAACGCGCTCGCCACGGCGAAAAGTGACGGTTTCAGCCATGCGATGATGTTTCTCGATCTCGACCAGTTCAAGATCGTCAACGATACCTGCGGACATAATGCTGGTGACGTGCTCCTCAAGATACTGGCGAAAATGCTGCACGGACATATGCGCGGCGCGGACATTCTGGCTCGTCTCGGGGGCGACGAGTTCGGTGCGCTTCTACTGAATTGTCCGGTGGACCAGGCTATTCAATTGGCCAACAAGCTTCGTCAAGCCGTCAAGGATTTCCGTTTTGCATGGGCGGGCCGTACATTTGAGATCGGGGTGAGCATCGGCCTGGTAACGATCAACGAGCACAGCAAATCAGTCAATGAACTGCTGAGCGCAGCCGACCAGGCGTGCTATGCAGCGAAGGAACTGGGACGAAATCGGGTACATCTCTACGAGGAAACCGATGCGATGGTGGCCAAGAGGCATGGGGAAACCATGTGGGTGCCGCTATTGACCCAGGCACTGCAAACGGAGCGCTTTGTGCTGTACACACAGCCCATCGTGAGCCTGAACGGCAGCGAAGCAGAGCATTTCGAAGTATTGATCCGTATGATCAATGAGAAGGGCGACCTGATTTTTCCCGGCACATTCCTTCCCGCGGCTGAGCGTTTCGACGTCATGCTTTCGATTGATCGATGGGTAATTCAGACTGTTTGCGAATGGCTGAAAAATACACGCCGCAACTTCGGTCAGGTTTACAGGATGCTGGCTTCCGGTCTGGAACAGAACCACGAATCCCGAACCGTGGATAGTTATTATTCGGTCAATCTCTCCGGTGCGACGTTGAACGACGTGGCAACCGGCGATTTCATTCTCCAGATGTTCGACCGGTACAAGGTAGACCCTCGTCTAATCTGTTTCGAGATTACCGAGACGGTTGCCATCAGCAACCTGGATGCCGCATCCATGCTGATTCGCTCGATGAAAAAACTTGGCTGCAAGTTTGCTTTGGATGATTTTGGCAGTGGTTTTTCTTCATTTGCCTACCTCAAAATGCTGCCGGTCGATTATCTGAAAATCGATGGGATGTTTGTGCGGGACATCACGGCGAATGGCATCAATCACGCGCTTGTCCGGGCGATCAACGACGTCGGACATGTAATGGGCATGGAAACCATTGCCGAATTCGTCGAGAATGACGCCATCCTGGAGATCATCCGTGATCTCGGCGTCGACTATGCGCAAGGTCATGCGGTCGGCAGTCTGAAGCCCCTGCAAGCCATGTCGATAATGAAAGCCGTGGTGTGATAAAAAGGTCACCTGCGCGAGGCGGTATTTGCCAAGTTGGCGGATCACTCATCCGACGGTTCGCTGGATATCCAGCCTGTCCAGCCGACGTGATTCGGTATGAGGTTGCGGACTTCTTGAATCATTGGGCCGGCTTGGTATTTGCTCTGGATCCAATTTCCTTATTTTTCTTTCGTAAAAACCTTTTCAATTTGTTAAAAGTTGAATCTTCGATGGCTATTTGCCGATATTTTCATTCAAAACCATGGAGATATCGATGTACGGCATTCGAAGAAACGTCAGAGATTTCGTTTTGCATATAGGGATGTACCTGGCTTGGCCGATCGCGTTCAGTTGTTCAATTCTGGGCTTTGCACTGTTGGTGATCGAAGCATTTTTTATCATGCTGTTTCGAGGACCGCGCAATGTTCGCTGGGTCAGGCCTTCGAGGTGCGACAGCATTGCCAGCTGGATGAGCGCTGAGTGGCAATACTATGGTCGGGGCGGCATGCAACGCGGCTTAAGACGGTTTGGATTGGAAGTCGCTCGTAAAGGCTATATCAGTAACAATCATCCGCTGAATTGATTATCACGAGCAAGCGAGGTGGAAGAGGGCGGGCACTTTGGTAGCGCAATCGAGCAATTGATTTTCCGCTGCGCATCGTTTGTTTGATTGCCATCAAACTTCGCCAGGCGTGCCTCAAGGTAAAGTTGCACCCAGGAATAGAAACTTTCATCCTGGAGACAATATCTTGACCACTTCGATCATTCTGCATGCCCTCGGCGACCATAAACCACATTCGATCAACACCGAAAAGATTGCTGAAGTCGTGGAGGCCAGGTTCGGCGGATGCGGAATCTGGTTCGTCGACCAAAGTCTGCCATCTCATTTCTGGGAAACCAAGGAGCATGTCCTCAACCTGATGATGCCTGCATCGAAATAATGTAGAACATTGCAAGTAATACGATCGCCTTGGTTGGCAAGATGATCGTGCATCGCGTTCCTGAGCCGCTGGTCAGGGCATGCAAGTCTATGGTTTCGGCGTTCCTACAGTGGCCTTCGGAGTTCGCTGCGCCATTTTGATGTTTTTAAGTGCGAGTTGGGCTCGATAAATTTCGTTATTTCTGACCCTGTACCGATAATGCGAGTAGCCTGCGCCAAACAGGATGGCAAGCATGAGCAGTGCGGAAAATAAGAACAAAAGCATTTAGCGCATTCTTTACGAAAGGCCCAAATTTTATCATTGTCGATTGCGACGGCTGGCGATCGAATGAGCAGAGTTTGGGTTTTGTCATCCGACGGTATCGCCGACTTTTCAATAAACTTAGGCGGGACGTGCGCGCAGTGCTATGTGCAAATTGCCACGCCGGTCGAGTGTGGAACTATGTGGCGGGCAAGTCTCGCTTCAATCATGTCGCAGAACCGCGATTTTTGTGCGAGGCAGCTTGTACTTCGTCCACGTATTGGCAAGGATACCGGGTATCAATGAGTATGTCGGCTTCATCCGGTCACGGCATCTTGGTGAATCTGGAACTACGATCACTGGAAAATCCGAACACGGTGGATTTTCGCACAAGCCGAAGAGCAAAGCTGTTTTCGTTAGTACGCATAATTTATATTATGTAAAATCCGGTTTGGATCGTTCTTATCGTTTCTGACTCGGACCACTCCCACGTTTCCCGCCGGAGTTTTTCAAGCGATGCAGAACTTCGTCAGAAGCTCCCCCTCCAACTTTGGATTGCCAATTTCATATCGGTTGCTTCCAGCTCCATTCAATAGTGCTTTGGCCAGTCGCAGTAAAACCGTCAACCGCTTTGCCAGAAACGCGCTGGCTAATAGCGGCGAACCGCACAATGCCGGCGAGCTTCGGAGCTTCCGATCGACAACAGGAGATGATGATGCAAACAGTAGGCGAAGTCATGTCGCGCAATGCGCGTTCAATCACGCCCCAGGAGACCTTGCAGCATGCAGCAAAACTCATGGATGAATTGGATGTTGGTGCACTCCCCGTATGCAATGGGGAACGCTTGGTCGGAATGGTCACTGACCGTGATATCGCCATCCGCGGTGCCGCCGCCGGAAAATCGCCGCATTCGGCGCACGTCGAGGACGTCATGAGTACCGAGGTCCGGTGGTGCTTTGAAGATGAGCCGCTTGATGATGTCATCCAGCAGATGAGCTATAACCAGATTCGGCGCCTTCCGGTCATTTCGCACGACGACTCTCACAGACTGGTTGGCATGGTGTCGCTCGGCGATCTTGCAATCAAAGCTCCCGATGAAGCTCGGGCTGGCGTCGAGCAACTTATAGAGCAAATTTCTGCGCCTTCGCGCCGTGGCCCCATGGGAGGCGAATCAGATGTGACCAGTTCGGACAGCGGCAGCGCAGCCGTTCCGTCCGGAGGTGCGGACGGCACAGGCACTACCGGACTCGCCGGCATTGGAACTGCCGGCGGCACAGGATCCACAGGCACAGGTGCGACCGACTCATCGACCGATGAAAATCAGCGAAAAAATGCTGAGGTGCTGAACAATCTTGGCCCAGCCGGGGATTACAGCCGTTGAGAGACTATGCGAACGTGTGGGCAGAATACCGTGCCCTGCCCTACGGTTGACAATCGAAACTGCCATAACAATATTACGACGGAGAACTTATGAAGACACGTAAAACAATTACTATCGACGGCACCATTCATGAGCTAAGCGACTCTTTTCTGGCGCAAATACTTGAGACGGCCGTTGATGGCGCCTGTTCCTACTGGGCGGATGTGAGTGCGGAGGATGTTAGCGATTCTGCTGATCCTGATGGCGCAAGAGATTACGACCTCTCTGACTACATTGAAGGGGACGACAGCGGTGGTGATAGGCCTTTCTATTCAGCCGCTAGCTTTCTTGTTTCCAACGATACCACCCAAGGCGGCACCCTCGATTTGGTGGGCATTGCAGACGCAATTGAACGTATAGCTGGCGGCGAGGTGGAAGTTGCTCCGGCGATTCGGGAAATCATTATCACGGCGGTGCGCGAAGATGACGCGTCCGACATTGATGCG
>JAESFT010000694.1_pt1 | contig 15150 bp, 14 predicted proteins | sample 9269451 | NCBI WGS metagenome assembly JAESFT01 (sample SAMN14502557, study PRJNA617106) | algae metagenome | isolation source: Scytonema hyalinum WJT4-NPBG1 and co-occurring heterotrophs from well... | place: USA: Mojave Desert, Joshua Tree National Park, California | collected 2006-05-25
CAATGTCGGCGTTCTTTCCTTGTTCCAGTGGTAGAGCTTTGAATTTCTTGTAGAAGCCATATGCACTTAATTTGGTTCCCAGTGTGGCTTGGCTGTAGCTCTGGTCATTTAGCCACTCGTTGAAGCGATCGCAATGTGGCTTAATTTCCTCTAAACTCATGAGGTCTTTGGTTGCCTCGAATAGCTCGTTAATCTTGTCCTGTAGTGCCTTACTCATCTCATCCCCTCCTTTTACTTAACTAGTTATATTATATCTTAACTAGTTAAATAAAGCCAATAACTAGTTATAAAGTTTTTGTAAATCATTTACAAGCAAAAACCCGCTGTTACGCGGGTTTGTAGGGATGACTCAACATAAGAGTCGGCAATGTTGAATTGCTTGTCAGAACGGCATTTCTGATAAGTAAACGCCCGCTAGTGCTGATGATGAAAGGTTAGCGGGTGATTGGGTGTAGAGAAGTTCCATTCGAGCAACCAATTCAACATAGTCAATTCGTATCGGCTCAATAAGAAGGGGTAGCAAAGGAAAAAAAGTGAAGCGAGGTACACACAGTGTCATAAAATTCTACTTCCTTTGTGATGACAAATCTGCAAGGTAATCTCAAGAAAACTGTAGGTGACTTATATGGATTAAGAACCTGGGTAGAATATGGTTTTCGACAGTGTAAACAGGAACTAGGCTGGACAGATTACCGTTTCACTAATTTTCAACATATTGAGAGGTGGTGGGAGATTATTTTTTGTGTTTACACGATGATTAGTTTAAATTCTCCAGTCTTCTTAAGCTTAAATCAATCTCGTCAACTTGAGATTGAGGCACAAGAAAATAGTGATGCTGATTTTTCTAATCATCCACAATGGAACCATGAATGGGGATGGAAAAATACTTTAAATAACCTGCGTCTCATTATCCAACCACTCTTACTATTTTGGTTGATTTATCCCTGGCTAAATATTTTCCCTAATTCACATTTATTGCTAGGATTCAATAATTTAATTGCTGCAATGAATCAATTTAAACCCGGTTTTGCTTCTGGATAATTTAACTTATTTACTACTTGCTTACTTCGGAAAGTGACAAAAGAGGGGTAAGCCCCAAATAACCAAAACGGCATATAGGAGTGTGAGTTCTGGCAGAGCTAGCTAAAAACTAATTATTTTGAACCAGTTGTAGCTCAGCGGTGACTGAGCCCTGCGAATTAGCACGTTTTTTTAAAGTTTTGGAGCCATTACTCGGTTAACAATTGGTAATATTATTTTCTCGTAAGATTATCCTAAAGGGTACCGTCGGCATAAATCTGTCAAGACTAGATTGGGTTAACAGATGTATTTGAGGTTGTTAATCATGGCAAATCTTAGATTGATATCGATTTTTTGTAACGAGACAGAAGATTTTACTGGTGCTGACGAGCCTAAAATTTTAGTGAACGGTAGGCAGGTTTGGCAAGGTTCGTTGAATGATCGTCAAAGCGCCTCTCTTACCGCATTACCTCTAATAGAATTTACTTCTACTGCAAAGATAGAATTATATGACCGAGATTCGGGAGGTCCTGACGATGATGATTTTCTGGGATCTCATGAGGCAAGGGCAAGTGAGGCTGGGCAAGGGGAAAAACGTCCCGCCTTTACAGGAGATGGAGCAAATTATGTCATTACATATGAGGTTCGGCGCTAGCTCCGCCTTCTCTTGAATACTAAGGGATAACGTGAGGACGCAGGACAAGCGTTATCCCTTATTAACCCAAGTTGCGGGTTATCAAATTCTGAGTGCTTCGTGACTTTTGATTCAGGCGATTGCTCACTCCAAAGTTGGGGTTGTGCATAGCACAACCCCAACTTTAACAAGCGTTAAAAATATTAAAAATATAAGTACTGAACCGTATTGTGTATTAAGGGTTTACCCAGACAGGTGCAAGATATGAGTTAACCGACAGCGGTTCACAGCAGCTATGTTACCTCCAGCCCTAAAATCCAAAATGGTAAGTTGTCGTTTAATCAAGTTTTATTAAATTTCGACTTAAATAAATCAAGGGTTGTAAACCTCAATTTTTAATAAGCAATAATATTTTTAAGCAAGACATAAGCAAGTACGTAACTCTAGGTAAGTGCTCTCTATGGGTAATGAACATGAAAATTACCAAGCCGCTCAGTGGAATCAATTTGAGATCCTGCTCGAGCGTATCAAGCAGGGAGCAAAAATAGAACAGGACGATATACTCCATCAGCTAGGTCAGTATGCCAGAAAAACCAATAATCCAGAGGATTGGAACCTACTGGCATTAGGATTGCAAGCTGCTAGTAGGTTTGAGCAAGCAGTAGAGATATTTGACTGGTTGGTGCAGTCTTTGCCCGAAAACGATGTTTATCGGCTCAGTCTCGCCACAACTTATAGCCAAACTGGACAGTTTGAGTTGTGCCGATATCAATTGCAGAAGTTAATTGAACATGGTTCCACTGAGGAGTTCCGACAGTTAGGACAAGAGCAATTAGAGGGGCTAGAACGATTTCTTAAGCAAACTGAACAGGATAGGCTGCTACGTCAGCTTCAGCTTGACAGCTTACGAGAGAATATCCAGTCTGGTCAAGCTAGTGTAGATAATTTCCAGCAATTGGGACACCTACTTCTCCAGATGCACGTGCGTAATCGTGAGCAATCGTGGTTGGATGAGGCAATCTCCATCCTTGAACAGGGTAGGCAACTTTTTCCTGATGCAGTGGGGATACTGGAGTATCTGGCTAGGTGTTATCTTTCCAAAGATCCATACAACCGTTTAGAAGAGGTGGTAAACAAGCTTGAGAAAGTTGCACCGGACTCCGAGGTTCTGGAAATCTTGATGGGTATTGATGATAACCAGAGTTGCGAATTTCAGGAACAGATGCGGCAGCGCACACACAAACTCTTGGAGTTATCTCAATCCAAAAACCCTAAATTGAGAACAACTGCCCTGCAGGAACTGCAAAAGATAGTGGGGATGTCCCCAGAAAATCCTGAATACCGAGGGATTTACGCATTCGCCCTTGGAGCAACGGGACAGTATGAAGCAGCAATACACCAAGCGGAACTGATAGCGGATATTGCACCCGAAACGCACGAAATGCACTTTAACTTGGGACAGATTTTCTGGATGTGCGGCGATGCTAACCGAAGCAGACACCATCTCGAATTGTCTCTGAGGTATGCAAAGAATGAGCAACAGAGGCAGGAAGTAATGGCTCAAATCGTTGATTTGAGCAGGAGATGTAGGACAAACGCATCTAAATTCTGTAAACCTTATCCACTAAGGGTTTCAATTTTTGCTAACAAAACTAAACAATGGCTCAAGTCCTTGTGCAGTAAGCATTCTAAAAATAAAATGCGTTTGCCCTGGTAGGAGATGAAGGAATGGCACAACAAGCTCCGTTTTACCTAGACTTGATCATGCAACTCCTCTACCTGGAATCTGTTGATGAGATTCAACGTAGCGTTAAGGATACTCCTGGGTTGGATGCTGACAAGTTATACCAAGCACTAAACTCTTTGGTAGAAAAATCCTTAGAGGAAGGGAAGACAGCAAAGTACCAACTCTTGATTTTTGTAAAGAACGCGATCGACAGTGCCCTTCAAGAAAGCGATGCCTATGCCCGCTCAGCAGATGAGATCGCCACTGCTGACGAACTCATCCAGCTAGCATTAACTGCTCCGACTGCAATCCGTGTCCATACGATTTTGCGGAAGCATCGACATCTTTTGAGCGCAAAACTTTACACCGACATCGAACAACACATTAGCTCTAATCAACGTGCCATAATGAATCCAACCTCTCCAGAGATTGCCCGATGGCATAAGTTGCTTTGCGTAATCAGCCTACTACTAGGCGACAAAGTCATCGCTGTGAAGGGATATGTATTCTGGGCTACGTACTGCCGTAAAGCGGGATACCATCGGAACGCTTTACGCCGACTGAATCATGCCGCGCAGCTTTCAGAAGATTTGGACGACGCTTTTCTCAAGATTTTGGTAGTTTCGGCTCAAGCAAGTCTTTACGACCGCATAGGGGAAAATGTTAAAGCGGTCGAGATATATTCAAAAGCACTGGAAATAGCGGAGAGATCTAATCAAGAGTTAGAAGCTTTCAGTATTCGCAAAGAGATGGCTAACTGTTATAGGTCCTTAGGACGCTATTCTGAAGCTCTTGAATTGATTAATGCATACCTCCCTATTGCTCAAAAGTTTCAACGATCGCTTCAAGAAACGCATTATCGTGTGCTTAAGGGGTTGGTGCTCGAGGATCTCGGTCGCTACGAGGAAGGAGTAGTTGAGTACGAGAAGGCAGGGACAATAGCCAAATCACTTGGCGATCAGAAGCATCAGTTTGAAGCAATGAATAACATTGCTGCTTCCTTCTTAAAAAGAGGTAATTACCGCAAAGCCGTTAAACAGTTTAGAAGCATTATCCGGACTGTTGAGGGTTGGGGAAACCCAATTATGGTTGCTTCCAGTCAAAACAATTTAGGAACTGCTCTGCTTCAGGCGGGGCGTGCTGCTGAAGCTCTTACCGCATTCCGCAGTGCGTTAGAAGTAAAACTGAACTCTGGCGAGCGCTACGGTGAAGCAATTAGCTTATGTGGTATGGGAGATTCATTGCTGGAACTAGGAGATCGTAACGGAGCTAAAACTTTTTATCAGTTTATCCTAGTTCCAGCTATCGAAAGCAACAACTTAGAAATCTGCATAATGTATGCCTCCCGTATGCTCCAAAAGGGATTTGATATTGGAGAGAATACCGTTGAGATAATTAGTTCGCTACGAGAGTCATCAAGACAAAGGGGGCTAATGTTTCAAGAGTTGCAATGCAGCTCGCTCCTGATTCAGCATTACCTTCATCAAGGCGATGAGCTGCAAGCCGTAGCTTTATACCAGGAAGCTATCCAGCGTGGCAAAGCTCACGACGAGCGCTCACCTTTAGTTATGAAGTTGCAGGTTAATTATGCCAAACTGCTGTCAAAGAAGCCAGAAGGACGTCAAGAAGCCTACAATCTCCTTACAAATACTTTGGCAGCAGTTGAAAGGCAAATGGATGAAGTGTTGCTAGATCGGCGGCGGGGAGAAATCATTGCGACTTGGTTTGATCTGTACGGTGTTCTGATCAATTTGCTGATTGAAAGCGGTGAAGCACTTCAATTACCCAGATCTATTGCACCGAGTGAACTAGCCTTTAACCTGCACGAGTCGGCTAAGTCTAGATCCTTTGTTGCTAGCTTAGCTAAGACAACAATCTCGCCGCCAGCATCAATCCCCCAGCATCTCCAGGAACGGGAAGCTCATTTACTGAGTTTGGAGCGTAGTCTTCAAGATCATGAAGACCGCCAAGAGGTGAAATCGGAAGCTTACCGACTTCAGCGACTACGCGAAATCAGCAGCGATCTACGGTTATGCTGGGAAGAAATGAGAACTTTCGCACCAGAGTATTTCAAGCTGCGATTGGGAGAACTAACTACCCTGCAAGATTTAAAGCTACTCTTGTCCAATCAATCTGGGTTCCCAATGGCTTTCGTTTCCTTCTTTTGTGAGCCAGACAGGACTACCTGTTTTGTGGTTCGCTCGGACGAACAAGAGATACACATCTTTCACAGCAACCTTGGTCGCGATCATTTAATGAAAGTAGCGAAGAGTTTACAGCGCGAATTCAACGGAGCGCCTACTGAATTTCCTCCTTATGCACCAATTCGACGTGACAAACCCTGGAAGCGAAACCTAAGTTTATTCGAGGAGTTGAGTGGGGAATTGCTGAAGTTTCTGCCTGTCGTTCAGGGGGTTCAACTCTTATGTATTGCACCTCATGGTCCTCTCCATCTCCTGCCACTGCATGCTTTACGAACTCCCGACGGCAAATACCTGCTGGAACATTTCGCCTGCACCTACTGTCCTAGTTTCAGCACTTTGAGCTACTGTCTGTTAAGGGCGCTGCCGCAGTCCAGTGGAAAACCATCTGTTTACGTTGCTGGTGTCGCGTCTAGGGAAGACAAAAAACTAGAATTTTTCGAGCAAGATTGCGAAATATTTGATAATCAAAAGTGGATCATTACGGCAGATATAGGAACAGTAGATGCTGCCAAGGCTCAGGTTTTACAGCAGCTGAGTGATATTGATTATGACGTGGTTCACCTGACGTGTCACGGCTATTTCGACGATAAAGATCCTCTCAATTCTGGATTGCTGTTTTCCAATGGGCTAGAGAAGCCACCTCGCTTTCCCAAGAGTGTTTCCATCTTTGACCGCAAGCATTATCTGATCACTGCTCGCGACTTCCTACGTACCCGTATGAACACGTACTTAATGACCTTAAGAGCATGCTCTACTGGTATCCAAGCAGAACGCAATGCAGGTGATGAATTCGAGGGGATTAGCCGCGCGTTACTCTACGCAGGTAATGCAGCCGTTATTGTTAGTCTATGGAATGTGGATCAGGAGTCATCGCAAAAATTGCTCGCCAATTTTTATCGATATTGGACTGAAGCAGATCCCCCTGTGGAAAAATGGCGCGCTTTTTGGCAGGCTCAGCGGGATTTCCTGGCTGCCACTGAAGAGCTATTCCTCAGCCACCCCTACCATTGGGCACCGTTAATTTTGATTGGTGATTGGAGATAAATTATGTCACGAAAAGTGTTGTTAGACAATCTGAATAATGAGGCGATTCTCCCTGTTCTGAGCGAGCTGACGAGCGAACTTCGTGCGAGTCTTCCCAATGAGGAGGCAACAGCCATTCAGAGCGAGGAAGAAGCAAGGCTCGTAATTGCAACCCTATTGGAAATTTTAACTGTGGAGGAAGGCACTAAGCAAGTCGATCCCGCAGCCATCATTTCGGACGATATTGATGTGGAGACCACAGGTCGAAGAGTTTTGGAGATACTTCTGAATGATGAGGCGATTAGTTCTGAAATTGAGGATTTGATTGCGAATCCGCCTGAGGACTTACAGTTGTCGGGAGTTGAAACAGCGGTAGCTGGAGCAGTCATACTTGGAGCCTTGGTTACGTGGCTCCAAACCAAGATCGAAATACAAGTAAGTAGGAAAAATGGCCAGACTGAGTTCCTCTTCGAGTTCACTAAGCCTGGTACGGACACTTTTTTAGTTAAAGAGGTAGTTAGTGAAGCCTTTGTTGCAACAGGTGTTGTAAAAGGAAGTGTTCGTAAAAAATTATTTACAAATCATCCAAAAACACTTAGAGTTACTTCATCTCAAAGTCCTCTAGAGTCAAGTGCTCAGCCGCAAAAAATATTAATTTTAGCAGCAATCCCCCACGGGTTACGCTTGGATCGAGAAATTAGAGAAATCTCCTCAGCCATACAAAGAGCCGCACGACAGGATTTATTTGAGATTCGTATTAGAACTGCTGTACGTCCTCAAGATATTCGTAGAGCCATTGCAGAAGAACGTCCTGAAATTGTTCATTTCTGTGGACATGGCTTGGAGGATGGCAGTTTATTATTAGAGGATGAAGCACAGAACAACAAACCTGTTCCGCCAGAAGGGTTGGCATTACTGTTTAAGTTACACGCCGATTATGTGAACTGTGTCTTACTCAATGCCTGTTATTCGGCTAAACCCGCCCATGCAATTAGCCAACATATTAATTACGCAATTGGCATGAACCAGCCCATTGGCGATAAAGCTGCAATTATGTTTGCTCAAGGATTTTATGATGGGTTGTGTTACGAAAACCCAGATACTCAAGATGTTATTCAAAGAGCTTTTGACGAAGGTTTGATTGCCCTGAAATTGGAAGACTTTTCACAGGGACAAATACCAGTTTTAAAAAACAAACTTTTTTTATATTGAGAATGCTACATTACGCACCCAATACCAACTACCGCGACTGCAATACCAACTTTGTTTACCTGTAGCCAGCCTAGATAAATATATAAATATACAAATTACATGACTACGTCCTATATACGACTAATCCACGCTTACCTAAAATACTTCTACCCCCATCGTAGCGGGTGGGCGTGCGATAGCCCTCTTAAAAAATCCCTCCACAATCGCCAACAACGCCCCTCTAATTCTCTTCTGGTACAATCCCATCATTCTGAAAGTGTCGCGTCTTCTAGCCCTATTCTGACGCTGGCTACTGCTATAAATACTACAACTGTAATACTGTGAGAGGGCTGGCTACGGGAGACGGATGGCTACCAACGACAGAGGGGTGGCTACCAATTGCAGAGGGCTGGCTACCCGAACGGGGAACTCTAACAACATCTCCGGATCATCCGCATCTACTACCGCCCGTAGCCAGCCCCCAATAACACACGCATGGCTACCAAATATTGACTTTTAAGCGTCCTCATTAGAGTTATTAATTTGGTTGCCACGGTTATCAAAATAGAGTTCAATTTCATCACTACCATTTTCAACTTCTACTTCGTAAAAAATACCAACTGGTGTGATTTCAATTTCTCGTTTTGTAATTGTGTAGCCTGGATATTGTGTTCTTACGCTCTTGAGTACTGCATCTGAAAATTGGTTATCTGATGACACCTCATATTCCGTTTCTAGCCATTGCCCGGAGTCTGAGAATTCGGCTTCGTATTCTCTGCCGTTCTCAAAGAAAACAGCCTCATAACCGTAGGGCTGCGACTCCCATTGGGGAGTTTTACCGGGATACTTAGAAGCAAAAGCGCTTTGGACTATTTGAGGGACTTGGGATTGGGGAATAGTGTGGTCTTGTGGATCGAGACTGGTTCCACAAGCCATGAGTAGAGTAGTGGGTAGGAAAGCTCCGACTACCAACTTATGGAATGGAAAGATAGAAGCTAGTGACATAAACGAGGTTCGCGCACTACATTTTTAGCTACATTGTGAAATCGCTGTATTTCCGATCACAACAAGGCAAGGCATAATCTTCTAAATTAAGTACTTTTACTGAAGAAGAAACAAGACATGATATTGTTGATTCAGTACTTTCCTAATGAATCTGAAAATGGTGCTACGTTCACATAGCTTATGGCTCCTTCCGGTAGTGCTGACAATTATCAGTTTCAGTTCCAATACCGCAAAGGTAAATGCACAAACTAGTTATACATTTAATGCCAGCTATGACGCAGTAGGTAGAAGTAATTTTGATCCGTCAAACCCCACAGCACCAGAACAAGTCATTTTCTCTGGCTCAAGTACTAATGCCCCCTATGGCTTGACCGAGTTTAATGCCCTGATTTATAGCCAGTTTGACCAAACTACAGGCTCGTTCACCGTTAACTCAAATCCAAGAGGAATCGGCTTACAGGACGTATCAGAAGGTTACATCATACTATTTGGAACTAACAATAACCAGTTATTTGGAACGTATAGCGGTAGTGGGAGAGTTGATTTTCAAAACAACACAACAATTGAATCCGGTACTTTTACTATCACTGGTGGAGAAGGCGTATTTACAGGAGCTACTGGTATATTAAGCGCCGACGCTTTCAACATACTTCCTACTGAAGGTCAAGATCCAAGTACTTTCATCTCTCAACGTTCATTTAATGGTTCCTTCCAAACACCCCAAGCAGTTCCCGAATCAAGAGGCGTAGCGGCACTAGTTGGTATAGGTGTGGGAGCAAGTTTCTTGCTATATCAGCGCCGCCATAAAATTGCTGCATAAAATTTGAACCCCTTGCGGGCAGCAGGGCTGTTTCATTCCCAAAGTTTAACCTTGTTTCAACCCAGAAAGGATGCGATCGCGCATAACTTTAAGGTCTGGGTAGTGTTATAAATTTGTTGCTTTTCGTCTAAAAAGCTTATGTATTGCTTTCCAGGAGCCTTAACCCCAAATCTAGAATACTACCTGAATTTACAGCTTGTAAACTTGTCTCTACGTGTGAAAAATTATTACCTGTTTTCATAGATATACGTAGATTGCTATATACTTCCTGTGAATTCGTTGTTTAACAAGTAATACTTACTATTAGAATTGAAACGCAATGATTAAGAGCCTATCTACTACATGGTTATCCTGTGCAGCTCTTACGCTACTCGGTTTTGCAGCCGATGTTCCAGAAGCGATCGCACAGACTACCTACCCATTTGAGGCTGTCTACAATGGTGAAATTACAAATATACCAATTGCCCCAAATATTTTCGAGTCAACGGATGTAGGCAAAAGTGTTGATGCCCCATATGGTTTAACTAACCTGACGAATCTAACCTACGCTGAATTTGACCCTGCGACTAGTGGATTTAGATTCAGTTCAGACCCAGCAGCGCTTAATTTAGAAGGCTTACCAGTTGGCACTTTCTCTTTATTTAGTAGTGGAAGTGATCGAGTTTTTGGAAACATTGTTGGTACTGCTTCGCTTGACTTTGAAAATTTTGTCGGAACAGGTTCTTCTACCATAACTATCACTGGTGGTGAAGGTAGATTCATTGGTGCTACTGGCATACTAAACTTATCAGAGAGTAATACTTTTACTCCAGACCCAACTGCTCCTATAAACTCCAAGTTTACAATCAGTGGTTCGTTCCAAACACCTCAAGCAGTGCCAGAACCGGAAACTAATGCAACACTCATTGGTATAGGTGCAGTCTCTGTTGGTTTTCTGTTAAGCCGACGCAACAAGAAAGCTGCTGCATAAAGAAGCAAAAGTAATCTGCCATTTCATTGCCCCTACTGATTAGCAATCGCATCTTAAATTTTGCCCATCACTTTTTATGCACATATCATTATCTTTGTCAATATGTAAGTCCTAGTATCCATGGATGACTTTTTTTGTCAATGCGTAAGTCCTAAAAATATTGCCGAAAACAGAAGCTGAAGGCTCTTATCAAGGAAGGCATAACCCCTAGTACGCTACTACTGTGCCAATTGACCTTTCATTTGTAGACGTATTGTAGACATTAGTAAACAAGAGAAATCCTATTTAAGCAAATCGCCTACACAAATCTTTGGATTTTCTGGGGGCAAATTCAGTTGCTTGCGTAATTCCGGGTCGTAGCAGACTTGTTCCCAATTCTTAGCAGCTTTTATCTGCTGGGAGGTCAAGTTTTTAACTCCCTTAAGGTCAGTACAGACGAGTTTCTCTGTTGACACTGTGTCACAGCCAAGGTCGGCACCACTGAGGTTGGTATCGCTGAGGTTGGCACTTCTGAACTTGACACCACTGAGCTTGGCACCGCTGAGGTGGGCACCACTGAGGTTGGCATCACTAAAGTTGGCACCTATGAGGTGGGCACCACTGAGGTTGGCATCACTAAGGTTGGCACCTATGAGGTCAGTACCTATGAGGTAGGCACTTGTGAGGTCAGCACTTGTGAGGTCGGCACTTGTGAGGTCGGCGCTGAGGATGGCACTTGTGAGGTTGGCACTAAAGAAGTTGGCACTTGTGAGGTTGGCACTAAAGAGGTTGGCACTTGTGAGGTTGGCGCGACTGAGGTTGGCACGACTGAGGTTGGCATTACTGAGGTCGGCACGAGTGAGGTTGGCACCACTGAGTTTGGCACCACTGAGTTTGGCAAAATAATTGAGGTTAGCACCACTGAGGTTGGCACCACTGAGGTTGGCGCAGTTACCGAACAAGGAAGTTGCCAGGAAATTAGGCATCCAACTCCTTGCCCAACATCCTTGGCTTAGTAACTCAAGCGCTTCACGGACTCCAGAATTTTTAGGATTTTGAATTGTATTCCAAGCCCTCTGTTCGTTTGCTTGTCTTACGAATGGAACAACACCCACAAATGCAATCAGAAGCGAGATTGCCAAAAAGCTAGCTATTTTTAACGCTCTGGGGCGTTCGTATTTGATACTTTTCTTTTTGATACGGGATAACACTAGGTTGTTAACACGGGATAACACTAGGTTGTTAATTAGACCGTAGGTGAGAAAAGAAGTGAAAACATAGATAGGGTCGAAATCAACTGATGGTAGCAGCAAACGAATTAAAGCACTGACAATAATTCCCATCGTTATTCCCCACAGTAGTACTTTCAACCACCAAGTCTTGCCTAGGGGACTGACAAGTTCAGCAGTACTATAGCTGAGACCACCGATAATAGCTCCAGTCATTGCAGTCTCTAGACTAGGAGAGGATAGTATACTGTAGGTATAACCACCAACAGCCCCTGCAACAACTGAAGTAAAATAATGCTTTCGGAGCTTAACCAAGGATGAATCGGGGTGGCTCATAACAAATTACCTCTAATTTGTAAAGCTATTGTGGGTTAGATACAACCCAGCTAGAGTCGATTACGAAAAAACCTTTAATCCCAAAGCCCATTAAAGCGACCGGGGGCGAGTTCAGTGTACTTGACCGTGTGCTGAATATTGACGTGTCCCAAGTAATCCTAAATGGTGCGGGTGTCGGTTCCCTTGGCAGCTAGGGCGTAGCCGCAGGCGTGGCGGAACATATGCAAGTGGACTGGGAAATCAAACTCTGCCACTTCTCCAGCTCGCTTAACCATCTTGCGTACGGTCTCATCATCGAGCGGAGTTCTGCGTTCGCTCATAAAAATCCAAATAGAACCGTCGCTTGAGCGCTCGTAGCTGGCGCAGTGAGTGCCCATCAATTGGTTGATTGGAATCGCCTCCGCGCTTGCCTCAGAACCGACATCTTCTTACGCAATGATGTCACCGGAGAAAACGCCGTTTGGCTGATGAACGGTACAAATATTGCTACTGCGGCTTCCCTGCCGACAGTTTCCACAAACTGGCATTTTCTCATTAGCGATTTCAATAGTGATGGAATAACTGACATCTTCAGCGATTTCAACGATGATGGCAGAACCGACATCTTCTGGCGCAATAATGTAACGGAAGAGAACGCCGCTTGGAAAGTTGGGAAACACAAAAAATCTAATAAACGTTAACTATAGCTTGCTTTAATTGGCGTCATCGATCTGTCCAGATTGCAACGGAATGAAAACGCTAAAACGCCTCTTGAAATCTCTCTAGAAGCGTCAAAGCATTTATTAATTTATAGAGCTTAATTTAGTTATTGTCTGTATATATATATAGCTTAAGCTCCTAAATTTAGATCCAGGTGAAGAATATATAAATATAGACCGGAATTCTATGAAAAGAGTGTTAATAGTAGCGCTTTATGAGGTTTAGCTCGGTTGAGATTCATTTTCTTAAGTAGTGAGTCGTCATAGAAGACGCGCTCTCGTACTTTTGGGTTACAGCGCTTTTCAAGTAAATAAACCCCTACAAAAATCTGTGGTTCAATTAAGTGAAAATAGCTGTCATTCGCGAATTCGCGAATTGCTTACCAACTGCCACCATCGCCACCACCATCGCCACCACCATCGCCACCAAAAGAACCACTTCCCCCATCGCTTGAGTTGTACGAATCACTTAGCATAGGTATGGTTTTGACATTTGCCTGATAATAGTCACAACAATGACATTTTTCAATCACTAGCTTTTGACCTTCTTTTTTTGTAGTGGCTGGTTCCAGAATCGTTGATGTACGCTCCACCGTCAATTCTTGACAGGTGGAGCAAGGCTTAAATTTTGTACTATTTACGATATAGGCACGTATATGAATTTTCTTTTCATTGAAATTAGGGTAACAATTTTGACAATGCCAACCGTCATAGCTGACGCTACCAAGTGTTTGGGCGACTTGTTCTGGTTGACTAAGATAAGATAGGAGAGATTGCGAATCTAATTTCTCCATGGGCTGTCGGCAAAGTGCGCACTTTGCTGCTTTATTTTTTACGCTTGTGTATACGTGTTGACGAGAGCGACCCTCTGGTTGGAGTGAAGGGTTATGTGATGCGCTCACCATCCCCCAACGAATGACTACGACAATCAATCCTATCAGTCCATATAACCCAGCTTCTCGATAGAATCCAGCCAAACTATCATTTGGCAGAGTACCAGAACCTGATAAAGATGAAATCAGCGCTTGCGTACCAAGTACTATCCCCAAGGAAAACTCACCTAGTTTAAAGTGAGGAATTATCTCTGACTGGATGATTTTCTTAACACGTGCATTGGACAAACGCACCATAGCGCTTTTACTGGTCTTGATTTCTACCCTACGTTCAGTTAGGGAAACCAAAAATAATACACCCTTGTTTTGTCCTTTTCCATCAAATCGCCAGTAATTGGTTCTATCAAGTTGCCAATACTTAAATAATGCTTGAGCAAATTCCTTGGGTGTTGAACTAGGTGCTGTATCTGGTACAGTCACTACAGCAATTTCATTACCAGTTTTTCTCTTAAAATCAGAAATAATTTGATTCAGTTGGGCTTCTGTTGCAGGACTAAGTAGATTTGCCATATCAGTCACCCAACCTTGATTATTCAACAGAGGATTAGGGACTTCTCGGATGGTTAAAGCTTTTGCACTTCGAGAAATACTGAAAAGCATCAAACAAAGTAGGATAACCAATAGCGTTCTTTTGAGCATTTGTTTTGCCCACTACATGGGTGACGAAATAGAAGAATTTAGTCGCGCTTATATCCTTTCACTACCCTCCATGACTCCCGCGTATTTTTTTCAAGTATGATTTTGTCATCAAAAGTTACTGCAAAAGTCCATTCAAAGGATGTACACGGGAATAACTTACTTATTGGGTCTGTCGTATGAGAATAGAGGGTTTCAAAGCTAAATCTTATTTGCTTATAGCGATCTTGGTCACTGCAGCAATCCTTCGGTTTTATCAGGTCAATCAACCGTTTCTAGATGCTACAAGCTGGCGACAAACCGACACAGCTACCATAGCAGACAACTTCTACCGTGGAAACTGGAATATCCTCTATCCCGAAATTAGTTGGAATGGACCAGGACATAACTACGTGGGTTATGAATTCCAAACGGTAACTTATATTACATCTTTGTTCTATCGCCTTCTTGGTCAGCATGACTGGGTTGGGCGTTCTGTAGTCGTACTGTTTGGCTTGTGGGGCATCTTTGCGTTTTATCAACTTGTCCGCCGTGTTTGGAGTGAGGAGCATGCTCTTGTTAGTGCCGGACTTATGGCGGTTTTACCAGGACAAGCCTACGTTGATCGGTCTTTTTTGCCTGATCCGGTTATGGGTTCGCTTGTAGTGACCAGCTGTTGGCTACTAGTAGTTCACCACAGAAATTATGACAGGTCAGGAGTAGGATAAAGACTGTTGAGTTTAACTCGTGCATCCTTAGTGGTGAAGCGCCAGTTAACAGTAGCTCGTTGTTGATTGCGTTCTATTT
>JAESFT010000695.1_pt1 | contig 15121 bp, 10 predicted proteins | sample 9269451 | NCBI WGS metagenome assembly JAESFT01 (sample SAMN14502557, study PRJNA617106) | algae metagenome | isolation source: Scytonema hyalinum WJT4-NPBG1 and co-occurring heterotrophs from well... | place: USA: Mojave Desert, Joshua Tree National Park, California | collected 2006-05-25
AAACCTTACTGTAGCGACTTTTCGGAAATTTTTATCCTTTCTCTTTTTAAGAAATGAAATGTGGATTGCTCCCACCTTCTTTTGAAGACACAATATTAAATATTTGTCAATGCGTAAGTCCTATACCCTTGTGTGTGCTACCCCTTGCCGGACTTGGTGCGCTAATAGGAACGAATGCTCGTACACCACAAGAAAGCGATTCTTTCAGCTTACTCTTGACAATGGTAATGCTGTTTATTGGTCCAGTGATCATCCCAGACAACCGTTTACCCGATATTCTGTTATACATAGGACGGTTAAGCCCTGCAACCTACGCTGCATCTGCTCTTCGACAAACCTTACTTGGACCAATAACTGGGCAAGTGGTAGTCGATTTGACTGCTTTAGTAGGATTTTCCCTATTAACCTTTTGGTGGGTTGGACTCAAGCTAGATTGGCGACAACGGTAGATGAGATGCGAAGTAAGCCTTGCAAAAGCCAGCCACAAGGCAAGATTGCGTATATGAAGCGCCGTCCACCTTTGCTACTGTCGCCAAATAAAAACCCCCTTAACTTCAAGCCAAGGGGGTAGAGAGTTACCTTGAGTGTAGGCAATGAGCAGCCTAATTGTTATTACGTGCCAGTCAAATCAACTTATGCACTTGGAGACAATTCCACCTTGTTTGTCGGCGTAAGTCTTGTATTATTTACCAGTAGAAATTCATTCTCCAGCTTATGAGTCTCCCATTGCGTCAAAAACTCCGCCTCACAGTCAGTTTTGCTGCCTTATTACTTGTCGGTTTAAGCACTAGCTATCTATATATTCAGTCAAAAACTAGACAGCTAGTCAAACAACATCCAGCTACACAGAATTTATCCAAAACTCAGCAGGAATATTCCACCCTACCTCAACAGCAGATTTTTCTAGCCTCACGTCAAGAGAATGCTTTTAGTTTTCAGCAAACATCATATGAAAATCAAGACAAACAAAACACTCGGTCATCTGGGCAAAAGCCAGGATCAGTCTCAACGTATTATCAAGCGATTGATGAGTTACAAAAGTATAAATTTAGTGTTCAGAGTGGGCAGGTTTTCACTTCAGGAAAACTACCTACTACGAAGGTCAATTTCAATCAAGCAGACTTATTAACCGTTCTCTCCAATACTAGAAAATATTACCAAGACTACGCTTCAGAAGACCCAACTGTTCTACGTACAGGATTACTTGGCGCTCAAGGAGTTAATGTACAAGACATCCTCAAAACCTTGGATTTCATGATTTCTGTCTTACAGGAAGATATTGCCAATAATCGAGCGACTCGTTTACAAGACCCTAATTTTATCAACACCAATTTTCGCGTGATTAAATGGTCTGCATATAACTCTCAAACTCCCAATCAAAAACAATTGCGAATTACAAAGTATGCTGTTTTTACTCATCCAGGTTCTCACAAAAAAACATCTACTTTTAATACACCAATTTATAGCTTAAAAGACAATAGTAGCAACAAATTCTACACGAAGTATACAAAGCAGGATGTTTTGTCAGGGATTTATGAGCCAGGTGGGAAAGAATTTGGTAAGGTTGAACCTCTTGCTTATCTAACTCGAGAGGGCTTAGAAGAAGCGTTGATGCAGGGAACAATACTGATTAATTTCACTGACGGTTCTAAAGGACTTTTTAATGTTGATAGAAACAATGAAATGCCTTACCTTCGAGGAGTCAAAGCAACCGCACAAAAGCGTTATTGGTATTTTAGAGAAGTTGATGCTATCAAAGGTTATGGATATAAGATAGATGCAAAAATTTCTATCAAACCAGGAGTGACTTTTGCTGGAGATGTTCTAAATATTGGTTTGGGTAGAGTGATTGTTCTTGAGCATACGAAAGGTGGACGCAAACAACTGCAATTGGGAGTTCTGTCAGATACAGGCGGAGCATTTTTACCCAATCTTCATCAACTTGATTTTTTAGCAGGTGTTTTTCAAAGTCGAAAAGATTTTGACCAGCATATCAGGCAACTGCCTGAATATGCGACAGCATATATCCTAGTGAAAAAGTGAAATGTAAAAAATCAATAAAATTAAATTTGGGATTTTAAATTTTAAATTAAATCCCAAATCTAAAATTGCAACCGCTGATAAATGCGGATATAAGGCAATACAGTTCAGTTAGTGCTGTTCGGTTATAGAAGATCCCCCCAAGCCCGGATGGATTGGGGGGCTTAATTCCCTCCTTTTTAAGGAGGGTTAGGGAGGATCAAGTCTTATCACCAACCGTATTGGCATATAAGGCAAAATTATCTGCGTCGAGGGTGCGTGCATCTGCGGTTCAAAATTCTACCGTCCCAAATAGCGACTAGCTAGCTGTATGGCGTCGGTAATATCAACATCGCCATCGCGATCAGAATCGAGAAAAGAATTCAACACAGGATTTCCTCCTGCTTGAGGATTTTGAGAATTTGAACCAGATTTCAACAGATTCAGCACCACAGGAACCAAAATCGGCAGTAATTGTTGAACCATACCTGCATTTAACCCTGTGCGCTGGGCAACAGTCTCAGCCAGTTGCTGTTGTAAAAAAGGAGCGAAAAGTGAGTTAACCGCTTGAGGATTAGGCGAAGTACCGCCAAATTGATTCACCACATTTTGCGCTGCTTGGTTACCTTCTGTGGCTTGCTTTTGTTGTAAAGCAGAACGCACATAGTTACCCACAATCCCCAAAGCAGATTGCATTGTTGAGGGGTCTGTACCAGTGCTATTACTCACTTGCTGCACAGTATTGACGATATTACCCAATTGCCCGGCATTACCTTGCTGATTGGAATTGTCAATTGCATTGATAATTTGGTCAAAAAGTCCCATGAGCTTTTTCTCCTTGTTGACTTATGCTAACAAAACCAAATTTTGACATACCAACTACTACTTGTTTCTGAGCATTTAGTAATAGATAAGCTTTTTCTAAAAAAAAATCTCCATTACATAAGCTTTATGGGTAGGGAACACCTACGATGTGTGGTCTAATCATAAGAATAAGGGACTTCCAACTAAAAAAAATCTCCAATTTGTAGTAATCCACCGAAACAATGGTGGGTTACGGCGTACTTTAGTTACCATGTAAAACCTCAACTGCCATGCGCCGGAAGCGCCCCTATATAATGGATAATTTATTTTTTGGTACTCCCTAACCGCTGTAATTTCGCAAAATAACTTTGTCAACACCCTGGTGAAAAACATTGAAACTATTAAGATGGGAAGCATCTGGGTACGTATCCTTTAGTTTGTGCCAACCATGCCTGTGTCGCGCATAGTCACGCTGATTGTTGGTCTCATCGTTATTCTGGGACTCAGCCTGTGGCTGATTGATTCTCTAAGTCGGCTTTACTGGCAATTCTCCTACTCAGCGCCGTTGCTGGGTAATCTGCTACTGCTGTTGTTCATTCTCCTTATAGCAGCTTTAATTGCCACGTTTGTCTACTACGTGTTGGTGATTGGGCGAGGCGAGAATCGTCAGCGCCAACGCAGACAACGCCCAAGCGTACAAGTCCCTGCTGCCAAGTCTGATGCGGCGTCTTCTACTTTAGAAGCTGTCAGGCAACAGGTAGCGCAAATTCAAGATGAAGTTGCACGCCAAGCTTTATTAAGTAAGTCGCGGGAGATTGAGACGAATTTAGCTGGTGGCGAAATTCAAGTTGTGGTGTTTGGCACTGGAAGTGCTGGCAAAACTTCTCTGGTGAATGCAGTCATGGGGCGTATGGTGGGCAAGGTAGATGCACCAATGGGAACAACTCAGGTGGGGCAAACTTATTGTCTAAGGTTGAAGGGATTAGAGCGCAAAATTTTATTTACGGATACACCGGGAATTTTAGAAGCAGGGGTGGCGGGAACTGAGAGGGAACAACTGGCACGAGAACTGGCAACGGAAGCAAATTTACTGTTGTTTGTGGTGGATAATGACATCCGGCAGTCAGAATTTGAGCCGTTACGAGCATTGGCTGAAATCGGTAAACGGTCTGTGGTTGTCCTCAATAAAACTGATTTGTATACAGACGAGGACAAAGAAGCGATTTTGGCAAGGTTGCGTCAGCGAGTGCGGGGATTGATCGCAGCTAGTGATGTGGTGGCGATCGCCGCGAATCCCCAACCCGTACACCTGGAAAATAGCGAAATTTTCCAGCCTGAACCTGAAATTTTCCCCTTACTCCGGCGAATGGCGGCTATTTTACGGGCTGAGGGTGAAGATTTGGTGGCAGATAATATTCTCCTGCAATCTGTACGACTGGGAGAGGAAGCGCGCAAACTTATCGATGCTCAGCGTCGCCGTCAAGCTGACAAAATTGTAGAGCGATTTCAGTGGATTGTTGCTGGCGTGGTTTCGGTGACGCCTCTACCAGTGGTGGATATGTTGGCAACAGCCGGTGTCAATGCTCAAATGGTCGTGGAAATTGGTAGAGTTTACGGCTGTGAATTGAATTTGGAACGTGGAAAGGAATTAGCGCTGTCTTTAGGGAAAACTCTTGCGAGTTTAGGCATTGTTAAAGGAGCTATACAGTTACTTACGACCGCCTTGCAACTGAATGTTGCTACTTTTATTGTTGGGCGGGCAATTCAAGGCGTGACTGCGGCTTATTTGACGCGGATTGCTGGGAAAAGTTTTATTGAATATTTTCGTCATGACCAAGATTGGGGTGACGGGGGAATGACGGAAGTTGTGCAGCGACAGTTTCAACTCAATCGCCGCGATGAGTTTATTAAGAGGTTTATACAAGAAGCGATCGCACGGGTAGTGAAGCCTTTGCAAGATTCTGAGGTGCTCGAAGAAGAAAATGAAAAGGCTAGGGACTAGGGACTAACGGCTAATAACTACCCCCTATCGGGGTGAGGTGTGAGGCTCCTGCGGAATTAGCTGAGATTCTCCTCACCTTGCGAGAGTGCGTGCGCTTTGCGCTCAGGCGGCGCTTTGCCCATCGCACGCGTGGTGAAGCCTGAGATTTTGACACACCCCAATGAGATGTCACCAGATAAATCTCAGGTAGAGGAAAAGCAACCTGACAATAAATTTTCACAGTAGAAATACTGAAGAGTTCAGATACACTAATTGGCATAGAGACCAGGTTAGCAATATTGCGAGTATTTGACACCAGTGGCAATATTCCATACTTCATACAATATTCCATACTTCATACTTTCTTGATAAAAATTGTAATTTTACGTACGTACGTAAATAACATTATCCGTAATAACAACTATAAAAAACTGACTCTGATTTAAGAACTTAGCGCTTTATTCAGCGCTGTTTTCATTTAATTTAATCAGGAATTCCGGAAACATGAGGCAATGTTAGAAAACCTATATAAGCAGTGACTAAGTAACTAGCTAATGACGAACCACATGATCGGTAAAATATTACAAGGACGTTACCAAGTCGTCCAAACCCTGGGAGCAGGGGTATTTGGCGAAACATACGTTGCTGTAGACATTGAGAATCCAGAGAATCCTAAATGCGTTGTTAAACAGCTCAAGGTTACCAGTTTCCAACCAAGCTACTTACAAACCCTTAGGTTACGTTTTCTTACAGAAACCGAAACACTGAAGCACTTGGGACACCATGAGCAAATTCCCGAACTTTTATCCTGCTTTGAAGAACATGAACGCTTTTACTTAGTACAAGAGTTTGTGGAAGGACATGCACTCACTGCAGAACTACCAATCGATCCCAATTTGGGTTATCTGTGGAGTGAAAGTGAAGTTATTCAATTTTTACAAGATGTTCTATCGATTTTAGACTTTGTTCACTCTGAAGGTGTGATTCACTGCGACGTCAAGCCGGAAAATTTGATCAGACGCGCTTATGATGGCAAGTTAGTTCTGATTGATTTTGGTTCAATTCAGCCAATTGACTTTGAAATCGTCGATATGGTATTGCCTTTAGATCAAATTCCTGTTACTTCGCTAGGTTACATACCACCAGAGCAATTTGTTGGTCAGACACAACCTAACAGTGATATTTATGCTTTAGGCATGATTGCCATTCAGGCTTTCACAGGGCTGACACCGCTGCAATTGAAAGTAGATCCTCAAACAAATGAGATTATGTGGCGTTTTCAAAACACGCCAGTCAGCGATTATCTAGCTGCTGTGATCACCCAAATGATTCACTACGACTACAAAGAACGTTTCAAATCAGCAGGTGAAGTATTGCGATCGCTTGAGCAAATGCCGTTGGAAGGTCCACGCTCATACATCATAGATGTTGATTACACCATTTTTTCAGAAAAATATGAAAAAAATCAGCCAAAAGACCAGCTAAATGTCAAGCGCAGACATCCAGTCTCTCCAAATTCCTCTCCACTGTTGACAGGAATGAAGGTGGGGTTGGCGGCTAATTCATTGGTGATGGGATTTGGAGTCTACTCCATAATACATAACACTCCAGTTTATTCAGAAACAGAAAAATTATATAAAGCAACTGAAGAATTTCAAGGTGGGGATTTGGACGGAGCAATTGCTCTAGCTAAATCAATCCCCTTGAACAGTAATATTTATCCTGACGCGCAAGCTAGCATTGACGAATGGCAAAAGCAATGGGATATTGCTGCCCAACAATACAACGCAGCCCAACAAGCTTTCAACGAGCGTCGTTGGGCAGATGTAGTGCGTGCAGGATCTCAAGTTCCTGATATTTTGCATTGGCAATCACAAACAGATAAATTAGTTCAACAAGCACAAGCAAATCTTGAAGCACAAAGCAAAGATTTATTAGCCCAGGCTTATGAAAAAGCATCATTAAAAGATTTCAGTGGTGCTTTAGATTATCTCAGTCAAATTCCCGAAGAAAGTTCTGCAGGGACAATCGTTCAACAAAAGTTAGCTGAGTACAATCAGAAAAAGCAAGTTAGAGCTGCTTACTTGTTACAAAAAGCTTACAACAAAGCAGCAGAGGGTGACTTCGACGCTGCTGTCAAGTTTCTCCAACAAGTTCCTAAAGATACTCCTGTATCTGCCACAGCTCAAGCTAAACTGATAGAATATTCTCACAAGCAGCGCATTGTGCAAGTTGAAGGTGAAAAAATTGTGCAAGTTGAAGGTGAAAAAATAGCTTCATCAAAAACACCTGCTTCTGTAAATATGAATCAACCATTTATCAGCAACAGTTCTGCTACGAATATAAAATCTTTTGATCTAGCGAACCAATTACAAGAGGTAAATATTCGATAGTCAACAGTCAGCAGTTAACACTTACCAGTTACCAGTTAACAAACTTAAGTTATGGACTGATGACTGTGGACTCGGGACTCGGAAGTAACTGTTGTTGTGCTTGATTACGGGCGTTTATTGCTTGTTGATAATCTGGCTTTATTTTAATTGCTTTATCGTATGAGGCAATGGCTTCTGAATAACGTTTTACATTAAACAGAGCATTGCCCCTACTATACCAACTTTCGTAATGTTTAGGTTCGTAATTAACTGATTTATTGTAGGATGAAATTGCTTCTTGGTATTTGTTTAAATTGTAAAGTGAATTTCCCCGGTTATACCATACTTGATAATTTTTGCGATTCAATTGAATTGCCTTATTATAGGATGTAACTGCTTCTTCATAGCGTTTTATTTGATGTAACGACCAGCCGCGACCATACCACGCTTGATAGTTATTGCGATTGTATTTAATGACTTGTTCAAAAGATTGAATAGCTTCTGAATAACGTTGCAAATTGATGAGTACATTACCTTTGGATAACCAAGCTTGGTAAAATTTTGGCTTGTATTGCACAGCTTTGTCATAGGCTGCGAGCGCATCTTGATAGCGTTGCAAATTCACAAAAACATTGCCTTTGTTATACCAAGCTCTTTCAGAATTTTGCTTGAATTCAAGCACTTTATCATAAGCTGAAATTGCCTCATCGTAACGTTTTATATTTTGTAGCAACAATGCTTTATTGTACCAAGCCCCATAATATTCTTTCTTCAATTCAATAGCTTTGTCATAAGATTTTAGCGCTTGGTCATATTCATTTAATTTAGCTAAAGCTTCTCCTTTACCATTCCAAACTTCCGGATAGTTATTTTGTAATTGCAATGCTTTGTCAAAGGACGCAATTGCTTCTTGGTATCTTTGCAACTTATTCAGTGTAAAACCACGCCCACTCCAAGCTAGCAAATAATCAGGATCCAATTGAATTGCTTGATCATAAGCCGCAAGTGCTTCCTCATATTGTTTCAACTCATACAGACTTTTCCCTTGCCCATTCCATGCTTGAGCATATTCTGGTCTGATTTTGACCGCTTTTTCATATTTTGATAAAGCATCTTGATAACGTTGTAACTCGTATAGTGTGTTGGCTTGCTTATACAATTCGGTGGAATTTGCAGAATTGATACCATTGACAATATATATAGATGAACCTACACCTATCCCAATTAAACTCATGGCACCTAAAAACTTTAATACTATATTTTTTTTAGGTTTATTGATTGTTTTTAAAGGATTTTTTATAGGATTTTGCGATAAGGGAGAACCCAATGCCATTGTCTGAGATTGGGATTTGTTTAAATCATGCAAAGCTTGTAGGACAACTCTTGCAGAACCATAACGTTCCCGAAAGTCATAGCGCACCATTTTGTCTAAAATTTTGGCAAAATCCTCACTAACAGACGTATGTTGCCATATGATCTCACTAGTGTCTGCATCTAAATCGAGTTGCTCAGGAGATAAGCCAGTGAGTGCTTGTATACCAAGTATCCCTAAAGCATAAATATCACTACTGAATTTCGGGTTTCCTTGAGCTTGTTCGCTGGGAATGTATCCAGGAGTCCCGATAGCAACGGTAAATTTTGTTTTTCCACTAGGAGTAATGACTTGGGTTGTGATTTGTTTTACAGCTCCAAAGTCAATCAAAACTAACTTGTCATCCGGCTTGCGTCTAATGATATTTCGGGGATTGATATCACGGTGAATAACCTTTTGCCGATGGACAAACTCTAAAATATCCAAAATTTCTTGTAACAGGCAAATAACTTGGTCTTGACTTAGGGGTTTTCCTGGTATTATTTCTTGACTAAGGTCATGACCTTCGATAAATTCCTGTACGAGATAGAATTCTTGGTTCTCCTCAAAGTAGGCTAGAAGTTGAGGAATGCGGTCATGAGTGCCTAATTGATACAGAACTTGAGCTTCTGTATCAAATAAGCGTCTGGCTGTTTGCAAAGTATCAGGGTCATTAGCTTGGGGCTTGAGTTTTTTGACTACACATTGAGGTGATCCAGGTAAGTGAGTATCACAAGCAACAAACGTTTCACCAAATCCCCCTCCTCCCAAATGACTAATAATTTGGTATCGTCCAACAAGTGTGTTTCCCAACATTTGGTTAGCCTAGTTTAATCCAGTATGGTCTGATTCCCATCTTGCCACAGCTTCTCTTATGGGTCGATGAGAAGGGTGACGGTAGACGAAGCGAATGTTAAGGGGGATGAGGGGGACAAAGAGAATAACTAATAACTAATGACTAATAACTAATAACCAATTGATATGATTCCTATTAGCGATAACATTTTCTTTTTCAGGCGTAGAAAGCCAATAATTATTTACTGTCTGATTGCTATCAACATTGCCCTCTTCTTATGGGAACTGAAACTAGAGCTTGGTGATGAATTAGGCAATTTTGTAAATAGCTTGGGTCTGGTTCCAGCACAAATCAGTGCAGCTACTGCAAATGCACTTGCTGGAAACTCAGCTGCTTGGATAGTTGTACTAATGCGTTCGACTTCACTGCTTACAGGAATGTTCCTTCACGGCAGTTTTAGTCAAATTTTAGGAAATTTGATATTTTTGTGGGTTTTTGGCAAAACTCTCGAAACTATTCTCGGATCTAAACGATTTTTATTATTTTATTTGGTTTGTGGCATTTTTACTGGGCTAGTACAAATTCTAGCTGAACCAAGTTTGACAGTACCATTGATTGGAGCAAATGGGGCGATGACAGCTATTTTAGGAGCCTATGTCCTTAAGTTTGCTAAAGCTAAAATTGACAGTATTCTACCCCTTTTGATTGTATTTATTCCCGTACAATTACCAGCCTCTTTCTATGTAGTTTGGTGGTTTGTGCAACAGACTTTTTACGGAATTGGCAGTTTAAATATTCCTGGTGGCGTTAACCCGCTTAGCATTGGTTATTTGGCGCAAATTGCAGGCTTGCTTATTGGTGCGGGTTTCATGAAGCTACTGCAAAGATTTTAAAAGCAGGTTGGGTAGAGAAACTGGCACAATTTGAGTCTTGTCTGTGTGTCAAAAGATAGAGAAAGCAAACGGCAATTTCCTTTCCTAAAGATACGCCCCTTAGTTCTGACGGTTCTGAGCTTTCAGAAGCAAGATAGATAGTAGTCACTGTGCAAGTTCCTAATAAAGGATAACAGAGGAAATGCAGATAAATGCTGATGAATTTCTCAAGCGTTATGCCGCCGGAGAGCGTGATTTTCATGAGATCAACTTAAGTGGAGTGGATTTAAGTGGGAAAAGCCTACAGGGAATCAACTTGCGGAAAGCCAACTTAAGTGGAGTTAACCTAATTGCTACAGACCTGAGTCGAACTGACCTAAGTCAGTCCAACCTGGATCATGCCAAGATGCGAGGTGTTTACTTGAATGGAGCCTACTTATGTGAAGCTAGCCTGCAAGAAACCGACCTGAGCGAAGCAATTTTAGATGGGGCGACTCTGGAGGGGGCTTCCTTGGATAAGGCAACACTAAGTCGGGCAAGTCTAAGTCACGCAGACCTAAATCGAGCTTCTTTAACGAATGCAGATTTAAGTGGAGCCGATTTGAGTGGAGCGATTCTGGATGGCGCAGTTCTCGATGGGGCTGTCTTGGATGGAGCAAATTTAAGTCAAGCCGACCTAGTTGTGGCAGACCTAAACGAAGCTTCCTTGAGCAAGGCGAAGCTCAATGAGGCGAACCTCAGCGGGGCTTCCTTAGATGAGGCAAACCTAACCCAAGCTTCCTTAAACGAGGCGAACCTTAATGAGGCTAACCTGAGCGGAGCCAACTTGGAGAAGGCAATTTTGGATGAGACAATATTGGCTGAGGACAACAACGATTAGCTCCACAGCGACGAAGTGTAGGGGTTTACAAAGATAAACACTGGTTTGTAAACAAGAAAATTTCTAGTTTTGGTTCGTTCAACAAAAAAGCCTCTCAAACGAGAGGCTAAAATTGGTCAGCAAAGAAAAGTATGAAACTACACGAATAAAGCTACAGCGACGGCTCCCGCAATAGCAGAGAACACCCCTGAAACAAGCGCTGTGGCAAATAACCACCAAGCGGCGGATGCTGCTGCTTTGCGTGTTTCTTCGGCTTGTTGCTGTGCTTGATGCTTCACTTCTTCTAAGCGTCGCTGTGCTTCATGCTGGATGCGTTCTGCCCGTTGCAAGACGTTGTTTCGTGCGCGTTCGATTTGGTCGATAATGCGGTTAGCGTCTTCCTCGGAGATATCCTCACGGGAGCTCATAATTGCGACTAGTGTCTCGCGGTTGAATGAAGACAGGCGATCGCGCAATGCATCAAACCCTGCTTGCGGGTCATCAAACAATGTGCGAACATCGCGCTTAATGCTATCGTAGTTCAGTTCTGGGCGATCCAAAGAGTTGAGGTAGTCGCGAATGCGGGCAAAAATTCCATCAATGACATCTTGAATGCGCCGCTGAATACCCCGCACTTGTTCCACAAACTGGTCGCGTACCGATATCATGGTATCCGCAATCTGTGCCGCTTCGTCATCACTCAGGTCTTCCCGCAGTTTCAGCAGGGTGATGATGGTAGAACGGTCAAAATGGGAAAGACGATCACCTATACTTTCTATGCCCACTCGTGGATCGTGCAACAATAGATGCAAGTCGCGCTTGATAGCTTCTGGGTTCAGTTCTTCCTTGCCACTCCCCCGCAGGTACGCTTCCAGATAAGCTTGGAAATTTTGCACGCTTTGCTGAGTTCTGGTGGCTAGGCGACGAGGCGCACGTATGATGTCGCGAATGGAATTTTGCACAGAATCGATGACCTGATTGACTTGCTCTTCACTCAAGTCCTGACGTTGACTCAGCAGTTTTACTAAGGTATCTCTATCAAGCTGTGACAACCGACGACGCAGTGCAACAACTCCTTGTTGCGGATTTTGGAACAGTCTATTCAAATCCCGCTGAATTCCTTCGGGGTTGAGTTCGTCTTTGCCAGTGTTCCGCAGGTATTCTGTGATCGTGGTCGTCACGGAGTCATATTGCTCCTTAGCTTTATCTGCCACAGCTTTCGGCACATGACGAATGCTACTCCAGTTTTCCTCAACACTGTCAAGGATTTGATGAGCTTGGTCTTCGCTCAAGTCTTGCCGCTGACTCAGCAGTTTTACTAAAGTATCGCGGTCAAAACGAGACAAACGCGCCCTAATTGCCGCAACTCCTGCTTGCGGGTCATCTAAAAGTTTTTGCAAGTCAGTGCGGATAGCGTCAGGGTTAAGTTCATCTTTACCTGTGTTCCGCAGATAAGATTTCAAATTCAGCCACAGCGATTCAGCTTGATATTTCGCTTGGTCTGCAATTCCTTTGGATTCGACTAAAACTTGATCACGCTGTTTTTCCAACTGCTCAAGGATTGTGTCTGCTTCCTCAGGATTAATGTCATTGCGCTCTAGCAGAATTTCCCGCATTTCCTGGCGGTCAAACTGAGCAAGTCGCCGAGATAGAGTTTCGTAATCTGCGTCTTGGTCTTCCAGCAGGGGCTTGAAATCCCGCTGTATGCCTTCCGCAGTCAAATCTGATTTGGGAGTCACGAGGAGATAGCTTTCGACTCGGCGTTGCAAGTCTTGTACGACTTCTTTTTCTTCTTCTGCGATCGCGGAGAGTAGAACTTCTTGGCGGCTCACTTCCAACCGATCTGCTATACGCTGAATTTCTGTTTGGGTAAGCAGACCTCGTTGTTTAAGAATATTGACAAAATCACTCCGAGAAAGTTGCTCTAACTCTCGCCGTACTGTTGCGGGGTCGGCGGCTGGATCGTAAAGAACGTCACGAAATTCTTGGGCACTTTTTTCTGAATTCAGTTGCCAAGAATGTGCGTTGAGCAGGTAGTTTTCCACATCAGCACGAATCGGGCTATAAGGCTGTTTTGGCGTGGGCACACCCAACTTATCTGCTTGTTCGGTGACTTTATCTTTAGCGTTTGTAAGGGCACCTAAGATTTTTTCTACATCTATGTCTGACAAATCGGCTCGTCCCAACACAACGCCAGTCAACGAGGTTATTGCCTGCTGAATTGTCCGCTGAATTGGTCCAGGAGTCGCTTCTTGGGTTGCCCTTTGGTTAGCGTCTTTTGTAGAACGCATATCTGCCATCAGTTGATCCAGCTTGGCATTGAGCTCATCTGTCCTGGTTTGTCCGGGTGGCAATGATTTGAGATAGTCAACCAATTCTCCCAAACGGTCTTGCCTTGGTTGTTGTTGACCCACCGTCTGCTGCCAAACTTTATACAATGTATCAGCAATGCGGTTAATATCTCGTTTCGAGAGGTCAGTGCGACTGCTGACGAGATCAACAAACTTTTGGCGGTCGATGTTGCTAAGAGCTGCACCACCTGCGGCTGTACTACCGGCGATCGCCATCAGTTGCGGGTCGTTCAGTAACCTTTCAAATTCGCCCCGAATCTTCGATATATCCAGTTCTGGCGGGCGCACCATTTCTAAATAATCTTCTACCTTATCCCTGATAGTGCCGGGGTCGATCGCACTGCCTAGTTCCCGACGCACAGCGGACGCTGCTGCTTCAGCTGTTGCTACCACTTGCTGATTAACAGCTTTTGCCCCCAACGCGGCGGTTGCTGTCCCCATAATCGCCTGTAAGCCGGAAGTTGCCGTGTTGACCAATGAGCCAATTAAGGAACCTACTGTGGTTGAACTCACCCACACCAACAATAAGAAGTACGCTCCCCAAATTACCAACCCTAGAATTGCTCCGTTTACTGGAGACCAATCTCCAAAAATGCTCAGTCTCACCGCTAGGAAACAAGCAATGGCAAGGGCAATAGTTACAGTGATTAATGTCCACAATCCCACCGCCGTGCCTATTTTGCGAATGGTTCCGCCCACACTTCCAGCTTCTCCATGATCTCCATCTGAATCAGATGGACGACCTAGGTAGGAAATCCCAGCAGCAACTGAGAGGTTTGTGAGAACTAATTGCAAGGCAAAAGCCAGGATCACACCGGAGACTAAAGCGAAAAAAAAGTGTGGTCCAAATCCAAAAGAGACATTTGGCGGGTTAGTAACTGGCGCTTGTGCCACCCAAAAGAATGACTTATACGGTGCCAGCATAATGTGCGTACTTTGAAACATCCTAATTCCTTCCTCTATAGCTCAACTCGGTGCGGATTAAAAGTTTACGTGAGAATAAATTTTGTATCTGTCATAATACCCAACTCTTGAGCTATAGAATCGTGGAATCATAGTGCTTTCAGCATCTCTCCAAAGTTTGAAAATCTTCTACTGCATGGTATGAAGTTTTTCTACCTAATTCAATCTGTAGCAAAAAGAAGTGTGTCCTGAAGGCTAAAGTCTAAATTATCTTCTCTGATAAAGTGAAAAATCGGAAATTTCGTCCTTTATTCTTTTTTTATCCTTCTTTCTTAGTTCTACATTAGATTCCTTACAAAAATTGATAAATTCCCTCAGACTATAACTCACTGACTCACAAGCAAACCTTACGGGGGTAGGCTTTTAAGCCTTAAGTCCAAGCCAGGCGAATTGAATTTGTCTAGCGGTGATTTTAGTCATTGGGTACCTACTATGGTGAAAAATGTTTTCTTTTTTATTTTTCATCGCTTATTAACAGGAATTGATTAAGTAAAATCTAGCTTTTCGTTAAGCTTGTTACATTTATTTACAAATACATTTTTTTGCACTCTCTCTAGGTGGATTTATCCAAGAAAAAACTGTTCAGATAATCGTCCACAAGAGGTGCTGATAGTTTGTGCCCATTGACAGAAAGCAGCCCAGTTATAAATAGCTACAGTAAAGTCAAGAAACAAATTGAACTTAAATTGAACTTGAACCAGGAAAAAACAATGCAAAGTCGTGAAACTCGTCCCGCTACTGATTTACCACCCG
>JAESFT010000696.1_pt1 | contig 15081 bp, 12 predicted proteins | sample 9269451 | NCBI WGS metagenome assembly JAESFT01 (sample SAMN14502557, study PRJNA617106) | algae metagenome | isolation source: Scytonema hyalinum WJT4-NPBG1 and co-occurring heterotrophs from well... | place: USA: Mojave Desert, Joshua Tree National Park, California | collected 2006-05-25
TGACGTGCAGCTCCTCCGCGGCCCGCGACACGCTCAGATACCGCGCAGCGGCCTCGAAGGCCTGCAAGGCCTTGATCGGAGGAAGCGACCTCATGTGCCCCATAATTAGAGTTCAGCAACATGCCCGAAACTAATCAGGTGTGCGAGTCCGTTTCAACCAACCATGAGCCTGATTGCGCCACTCGCTATCAGCTGATCTCCCACCATTGTGGCCATTTGACCTTGTGCGGAGTTCGCGTGGCCTGCACGATCGTCGTCTGCTCCTCGCGCGTGAGCCGCTTTTGGCCTAAGCGCGCGAGGGCCGCCTCAACTGACCCGACTGGCTGATTTTGGGCCGGGCTGACGGAGAGAGTTGACCCGAACCAGAGGAGCTCCTGATGGCGAGACGGAGGAACTTACCCAGTAGTAGCCTTTCAGGTCACTGCGGGCGAGCCGGTCCTTGGAGACCTGCGTAGCGCAACGCAGCACTTCTTCTGCCCAGACTGTCTGAGCTGGTTGTTCACCCGCCCCGAGGGTCTCCCAGATTTCGTCAACGTGCGGTCTACGCTGCTCGATGACGCTTCGACTTACCGACCGTTCATCTAGACCTTTACGAGCGAGAAGCTCAAGTTGGTAGCAACGGGTGCCACGCACGGCTTTGGGAGCCTCCCGCCGCCGGAGAGCTATCCTTCACTCATGGCCGAGTTCGCTGCCAGCTCAGTGTCAGGTTAGCTAATACAAACATGTCTCCTGAACCGCAGGAGGCGGGCGTCGTCCCGCCTCCAACATGCGCCTGAGCTTGCAGGGGGTTGGGAGCTGATTTCGCGAGCCAGGCTCCTACACTGCGATAAGCGGCATGCCACGAAGAGCTTGAGTGAACACAAGAGCGGTTGCGAGGCAGTAGACCAGGGCCGCAAGCCACACCCCTGCGACGGCCACCCGCCTTGGAAGCACACGTGCAGCAAGGTACCCGACCACCGGCAGTACGTGCAGGGCGTGCATCCCCAGGAAGTGAGCAACCCGCAGGTCTCCTCCTGTTCGAGACCAGCCAAAGACCGGCACGCCTCCTGCGTCCGAGCGCACCCCCCCAATCCAGTGCCCGTCGCCCGCAGACAGCACAGCACCGGCTCCTGCGCCGAGCACGAAAGTGAGGGTGAGCCCCAGGACAGCAGAGAGCCAGAACGCGGTAGACCAAGCCCCTGGCCGATGCCGAAGCAGCAGGGCAGCCAGCGCGGGGCTCACCGCCGTGAGCGTCACAGCACCAACTCCCATGAGGGTATACATCGCCCCATGGAAGGGGTCGCCAACATTGTAGTGCGAGGCCAAACCTCGTGCCGCCTGCAAGGCGATATAGCCGATCTCGAAGGTGCCAGCGCCCACGGCTGCCGCCACCAGCACTCCCACAAACCGCCCGCGCCGCACGCCATCCGGCAGTGCGCCAAAGAACCAGGCAAGCGTGAGGAGGTAGAGTCCGACGGAGAGCTGGAATTTTAGCGGCTTCACCCAGACCGAGATCCCGTACAGCGTGCGCTCATCGATGAGGAGAGCGAGAGTGGTTGGCACCATGAGGGCAAGGATGGCAAACCCGGCCTGCGCCAGTCGGCGCTCGCGCCCGAGCAGTGCGCGAACAAAGGTTACAAGCAGCTCGAAGGGGCGAGTTGACGGAGTGGGGGCCAGAACACCGGTGCTCATGCCACTACTCCTTGCAAGCGCGTCGAGGAGCCACGCAGCCGGAAGGCTCGCATGGCAAGGAAAAGAAGGAGCCCAATGGGCCCAAACAGAAACGTGAGCGCCAGCGCTGGTAAGATCGCCAGGTGCGGCAGGCCGATGCGCTTGGCTTCACGCACCTCCCAAGCACCCACGAAGAGATCGAACGCGAGGTAGTGAAGCCATCCTGCAAGCAGAATGCCGCGATGGTCGAACAAAGCGCTGACCTCGGCAAGGGAGCCGAAGCCGCCCTGAGACTCGCCCCAGTAGCGGATAATCAGCGCGGCATAGGCAACGCCAATGAGACCTGGAACGAACTTGGCACCAATCACCTGCGCGAGGGCTGGACGGAGGGGCGAGAGGGCGAGCGCCAGCCAGCCGCAGGAGGCCAGAAGTCCTGCTCCTGAGAAGACCGGATCGAGCGGCATAGGCGCACCTCATCTTGACGATGGCAAGATAGAACATGCTCCGGGATTTTGACACTGTCAAGACGGTAGTGCTTAGATGGCAGCATCATCCAGCTTGTATGGGTTTCCCGGTGGTCAGTTCTCCCCGAAAGCAGCAGTCCCCTTCCCGCATCATGAAGCGACCTGTCACTCCCTCCCTGCGATCCGCGTCTCGAGGATCGAAGACGGAGCCCTACCACCACGGTGACCTGAGGAATGCGCTTCTTGGGGCTGCCGAGCTCGTTCTGGCGGAGCGTGGCGTGGAGGGGTTCACGCTAAGGGAATGCGCCAGACGCGCAGGCGTCTCCCATGCTGCGCCCGCTCACCATTTCGGTGACGCGACTGGCCTCCTGACTGCCCTAGCCGCGCGAGGGTTTGAGACGCTGACTGCCTCGATGCAGAGCGCCCGATGCGGGATCGATGAGCCCTTAGCTCGGCTGCGGGCGATCGGCCGTGGCTACGTCTCGTTTGCACGGGCCCAACCGGAGCAATTCCGCCTCGTGTTCAGCTGGCACCGTCTCAACCACGAGGACCCCGCTCTACAAGCCGCTGGTGCTGCAGCGTTCGGAGAGCTTGAGACGGCAATCCGCCTTGCCGCTGATGCCCCAGCGGCTCCTCTCGATGGGGCGCTGCGAGGACAACTCGTCAGTGCTTGGTCTGTGGTTCACGGGTTTGCTCATCTGCTGCTGCAGGGCCAATTCGATCACCTCATGCGAGCGCAAGGTGACGCAGCCATCGAGGCTGTCCTGGAGAGCGTGCTGGAACAGCTGGGGCGGTAAGGCTGACGTCCGGCGGGGTACCCGTCGGCATCCACGTCAGGCGGGCTAGCTTTCTCCTGATGCAGGACGGACGGTGGCAGTCGCGCTTAGAGCGTGTTTGAGATGGTTTGATGGGATTGGTCGTGCTACCGGGAGCCTCACTTCTGGTCGTCTGGGATGTAGGGGATCATGCCCTTCTCGAACGCGATTTCCTGAACCTCACGCGGCATGTCGCGCAGATCGACTAAGACCCCGTTGACCTGCGCCATCCACACCAGAGGGTTTTGGTCCAGCAGGCTTGGCAAGCTCCACTCGGGGTTCAAGCGGCCCGTGTCCAGCGCCTGAGAGATGACGCGGGCTTTGGCACTGGCCGTGCTTTGACCCACCCCGAACCGGGCACATAGATCAGCCGTCGTCATGTAGGGCTGCGTTGATGGGTCGGTCAGAAAGTTGATCTGGCCTAACACATAAACAATCCCGCAGGCCCACGTGCGGGGCTGCCCTGATGTGAGGGGGCTTGGCCGCTTGCGGCACAGAGCAGCGGTCATGCGCTGGGCCAAGTCACGATACTCCTCGTTCAGGTGATCCCGACAGAACGCATCTGTGAGGCTGGTGATCGCATCAAAGGTCACCTGCATGCTCTTGGGCACGGACGTGGAAGCGCTGCTCTTCGCCATGGAGTCCCTTCAGGTTGGGCCTGATCATCATAGCTGATTGGCACGTCCCCAGCAGCGGGGTGGCACAAGGCGTTGCAGCTATGGCCAGCGGCGGATGAGGGTGGCGGAAGCTGCGATGGTGATGAGAGTCTCGGCGACAGTGCTGAGTTGCTCATAATCCCGCACGAAGCGGCGGTTCTTCACGATCCAGGCGAAGGTCCGTTCGACCACCCATCTGCGCCGGATCACGGTAAAGCCTGCCTGATCGGCTCCGCGCTTGACGACCTCCAAGAGGATGTGAGTCTGCCGTTCGGCCCAATGCACCAGTTGCCCTGCATAGCACGCGTCAGCTTTCATCCCGGAAGCAGACCCGCAGCGGACTTCTGCCTTGTACCAGGGGTGGAAGCTGGATGGGCGCCTCGGCGAGGTCTGCTTCGCGCCCAGCTCGGTAACATAGGTCAATTCCGTCGCTATCCAAAACGGACATTAGAGCACCCAGTGTGGTGGGGCTCGATTGTGCCGGGCCAGGCGTGGGAGCAAGCAAAGGCTGACGAGCATTTCTTACTCTCGCGCCTGTCTTGCTCCCAGAGCGCTGTGCCGGGCCGCTACCGCAGTCGCTCCGGAAATCTGTCCGGGTGAGTAGCTCAGAGGCGGATCAGCGACCGCCCAATAGATACTCGCATTCTCCGCCGTCTAGCCGGGTCGGCCGAGCAGGCTCTGCGAGCTGAACTTCTGTAGCTCCCCTGCGTGGCGCCGACCTCTCGCCTCAGGCAACCAAGGCCGATGGCGCCAAGCCCTGCCAGAATCCGCTGGCGTCCTCATCGGCGAGGATCGCCGGCCGCTCTAGGGTGGTCGTGATCGCCATCGGTTGCCCTGTCGCAGCCGCTTCGAGGATGCAGTGCATCACTTCGAGCACATGCAAGCCGAGCCGCCCTGTGGAGCGGTGGGGGGTGCCGTAAAGCGCGGCGCTCGCCAGATCGGCCAGGCCAAGCGCCCGGTAATTTGCCCGCGACGGCGCTTCCGGCGGCCAGTTCGGGGAGCGCCAGTTCGGCGCGCCAAGCGGCATCCCGCCGGAATCCATGGCGCGCCAATCGCCTCCGCGCTCCGTCAGCTCGACGTGGCCGCCAAAGAAATTCGGATCGGGCACGCGCAACGATCCTTCCGTGCCGTAGAGTTCGATCGGGGGGTGACCATGCTTCCACACGTCCCAACTCATGCAGAAGGTCACCTGCGCCCCGGAGGCGAACTCCAAAAGGCTCATCACGTGCGTTGGCGTTTCGACGGAGATCCGGGCCCCCTTGCGAGGGGATTCCGACGTGACGGTCCGCTCCGGAAAACCGATGCTCGACATTGCCATGACGCGCTTGACCGGACCGATGAGGTTGACGAGCGCGCTGAGATAGTAGGGCGCCATGTCGAGGATCGGACCGCCGCCAGGCTTGAAGAAGAACTCTGGGTCCGGATGCCAGTGCTCCATGCCGTGAGACATGAGGTAGGCGGTTCCTGATAGGATGCGTCCGACCGCTCGCTCGTCCACGAGCTTCCGGGCCAAGCGGCCGCCAGCTCCCAGGAACGTGTCCGGCGCGCAGCCCAAGAGCAAGCCGCGGGTTTCGGCCTCATCCACCAGGGTCCGGCCCTGCTCGAAGTCAACCGCGAGCGGCTTTTCGGAGAACACGTGCTTGCCGGCCCGCAGAGCGGCCAGAGACACGCCGAAATGCGCACCCGGAACTGTCAAGTTGACGATGAGATCCACATCCTCCCGAGCCAGGAGGTCCTCCACCGAATGGGCGTCGATCCCGTATTGGCTCGCCTTGGCCTGCGCGGCGTCCAGGCGCACGTCGGCACAGGCCCGCAAGGTAAGGCCGCGGTAGGCGGGAATGTTTTGCAGATAGATCCCCGAGATGTTGCCGCAGCCAACGATGCCGACATTGAGGGTGTTCATGGACTTAGTCCTCGACGCGTTGGAGAAAGGCGTAGCTTGCGCGAGCGGTCTGCGCGGGGTCCGCCGGCTTGTCGTGCTCGACGACCATTGTTTTCGCCCCCGCTTCGCGGCAGGCGCGCCACAGGTCGCGCCAATCCAGAATGCCGGCGCCCACATCGGACCAACCATCCTGGTCTTCGTTTTGACCGTCGGGAGCGATGTCCTTGACGTGAGCCGACACGATCCGGCTGCTGTAGCGCCGCATCCATTCTTTCGGGTCGACACCGCCGCGAACGAGCCAAGCCACATCGACCTGCCACGCCAGAGGGCTGCTCCCCGCCGCATCGAAGATGAGTTCGAGCGCTGTCCGCTGGCCCTCCTTGGGCTTCAGCTCCCAGTGGTGGTTATGGTAGCCGAGCGTGATCCCCTCGCCCCGGAACCGCTCCGCCATCCGACCGAGTTCATCGCCGAGGGCACGCCAGCCTTCGGCTGCCATGTCCCGCTGGTCTGGCGGGACGGCGGGCATGAACAGATCGGTGAAACCAAGGGTGCGGCAGGCGTCGGCAACGGCGTCGGGCCGCTCGCGCAAAGCTGCGAGGCTGACGTGGCTGGACGTCGCCTTGAGGCCGCGGGCATCGAGTTTCGCCCGCACGCCCGCCGCTTCATCGAGGTGCGAGCCGATGGTCTCGACGGATCGATAGCCCGCTTGGGCCACGACATCGAGGATGCGGTCCAGGCTCTCAAGAGACCGCAGGGTGTAAAGCTGGATCGAGAGGACATCGGTTGCACTCATGGTGTACCTGCAACGGAGTAGACAATTGATATAATTCAGGCCCCCCGAGACGAGCAGAAGCTTGCCAAAGTTATCCAAGTCGATCGAGCAGATGACCAGCTGCGGACAGCAAGTCCGAAACTAAAGAAGCAGCTGCAGCCAAGCGGCTATGTGATCCGAATATGGTGCTCTCTCGTCGGTTGCCTCAGGCCTATCGGTTTAAGCCGCCATTACCATCACGGCTTCGAAGTACCGGACAGGTGGCAGGTCGAACCACGTGTACTCACGGTCATCCTGCACGCTTGGGCTCAAATCGGTGCCTGCCACCAATGCTTTGGCAGATCCGTGTGCTCCGCGAACTCCAATCCTCAAAGCATGCAAGGCCGGCGGCTCCTCGTATAAATTGTTGCGCTGTCCCGCATAGTTCACAACATGAACAAGGCACGATCCATCCTGCCTCCGGTGGAATGTGAGTTCGACCGGCCCCATCCCAGCGAGAACTACGTCAGGCACAGAGAACCGCCTAATGAGCCCCGATAGGAAGGTGCGATGATCCGGCAGGCTGTCACGCTGATAAAGCCATTCAGGAAGCCAGGGTATGTAAACTGCTTTCCCCTTGCCCCAGGTGCCGATCAGTGCGCCCGGGCGTTCTGATGTGAGTTCCGGATAGCAAAGTTCCGGAGGGCCAAAGCGCTGCGGCGGGACTAGGGTCAATATCTTGTCCGCGTTATCCCTGGCGGTTACGTTAAGATAGGGACCGTCGATGTACATCAGCTTGGTGCCAGGAAGGTCCACCTCCCCAGGCGCAATATTGAAGTAGGCGCCACGCATATCGGGTTGGATAAAGTCAATGCTTTCGACAGGCAGGCTCTTTAGTGCGAGGCGCTCGCGCAGGTTTCCTTTTTCGTCGTAAAGGCCTGTCTCGCCAGTCGCGATTATCGTGCCGCCGGCCTCAACATAAGCATCCAGCAGTTCCGCTTCCTTGTCGCCGATGCAGCCCACGTTCGGGAGGAGGACAACCTCATAGCGCGCCAAGCTTTCACTGAGCTCGCCGGTGGAGGCGTCATCCCCGCTGACAAAATCAAATGGAGTCCGAGCTTCCAGCAAAGCGCGGTATGCCCCACGGAAGGCACCTTGAGCCGCTGCTTTGGTTCGCATAGCTCCACGATAGCGATTGGCGCCACGGGAATGATACAGCGCAACCTTCGCGCCCGAGATCAGACCTTCATACGCACCCTGGTTGGCTTTGTGCCAGCGGAACAGATTGCTCACCTCGGCGAGAGGCTTCTCATCATCTTGGTCCAACGTGCCAAGGATATAGTAGTCCAGCGACGCTCCGCCGGCGAGCTGTTGTGCAAAACGCAGCATATGGCAAGCTGGTGTTTCAGCCACGAAACGCCAAGCAAAGTCGATAAAGTTGGCAGAGGCGCTTAGGTAAGTTCGACCCTTGGCGATGTCGGCGGCAAGGCGGGCCTGCTCGCCCGACTGGTACGGCCACTCGGGCTGAGGTCTGTCGACGGCACGCTGCACTTCGTACCGCAGAAGGTCGCATCGGTGCTCGTGGCCCATCACGCCGACGTCGGGGTCCACCGACTTCACAGTGTCATAGATCTTCTCGGCAAGATCCGCTGTCGTCCACTCCTGAAACTCGAGATAGTCACGATAAGCGGGGTCAGAAAAATCCTCCCTCAGCGGCAGCGACTTACCATACTTCGCTCGGAAGCGCCGCTGACAGTTGTCGCAGGTGCAAATACCGAAGTAGTTGAAGCTGTAATCTGTGGACCGGTACCCAAACATATTGAAGAATAGCCCGTCCACCTTATACCGCGTGAGGGCCTCCCGCAGAATGCGATGGACGTAATCCTGGTACCAGCCTCCGTTCACGCACGCTTGATAAGTGCCATTATAGTGCAGCGGTCGCCCCTCGCGATTATGAACAAACCACTCAGGATGCGCCTCGTAAGCGCGCTTGGTCGATTTAGATAGGTCGAAGCGTCCGAGGAATCGCAGACCCTCACTTCGGGTAGCATCGATCATCTCGCCGAGAAGATCCCCCCTGAGAAGCGGATTCCGGTCTTGAAGCTCCAGCTCGGTCGGATAGAACGCAAAGATGCCGCCGATGTTGAACAACACTGCATCAGCACCGAACTCTCTGACTTGCTTGGCCAAGCGGCGAGGATCTAGGGCGGCATCCGTCATACGCAGGTTCGTTTGGATCATCCGAAACGGCCGATCCCACCAATGAGAGCCAGCACTGCCATGCGGCAGAGCTCCTGAAACGGCCTGACCTAGTGTCTGCAACATCTTGTAAGCCTTTCGATGCTTTGTACTGAGTTCACGAATGGATGGCGCTGGTCGTTACCTACAGCGTTCCTCTCGCAGAGAGCGGAGCGGCGGCCGCACGCCGCCACGCCAGTCCTCACGACGGTGACTTTCAAACGGTCTGATCCGCTTGAAATCGAACCCGGTGCAGCATGCGCTTGCGGCGCGGGTCGGGACTCGGCACGGCTGAAATCAAAGCACGGGTGTATAGCTCGTCGGGATGCGTGCAGATCTTGTCGCTGTCGCCGATCTCGACGATGCGGCCACGATGCATCACGGCAACCCGATCGCAGAAGTAGCGAACGACGCTTATGTCGTGCGAGATGAAGATGAAGCTGAGTCCCAATCGCTTCTGAATATCTAGAAGCAAATCCAGGATCTGACTCCGGATGGAAACGTCCAAGGCCGAGGTCGCCTCGTCGGCGATGATAATCCGAGGGTCGAGAGCGAGCGCGCGTGCAATGCCGATCCGCTGGCGCTGCCCGCCTGAGAACGCATGCGGATAGCGTTCCATCGCACTCGGATCCAAACCGACGAGCTGAAGCAGCTCGCCCACTCTCGCTTCGAGCGAGCGCCCGCGCGCGGAGCCGCGGATATAGATAGGATCCCCCACGATCTGCTTAACGGTCATGCGCGGATTAAGCGAGGCGTAAGGGTCCTGGAAGATGAGGCGGACGTCGGAACGAAATCGCCTGAGTTCTGCGTTGTTCATGCTCATGACGTCTTTGGCATTACCGGTTTCGTCGCGGTAGACGATGCTGCCCGTCGTCGGCTCCACGATCCGTAGGATGAGCCGGCCCAAGGTTGTCTTGCCTGAGCCGCTCTCCCCGACGACGCCGAGGTTTTCACCCGGGTGGAGATCGACATCGACGTTGTCCACGGCCTTGAAGCCCGACCCGGAGGTGCCGCGCAAAAAGCTGCGCGAACGGCCGTAAACCTTCGAGACGCCGCGCAGTGACAGCACCGGCTGCACGGTTGAAGGAAAACCGGTCGAATCCGACGTCATGTCGACCGGCGGCTTGGCGCGCCGCTCCAGCTTCAGCGTCGACGCCAGCAGATGCTTAGTATAGGGATGCTGCGGTTTGTAGAACACATCGTCGACGCCACCTTGCTCAACGATCTCGCCTGTTCGCATTACCGCCACCTCGTCAGCGACTTCGGCTACAACACCCATGTCGTGTGTGATGAGTAGCATCGCCATGCCGCGACTGTCCTGCAGGCGTCGGATCAGATCGAGGATCTCGGCCTGCGTCGTCACGTCCAATGCAGTGGTCGGCTCGTCAGCAATCAAGATGTCTGGATTGCAGGCAAGAGCCATCGCGATGCAGACGCGCTGGCGCATGCCGCCTGAGAACTCGAAAGCGTAACGGTCTGACATACGCGCAGGCTCAGGGATTTCGACCTGCCTCAGGAGCTCGACCGTCTGGTTGCGTGCAGCCTTGGCGTCCAGACCGAGGTGGAGTTGAAGAACCTCATCGACCTGCGACCCGATCGTGTGCTGCATGCTGAGCGCGCTCATAGGTTCTTGGAAGATGAACCCAACTTTCGCACCTCGGATGGATCGCATCGCGCGACTGCTTGAATCGAGGGCGGTGATGTCGATGCCGCCGGCGGCATGAAGGGTGATTGTCCCGCCGGCGATCTCCCCCGGTCGGTCCACGATGCGCATGATGGAGCGAGCGGTGACACTCTTGCCCGAACCGCTTTCCCCAACGAGACACAACGTCTTGCCACGCCGCAGGCGGAAGCTAACGTTGCGCACCGCGTAGAACGGGCCGGTTCGCAAAGGGAACACCACGGAGAGGTTGTCCACGGTAAGCGCGACCGGGTCCGCCGTTGCCCCTTGCTCTGTTTGTAGTGGAGCCATCGTTGCACTCAGTTCTGATAGGGGTCGGCGGCATCGCGCAGACCGTCTCCGAGAAAGTTCAGCGAGAGCACGGCTACAATGACGGCCGCGCCTGGCAGCAGTAGCCAGGGGGCTGTCGCAACGCTGCGGATGTTCTGAGCTTCCTGTAGCAGCACACCCCAACTGACCACAGGAGGGCGCAGGCCGATGCCGAGGAAGCTCAAGGCGGTCTCGGAAAGGATCATTACGGGGATGGCGAGCGTTACCGCCGCAATGATATGGCTCGCAAATGACGGTGTCATATGGCGCAGAATGATCCCGATTTCGCTTGCACCGTCGAGCCTAGCCGCCGTTACGAAATCCTCGGTCTTCAGGGCCAGGAAGCGACCGCGTACGACGCGTGCGAGTCCCGTCCACCCGACAAGCGAGAGAATGATCGTGACCATGAAGTAGACTTGAACAGGCGACATCGTTGGCGGGATGGCCGCCGCCAGTCCTATCCAGAGGGGGATGGTCGGGATTGCGAGGAGAAATTCGATGATGCGCTGGATGATGTTGTCGATCTGTCCGCCGTAATAGCCTGATATGCCCCCAAGAAGGATGCCGAAGATCAGGCTCAGCGCCACTCCGATGAGCCCGATGGACATCGAAATGCGCGTTCCGTGGATGACGCGGCTGAGCATGTCGCGGCCAAGACGGTCCGCACCCCACAAGTACATTGGCTGACCAGGGTCGACAGGGCCTATCAGACGGCGGTTGCTTGTGAACATGCCCCACAGCTCGTACGGGGCGCCTTCGGCAAAGAACCGGACGGGGATCTTGACACTCGGATCAATGACGAACGTTCTGCGTAAGCTCGCCCGATCGATTTCTACTTTATAGCCATGAACATACAGCCCGAGTTCGATGCCGCTGTCGGTTCGGTCCCAGAAGTGCAGAACCTGTGGTGGGGCATAGGTGTACCTCGCATTGTAGTCACCGGGCCCGTAGGGAGCGAGAAAGTCTGAGAAGATCGCCACGAGATAGATCAGGATGACGACTATGCCGCCGGCCATAGCCAGCTTGTGACGTTTGAACTTCCACCAGGCCAGCTGCCACTGATTGGCGAATCCGTGCCCGCGGTCAGCTCCCACAGTTGTAGTCGGAGTGCCTGCGCTCGGAACTGCGGCTTCTGTCTGTGAGAGTGCCGTTTGCGTCGATTGGCTCATCTGGCGGCTCGTTCACTTGTACCGGATGCGGGGGTCGAGCCATGCCAGCAGCAGGTCAGAGATCAGCGTTCCGACGACTGTTAGCAGACTCAGCATGAGGATCATCGCCCCTGCGAGATAGACGTCCTGAGAGATCAGAGCGCGAAGAAGGAGAGGGCCAGTAGTCGGCAGGTTGAGAACGATAGCCGTCACGGTTGCTCCCGACACGAGCTCAGGAAGCGTCCAGCCGATGGTGCTCACAAAGGGGTTCAGTGCCGCACGAACGGGATACTTGAGAATGAGACGGCCTTCTGACATGCCCTTCGCACGGGCCGTCACGACATACGGCTTGTACAGCTCGTCGAGGAGATTGGCCCGCATGATTCGAACGAGGGCAGCGATACCGGAGCTTGAGAGCACGATGACGGGAATGATGAGATGCTGCGCGAGGTCGAGGACCTTGTCCAAACTCCAAGGGGCATCAACGTACTGCGGCGAGAACAGGCCGCCGACGCTCATGCCGAAGAAGCGCAACGACACGTACATAAGGACAAGAGCGAGTACGAAGTTGGGAATGGCAAGGCCGACGAAAGCCAGGAATGTCGCGACATAGTCACCGAGCGAGTACTTACGAACGGCCGAGTAGATCCCGATCGGAAACGACACCATCCAGGTTACGATGAGAGCCGTGAAGGCGAGAACGAACGTGAGACCAAGCCGGTTCCAAAGAAGGTCCGAAACTGGGACTTTCCAGTCGAAAGAACGCCCGAAATCGCCGTAGAACAGGATGTTCGAAATCCAGATCCAGTATTGCACGTAGATCGGCTGATCGAGCCCGTACTGCCGCCGGAGCTGTTCCAGTGTTGTCGCGTCTATCGAGTCACCCTGCTGCGACATCTGTGCCGCGAGGCTGGTGACGAAATCGCCGGGTGGCAGCTGAATGAGAGCGAAGGAGACGATCGAAATCGCGACCATCGTCGGGATCATGAAAACGAGCCGTTTGGCAATGTAGATCAGCATATCGTGCTCATGTCTCGGTGGTCCGCTGGCGGCCGGCACTTCTGGGCGCCAGTGTAGATATCTTCCTCGGCTAAACGGTTGAGCATCTGTTCGCCGGCACGGTATCGGCGCAGGTTCTCGGTGATTACATCGAGCGATCGCTCCGCCTTGTCGGGTAACGCCGCGGTGAAGTGCGGCGTGATCAACGTATTGGGAGCGTCCCAGAGCGGACTGTTCGGCGGAAGTGGTTCGACGTCGAAGACGTCCAATCCAGCTCCAGCGATGTCTCCTGCTTGTAAGGCGGCTGCGAGCGCTCTTTCGTCGATCACGCCGCCGCGTGACAGGTTGACGATGAAGGCGGAGCGTTTCAAGCGTTGGAGTTCGCGCTCCCCGATCATGTGATGCGTTGCGTCAGACAGATTGACGACGAGCGCAAGGATGTCAGCCTCATCTAAAATCCCGTCGATGGTCTCGCCTTTGTCGGCGCTGAACATCTTTACGACACCCGGAGGCGCTGGGAGATCGCGTCGGCGATACCCGATTACACGCATGTTGAATGCACTGGCGCGTGCCGCAAGTTCAACGCCGGTGTGACCCATTCCGATGATGCCGAGCGTTCGGCCGTAGAGCGCTCTCAAGCCGCTCATCTCAGGTGTGCGCCGCCATTCTCTTCGCTTCTGAGCCTCGTAGAATGAGGGGAAGTCGGAGCACAGCATCAGCATGAACATCATCGCGTGCTCAGCCAAAGCTGCCGCCGAACGCCCGGCTGACCCGGTGACGATAAGTCCTCTCTCGAATACCTGGGGCAGAGCGGACTTCGTCAACCCTGCGTGGTTGCAGTGCACCCATTTGAGTTTGGGCGCAGTAAGGTGGCGGCCGTCCAAGTCTCCCGCCAGAATGGCGATCTCAGCATGCTCAAGCGCTTGCTGCATGCCTTGTTCATCTCGGGGGTCTACGGCGAGAAGGCGGTCCGGATGAATTGCTGCTGACAAGCGGTCCCAATTCCTACCCCGGAACGGCACGTCCGTCGTAACGAGAACGACGCGTTCGCTCATAGCTCAAAGCCTCCATCGGCTGGCAGAGACGCCTTGCGGATCTCACAGGACGTTTTTGGAATGGTCCTGTGAGATCCTCGCAGCTACCTTCTTGGGCTCAATCTATTGCGAGGTCTTGAAGTACTGTTCTGGATTGGTCGGACCTGGTGTTGGATAGATCCAGGAGCCGGGCATCGATCTCGGCACGTTTCGGAAGTTTGTCTTCTTCACCCCATAACCGCTGGCTTCAAAGGCGATGCCCAAGGTCCAGAATTCCTCGGCAGCGATGTCAAGGATTTGCCGCATCAACTCGACCTGCTCTTTCGCATCAGGGGATGCCTGCAGCTTGCCATATAGCTCCATCTGCCGCTTGGCGGCGGGTGGTGGCTCTTCCGGCTTGACCCGTGCGGAGGCCGGGTTGACCCCGAGGTACCAAGCTGTCCAAGCGGGAGCCCAATAGTAGGAGTCGTTGTTCGACGGGAACCACCAGCGTGGATCGAGCACGACTTCTTGACCAGCGCCGCCGCCCCTCTCCCAAGCCACACCCTCGAGCTCGCCCGCATCTTGTCGGGTTTGGATCAGCGTCCTATCGAGCGGAGTGGGTTTCATCTCGATGCCCACTTTTGCCCATTGCTGGGCGATGAGCTCCAGCGCGTCGCCGAATACGGTGTTAGCGGATCCATACGACACGGTGAAGACGAACCGGCTTCCGTCGGGTTTCAGGCGAAAGCCGCGCGCGTCCTTTCGAGGAAGGATCTTGTCGAGGTACTCGTTAGCCTTCTTCACGTCATACTGCGTGTATTGGCGGGCAAGCCTTTCATTGTAGTAGATCGACTCTGGCCGCGGTGCGGCCTGTGCGACATCGCCCTGCCCCAGCCACACCACATCCACGAGCTCCTTGCGATTTATGGTGTGCGAGAGGCCGATGCGGAAATCCTTGCTTTGGAAGATCTTGCGGGTCTCTGCATCCCTGTGGTTCAGATTAAACATCAGGATCATATAATTCGGACTAGCTGACGTCACCTCGTAGAACTCGAAGCCGCCCTGCTTTTGTCCGTCGAACAGAACCGGCTTATTGGCCGGGACGGCGAGATGGCGATCCTGCAGGTCGATTTCTCCGGCCAGGGTTTTCGCGACAAGAACCTGAGGATCCGAGATCACATCGAAGGTTCTGGTATCGAGATAGGGCAATTGGTTGCCCTGCGGGTCCACCTTCCAATAATAAGAGTTCCGTCTGGCTGCCACCCGCGTGGCCGACCCGCTGCCATACGCCTGCGTAATGACCCATGGGTTGATCGTGGGCAGCTCGGTGTTTCCCCACATGTTGGACTTGGCAACCATCAGGCTGGCCTGACCGGGATTTTGGACCGGGTTTAGTGAGACTACTGCATGGTGGCTAGCGTGGGTAGGTGGTGTGCGCTGGCCTGCAGGGTGACAGGCGCGGGAGGTCGGTA
>JAESFT010000697.1_pt1 | contig 15064 bp, 12 predicted proteins | sample 9269451 | NCBI WGS metagenome assembly JAESFT01 (sample SAMN14502557, study PRJNA617106) | algae metagenome | isolation source: Scytonema hyalinum WJT4-NPBG1 and co-occurring heterotrophs from well... | place: USA: Mojave Desert, Joshua Tree National Park, California | collected 2006-05-25
GGAGGTAGCGTTCCAGACGAGCCGACGAGTGTTCCGGCCCCTGGCCTTCATAGCCATGCGGCAGCATCATCACGAGGCCGGAAGCGCGTCCCCACTTCACTTCGCCGGAGCTGATGAACTGGTCGATCACCACCTGTGCGCCGTTCGCGAAATCGCCGAACTGCGCTTCCCAGATGGTCAGCGTATTCGGTTCCGCGGTCGAGTAACCATACTCGAAGCCAAGTACCGCCTCTTCGGACAACACCGAGTCGATCACGGCGAAAGGTGCCTGGTTTTCGGACACGTTTTGCAGCGGAATGTAGCTCCCCGCATCCCAGCGTTCACGGTTCTGGTCATGCAATACCGCATGACGGTGGACGAAGGTACCGCGTCCCGCATCCTGGCCAGTCAGACGCACTGCGTAGCCGGACGACACCAGCGATGCATACGCGAGATGCTCACCCATGCCCCAGTCCAGATTGAGTTCGCCCTGGCCCATCGCCGCGCGATCATTCAACACTTTCTCGACCAGAGGGTGAACCTTGAAGTTTTCAGGAACGGTGGTTATGCGGGCAGCAAGGCGCTTCAATTCGGCAAGCGGCACCGAGGTATCGGCTGCATCGGTCCATTTGCGGTTGAGGAATGGCATCCAGTCCACCGCATACTTGCTCTTGAAGTTCGAGATGACCGGGTCGACCGTATGGCGCCCTGCGTCCATCGCATCGCGGTATGCCTTGACCATTTCGTCGCCGCCTTCGGCAGGAATCGTGCCCTGAGCGACGAGTTTGTCGGCGTACAACTTGCGTGTGCCCGGATGCTGGCCGATCTTCTTGTACATCAGCGGCTGCGTCAGTGCCGGCGTGTCCTGCTCGTTGTGCCCCAGTTTGCGGAAGCACACGATGTCGACCACGATGTCCTTCTTGAATTCAAGACGGTAGTCGAGCGCAATCTGGGTCGCAAACACGACGGCTTCCGGATCGTCGCCGTTCACATGCAATACGGGCGCTTCGATCATCTTGACGACGTCGGAGCAATACAGCGTCGAACGCGAATCGCGCGGGTCGGAAGTGGTGAAGCCGATCTGGTTATTGATGACGATGTGTACGGTGCCGCCTGTGCCGTATCCGCGTGTCTGCGCGAGGTTCAGCGTTTCCATGACGACGCCCTGCCCGGCGAAAGCAGCATCGCCGTGGACCAGGATAGGCATTACCTGCGATCCATCCTTGTCGCCGCGGCGATCCATACGGGCCTTGACCGATCCCTCGACAACGGGATTGACGATCTCGAGGTGCGACGGGTTGAATGCGAGCGACAGGTGCACTGGGCCGCCCGGCGTCGTGATATCCGATGAGAAGCCCTGGTGGTACTTGACGTCGCCGGCAGGCAGGTCATCGGCATGCTTGCCTTCGAATTCCGCAAACAGATCCTGCGGCATCTTGCCGAGGGTATTGACCAGCACGTTCAGACGACCGCGATGGGCCATGCCAATGACGATTTCCTGGATGCCTTTTTCACCTGCTCGCTGAATGGTTTCGTCGAGGGAAGCGATGAAGCTTTCGCCGCCTTCAAGCGAGAACCGCTTCTGGCCTACGTATTTGGTATGCAGGTATCGCTCAAGTCCCTCCGCAGCGGTCAGCCGTTCCAGGATATGGCGTTTTTTCTGATCCGAGAAATTTGGTGTCGAGCGAACCGATTCCAGACGCTCCTGGATCCATCGCTTCTGTGCCGGGTCGCTGACGTACATGAATTCAGCACCGATCGAGCGGCAATAGGTGTCGCGCAATGCATTGAGCAGATCGCGCAGCGACGCGGTTTCGGGTCCGAAGTAGGTGTTGCTGATATTGAAGACGATATCCATATCAGCATCGGTGAAACCGTAGAAATTCGGCTCCAGTTCCGGGATGGCGGGGCGTTCCTGACGTTGTAACGGATCGAGATTGGCCCAGCGGTTTCCCAGGAAGCGATACGCGGCGATCAATTGTGTCGCGGCGACGCGCTTGCGGCCCATTTCCATGTCAGCTGACGCGGTGACGGTGCGGATCGGGCCCTGCTTGGCGCGTTCGGCGAAGGAAGCGATCACCGGAGCATGGGCGACATCGGGCTTGGTAGAGCCATCGACTGCCGGAACGTTCTGCATCGCGTCAAAATAGGCGCGCCAGTTGTCAGGAACAGAGCCGGGGTTGTTGAGGTAAGCCTCGTACAGTTCTTCAACGTACGGTGCGTTTCCTCCAAACAGATAAGAATTGGAGAAGTACTGCTGCATCATCTTGCTCACCTTTCTTCGCGTTTCGCGAGATTAGCGGGTTATAAAACCTTCCGCGACACGGCCTGACCGGTTAGCGGATCGCACATCAAGTTGTGGGAGGAAGGGCTACGTGACCTGAAGTGTTCGAAAAATATCGAGCCGTTAGAATAGCATAGTTATTCCGGTCAACAAAAAAAGCGGGTCCGTATGGGCCCGCTTTTTCACATTGAAGCAAAAGCCTCAGTTTACTTGCGCTTGTCCATCGGAGGCACCGCGCGCGGTTCGGAACCGACGAACAGCTGGCGCGGACGACCGATCTTCTGCTCAGGATCCGAAATCATCTCATTCCATTGAGCAATCCAGCCAACGGTACGTGCCATCGCGAAGATTCCGGTGAACAGCGAAACGGGGATGCCCAGTGCGGACTGGACGATGCCAGAGTAGAAATCAACGTTCGGATACAGCTTGCGTGATACGAAGTAGTCGTCTTCGAGAGCGACTTTTTCCAGTGCCATCGCCAGCTTGAACAACGGATCGTTTTGCAGCCCCAATTCGTTCAGCACCTCATGGCATGTTTCGCGCATGAGTTTCGCACGTGGGTCGTAGTTTTTGTAGACGCGATGACCAAAGCCCATCAGCTTGACGCCAGAATTCTTGTCTTTCACCTGCTTCACGAACTCGCCGATCTTGTCGACCGTGCCGATTTCCTTGAGCATGTTCAGTGCGGCCTCATTGGCGCCGCCGTGGGCAGGACCCCACAGGCAAGCGATACCGGCGGCGATACAAGCGAACGGATTGGCGCCGGACGAACCGGACAGGCGCACCGTCGACGTCGACGCATTCTGCTCGTGGTCGGCGTGCAGGATCAGGATGCGATCGAGCGCACGTACCAGAACATCGTTGACCTTGTACTCTTCGCATGGTGTCGAGAACATCATGCGCATGAAGTTGGCGCTGTACGACAGGTCGTTGCGCGGATAAACGAAAGGCTGTCCCACCGAATATTTGTAGGCCATGGCTACCAGCGTCGGCATCTTGGCGATCAAGCGGATCGCCGATACTTCACGGTGGTGCGGATCGTTGATGTCCAGCGAGTCGTGGTAGAACGATGCCAGGGCACCGACCGTACCGACCAGCACCGACATCGGGTGCGCGTCACGACGGAAGCCGCGGAAGAAGAATTGCATCTGCTCATGGACCATGGTGTGGTTCGTCACGGTGCTGACGAACTTCTTCTTCTGGTCCGCATTAGGCAGTTCGCCATTGAGCAGCAGATAGCAAGTCTCAAGGAAGTCGCAATTGACGGCCAATTGCTCGATCGGGTAGCCGCGGTACAGCAATTCACCCTTGTCGCCATCGATGTATGTGATCGACGAGTTACAGGCGGCGGTGGACATGAATCCCGGGTCATAGGTGAACTTGCCCGTAGCTCCATATAGCTTGCGGATATCGATGACATCCGGACCGACCGTACCCTTGTAGATCGGAAGCTCCAGCGAAGGGGAACCGTCGGAAAATGAAAGCGTTGCTTTTATATCAGAGTTGGTCATGTCTCTTCCTTTAGATAAGGAGGGGTGAGTCGATGGTTAAAAAAATTTATAGTCCGCGTCAGGCCTTGCGCATTCTCGTCAGCAATGCATGAATATGGGGCGAATCCAGTTCTCCGTCGGGCTCTTTGCGCGCCAGCAGCAGATCCATCAACTCGCCGTCAGCCAAGTCCATCAGGCTGGAAAAGGCTTCGACTTCTTCATCGGTCAGGCTGGCTTCATGGACATCCAGGAAGCGACTGATGATCAAATCGTTTTCGAGCAGGCCGCGACGTGCGCGCCAGCGAAGCCTGGCTCTTTTTACCGGGTCCGCCTGGTGGGATATCGACATATTTTCATTCGCTTAATGCATGCGCCGTCCGCATCCAAGTCTGTCGGCGCAAAAATAAGGCGGAGCACGCTCTGCCCCGCCTTGATGACGGTTACACCGTACGGCGCACCATCAACTCCTTGACTTTCCCGATCGCGCGGGTCGGATTCAAGCCTTTCGGACATACGTCCACGCAGTTCATGATTGTATGGCAGCGGAACAAGCGGTATGGATCTTCCAGGTTATCCAGACGCTCGTTGGTCGCCTGGTCGCGGCTGTCGGCGATGAAGCGATATGCCTGCAACAGGCCGGCCGGACCGACGAACTTGTCGGGGTTCCACCAGAAGGACGGGCACGAGGTCGAGCAGCAGGCACACAGGATGCACTCATACAAACCGTCCAGTTCCTCGCGTTCTGCCGGCGACTGGAGACGCTCCTTCTCCGGCGGAATGCTTTCGTTGATGAGGAACGGCTTGATCGAATGGTATTGCTTGAAAAACTGTGTCATATCCACGATAAGATCACGGATGACGGGCAGTCCCGGCAGCGGACGCAACACGATCGGCTGGCTCAATTCATTCAAATTGGTGGTGCAGGCAAGTCCGTTCTTGCCGTTGATGTTCATCGCATCGGAGCCGCAAACGCCTTCCCGGCAGGAACGGCGCAATGCAAGCGAATCGTCCACATCCGATTTGATGCGCTGGAGTGCGTCCAGCAGCATCTTGTCGGTATCCTGGAGTTCCACCGTCAAGTCCTGCATGTAAGGCTTGGCATCCTTGTCCGGATCGTAGCGATAAATCTGAAACTTGAGAGTACGTGGCATGTTCTGGCCTTATCTGAAAATTCGCGGGAGCAGGCTGACCGTAGCGCCGCCCATTCCCTAATATCCGTTTCGGGGCCGGATCGTGCAGAGCCGGCCCCTATAAATCAAAACGTTCTTGCTTTCGGCTTGAAGGTTTCGACCGTCAGCGGCTTGGTGTTCACCGGCTTGTAGTCGAGGCGATTGCCTTCGGAGAAGAACAAGGTGTGCTTCATCCAGTTCTCGTCGTCGCGCTGTTCATAATCGCGATGCGCATGGGCGCCACGCGACTCCTTGCGGGCAGCGGCCGATACGATGGTTGCCTTGGCGGTCTCAATGAGATTGTCCAATTCCAGGGCTTCCACGCGGGCGGTGTTGAATACCATGGATTTGTCCTTGAACGAAACATGCTTGCGGCGCTCGTCCAGCTCCATGATCTTCCGGACACCGGTCTGCAGCAATTCATCCGTGCGGAATACGCCGCAGAACTGTTGCATCGTCGAACGGATAGCATTCGCGACATCCTGCACACGCTCCGAACCTGTGCTCGATTCCAACCGGGCCAGGCGGGACATCGCCAGATCGGCAGCATCAGCCGGCAGAGGCTTGTGGCTCTGTGCTTTCAGGTTGCTCTGGACAATATGATTGCCGGCAGCGCGACCGAAGACGACGAGATCCAGCAAGGAATTGGTACCGAGGCGGTTTGCGCCGTGAACTGACACGCAAGCGCATTCGCCGATCGCATACATGCCGTTGACAATCTCGTTCGGGCTGCCATTCTTCGGCACCACGACCTGGCCGTACACATTGGTCGGAATTCCGCCCATCTGATAATGAATCGTCGGCACGACGGGAATCGGCTCCTTGGTAGCGTCGACGTTTGCAAACTTGTGCGCAATCTCGAGAATCGACGGCAGCCGCTTCTTGATCGTGTCAGCGCCGATATGGCGCAGGTCCAGCAGCACGTGATCCTTGTTTGGTCCACAGCCGCGGCCTTCCTTGATTTCCTGGTCCATCGAACGGGATACGAAATCACGCGGCGCCAGGTCTTTCAGCGTCGGCGCATAGCGCTCCATGAAACGTTCACCGTTTGAATTAATGAGGATGCCGCCTTCGCCCCGAACGCCTTCCGTGATCAGCACGCCCGCACCGGATACGCCGGTCGGGTGGAACTGCCAGAACTCCATGTCTTCAAGCGGCAGGCCAGCCCGGGCAGCCATGCCCATGCCATCACCGGTATTGATGAATGCATTGGTCGACGCAGCCCATATACGCCCTGCTCCGCCCGTGGCGAACAAGGTTGTCTTCGCCTCGAGAATCATTACTTCGCCGGTTTCCATTTCAAGCGCCACGACGCCGAGCACATCGCCGTCAGCATCGCGCACGAGGTCGATTGCCATCCACTCGACGAAGAAATGTGTCTTGGCGCGCACATTGCGCTGATAAAGCGTGTGCAGCAACGCATGACCGGTCCGGTCCGCTGCGGCGCAGGCACGCTGCACCGGCTTTTCACCGAAGTTGGCGGTATGGCCACCAAAAGGACGCTGGTAAATCGTGCCGTCCGGATTGCGGTCGAACGGCATGCCGAAATGCTCAAGCTCGTAGACGACCTTCGGTGCTTCGCGGCACATGAATTCGATTGCATCCTGGTCGCCCAGATAGTCCGATCCCTTGACGGTATCGAACATGTGCCAGTACCAGTTATCCTCGGACATATTGCCCAGCGAGGCGCCGATACCGCCCTGCGCTGCAACGGTGTGGGACCGCGTCGGGAACACTTTCGACAATACGGCGACGTTCAAGCCCGCCTCGGCAAGTTGCAGCGAAGCACGCATGCCCGAACCGCCGGCACCGACGATCACAGCGTCGAAGCGACGGGAAGGAAGGGAAGATTTGATAGCTGCCACGATTAGGTTCTCCAGATAATCTGCGCTGCCCAGCCGGCACAGCCAATCAGCCACACGACAGTAGCGATTTGAAAGACAAGCCGCAACGCGACCGATCCGGTGACATAGTCCATCCAGATGTCACGCATGCCGACCCAGACGTGGTAAAACAGCGAGAGCAAGGTAACGAAAGTTGCAATCTTGAACCATTGGTAGGAGAACAATCCTGCCCAGCCTTCATAACTGAAGTTATTGGCGGAAAGAAACGCAACAAGCAAGATGACTGTATAAACGGTCATCACGACCGCGGTAACCCGCTGTGCCAGCCAATCGCGCAAACCGTAATGCGCACCAACGACAAGGCGCTTCGGTCCAATATTATTTTTTGCCATTTAGAACGCTCCGAACAATTTCAATGCCACCAGCAAGGTAAGCGGCAAGCTGATCGCGAACACGGCGACCGCTGATTTACGCGCGCTGTCCTTGTCCAGTCCGATGTGAAGGTCCATGACCAGGTGACGAATGCCGGCACAGAAATGATGCAGATAGGCCCAGACCAGCGCCAGGATGACGAGCTTGACAAACCAATGGGAAACGAATCCTTTGAAGTACTCGAATGAGATCTCGGAGACCAGGCTCCGGTCGAGCAAGTAAAGGATGAATGGCAGAAGCAGGAACATCAATCCGCCGCTGACGCGGTGAAAGATGGATACGAAGCCGGCTAGCGGCAGACGGTAATGCACGGTTTGCGCAAAACTCATTACGCCATAGTCCCGTCGGGGTTTTGTTACCGGTTCCCGCCGGGGCTTATTTATGGCTTCAGACATGACAAGACCTCCAGAGCTTAACAATCACGTAATTTTCGCCGATTTTTGTGCAGCACACCAACTGATATTATGCATTGTGCGCAATAAGTTTGTTATCAACCAGAAACTGCGACCATTGACAGTGACGGCCCAAACACTCAGCTCAATTCATTTTGATAGTGATGCCGGTCTGTCAGGTACAAACCCCGCCTCACTTCCACCGGCCTGTCGCCATACGTATATGACACCCGCTCCACACTTAACAAGGGCGTGGAAACCCCGACACCCAACAATTCCGCAGTGTCTTCGTCGGCGGTAACCGCGCGGATCTTTTCGGTGGCGCGGATCATCCGCGTGCCAAACTCCGTTTCGAACAAGCCATACATCGGGCCTTTGTATTCGCTCAATCGGTCCGCGGTCAATCCTTTGAACAGGACACCCGGCAGCCAGATCTCCTCGACGATGGTCGGAATGCCGTCGAAGGCCTGCACACGCTTGATAAAGATCACGGAATCGCCAGATTTTATATCCAGCAGCCGGGCAAGCTCGGCCGGCGAACGCAAACGCTTTACATCCAGGATCCTGTTTTCGGCGTAATGCGGCTCCCCCGCGTCGGGCATCAACCTCAGAAACCGGAATTGCGCGCGGGCTTCGTGGTGCGTGGCGACAAACGTACCCTTCCCCTGCCGGCGCACCACCAGATTTTCAGCGGCGAGCTCATCGATGGCTTTGCGGACGGTGCCCTGACTTACCTTGAAGCGATTGGCAAGCTCGATTTCGCTTGGAATCAGCTCGCCCGGCTTCCATTCGCCGGACTGCAGGCTTTGCGTGATGAGCGCCTTGATTTGCTGGTAGAGAGGACTGAACGTGGGAGACGTGCCGGGGGCAGAAACTGCCGCTCCTGCGCCGGAAGCGCCGCTGCTTGGTATGTTGGGCGGAACGGAACTCATAACTTATGATTTCACCACGAAACAGCGCTTTCCGTCCAGCAAAAAGTGATGTGATATGTCTTATATAAGATATAAGATAGGCGTTGACAGATAGGTCCGCTGCGCCTACACTCGCGGGCAATATTTACGCTGTGCATTGCTTGCGGCGCATATTACGCATGTAGCTTGAACCGCTCTGAGCGGAATTCGAAAATGCGTACGGGGCAAGGTCGGGCAGACCATCGAAGTCGTACACGCGGAACATCAACCGTCAAGTCAACTTCACTCGGCTCGAAATGGCTCTGCACCTATTTTTGGCTTCCACTCTAGTAGGCTTGGCAGGGTTTCAACGGTATCATTGCAAGCTTACCTAAAACCTTGTCAGGTTTCGACACCGTCTTCTCACCACTCTGGAGATTCATCATGGCTAAAGCCCCTATGCGCGTCGCCGTCACCGGTGCCGCCGGTCAAATCGGCTATTCCCTGCTCTTCCGCATCGCCAACGGCGACATGCTTGGCAAAGACCAGCCGGTCATTCTGCAACTGCTTGAAATCCCCGACGAAAAGGCACAGAAGGCGCTCAAGGGCGTCATGATGGAAATCGACGATTGCGCGTTTCCCCTTCTCGCTGGCATGACAGCACACAGCGATCCAATGACAGCATTCAAGGACATCGATGTCGCACTGCTCGTTGGCGCACGTCCGCGCGGCCCTGGCATGGAGCGCAAAGACCTGCTCGAAGCCAATGCGCAGATCTTCACCGTGCAAGGCAAGGCGCTCGACGCCGTCGCATCGCGCAACGTCAAGGTGCTGGTCGTCGGCAATCCCGCCAACACCAATGCCTATATCGCCATGAAATCGGCTCCCAACCTGCCGTCCAAGAACTTCACCGCAATGCTGCGCCTGGACCACAACCGTGCGTTGTCGCAACTGGCCGCCAAAGTCGGCAAGCCGGTCACGTCGATCGAGAAGCTGTGCGTCTGGGGCAATCACTCGCCGACCATGTATGCCGACTTCACTCACGCGACCGTCGACGGCCAGCCGGCCAAGGCATTGGTCAACGATGAAGCGTGGACCAAGGATGTGTACCTGCCGACAGTCGGCAAGCGAGGTGCCGCCATCATCGAAGCGCGCGGCCTGTCCTCGGCAGCGTCGGCAGCGAACGCCGCCATCGACCACGTGCGCGACTGGGTGCTCGGCACCAACGGCAAATGGACCACGATGGGCATTCCGTCGGACGGCTCCTATGGCATCCCCGAAGGCACGATGTTCGGATATCCGGTTACGACCCAAAATGGCGAGTACACCATTGTTCAAGGCCTGGAAATCGACGCATTTTCGCAGGAGCGCATCAACCTCACGTTGAAAGAGCTGCTGGAAGAACGTGAAGGCGTGAAGCATCTGGTAGGCTAAGCATCACAAACAAACAAGGGCGCTACGGCGTCCTTGTCTTTCCCCCCAATTGAAGTCAAGTTTTCATGCACCCTTCCGAGGTCTTATTCCAGGGTAAACGCCAGCCGGCAACCATTCCGGTCTGCGATCATTACGCCGGCTCTGAAAAGCTGATGCGAAAGTCGATTGCTCTGCAACAAGAACTCGGCCCCGTTTTTGATATCACCCTGGACTGCGAAGACGGCGCCAGCGCCGGCAATGAAGAAGCGCATGCGCGCCTGATCGCGTCCCTGATCGCAAGCGAGGATAACGCGCATGGGCGCATCGGCGTGCGCGTCCACGACCGCACGCACCCTTCCTTCGAACAGGACGTATCCATCATTTGCGAACAGGCGCAGCGCCTTGCCTACCTCGTGCTGCCAAAGGTTGAATCCTTGGCAGATGTGGTTGAGGCGGCCGAGATCGTCAACCGGCACGCCGTCATGGCAGGGCGTACCGATCTTCCATTGCATGTACTGATCGAAACCCATGGCGCACTGGCCGACGTACGGGCAATCGCGGCGTTACCGCAAGTTGAATGCCTTTCATTCGGCATCATGGATTTCATATCGGCGCATTATGGTGCGATTCCAGGCAGCGCCATGCGCAGTCCGGGACAGTTCACGCATCCGCTGGTCACGCGGGCCAAGCTCGAGATTTCGGCGGCCTGCCATGCCCATGGCAAGGTACCCTCGCACAACGTAACGACAGAGATCAAGGATACCGCCGTCGTCGCTGGCGATGCGCAGCGGGCATCCTCGGAATTCGGCTTTACACGGATGTGGAGCATTCATCCGGGCCAGATCAAACCCATCCTCAAATCTCTGGCGCCTCGCAGCTCAGAGATCAACGACGCAACAGCCATACTCAACGAAGCGAAGAATGCGCACTGGGGACCGATACAATACAACGGCAAACTGCATGATCGAGCCAGTTATCGGTATTACTGGACCATTCTGCAGCGAGCCAAATTGAGTGGCCTGCCTCTGCCGGAAGCGGCGGCGGGTCTGTTATGAGTACAAGTGCAATGTTGTCCGGCGCAACGACCGGCACGCGCACTCCCGGAGACGATGAATGAAACTGCCACACATACTGATTCTTGCCGCCGCCAGCATGGCCTTCGTGTCGCCAGCCCAGGCGCAAAGCGACGCTGATAAAAAGGCTGCGCAGAAAGCCGCGTCGAAAGCGCCAGCGAAAAAAGCCACTGCGAAAGCGGATGCCGCCACGGATGACGATGAGCAGGAACCCGATGTCGCCTCATCGGCCTCGACCGAATACGATTGTGAACTCGGCAACAAGCTAACCATCTTCCGGAATCAGGACGACAACAAGCACATTGCCTTGCGTTACAAGAAGCAGCTCAGGCGCCTGGTCCGTGTCGAGACGACGACTGGTGCAAACAGGTTCGAAAACAGCAAGAACGGCTGGGTTTGGATCGACATTCCCGCCAAGGGCATGCTGCTGGACTCGAAAAAAGGCCAGCAGCTTGCGAACGAGTGCAAGAATCCGGAGCAGCTCAAAACGGTATCGCCGGCATTGCTGAAGAGCTCATTGGCAAGTGATTAGAAAGATAAAGAAGGTGAGGACCGGAGACAGCCCTCACCTTCTGTAACCGTATTTGATTTCATCGCATTGAGATCAATGCATTGAAGTCCCCGCAATAATGTCATTTTTATAATCAGTTGATTCGCATTTAAGGAGAGGTCATGTCCCGCAACACACTGAATACGCTGAAGGAATTCAAGATTTCGGATTCCAAAAAAGGCAAGTTCTATTCGCTACCGGCGCTGGAGAAAAAGCTCGGCATTAATATTTCGCGTCTGCCGGTATCGATCCGCATCGTGCTGGAATCGGTGCTGCGCAATTGCGACGGCAAGAAAGTGACCGAAGATCATGTGCGCGAACTGGCGAGCTGGGGACCGAATGCCCCGCGCGTGAACGAGATTCCGTTCGTCGTGGCACGGGTCGTGTTGCAGGACTTCACCGGCGTTCCTCTTCTCGCCGACCTCGCCGCGATGCGCGGCGTTGCCTCCAAGATGGGCAAGAAGCCGAAGAACATTGAACCGCTGGTGCCGGTCGACCTCGTCGTCGACCACTCGGTGCAAATCGACCATTACCGCCAAAAGAATGCGCTGGACCTCAACATGAAGCTGGAATTCCAGCGCAACAACGAACGCTACCAGTTCATGAAATGGGGCATGCAGGCATTCGACACATTCGGCGTCGTCCCGCCGGGCTTCGGCATTGTTCACCAGGTCAACCTGGAATACCTTGCCCGCGGCGTCCACAAGAAGGCTGATGTCTATTACCCCGACACACTGGTGGGCACGGATTCCCACACCACCATGATCAACGGCATCGGCGTCGTCGGTTGGGGCGTTGGCGGCATCGAGGCGGAAGCCGGCATGCTGGGCCAGCCAGTCTACTTCCTGACACCGGATGTGGTCGGCGTGAACCTGACCGGCCAGTTGCGCGAAGGCGTGACAGCGACCGACCTGGTCCTGACCATCACAGAACTGCTGCGCAAGCACAAGGTCGTCGGCAAGTTCGTCGAGTTCTTCGGCGAAGGCACAGCCTCCCTGTCCACCACCGACCGCGCCACCATCGGCAATATGGCTCCGGAATACGGCGCGACCATGGGCTTCTTCCCGGTTGACGAAGCGACCATCGAATATTTCAAGGGCACCGGCCGCACCAAGGCGGAAATCGATGCCTTCGAAAACTATTTCAAGGCGCAGAACCTGTTCGGCATTCCACGCGAAGGCGAAATCGACTACACCTCCGTGGTCGAACTCGATCTCGGCACCGTTGCGCCATCGCTGGCCGGTCCGAAGCGTCCGCAGGATCGCATCGAAATCGGCAACGTGAAATCCACGTTCGCCGACCTGTTCTCCAAGTCCCCCGCGGAGAACGGCTTCAACAAGAAGCAGGAAGATCTGGATGCCGTGTATGAGACTTCCGATGGCATCAAGGTTCGCAACGGCGACGTGCTGATCGCCGCAATCACCTCCTGCACCAATACGTCGAATCCAAGCGTACTGCTGGCTGCCGGCCTTCTGGCGAAGAAGGCGGTCGAAGCAGGCCTGACCGTTTCGCCACATATCAAGACCTCGCTCGCCCCCGGATCGCGCGTCGTCACCAAGTACCTGGAAGCGGCCGGACTGCTGCCATACCTTGAGAAGCTCGGCTTCGGCGTTACTGCCTATGGCTGCACGACTTGCATCGGCAATGCCGGTGACCTGACGCCGTCGATGAACGAAGCCATCGTGAAGAACGACATCGTCGCGTCCGCCGTCCTGTCCGGCAACCGCAACTTCGAAGCGCGTATCCATCCAAACATCCGCTCCAATTTCCTCGCGTCCCCACCGCTGGTCGTCGCATATGCGATCGCCGGGAATGTGACCCGCGACCTGATGACCGAGCCGGTCGGCAAGGGCAAGGGCGGCAAGGATATCTTCATCGGCGACATCTGGCCGACATCGGAAGAGATCAACAAGCTGATGAAGTTCGCGATGAACGCAAAAACCTTCAAGGAGAACTATGCCGATGTGCAGGGCGCTCCTGGCAAGCTGTGGGAGCAGATCAAGGGCGTTGCGAAAGGCGAAGTCTACAACTGGCCGAAATCGACCTATATCGCCGAGCCGCCGTTCTTTGAAGACTTCGGCATGCAGCCGAAGGAAGCCGCCACAGGCATTTCCGGCGCACGCGCGCTCGGCGTGTTCGGCGATTCGATCACGACCGACCACATCTCTCCGGCAGGTTCCATCAAGGAAACCAGTCCGGCCGGGAAATGGCTGCTGGAAAACGGCGTCCTGAAGGCCGACTTCAATTCCTACGGCTCACGCCGCGGTAATCATGAAGTCATGATGCGCGGCACATTCGCCAACGTTCGCATCAAGAACCTGATGATCCCGGCCAAGCCGGACGGCTCCCGCGTGGAAGGCGGCTTGACAATTCATCAGCCGAGCGGCGAAGAAATGTCCATCTATGATGCAGCGATGAAGTATGTCAACGACAATGTGCCGACCATGATCTTCGCAGGCGAAGAATATGGCACCGGCTCGTCCCGCGACTGGGCTGCGAAGGGTACCCAATTGCTCGGCGTAAAAGCGGTCATCGCGCGTTCGTTCGAGCGTATCCATCGCTCCAATCTGGTTGGCATGGGCGTGCTGCCGCTGCAGTTCCTCGGCGACGATAGCGTCACGTCGCTCGGCATCAAAGGCGACGAGACCTTCGACCTGAAAGGCATCGAAAGCGACATCAAGCCGCAGCAGCAGGCGACACTGGTCATCAACCGTGCCGATGGCAGCAAGCAGGAAGTCAAGGTTCTGCTGCGTATCGACACACCGATCGAAGTCGATTACTACCGGCACGGCGGCATTCTGCCATTCGTGCTCCGGCAGTTGCTGGCAGCTTAAATCGTGGTTCGGTGGAGTGCGCAATGCCGCTGCATTGCGCACACCGCAGGTGTTTTGAAAGTGCGGCGGGCGAGTACGGAAACGAATCGGAAAGAATCGGTCTGTTGATGCCAATCAATAAGCCGGCACCTCCGCCCCGGATGTATTCACGGCAGATGCTGCAAGCAAGCTGTAAGCAACGTAATGTATTGTCCTGTTCTAAGAAACGCCGGTGTATGCCGGCGTTTGTTTATCTACCCCTAACAGGAGACCGATCATGTGGAAAATTTTCTTGGCGTTTGTTGCATTTGCGGCGCTCGCGTTGTTCGTCATCATGAAGGGCGGCGACAAGGTTGATATGCAAGGCGAAGCCGGAGGTCACAGCCCGGTCGAGTCGTCCGCGCCGGCGACCCCTGCCCCGGCAACTCCGCCCGCAGCTCCCGCGTCGAAATAACGCCACATCCGATCGCCGCGCGAATTCCTTGCATTTGCGCGGTTGCTCCTGACCACCCAGCCTTGCCGTCGTCGCGGAGGCAAGGCCCGACGTTGCTCCTCCTCACCGCCTGTTCCCGCTTATCGAACGGGAAGTCGACTTTCCGCATAACGATCGACCAGGGCTTCGCTATGCTTGGATCTGGTCACGCCGCTATTTCAACCCGCTATACCGGCGTTGAATCATCTACAATATCCCCCTCTGTCCAGTGTCCGATCCGCCATGCGCCGCCCATCCAAAAG
>JAESFT010000698.1_pt1 | contig 15061 bp, 18 predicted proteins | sample 9269451 | NCBI WGS metagenome assembly JAESFT01 (sample SAMN14502557, study PRJNA617106) | algae metagenome | isolation source: Scytonema hyalinum WJT4-NPBG1 and co-occurring heterotrophs from well... | place: USA: Mojave Desert, Joshua Tree National Park, California | collected 2006-05-25
CCACGCTTTCCTTCGTTGCCTGATCCCAGCCCTTGAACCGGAACGCGACCGCTTTTGTGGTAAGCATGCGCTCGCCGATACGCGCCGAGCGCACACCCTTGCGGTTGAGGTCGGCAAGATGGGCGCGCGCGATGTCCTCGTTCTTGAAGACGCCGAGCGAAATCGCCCAGCGCATGTCGGAATTGTCCTGAATAACATAGAAGTCCGTGATGCCAAGCTGGCGCAATTCCGCCGTCTTCCTGTCGGCCGCTTCCTTGTCCGTCTGCGGCGGAATGTAGACCATGTGCCGTAGCACTTCCTGCACACCATGCCGCGATACCCGGTCACCGAGCGACAGCGTGGCCAGCCTGGCTTCGAAACGCTGGGCGTCCGCGGCATTGAAGTTGCCTATCTCCACGCAGGACGGCAATTCGGCTTTCTGGGCAGCCACCGCTGCTGCCTGCGGTGCCGGCTGGGCTGGCGACGACGGGATCGATGCAGGCTGGTCCACAGCGGCAATTTTTGCCGCAGTCTCGACCGCCGCCGGCGCGCTCGCTTGTGCAGAGACAGGCGCGACGCGGATCCTGTCAGCATTGAGCTGGTTCTGCAGACGGCCGGGCTCGCGCCCGCTGGCGACCAGTTCGTCGAGATAGCCTTGCTGGTACGCCAGCAGCCCCGCATTCGCGAGCAACAATATCCAGAAGAAGAATTTCAGCATGATGAAGCGGGATTGGCAGGCAGGACGGATAACGATGAGGCTGCGACGGTTTGCAGGCCGATCAGCACCAGGTTGTCCACCCTAGTAACGGGAAACGAGAGATGCGGCGCGATCAGGTCAGCCGCGCCTCCCGACAAAATGCATCGCACCGCCGCGCCGGAATGCGAATGGGCCGCGACGGCGCGTTCGATGGCTCCCGCCTGGGCCGCGATGCAGCCACTGACGATTGCGGCATCGGTATGGTCCGCGAATGGCGTGGACACCGGCAGGCTCGCCGCGACCTCCGGCAACTGGGCGGTGTTCCTCGCCAGCGAACTTGCCATCAGCCCAAGACCGGGCAAAATCATGCCACCGATGAATACGCCGTCTGCAGAAACCGCGTCGACCGTGGTGGCGGTGCCGCAGGTGGCGACGATCAGTGGTTCATCCGAATGGAGCGCGCGAGCGCCGATGGCCGAGGCGAAGCGGTCGCACCCGAGCTGGGCGGGATTGCGGTAGCCGTTGCGCAATCCGGCGAGCCGGGGAACGGAGGTGAACCATTCGAGCGGCACCGGCTTCAGGCCCAGCACGCTCAGCAATGCGCACTCCAGTTCCGCGCGCATATCTGCGCCGGCGACATTCGACAGGATCACGCGCGACACATGCGCATTGCGCCAGGTATCGACCAGTTGCCCCACCTGGGCATGCTCGACCGATCCGCTGGCGTCCCAGCGGCCGAGACTGTCCGGCTGCGACAGCCTCGCAGTCGGCATCAGCGCCCATTTCACCCGCGTATTGCCGGCATCAATCAGCAGCAGCATGATTCACGCTTCCCTTGTGCGCAGCGATACATCGCCGGCCATGACCGCCGTGCGTCCGGCGGATGTATCGAGCAGGAAACGTCCACTGCGGTCGACCCCTACTGCGGCGCCTTCGTGCAGCACCCTTCCCTGGTCGAGAATGGACACCGGTTGGCCGGTATAGGCATGCAAGCCGTTCCAGCGCTCGGCGAACGCGTCGAATCCTTCCTGCTCGAACAGCACGGCGGCCCGCGCCAGCGAATTCAGCAGCGTGGCCATCAGCTCGTCCCGGTCGCGACCGGTGAGCTGCGGCACATGGGCCACCGGCCTGCCAATCTGCGCGGCCATCTCCGGATCGAGCATCAGGTTGATACCGATACCAATGACGGCCCAGCAGGATTGTGTATCTGCATCCACGCTGGCGGTTTCGATCAAAATGCCCGCCAGCTTGCCGCCTTCATGCAGCACGTCGTTCGGCCATTTCAACTGCACCTCGACACCCAGTTCCGCCAGCGCTTCCGCCAGCGCGACGCCGACTGCCAGGGGCAGTCCGACCATGGAATGCAAGGGCAATGCGAATTTCCATGCCAGGGAGAATGTCAGCGATGCGCCGGGAGCGGAGAGCCATGTCCGTCCGGCACGCCCGCGCCCGGCGGTCTGGCGTTCGGCGATCAGCAATACGGGGGATTGCAGCGAAGCGACGCCGGCAAGCAGATCGGCGTTGGTCGACCCGGTTTCGTCAACAACCTTGATATGGACTTGCTGCGCCGGCCCGAGGCGGAAGCCGGCGATGCGATGAGCATGATTTTTCATGGCGTCCATTGTAACGGCAGGATTGTTGGCATGAAACAGAATGCGCGGAAGATGGTCTATCCATTACACTCGCGATATGCCAAATCAACAACTACCGACACTGACGATAGAGAATGGAGCAACGCTGACCGTGAGCGCGGAGGGCGCGTGGCAGGTCCAGGGATTGGCGAGGCCGTCTTCGGCAGCCGCCATCCGGCGAACGATGGAACGCTTGCCGGCCGGCAAACCGGTTCGCTGGGACCTTACGCGGTTGACCGCGCTTGATCATATCGGTGCGCAGTGGCTATGGAATGCCTGGCGCAAGCAAAGGCCCATGCAACTTGATGTCCTGCCGCAACATGCGGAGTTTTTCAACCGTATCGAGCAGGCCGGAGCGCTTGCATTGCCGGAACCGAAACGCCGTCCATGGTTTTCCCTCCTGACACTGGCGCGCGTGTTACGGGTGGTGAACGGCCATCTCATCGGCTTCATCAGTTTAATCGGACAACTCGTGCTCGATCTCGGGCGTTTCGCCCGCCGTCCCCTGCGCGGTCCCTGGAAGGAAATTTCCTCCAATATCTTCCATATCGGTTATCAGGCGCTGGGCATCACGGCCATCGTGGGATTTTTAATCGGTGTGGTGCTGTCCTATCTTTCAGCGCAGCAATTGCATACCTTCGGTGGTGATATCTATCTGGTCAATATTCTCGGCATGAGCATCGTACGCGAGCTTGGCCCGCTCCTGGCCGCGATCCTGGTGGCAGGTCGCTCAGGTTCCGCCATCACAGCCCAGCTTGGCGTCATGCGGGTGACGGAGGAACTGGACGCCATGCTGGTTATGGGCATGTCGCACGGCTTCAGGCTGATCATGCCGCGGGTGCTGGCATTGGCCATTTCCATGCCTTTGCTCGTAGTTTGGACCGACGCGGTCGCATTGCTGGGTGGCATGACCGCAGCGCAGCTTGAATTGGGGCTGTCCCCCACCTATTTCCTCAATGAATTGCCGGAGGCGGTGCCGCTGGCGAATTATTGGATCGGGCTCGGCAAGGGCGTGGTGTTCGGCAGCCTGATTGCGCTCGTGGCCTGCCACTTCGGCCTGCGCATCAAGCCCAATACGGAGAGCCTCGGGCAAGGAACAACGCAATCGGTGGTGGTGGCGATTACCGTCGTCATCCTTGCCGACGCGGTATTTGCAATCGTGTTCCGGGGTGTGGGGTTCTATTGATGCAGAACACGCCGGTCATTGAAATTCAAAAGTTGTGGACGCAATTCGGCCAGGTGGTCGTGCACCAGGATCTCGATCTGGTCGTCCGACAGGGGGACATCGTGTCGCTGGTCGGCGGCTCGGGTTCCGGCAAGACCACGCTGCTGCGGCAGATCCTTGGCTTGCAGAGGCCGTCGCGCGGCAGCGTGAAGGTATTCGGCGATGACATCAACGGTGCTGATCGAAGCGCACTGCAACGCGTGCGCCACCGGTGGGGCATGCTGTTCCAGCACGGCGCGCTGTTTTCGGCGCTGACCGTCTTTGAAAATGTGGCACTGCCCATGCGGGAACTCCGGACGCTACCGGAAGACCTGATCCGCGAAGCGGTGCTGTTGAAGCTCGACATGGTCGGCATCACGCCGCAGGATGCCGTCAAGATGCCGGCGGATCTGTCGGGCGGCATGGTCAAGCGGGTCGCCCTTGCACGTGCGCTGGCACTGGAACCGGAATTGCTGTTCCTGGACGAACCGACCGCCGGGCTGGACCCGGACCTGTCGGAAAGCTTCGTCTCGCTGATCAGCACGCTGCACCGGGAGATGCGGTTGACGGTGGTGATGGTCACCCACGATCTCGACACGCTGTTTGCCCTGTCGACGCAGGTGGCCGTACTGGCGGAGAAACGGGTGATCGCTTTCGGCACGCCGCGCGAAGTACTTGAACTGCAGCATCCGTTCATCCAGCAGTTCTTCCTCGGGGAACGCGGACGCCGCGCCCTGCAGGCACTCGAATAACAAGGACTACACAAGGAACATCAACCTCATTTATGGAAAATAAATCGCATGCCTTGATGGCGGGCATTTTCACCATTGCACTGCTGGCAGCGGCCATCCTCATCGGTATGTGGTTCAACCGCGATCAGGTGGAATGGGTGCCCTACCAGATCGCCACCAAGCTCTCGGTGCCGGGGTTGAACCCGCAGGCGGCCGTCCGCTACCGCGGCCTCGATGTCGGCCGGGTGGAAAACATTTCCTTCGATCCGAAAGTCGTCGGCCAGATCCTGGTGCGCATCAGCGTGCGCCCGGATACGCCCATCACCAGATCCACGTTTGCCACCCTGGGTTATCAGGGCGTGACGGGCATCGCATACGTTCAACTGGACGACGACGGCAGCCAGCCGGTAATGCTGAAAAGCAGCGAGGACGACATTGCCCGCATCGAGATGCGTCCCAGCCTGCTGGACCAGCTCGAAAACCGCGGCATGGCCATCCTGCGGCAGACGGAAGAAGTGGCCAAGCGCATCAACAACCTGCTGGAGCCCGCCAACCAGCAGGCCATTCTCGCGGCCTTCGACAACATCAGCAAGGCTGCCAATGAAATCGGCGGCATTCCACGGCAGCTTCAGCCCACCCTGGCGGCGCTGCCCGGCGTCACGAAACAGGCGCAGCAGACCCTGAGCACACTGAATACCTTATCGAAGGATGCAAGCCGGCTGAGCGCAAGCCTGAACGACATCGCCGGCAAGATAGCCAGCCCGCAAGGGACAATTGATAAAATCAACGACACTGCAGATCAGATCACTGCGGTGGTGAACAGGTTCGAACATGAAACCCTGCCATTGGCAAACGACGCGCGGTCGTCGCTGCGGATGCTCAACCGGACGCTGAACAATCTGAGCGAGCGCCCGCAAAGTATTCTGTTCGGTCCGCAGGAAGCATTGCCCGGTCCGGGTGAATCAGGCTTCACCGTACCGGAAACCAATTGACACCCGCCATGACAAAAAACCATCGACTTCCTGCCGCCATCCTGGCCGTTTTCGCCAGCCTGCTGATATCAGGCTGCGCGAGCAAGCCCGACAACCAGCGCGCGCTGTATGACCTCGGCCCGCTGCGCACCACACAGGCAGCCGGGCAGCCGGCCGCAGCGCTCAAGCTGCCGCCGATCAGTGTGGCGGAAGTGAATATGCCGTCATGGCTGGACAGTCCGCTGATGTACTACCGCCTGAATTATGCGAATGAACAGCAGCCGCGTCCGTACGCCACCAATCGGTGGATCGCACCACCCGGCCGGCTGTTCGTCGAGCGCCTGAAAGCGCGGATGGCCAATGCAGGCGGCACGGTACTGTCGGCATCGGACGGCGCCACGGGCGTGCGCACGCTGCGTATTGAAGCCGACGACTTTTCCCAGGTGTTTTCGGCGCCGGGGCAGAGCACCGGCCACATCGCACTACGTGCCTCGGTATTCAACGGGCGTGTGCTGGTTTCGCAGAAAAATTTTGAACAGGCCTCGCCGGCGCCCAGCGCCGATGCCGAAGGCGGCGCGAAAGCGTTGGCCATGGCCAGCGATGCGATCATTGTCCAGATGATCACCTGGCTGGCTTCCCTGCCGGCACCGCAGTAACGAGGCTTATGACAGAACAGGAACAGGCACTTCCGCCGACCGGGTCGTCGTTCGCGCGCGCGGCGCTGCTGGTGTACACGCTTCTGGTGGTTTACGCGAGCTGGTATCCGTTCTCAGGCTGGCGGACGATCGGACTGGCGCCCTGGGACTTCCTGCTGGCGCCCCTGCCGCATTACTGGACCGTGTTCGATGTATCGACCAATGTGTTCGGCTATATGCCCTTCGGATTGCTCGTCGTGTTCGCACTCTATCCGGCGGTGCGCGGCTTGTGGGCAGTCGCAATTGCCTTCATCGCCGGGCTGCTGCTGTCCGGATTGATGGAAGCCGGGCAGACATTCCTGCCAAGCCGGGTGTCTTCCAATCTCGACCTGCTCCCCAATGCCGGCGGCGCTCTTGTTGGTGCAATCGGCGGCCTGCTGCTGTCGCGCGTATTTCTCGAACAGAGCCGCCTGCTGGAGCTGCGCAAGAACTGGTTCGCCCATGATGCCGGACGCGGCCTGATCGTAGTGGCGCTCTGGCCGCTGGCGCAGATTTATCCGCAGGGTTACCTGTTCGGCCATGGGCAGATCATGCCCATCCTGTCGGACTGGATGTCGAACTGGCTGTCGAAACCCATCGACCTGACCGAGATGGCGCGAAGCGGCATCCAGCTGACCGTGCAGGAGTATTGGCTGGCCGAGACCATCATCACCGCCTGCGGTTTCGCCGGGGCCATGCTGACCATGCTATGCCTGCTGCGAAAACCCGCGCCGAAAACCGCTCTGGTACTGCTTCTTGCCGGGATCACGCTGACCAGCAAATGGCTGGCGAGCGCCCTCCTTTTTACTCCGCAGAACGCGATGGCCTGGCTGACACCCGGCGCGCAGGGCGGCCTGCTGATCGGCGCGATGCTGGTTGGCGGACTGGCCTTCGCACCATCGGGCGCGCAACGCCGGCTTGCCGCGGTCAGTCTTGCGGCGAGCATACTGGTGGCCAATTTCGTCCCGGTGAATCCGTATTTCGTTGCCACGCTGCAGGCATGGCTGCAGGGAAAGTTCCTGAACTTTAACGGTGCCGCGCAGTTCCTGTCCCTGGCTTGGCCGTTTTTCGCGATCTGGTTCCTGGCGCACCCGATGCATCGCCGGAAACGGCAACAGCGCGGTGTATGATTCTTGTTTAATTTACGCATTGGCCGGACATACCATGAGCGACACGCCGTATTACAAGCACCATGTATTTTTCTGCATGAACCAGCGCGACGGAGGCCGCCCCTGCTGCCACGACAGCGGGGCGAAGGAAGCACAGGAGCATGCGAAGAAGCGCATCAAGGATCTGAAGCTGAGCGGACAGGGCAAGGTCCGGATCAACAAATCGGGCTGCCTCGATCGTTGCGAGGAAGGTCCGGTCGTCGTGATCTATCCCGAAGGAACCTGGTACACCTATGTCGACAAGCACGACATCGACGACATCATCGACCAGCATCTCGTCGGCGGACAGGTGGTCGAGCGTCTGAAGATCTGAGCTGCATGTTCTCATCCTGATTTCGTTGCGATGCGCCGCACACCGGCCTGACGAGGTCATCCCCGTTCCAGTTTGATGTCGGACCAAGCATGAATGCACAAACCCAACGTTTTACCCTTACCGGCACCGCCGGCGCCCTGGAATGCGCGCTCGATTTGCCGGACACCGCCGCACCGCGCGGCATCGCGCTGGTCGCGCATCCGCATCCTTTATACGGCGGCACGATGGACAACAAGGTGGCGCAGACCCTGGCCCGTGCCTTCGTCGGGCTCGGCTATGCGACCGCACGCATGAACTTCCGCGGTGTCGGCGCATCCGCCGGCGTGCATGACGCCGGCAATGGCGAGACCGACGACATGGCGCTGCTGCTGGCGCATATGAGGCAACAGTATCCTCAATTGCCAGTGGCGCTGGCCGGTTTCTCCTTCGGCACTTTTGTGCAGTCGCAATTGCAGCGCCGGCTGACCGCGCAGGGCGAGCCGGCGGAACGTTTGGTGCTGGTCGGTAGCGCCGCGGGCAAATGGGCGATGCCGGAGGTCCCTTCCAACACCATCCTGATCCATGGCGAGCTTGATGAAACGATTCCGCTCGCCGACGTATTCGAATGGGCGCGCCCACAGGATTTGTCAGTGGTCGTCGTGGCCGGCGCTGACCATTTTTTCCATCGAAAGTTGCATCATATTAAGAATTTTGTGGCGCAATTCTGGCACCGCTGAAGCCAAATCCGATGTTGCGCAAAGGTATAAATCCGCATCTTGCACATCCGCCATTGCAGTGTGGATTGCTGGCACTATAATTCTCGACTTCAACTGTTTTAACCGACGCTGCACCGGTCCGATGCAGGTTCCACAGCTTCCTTAGCGCGCCTCATGAAAAAACTACTCGCAGCCCTGGCTGCCACCGTTCTCTCTTTATCCGCCGCATTTGCGCAATCCCTCCCGCCGCCGAATATCGCCGCCAAATCATGGCTGCTGCTGGATGCCACCAGCGGCCAGGTGCTGGCATCGCAGGAACCGACGATGCGCATCGAGCCGGCTTCCCTGACCAAGATCATGACCGCTTATCTCGCGTTTTCGGCGATCAAGGAAAAGCGGCTCGATGCGAACCAGATGGTAAATGTGTCGGTACGTGCATGGAAAGTCGATGCGAGCAGCTCGAAAATGTTTATCGATCCTGCAACGCCGGTGAAAGTGGAGGACCTGCTGTACGGCCTGATCGTCCAGTCCGGCAACGACGCCGCGGTGGCGCTGGCGGAAGCGGTCGCCGGCACGGAAGAAGCTTTCGTCACCCTGATGAACCGTGAAGCGGAGCGCATGGGCCTGAAGTCGACCCGGTTCAGCAATCCGCACGGCCTGCCGAGCCCGGACACCTATTCCACAGCCCAGGACCTGTCGATCCTGGCGGCGCGCCTGATCACCGACCATCCCGAACACTACAAGATTTATTCGACCAAGGACTATACCTACAACAAGATCAAGCAGGCCAACCGCAACCGCCTGCTGTGGCTCGATCCGAGCGTGGACGGCATGAAGACCGGTCATACCGCCGCTGCCGGCTATTGCCTCATTACCTCCGCCAAGCGCCCGAACGGCGGCAGCGATCGCCGATTGATTTCGGTCGTGCTCGGCACCGTGTCCGACTCCACCCGCACATCGGAGAGCCAGAAGCTGCTGAACTGGGGCTTCCAGAACTTCGACACGGTCAAGCTGTATGCGAAGGACCAGGCGGTGGACACGCCGGACGTCTGGAAAGGCACGCAGAACAAGATCAAGATCGGCTTCAAGCAGGATGTCTATGTGACCGTGCCGAAGGGCGTCGCCGAGAAGATGAAGCCGGTGCTGGAACGCAAGGATCCGCTGGTGGCGCCGATCTCCGACAACACCAAGGTCGGCATGCTGAAGATGATGGTCGATGGCAAGCCGTTGACGGAATTGCCGGTGGTCGCACTGGAACAGGTCAACCAGGCGAGCATTATCGGGCGTGCATGGGATTCAGTGCGTCTTTGGATGAAGTAACAGGCAAGCAGTAAATCGCCTCCCGGGACGGGTTCAGCATGCTGCCCGTCCCGCTCTACCCCCGCATCGCCCCTTCCGCATCCCCTCCTCCCGCAGGATACCTCTGCCGGTTCGGCATTCGAGACGCCCGATCCGATACCGATTTTGCATAGCCCTCCGCCGGTCCTCGTGCAAAAATGTGAGTTTCGTCATTCACAAGGAATCACCATGCAAGACCCGCTCGTCTACCTCAACGGCGAACTTACGCCACTATCCGAAGCCAAGATTCCCGTCCTCGACCGTGGCTTCATTTTTGGCGACGGCGTGTATGAGGTCATTCCAATGTATGCAAGAAAGTTATTCCGCGCGAAGCACCATATGGCACGCCTGGCGCGCAGTCTCGGGTACATCGGCATCCCGAATCCATATGACGAGGAAGGATGGCTTGCGCTGGCCGGCAAGGTGGCCGCGGCACATCCGGCCGATGACCAGCTGATCTACATGCAGGTGACGCGCGGCGTGGCGAAGCGCGCCCACGCGTTTCCGAAGGATGTCACACCGACCATCTTCATCATGACCAATCCGCTGTCTCTGCCGCCGGCGCAGGCATTGAAGGATGGCGTCGCCTGCGTGTCGATGGAGGACAAGCGCTGGCTGCATTGCCATATCAAATCCACCTCGCTGCTGGGGAACGTTCTGGCCGCGCAGCACGCCGCCGAAAACGACGCGGTCGAAGCGATCCAGTTCCGCGACGGCTACCTGACCGAAGCGTCCGCATCGAATGTATGGGTGGTCAAGAACGGCACATTGCTGGCGCCGCCGAAAGACAATCTGATCCTCGAAGGCATCCGCTACGGCCTGATCGAGGAATTGTGCGTCGCCGCCGGGATTTCATTCGAATCACGCCGCATCGCGCGGGATGAGGTTTTCGCAGCGGACGAAATACTGTTGTCGTCCGCATCGAAGGAGGTCCTGCCCGTGGTCACCATCGATGGCAAACACATCGGTGCCGGCGTACCGGGACCGGTTTTCCAGGCCTTGTATTCCGCATACCAGCAAGCCAAAGCCGGCTAGCCGGCAGAGGCGTAAAATAGCCGCTTCCAATTTTGACCGGCGTTTCGGGCTCATTGCCGGAAACGCCCCGCCGCCATGCCAGCTCCAGACGAAAGCCTCATCGAGTATCCAAGCGACTTCCCGATCAAGATCATGGGCGTGACGCAAGATGCCTTTGCTCAGACCATTGTTGATGTCATATTGCAATACGATCCGACCTTCGACGCCGGCAAACTGGAAATGCGGCCATCTTCGAAAGGCACCTACCTGTCGCTCACCGCGACGGTGCGCGCCACCAGCCGCGAGCAGCTCGATAATCTGTACCGGGCGCTCTCGTCCCATCCGATGGTAAAGGTCGTGCTCTAGCAGGATGTCCCAAAACGCAGCGGGCGAGCCGCTTTGCATTCCCTGCTAAAGCGGCTGTTTGACCTTGGCCACCTCTTCGATGAGCCAGGCGCGAAACGCCTGCACCTGGGGCTTCTGCAGCGCGCCGGGCGTGCATACGAGGTAATAGGATTGTGGACAGGGCACCGCGACGTCGAACAGGCGCACCAGTTCGCCCGATTCCAGTTCGGCCAGCGCGATCGCATGGCGTGCCAGGGCGATGCCGTGCCCCTCGGCCGCAGCCCTCACCAGCATGGATGAATCCTCGAATACCAGTCCGCCGGTCGGCTCGCGAAAATCCAGGCCAGCGGCACGAAACCACGGCACCCAGGGTTCCAGGTCACTGCGCAGCAATGGACTGCCGGCAAGCGCGTGCAGCGTGGTCGGCAGCTTGCCGCCGTTGAAGTCGGGGCTCGCCACCGGATAGTAGTAATCCCCCATCACCTTTTCCACCACCAGCCCGGGGTAGACACCGCCGCCGAAGCGGATGCCCACATCGACCGCCTCGCGGGTGAAATCTACCAGATGATTGCTGGACTGCAGGATCACCTCGAGCTCCGGATGTAGCTCGATGAACCGGCCGATGCGCGGCGCCAGCCAGCGTGCGGCGAACGATGGCAGCGCGGTGATGGTCAGGCGCTTCTGCTTGCTGCTCGCCGCAAGCGCCTCGGCGGCCACCGCGATTTCTCCCAGAGCCTTGCGCAGAACGGCGGCGAACTGCTCACCCTCCGGGGTGATCGCGAGGCGCTTGCCGTGGCGCGCGAACAAGGCCACACCCAGCTCCTCTTCGAGCGCCCGCACTTGGTGGCTGATCGCGCCATGGGTGACATGGATTTCATCAGCCGCGCGAGAGAAGTTCTGGTGCCGCGCCGCTGCTTCGAAAGCCCGCAGGGCGGCGAGGTGGGGCAGTCGGCGCAAGTCGGTCATATGTGAGAAAAACTAGCAAAGGATTTGAAAATATATCGTTTAGACAAGCTAAAGGACGCTACTACAATGGCTTCATCGGCAGGAGATATAAGCCTTGCGATACCGCAGCGATACCCGGCCGGCCTTTGAGGAGTTTACTATCATGAGAGCCCTGTTCACAAATGAATTCTTGACTGTACAATCCGGCCAAGCCGTATCCGGCGTTGTGCCGGCCGCTCAAACATTGCGCCTGTTGCGCGGACGCGCCTGGGTAACGGTGGAAGGCCAATCGCATGACTACTGGCTTTTCGCCGGCGACCGGCTGAATCTGGAGCCCGGCCACCTGGTTGTCGTGGAAGCCGATGCGGCGCATGGCTGCGTGGAACTGAAATTCGAGCAGCCACGGTCGATGACAGGCAGCATCATTCAGCGGATTCGCGCCATGGCAGGCGGACTGGGCAATAACAGCAATCAAGTGCCGACGCATGTACGTGCAGCGGCACAATGCAGTCAGCCGTGATTGCCGGGGTGATTGACATGGGAGACTCAATGGACCGCCCGCGCCATCTTGCACAAGTAAATATCGCCCGCGCCCGGGCGCCGATCGACGACCCGCTGATGGCGGGCTTCGTCGATCGCCTCGACGCCATCAATGCGCTGGCGGAAGCCAGCCCCGGATTCATATGGCGGCTGAAAACCGAGGCAGGCAATGCCACGTCGATCCAGCCTTATGACGATGAACGCATTCTCGTCAATCTATCCGTCTGGGAATCGCCCGAGCACCTGAAACAATTCGTTTACCGGAGCGCGCATGCGGAAGTGATGCGCCAAAGGAAGAGCTGGTTCGAGCGATTCAGCGACGCCTATGTTGCCATGTGGTGGATCGATGCCGGGCATATACCCACCATTGACGAGGCCAAGGAGCGCCTGCATCATTTGCAGCAGCACGGCGACAGCAAGTTCGCCTTCTCTTTTTCGTGCCTGTTCCCGGCCTACGGCGCCCCGGCGCATACCCGATTAACGTCCATCGAATCCTGAAAATGCAAAAGACCTTCCGCAGCCGCGACTTCACCGGCAACAAGCCCTGGGCGGCAACCGATATCGCCAGCATGAACGGCATCAGCGTCCGGCTGCACTGGACCGATGCTCCGTACCGCTGGCATGTGAATGACGGTGAAGAAGTGTTCACCGTGCTCGACGGTATCGTGGACATGCACTATCGGGAAAACGGCATTGAGAAGCAGGTGGCGCTTCAACCGGGAGATATTTTCTTTGCCGGCATAGGCTGCGAGCATGTCGCTCACCCGCGCGGCGCGGCACGCATCCTTGTGGTTGAAAAGGAAGGCAGCGTCTAGCGCGGTGGACTACAGATCCGCTCCCCCGGACAATTCGCCCGCAATGTCGCGTCGCATGGCGAGCTTCACCGCATCTGCCGCCAGACCGAGCGCGAACAGGTGATGCAGCTTGGTATAAATGGCTTCGAAGGTCATGTCGCCGCATCCAACGACGCCTGCTCGCGCCAGCCCTGAGCCGGTGGCGTAGGCCCCTAGCGCAACTTCCCCATGCAGGGCCTGGCTGCATGCCAGAAGAACGATGCCGGCGTCATTGGCGCGTGTCAGCATGTCCAGCAGCGCCGGATCGTTATCCGGCAGGTTACCGGCGCCGTAGCATTCCAGAATCAACGCCTGCGGCTGCAGATCCAGCAATGCCTGCACGGCCTGCAATGGCATGCCGGGAGTGGCCCGAAACGACAGGATGCGGCCACCTGCATACTCCGGCAATTCGAAATTCTCCCGGTTTGCGGCAGGAAGCAAGGCTGCCTGATTGATCCGGATGCCGATGCCGGCTTCCGCCAGCGACGGATAATTCGGACTGTCGAACGCCTGGAATCGCTGGGCGCTGATTTTGGTAGTGCGGTTTCCGCGCAACAGTCGCTGGTTGAAATACAAGGCGACCTCGCTGAGCGTGCCGCACGCCGCCAACTGCAGCGCGGTCACGATATTCTGCAGCGCATCGGAGCGCACTTCGCCCAACGGAATCTGGGAGCCGGTGAGGATCACCGGCTTGCGCAGGCCCTGCAGCATGAAGGACAGCGCCGCTGCGGTATAGGCCATGGTATCTGTGCCATGAAGCACCACGAACCCGTCGTAATCCTCATAGCGACCGGCAATGTCACGGCCGATGCGCTGCCAATCCGCTGGCGTAGCGTTGGTGCTGTCGATCGGCATCGCATATTCGTGCAGGGTATAGCGAGGGATTGCCCCGCTTTCGTCATGGAGCGATGCCGCCAGCATGCTGCCGAACTCCGTCATCGGCGCATAGCCCTGACCGGTTTTCCGCATGCCGATCGTACCGCCGGCGTAGATGAGTCCGATATGTTTGGCCATGATTCGGTGCGCGAGCTTCGGCTCAGGGTTGAGAAGTCGGCTGGACAAACAATTGCGGGTTCGCCAGTCGGGCCAATGTTTCCGCCACCAGTCCGGTGACATCCAGAAGCTGCCGTTTGCACGGCTCGACCTCGATCAATGGCAATTCGGTGCATGCAAGCAGCACCGTATCCGAATTCAAGGTATTCAGGATGGCGCGAAAACGTGCGCGGATTTCGCGGGAATTGCCGCCGAAGGTTTTGACGTCGTAGATCAGACGGTGCAGCAGTTCAGCCTGTGTCGGCGAGGGCAATTCCACTTCGATGTTGCCTGCCAGCCTGCGGTAAGGCGACCAGGGTCCGAAGTCCGTCACAGGACGTGCTCCCAGCAGCGCGACACGGTTGATCCGGTTGCGCTCAAGAAAATCCTGCACGACCTGCACGAACGACACATAAGAACCTGGCGGATCGAGCGCTTCGAGTTGCGGGCGAAAATAATCGAGAGCATTGCAGGCGATCGCATAATAATCAGCCCGCTGCGCTATCGTTTGCGCACAATCCTTGAGACATGCCCATATTTGATCGTGATGGACGTCGAGTTCCATCGACAACCCCAGGACCGGCTCCGAAACAATCGTGACGCTCGGCGCATCGACATCGCCGCGAAAGAATCCGCCGTGCAGATCACGGTTCGCCTGCAGGACTTTGCTCCATAAGTCGATGCCGGCCTCCGGGCTCGAGCCCGCGATGATGCCGATTCTTTTGGCTGGTGGATGATGATTGTGCATCGACAGATCCCCGCTGGTGCCCGGACACGCGCCGGCCTCCCGCTCATGTGAAGCAGGGCGTGAAGGGAAGGCACCGACATCCGGCGGACGCCGCCCCGGCGGAAGCCGGGGCGCGGTCGTTGCTATTGCAGTAGTTGCTGGTGTGGGAGGCTTACTTGACCACTTCCAGCTGCTGGCGGTTGCCACCCTTGTAGGTGTACAG
>JAESFT010000699.1_pt1 | contig 15002 bp, 18 predicted proteins | sample 9269451 | NCBI WGS metagenome assembly JAESFT01 (sample SAMN14502557, study PRJNA617106) | algae metagenome | isolation source: Scytonema hyalinum WJT4-NPBG1 and co-occurring heterotrophs from well... | place: USA: Mojave Desert, Joshua Tree National Park, California | collected 2006-05-25
CCGACTGATCGTCATTCAGCGCCTCTTACTTCGACCAGCAGTGGTACTGCCGCCACGCGACCTGCTGTCGGTCGACGTGTTGCTGCTTTCCTCAACCAGCTTGCGCCAACGGGTCAGACGCTCCGGATCCAGCGCGCCTGCGGCTACGGCCCCTTGGACGGCGCAGCCGGGTTCGTGGGTGTGGGTGCAGTCGCTGAACCGGCAGTGAGGGGCAAGCTCGGTAATCTCAGCGAACAGGGTCTCAATGCCAAAAGCCGCATCGCTGACACGGAGCGAGCGCATGCCCGGCGTGTCAATCACCCATCCGCCACCTGCAATGGCATGAAGTGAGCGCGAGGTTGTGGTGTGGCGTCCCTTGGCATCGTGTCCGCGAATTCCTCCGGTTTTCTGGGCCAGCTCCTGCGTCGGGCCTGCCAGTGTGTTCACCAGCGTTGATTTGCCGACACCGGAGGAACCAACCAGCGCCACTGTCTGCCCCACACGGCACCATGGAGCTAAAGCAGTTGCAGCATCTCTGGATCGGGGGTTCAAGATCACGACGGCCAGCCCGCGTTGTAGCGCCATGGCCTGTTGTTCATAAGACTGCGCATCTGCCGCCGTGTCAGCTTTGGTCAGCAGGATCACCGGATTGGTCCCCGCTTCGTTCGCCAGCGCCAGATAGCGCTCCAGCCGGGCGGGGTTGAAATCAGCATTGCATGAGGTAACGATGAACAGCGTATCGACATTGGCACCAGCGAGTTGCGGGGTCTTGCTGCCTTCGGTGCGACGCTCCAGCACTGTCTTGCGGGTCAGACGGCGGCTCAGCACTCGGGTTTGATGGTCGGCAAGCACCCAGTCGCCCACGGCAAAATCGCGAGTCTTGCTGTGAACCGGAAGTGCCAGCTCGGCTGGCCCGGTTTCAGATATTGCGGTCAGGCGGGCACGGTGGACCGTGGCAATGCGATGTGGGGCGAGACTTGCCTCATGAGGCTCAAGCTGATCCTGGAAGAAATCAGACCATCCCAGGCTTGCAAGCGGCACAGTGTGGGCGGCGTCGGAGTCATCTGTCACTGTTTTCCAATCGCAGAGTGTCACATTCGTGGGCGACGTCCTTTGGAACATAAGAGCAGCGCCAACAAAACAACCCTAAGCGAACGCAGTTCGGTCGCTTCCAACCTTCAATGACCGGGCTCAGGACCGAAACGCTTCCCTGCGCGTTATCATGACAGGCCAAGCCAAAGCTCTCGACTCCAGGCGGCCTAGGAACCCCCCATCGATGTCAGTCCTAAAGCCGAAGAGTTCCGAGCGGGACATGCATGCCTCGGAGCCCTCAACGGGCGGCATTGGCGTCGTCGGCATGATCGCCCTCGTCATTGCAGGCCTGTTCGTGGGGCGGGAAGTCTTCGTTCCGGTGGCCCTTGCGATCCTCCTGAGCTTCGTGCTGGCGCCTTTGATCCGGCTCCTGCAGAAATTCCACGTGCCTCGTGCCCTCGCAGTTATCGGGGTCGTGTTAGTCGCCTTTGCCGCGATCACGGCACTCGCCACCGTGATGGCGACGCAGGTCACCCAGCTCGCCGGGGACCTGCCGCGCTATCAGCTCACGATGCGCGAGAAGGTGCAGTCCCTGCGCGGCTCCACTGCCGGCAGCAGCGCCCTGGAGCGCGCAGCGGACGTCTTGCAGGATCTCGGCAAGGAACTCGACAGGCCGCAGGCTGACGCTGCCCGGCCGGCTAACCCTTTGACGCCGAGCGCCGCGCCCGCCACCGAGCCGAAGCCCATCCCGGTCGAGGTGCGCCAGCCCGACCCCGGAGCTCTGCAAACCCTCGGCGCGTTCATCACCCCGCTCATTCACCCCCTTGCGACCACCGGGATCGTGATCATCTTTGTGATCTTCATCCTGCTGCAACGTGAGGATCTACGGAACCGCCTGATCCGCCTTGCCGGCTCGCACGATCTCCAGAAGACGACCGCCGCCCTCGACGATGCTGCAGGCCGTCTGAGCAAGCTGTTCCTGACGCAACTGGCCCTCAACGCCGCCTTCGGCGTGGTGATCGGCATCGGCCTGTACTTCATTGGCGTGCCAAGTCCGGTGCTGTGGGGCATCCTCGCGGCGATCCTGCGCTTCGTCCCCTACATCGGCGCGTTCATCTCCGCCGCCTTCCCGCTGGCCCTGGCGGCGGCCGTCGACCCCGGCTGGTCGATGCTGCTGATGACGGCCGCGCTGTTCATCGTCATGGAGCCGCTTGCCGGTCACGTGGTCGAGCCCCTGGTTTATGGTCACAGCACGGGTCTGTCTCCGGTCGCGGTCGTGGTCGCGGCGACGTTCTGGACCTGGCTCTGGGGTCCGATCGGGCTGGTGCTGGCAACGCCGCTGACCGTGTGCCTGGTCGTGCTCGGCCGGCATGTCGAGCGGCTCGAGTTCCTCGACGTCATGCTGGGCGACCGCCCGGCCCTCTCGCCGCCGGAGATCTTCTATCAGCGCATGCTGGCCGGGGATCCGGCGGAGGCGGCTGATGTCGCGGAAGAGTTCCTCAAGGAGCGCTCGCTTTCCGTCTATTACGATGAGGTCGCTCTGGCGGGATTGCGGCTCGCCCGCGCCGATGCGCTTCGCGGCGTCCTGGACGAGGCGCGCCTGGAACGCATGAGGGACACGGTCGAGGAGTTGGTGGACGACCTGTCCGATCACCCGGATCTGGAGCCGGCATCCGGTCGGACAGTTGATCCGGAGGCAGCAGCGGCCGTCGACGCCAGCGCGGAAGGGCTTGGAGCCGCCGATCTTCCGGTTCTGGCGCCGGAGGATCTTGATCCCCGCTTCAAGGGTGAGGCGCCGATCCTGTGCATTGCCGGCCAAAGTCCGGTCGATGAGGCGGCCGCCCTGATGCTGGCGCAGCTCCTGACGAAGCATGGGCTCAACGCCCGCGTCGAAGGCGCGGCCTCGCTGTCAGTTCAATCGATCTCCCGGCTTGAGGTTGCGGACACCGCCGTGGTGTGCCTATCCTTTCTCGATGCCGGTAGCCCGGCCCACATGCGCTATGCGGTGCGTCGTCTGCGCCGGAAGATGCCACAGGCCAAGATCCTGCTGGGATGCTGGGTTGCCGACGCCACAGCTGCCGAGAGCCTCCGCGAGGCCGCACGGGCGGACCTTGTCGCCTCGACATTGCATGCGGCGACAGCCCTGTGCCTTGAACTCGCTACAAAAGATACAATTGGATCTTCGAAAGACGTGACCACGGCAAGCGCTGCATGATGCTGTGCTATTTGGGGGCAGTGCCTCGTTCTGCTCAGTAATCCCTATGTCAATGTCCACTATCATCTCCATCTTCCACCCTTCTCCTACCTCAGCTTTCGTGAAGAGGCAGGTACGGTCCCCATGAATGGCCATGCAGAGAATGAACATGCCGAGGACTGGCGCTCCCATGTCGGCGAGGAGCCCAGGTCCGGCGGGCGGTCGGACGACTTCACCCGCGCTGGTGAGCCGGGTCGAGGGCGCCAGGCCAGCACACCCACGGACATCCCGGCGCGCGGGTGGAAGGATATTCTCTGGCGCGTGTTCTGGTCGATTCCAGACGATCGCATCCTGTCCACATCGGGCGGGGTCGCGTTCTTCGCCCTGCTCGCCGTCTTCCCGGCGATTGCCACAGGCGTGTCGCTCTACGGGCTCTTTGCCGACACCAGCACGATCAGGGGCCATCTGTCCCTTCTCGCCGGGATTCTGCCCGGGGGCGTGCTGGAGCTCATCGGAGAGCAGATCACGCTGATCGTCACCCAAGGCAGTGACGCACTCAGTCTTGCCTTTGCAATAGGCATTCTGGTGGCGCTCTGGAGCGCGAACTCGGGAGTGGCAGCCCTCTTCGACGCCCTGAACGTGGTTTATGGCGAGAGGGAGAAGCGCAGCCTGCTTCGGTTCTATGCCACATCGTTCCTATTCACGCTCGGCATGATCGGTGTCGTCATGGTGGCCATCGGCGCGGTGGTGGTTGCGCCCATCATCTTTACCTTCATGGGTTTTGTGACGCCGGCCGAACAGTTCCTGGCTATCCTGCGCTGGCCCGTCCTTCTCATCATCGTTTGTACCTGGCTGGCCATGATCTACCGCTACGGCCCGAGCCGCCAAGATGCCAAGTGGCGCTGGGTGACCTGGGGCAGCGTCATGGCCGCGATGCTCTGGCTTGCCGCCTCTATGCTGTTCTCGTGGTATGTTGCCAATTTCGACAGCTACAACAAAACCTATGGCTCGCTTGGTGCGGGGGTAGGCTTCATGATCTGGATCTGGCTGTCAGTCGTGATTGTTCTGCTCGGCGCCGAGCTCAACGCCGAGATGGAGCATCAGACGGCTACGGACAGTACGCAGGGCGCTCCCCGTCCGCTCGGGTCTCGGGGCGCCAATATGGCGGACCACGTCGGCGCATCGCACGCCTGAGGCCGGCGCACAGACAACGCACAAGTTCATGGGAGACAGGCTGGCTGAAGAGATCGCGGCGTTCAGTGTGTTGCGATGGCAATAGACGAACGCATTGCCGACATGGCTAAGGGCGGCCGAACGGCCGCCCTTGCCCACGTGTCACGGTCGATGATTACTGAATGATCTGGACGATCTGACGGGCACCGTCAGGTTAACGCGACGGTGACTGGATAAGGGCATAAGCGAGGGCATGAAATCGACGCGTCATCCTCGCTACGCCCGCCACCGCTTCCCAGCTGAGGTGATCAGCCATGCCATCTGGCTCTACTTCCGGTTTCCCTTGAGCCTGCGGATGGTCGAGGAGATGCTCGCGGCCCGAGGCATCCTGGTCAGCCACGAAACCGTGCGGCAGTGGGCGCTGAAGTTCGGGCAAGGTTATGCCAACCAGATCCGCCGGCGTCTCCCGGCACCCGGAGACAAGTGGCACTTGGATGAAGTTGTCATCAGCATCGCCGGCAAGAAGCATTGGCTCTGGCGCGCCGTGGACCAGCATGGGATCGTGCTCGACATCCTGGTTCAGAGCCGCCGCAATGCGAAGGCCGCCAAACGCCTGCTGCGGAAGCTGCTCAAGAAGCAGGGCAACGCTCCCCGTGTGATGATCACGGACAAGCTGGCCAGCTACGCTGTCGCAAAGAAAACGATCATGCCTGGGGTTGAGCATCGGCAGCACCGCGGCTTGAACAACAGGGCGGAGAACAGCCATCAGCCCACCCGACGACGCGAGCGCATCATGAAGCGCTTCAAGTCAGCCGGGCAGGCACAACGCTTCTTGTCCACTCATGATCAGGTGGCAAACCTCTTCCGCCGTTCTGCCAACACCAATGCCGACGATCACCGCATGTCCCGAGCTCGGGCGTTCCAGGTCTGGACTGAGGTAACCGGCACCGCGAATGTCGCCTGATCCAACCTTGAACCAGGGATCGGTGTATCCTTCCCCGACAACTTGACGGTGCCGGGTGAACACAGGACTCGCCTCTTCCACAGCCGCAAGAGCGGCGCCATCCCCTGCTGCCGCGACACCAATGCCATCTCAGAGATCACTGCATTCGCGGAGTTAACCCGGGTGCGCCCCTAGGACTATACCCTTGACCTCGAATTTATTCCGGCAGGAGGTTTAAAGTTGGGTCTGGTATCCCTTCGACCGGATGGGGATCATGTCGCACCATCGGAAGACCCAATGGACCCATCGGCTTGAACGCCTACACGCCCTACGAGAGCGCTTTATGGCAGCTCGCCAGTACGACCGAGCTTACGAGACCTACCGCACGATTCTGCACGTGGATAGCTCTCGGGCGGGACCCGGCCCCGCCTGATCTCAAGGGATGTTCCCCATCCGTGCCCGCGCTAAGCGCGGCCCTTGGGTGGCAGGTCCTCTAGCCCGATGTCCTCCAGCGGCTCCAGCAGGGACCAAGGGAATTCGATCGTCTCAGCCGCTTCGATCAACAGGGTCTGCACCGCAGAAGAACACGCCGCTTGCTCCCGCTCTCCAGCTGCCCTGAGCCGGTCAACAATATCGTGCTTGGACATAGACTTTTGCCATCAACGTCGCTGGGTGCGGGCCCTAAACGTTCTCACGTCTCCGAGTGCCGGCTCCGCAGCCTCGCCCGGATCCACCGCTAGAACCGCCTCTCAATGCCCGCAATTTTGCCCGACGCCTCTTGATCAAGCGCCGGTGCTTGCGGTGGAAGGCCTCAAACTCGTTACCATAGGCTCTTGAGCGGATGCGGCGACGTGCATGCCCATAGTCATGACCTGCTACGGCTTCACAGAGGCCGTGCGCTGCGCCGCCTCAATCCACTCATAAACCTTCGCGATCACAGCCTCACGATCAGGAGCCATGATCAGGGTCGGGCGCTGTCTAAGCAGCGCCACGGCCGCGATCCATTCTAGACCAACATGCGTGAGGCGGATCTGGTAACCGCGGTGTTCTAGGACCTCGGCATCCAGGGCAGAACTGCTGTCACTCATCGGACTTGCCGACAACCTTCCGCAGGGCTGCATTGATGCGGTCCTGCCAGCCTGGCCCACCGTCTTGAAAGTACTCCAGCACGTCCTGATCAATGCGGACGGTGACTGTCTCCTTCACCCCCGGAATGGAAGGAGCCCTTGGCGGCCCTTCGATTGGCTTGGTGGTCACCTTCTTGAACGCGGCCTCAGCAGTCTTGAGCGGATCGCTTGGGCGCCGCCCGCTTGGTGATCTCGACATCATTTCTCTCCCAAACCTATCCTGCTGTCAGTCTTCGACAACTTTCGGAACCCGTCAGCGATCAAAGCAAGCCTACACATGGGCAGGGGGAAACTTGACGTCTAGGAGGGTCTTGTCTGGCACCAGATAGATTACCTTTGAAGCTGCGGGGAGGTTTGAACGAGAGCTGCCCGCAAAAAGGAACTGCGGCTCTCTTTTCGTCCACACGCCACCGGGTGGCACGGTCATGCCTGGAGTGAGGCACGAAGCCAGTCTGGAGGAATCCCTTGCCTCCATCTCCCCACTTAGCCTGGGCTCGCTTGGTACATGCTCAAGCTAAGTGCCTGACAAGGAACGGGCCCGATAACCAAAGCGAAGCGACGGTGAGATTTACTACATGCTGGGTGATGCCTTGCTCATCCCCAATTTAGGTAGCGATAACTGCCGCTTATCGTTACCAAATCGGGTTCGTGGCTTTTCGGACCTGTTGCGAGCGCGTTCCGGCCGTTCTCGGGCCCCAGAAGCTGTAGCATCGTCTAGCACCAATGCCCCCGGCCCTGCTGTTGGCAAGCAGTCTTGCGCTTTAGGCTTGCATCGCATGGGAGGCATGCCTAAGCTAAGTCAGTTGAACTAAGTTTGAGGATGCGGCTATGGACACGGTGAACATCCACCACGCGAAAACCCATCTCTCCCGCCTGGTCGAGCGGGCGGCCAAAGGCGAAAGCTTCGTCATCGCCAAAGCGGGCAAGCCGTTGGTCAAGGTCGTGCCGCTGAGTGCCCCCGAGGCCGCCCAAGTGAAGCGGGTCGGGTTCCTGGCCGGCCAGGTGCGGGTCCCCGCTGACTTCGACCACATGGGCGAAGAGGTCATCGACGCGCACTTCAGCGGCCAGTCATGAAGCTTCTTCTCGACACTCACGTGCTCCTGTGGGCCGCTGGCGAACCGGACAAACTATCTGACGAAGCCCTCAGGCTGATCGAGGCGCCTGACAATGAATTGTTCTTCAGCGCCGCGAGTCTATGGGAGGTCGCTATCAAGATTAGCCTGGGGCGAAGCGACTTTGCCGCGGATGCCCGGGTGTTGCGGCGCGGTCTGCTGGACAACGGCTATAGTGAACTGCCGGTGGTCAGCGAACATGCCGTGGCCATCATCGGGTTGCCGGCCATTCACAAAGATCCCTTTGATCGCATCCTGATTGCACAAGCCATGATCGAGGGGATCACACTGCTCACGGCCGATACGCGCGTCGCCCAGTATGCCGGACCGATCCGGAAAATCTAACTCCCCTCCCCTTTCGGAGAGCCTCAGTCGCTCGTCAACCCGGGATGTAATAGGCCCCGCCCATGCTTGAGCCCTACCTTCAGAAATGGCGCCTGACTCCCGCCGGGGAGCCCATCGTCACGCACACTAGCCAGCTTCATCCGGTCCGCTCCAACGGGCACCCCGCGATGCTGAAGGTCACCGACGATGCGGACGAGAAGCACGGCCACCTCCTCCTGCAATGGTGGGCTGGGCACGGAGCCGCCCGCGTGCTCGCTCATGACGACGGCACCATCCTGCTGGAGCGGGCAACTGGATCTCGCTCGCTTGTCGCCCTTGCCAACGAGGGGCGCGACGACGAGGGCCACGCGGATCATCTGTGACGTGGCCCGCCAGCTCCACGCACCGCGGGGAACCCCTCCCCCCGGTCTGGTGCCGCTGATCGCGTGGTTCGAGCCTCTGGCGCCGACCGCGCAGGCGCATGGAGGCACCTTAGTTCAGGCCGCTACGGCCGCCGCCGACCTTCTCGCGTCCCAATGGGAGATCGTGCCTCCGCATGCGGACCTGCATCACGAGAACATCCTGGATTTCGGGGAGCGGGGCTGGCTGGCCATCGACCCGAAACGGGTGATCGGCGAGCGGACGTTTGAATATACGATCCTCTTCTGCGACCCGGACCTTGACCTCCCCCATCTGACCATCGCCAGACGGCCGGAAATCTTTGCTGAGCGCCTTGGAATTGTGAGCCAGACGGCGGGTCTCGAGATCCACCGTCTGCTCCTCTGGATCCTTGCTTGGGCCGGGCTTTCGGCGGCCTGGCAGATCGGCGACAACCTCGACCCTGGGATTGAGCTGCAGGTAGCAAATATGGCGCTGGCGGCTCTGAACGCCTGACCCGCCGTGGCTTACCAAGCTTCCCCAGGATCCTCGACCTCCATCAGTTCGCCTCCAATCCGACGCAGGGCATCATCGAGAGGTGATGGCCGTTGGCCGGGGCCCTTCGGTCTAGGCCCCCTCCCCTGCCTGCGGGAGAGCCTGCGTTTCATGAGCCGCGTGGCCTCTACCGCCAGATAGGCCAACCCCTGATCCGGCATGCCATCCAGGAACTCGTCGATCTCAGGCCTGGTAGCCTTGGCCCCCAGATTGCCCAGTGACACTGGGTCCAGTGGCGGAGCCACATCACGTGCTGCCTTGGGCAGAGAAGTCCGACGGACCGGCTTTGCGGGTGGCGGAGGTGCTCCGAACAGGTCTCCTTGTCGCTCATCGCGGACGCGGTTTCGCGCCATTCCCCCTCCAGCCCGTTTGACTCTCGTTAACCATACTGGCCCTCATGGCTTCGTCCATGAGCCAAAACGGTGATGCCCCGGATGATTGCCCGGAGGAGAATGTCCCTCCCCTACTGGCGGCTGGCCTCTCCATCGAATGGCTCCGACAGGTTGGCTCCATGGTGGGATAGCTTGTCCTCCCCAGGCCCTTCGGTTACCGGCGCAAGCCCGCTTGCCGGCCGCCGCATGAGAAGGCTGCACAACCGGGCCAGGGTTGGGCGCAGGTCATGGCGGTGAACCACCATGTCGACCATGCCGTGATCCTTCAGGAACTCGGCTCTCTGAAACCCGTCGGGCAAGTGCTCGCGGATCGTCTGCTCGATCACCCGTGGCCCGGCGAAACCGATTAGCGCCCCAGGCTCGGCCATATGGATGTCACCTAGCATCGCATACGACGCCGTCACCCCACCGGTGGTTGGATTGGTCAAAACTACGATATAAGGTAGCCTTCTCTCGCGCAGTTGCTGGATCAGAACTGTGGTGCGCGCCATCTGCATAAGGGATAGGATCCCCTCCTGCATCCGGGCTCCCCCCGAGGCGGTGAACACCGCATAGGGAGTAGCTCGCTCGATCGCCGTTTCGGCGCCTCTGATGAACGCCTCCCCTGCAGCCACACCAAGGGATCCGCCGATGAAATCGGGTTCCTGGACTGCCACAGTCATCGGCAGGCCTTCGACGGTTCCCGTGCCGACTTTGATCGCGTCCGCCAACCCGGTTTTCGTACGGGCCTCTCTCAGCCTCTCAGTGTAGCGCTTGGTGTCCCGGAACTTCAGCAGATCGGATTCCACCTCTGGGACGGGCACGTCCGTCCACTGACCCCCATCGAAGGTCAATGTCAGGCGCTGGATCGCTGAAAGCCGCATGTGATGGCCAGAGCCTGGGATCACCCACTGGTTGGCCTCAACATCCTTCTGGAACACCACTTGCCCGGAATCCGGACACTTGATCCAGAGGTTCTCAGGTGCGTCCCGCTTGAACAAAGTTTTGATCTTTGGCGCGACATCGGTAATCCAGCTCACGCTACGTTCCTTCCCTCTCTGCCGGCGCAGCACAAACCATGGGGATACAGCAGGAGTGCGACGCCAGACTGGTTAAACCACCTGCGGCTGCTCGGTCACAGTTCACAAATCAGGGGAGCTTGGTCATAGTCCGGCCAAAGCACATACATTGACGTCGCTTTATGGTGAGGGGCAAAGGCGTTGGCCAGTCCGGCAAATTATCTCAAGCGGGCAAACCAACTTGATGCCTTGGCCGGCGTCCTCCCGATGGCAGCGGCCGATCGCTATGCCGAGGTCCTGACGGACGCGGATGTCGCCACCCTGAAGCATTTGGCCGATTCTGGCATGGGAGCTAACACTCTCCGTGCCCTCGCCTCCGATCTCGCTTACCTCGAAGCCTGGTGCCAGGCAGCGACTGGGAGTGCACTTCCGTGGCCAGCTGATCCGGAACTCGTTCTGAAGTTCATTGCCCACCACCTATGGGATCCGGAGCAGAAGGGCATCGATCCGGCTCACGGTATGCCCAACGAAGTCGCCGAGGACCTCCGGGATCGCAAGATCCTCAAGGTCAGAGGGCCCCACGCTCCCAAGACCGTGTCCCGGCGCCTGTCCAACTGGTCGACTCTGCACCAGTGGAAAGGCGTTGAACCGCCGTTCGACCATCCGGGCATCAGGAAGGCTCTTCGGTTGGCCATGAAGGCCTCAGGACGCGAGCCCAAGCGGAAGAGCCGCAAGCCCGTGACCCGCGATATCCTTGACCGCCTTTTGGCCACCTGCAGTGGATCCAAAGCTATCGACCTGCGCGATCGAGCCATACTCCTGATCGCGTTCGCCGCTGGCGGAAGACGGCGCAGCGAGGTCGCGGCCCTGAGGTACTCTCAGATCAGCGCGGCCGATCCGATCAAGCTGCGGCCCGCAGACCCCACGTCGCCAACAGTTCCGTGCGTTCGCATCGCACTCGGACGGACAAAAACCACGACGGCAGGGCAGGGAGCCTTCGTTTTCGCAGCTGGACGCGCGGCTGTTGCCCTCCATGAGTGGATGCAGGCCGCTAACATCGCCTCCGGACCGATATTCCGAGAGGTTCGCAAGGACGGCTCTATCGGCGCCAGCCCGTTGACTCCGCAGTCGGTCAACCTCATCCTCAAAAAGCGCTGCCGGCTGGCCGGCCTGGATCCAGCCGAGTTCAGCGCCCATGGCCTGCGATCAGGTTTCATGACGCAGGCGGGACGTGATGGGATCCCGCTAATAGATGCGATGCGCCAGTCGGCCCACAAGTCAGTCCAGCAGGCGGCCGACTACTACGACGAGCACGAACACGCACAGAGTATGTCGGTCAGGATCGACATTTAGAGCCCCCAAACTCTTCCTTTCCCATGCGTTCACAGCTGTGAACTCCAGCGATTTCCATCTACGAAAGAACAGAACTATGACAGGTCTAGTTCACAGGTGTGAACTAGCTGTCCCATGCCTCCGCTGGTCGTTGTTCTTAGGAATCTGCCACCGCCACCACCCGTGTTCACAGCTGTGAACTGCCAATTCGAAAAGGGTAGGGGGAGGGAGCGATGTAGCAGCTGACCACAGCATTTGTTTGAGTTCACAGCTGTGAACTCTTCCCTCGCACATTCCGAAATTACGCGAGAACAAGCGCCTGTCTTAACCCTTTGTTAAGACTTTTAGGCGCTTAGTTACGGAAAGCAGCCCACTGGCTGGCTATTAACCGTATCTAGGAGGGTGCAGTGGCCTTAGCACAGATGAAATCTGAAGCACCGCAGTGGGTGGATGAGGAAACCATCCGTTCACACGCGCTGTCTCTCTCGAAGAAACTTCACGATCAGCGTCTTAAGATGCATCCGCCGTTAGCTCAGAAGACCCTTCGCAAATTCTCGTCCGGAGAGGTCGCGAAGCTAATCGGCGTTGCGGATGGGTACCTGCGGCAGCTATCTCTTGAAGGAAAAGGTCCTGAAGCTGAGACGCTTCCGAATGGGCGGCGGCTGTATTCACTTGAGGACGTTCTCGCCCTCCGCACCTACTTAGATGAGACTGGTAAGTCCGGTAGGCAGTACGTCAAGCACAGGTCCGCATCAGAGCATCTGCAGGTTATTTCCTGCGTCAACTTCAAAGGTGGCAGCGCAAAAACTACCACGGCGGCTCACCTTGCCCAGTACCTAGCGCTCAACGGATACAGGGTCCTTGCCGTTGATCTTGACCCGCAGGCCAGCCTTACTGCACTTCATGGCCTGCAGCCCGAATTCGATGTCCACGGAGGTCAAACCATCTATGGCTCGATCAGGTACGATGATCAGGCTCGGCATCCGCGTGAGATCATCAGGCAGACGTACTTTCCAGGTTTGGATCTAATTCCAGCGAATCTCGAGCTCATGGAATTTGAGCACGATACTCCCAAAGCCCTCGTAAATCGTAGTCCAGAAGAATCACTGTTTTTCGAACGAATTGGCATCACACTGTCGGCAGTGGCAGATCAATATGATGTTGTTGTCATAGATTGTCCGCCTCAGCTAGGGTTCCTGACACTCTCTGCTCTCAGTGCGTCGACCTCTATGGTGATTACAGTTCATCCTCAGATGCTGGACGTGATGTCGATGAGCCAGTTTCTCAAAATGGCCTCGGACCTCCTTTCGGTAGTCAGGAACGCCGGTGGGACTGTTCGTTATGATTGGATCCGCTATCTCGTCACCCGCTTCGAACCGGGAGATCTCCCCCAGAGTCACATGGTTGCCTTCATGCGGAAGATGTTTGGCGATTTCGTTTTAAGAAGCGCCATGCTCAAGAGCACCGCGATTTCAGATGCTGGCATCAACAAGCAAACGCTCTATGAGGTCTCGAAGGAACGTTACTCAAAGTCGACGTATGACAGGGCAATGGAGTCCCTCAACAGCGTCAACAGCGAAATCGAAGATCTGATTAAGAAAGCTTGGGGGAGAATGTAATGGCAAAGCGAAACTATGCTGCGATTCTCGGCGAAGATGATACCGGATCCAACCCTCAAATCGAGCACCAGGCAGCGCAAACTGAGGTCCTGCCGAACCGAGTAGAGTTCCCTGAAACGGCTCCTGTAAAACCTGGTGCTAGCTGGTCATCGGTCCTCGCGCGGGGGAGCAATGCTGTAGGTGCTGTCGGAAGCGCCTTGGAAAACATGCGCGGTCAAACCAGCGCAGAAATTGCCGCTCTCAAAAGTCAGCTTGAAGCCGGCGAGACAATCGTCGAGATCGAAGCCGACAGGATCCTTGCATCGTTTGTCTCAGATCGCTTTGAAGATTCATCGCAGCCGCCCACCGAATTGATCGAACAGATAAAGGAACGAGGCCAGCTAGTTCCGATTTTGGTGCGCCCTCATCCTGAAAGGGAGGGGCATTACCAAATTGCTTATGGGCATCGAAGAGTTGCCGCCGCTCGCAAACTCGGCATCAAAGTTCGTGCGATCGTTCGGAATTTGTCGAACGAAGAATTGGTGATCGCACAAGGCCAGGAAAACAACGCTCGCCTCGACCTCAGCTACATCGAGAAGGCTCTTTTCGCTGTGAAGCTGGAGGAAGCAGGGTTCAATCGGCAGGTGATTGGATCGTCACTAGCTGTCTCTAAGACCGAACTGTCCGGGATGATCTCTGTCGCGACAAAAATACCTCGTGAGATTATTCTGGCTGTTGGGGCTGCTCCCGGTATTGGCCGCCCGCGGTGGCATGACCTGACCGAGATTTTCAAACTGCAGAAATGCTTCGATAAAGCCTCTGAGATCGTTGCGAAGCCCGACTTTGCTCTAAAGTCATCGGACGAGCGGTTTCTGACTCTGCTGGCGAAACTTTCCAAAAAGGAGAAAGTCGAAGCGTCTCAACAGCAGATCTTCTGGAACGATCCAAAGGGCAGAAGACTAGCCCGCATAACAGACACGGATGCTCGATATACACTGCAAATCGATAAAACCGTTGATCGCCAATTTGGAGCCTTCCTGTTCTCGAAGCTAGAAGAGCTTTACCGAGACTATGAGGCATCACTAAACGCGAAATAGCAGCACAACGGCGGAGGACTCCTCCGCCTTCACCGCTTCTGCAATTGGGGCTACGGGGAGCGAAGAGGCTTGTCCCACATTTCACTCTGCAGTGGGTATGTACACAGCCGAACATCAAGTTCAATCGGTCGTTTGCAAACGTCTCTTAAGCCATTTTGTTAACCGCCTTGGTAGAGGAGGGCTTTCCTAAGCTCTTCGAAAATGGCTTAAAACAAGGGCTTCTACGGCCACCTTGCCCGTTCATTAAGTGCGGAAGCTCCACTCGGGACGGCTCGTCAACACGACGGCTCCGCCTTCTGGGGCCCCGCTTTGCAGGATGCCGACCAGTCTCACCTCATATCGTAGCAAATCCCTGCTTTGCTTCCTTAGGCTAAGCTATGGCCCGCTTCATCAATGACTTAGCTTGGGGACTCAAGCGTTGTTTTCGGAGTAACCGGGGCAGATTAGGGGGCAAGGCATGCCTGCAGACCGGCCTTCGTGATTCAACCTATGGACGACCGTGCCGACTGGTAGTTCCGACCCTCCACCTGAGCAGACGGGAATCCTCCCGGCCCTGACGTTTCCCCATACCCGTAAGCGATCATCACAAACAGCACGGCGGCCAGGGCAACCACCAGCCCCATGAAGATCAGGACCATAGCAATGCGGGTGTTGGGACTGTCCTCGTGCATGATGTGTCTCCTTGGCAGGCTGATGAGCGGATAACGCCTGAACGTCAGCAGAGCAGATTGGGGGCCGCGGGCCTCAGGCTGCTTGGATGACAAGGTC
>JAESFT010000700.1_pt1 | contig 14995 bp, 16 predicted proteins | sample 9269451 | NCBI WGS metagenome assembly JAESFT01 (sample SAMN14502557, study PRJNA617106) | algae metagenome | isolation source: Scytonema hyalinum WJT4-NPBG1 and co-occurring heterotrophs from well... | place: USA: Mojave Desert, Joshua Tree National Park, California | collected 2006-05-25
GTCCGTCGCCCGCTCGGCATAGGTGAACTGGTCCATGTAATGGCCGCCGAGTTCCTCGGCGAGCCGCGCGCTCTCCGCGTACATCTCGGCGGGTGAGTCCACGAAATGGCTCTCACCGCCATAGAAGGCGATCTGCGCGATCTTCTCGGCCGATGTGGAACGCGGCATCACGGCGATGAAACGCAGGCCCAGCATCCGGGCAAAATAGGCCTCGGACACCGCGGTCGACCCGCTCGAGGCCTCGACGATCGTGGTCTGGGGCCCGATCCAGCCGTTGCACAATCCGTACAGGAACAGCGAGCGCGCCAGACGGTGCTTGAGGCTGCCCGAGGGATGGGTCGATTCATCCTTGAGGTACAGCTCGATGCCCGGCGCGGCGGGCAGCGGCACGCGCAGGAGATGCGTGTCCGACGAGCGGTTGAAGTCGGCCTCGATGATCTGGATGGCGGTGGAGACCCAGGAGCGGGGACAGGATGCAGCCATGATCACAACGGAATGTTGTCGTGCTTCTTCCAGGGCCGCTCGCTCTCCTTGTGACGCAGCATCGCCAGCGCTCGAGCGATCCGCCGCCGCGTCGAGTGCGGCATGATCACCTCGTCGATGTAGCCGCGCTCGGCCGCCACGAAGGGCGACATGAAGCGGTCCTCGTATTCCTTGGTGCGCGCCGCGATCTTGTCGGCGTCGCCGATATCCTGGCGGAAGATGATCTCGACTGCTCCCTTGGCGCCCATGACGGCGATCTGGGCGGTGGGCCAGGCGTAGTTGATGTCGCCGCCGATATGCTTGGAGGCCATCACGTCATAGGCGCCGCCGAAGGCTTTTCGCGTGATGACGGTGACCAGCGGCACGGTCGCTTCCGAATAGGCGAACAGCAGCTTCGCGCCGTGCTTGATCAGGCCGCCATATTCCTGCGCCGTGCCCGGCAGGAAGCCCGGCACGTCCTCGAAGGTGACGATCGGGATGTTGAAGGCATCGCAGAAGCGCACGAAACGCGCGGCCTTGCGCGAGGCATCCGAGTCGAGCACGCCGGCCAGCACCATCGGCTGGTTGGCGACGAAGCCCACCGTGCGGCCCTCGACCCGCCCGAAGCCGGTGATGATGTTCCTGGCATAAGATTCCTGGATCTCGAAGAAGTCGCCCTCGTCCACGACCTTCAGGATCAGCTCCTTCATGTCGTAGGGCTTGTTCGGGTTGTCCGGGATCAGGGTGTCGAGGCTGTCGTCGATGCGGTTCGGATCGTCGAAGCTCGGGATCTCCGGTACGCCATCCTGGTTGTTGGCCGGCAGGAAGTCGATGAGGCGGCGCACCTGCAAGAGCGCCTCAACGTCGTTGTCGTAAGCACCGTCGGCGACGGACGACTTGGTGGTGTGAACCTTGGCGCCGCCGAGTTCCTCCGAGGTCACGGTCTCGTTGGTGACGGTCTTCACCACGTCGGGCCCGGTGACGAACATGTAGGAGCGGTCGCGCACCATGAAGATGAAGTCCGTCATGGCTGGCGAATAGACGTCGCCGCCGGCGCAGGGTCCCATGATCACCGAGATCTGCGGGATCACGCCCGAGGCGATCACGTTGCGCTTGAACACCTCGCCGTAGCCGCCGAGCGCCGCCACGCCCTCCTGGATGCGGGCGCCGCCCGCATCGAACAGGCCGACGATGGGCGCGCGCATCTTGAGGGCCATGTCCTGGATCTTGATGATCTTCTGGGCGTGGGCCTCGGAGAGCGAGCCGCCGAAGACGGTGAAATCCTTGGCGAAGACGAAGACGGTCCGCCCGTTGACGGTGCCCCAACCGGTGACCACGCCATCGCCCGGGATCTTGACCTTCTCCATGCCGAAATCGGTGGAGCGGTGCTCGACGAACATGTCGAACTCCTCGAAGGAGCCCTTGTCGAGCAGGAGCTCGATGCGCTCCCGGGCGGTCAGCTTGCCGCGGCCGTGCTGCGCCTCGATCCGCTTCGCGCCGCCGCCCAGGCGAGCCTGGGCACGCCGCTCCTCAAGCCGTTCAAGCATGTCTTTCATCGGAAATCCCTGGATGCCGGGGGAAAGTTCCTCCCCGCTTAGCACAGCCGTGCGGAGGTCAAAATCCCACTATCGGCGTGGGTCCGACATCCTTTCACAGGATCACCCTGGGGATCTGCAGCCAATCACTGCGTCGCGAGGCGGTAAACCGTCGAAGCCGCCTTGAAATCAGCCTCGCGCCGGCGGCGGCGCTCCATCGCCTCGTAGTCCTCGCCCCAGACGCTCTCCTGGTAGAGCTCGTCCACATGGGCTGCGGCCCAGGCCTGGTCTGCGTCCAGCTGCTGCGCCGCATGGGCGAGCGCGATCAGGACCGAGCCGGAGAGGGTTGTCATCACATGCAGGGCGGCGAGCGCGAAGGGAGACCGGACCTGCTCGATGGCGCTGCGGATGGCCGCAACAGCCTCATCCGGCTGGGCGACATGCATGACGCCCTCGCCGAGGGTGAAGCGGGCGCCGTGAGCGTCCTTGGCCCAGTCGAGAACCGGGCTCCAGGCTTCGTTCTGGGACTTGGCCAAGCGCTCGGGCTCGCCGGCGCGGTAATAGACCAGATCGGACCCGGCATAGCGGACGAGATCCTCCACGACTTCCGCCTGCCGGGGCGTGACGCCGTCGATGGCCGAATTGACGATGCGGGTGATCGGCATCGTTGAGGGATCGATCTCGGCACCCTGCACCTGCCATTCCTCGGCAAGCGCCTCGGCCAGCTCTCGTGTCGGCACGGCCAGGGCCTGCTTGCTCGGGGTCTTGGCCGTGCGTCCGTCCAAGGTCAGGAGGAATTGGCCGTCCCGCTCCTCCACGCCGGCGTTCTTGTAGAAGCGCTTCGGCAGGGTCGGCTTCATGCCGGCTTGGGCGGCACGCATGGGGTTCGGTTCCTCGTCGGAGGGGAACCAGTCGTGTGAGTCTGTCATGGGGATAAAAATGGGGTTTCAGGCGGACATCTTCGAGGGCGGACCTAAGAATTCCTGCAGAACCGTCTCAAGCTCGGCATAGGAATGGACGATCGGCCCGGCTCCCGCCTCGGTCAAAGCCGTCACGGGTTGGAAGCCCCAGGACACGCCTACCGGAAGGACACCCGCCGCGCGCGCCATGGCCATGTCGAAGCTCGAATCGCCCACCATGACCGTGTCGCCAGGTGCGGCCCCCACATCTTGCATCGCCTGCAGGATCATGGCCGGATGCGGCTTGGAGGGTGCATCGTCGGCGGTCTGGATCACGGAGAAGACGTCACGCCAGCCGTGTCGGTCGAGCAGGTGGGCGACCCCGCGCCGGGATTTGCCGGTCGCGATCCCGAGCAGAACGTCCTCGCGGCTATGGAGCCATTCGAGGCAGCTTTCGACACCGGGAAAGAGCGGCTCCGCATTGGCCGGATCCTGGCGCAGGGTGAGGAAGGCATCCTTGTAGGCCTCGACGAGCCCCTCGATCGGCCCTTTCGGACCAACAAGAACCGTGAAGGCCTCCACCAGGGACAGACCCACGATGGAGAGCGAGCGTTCCCGGCTCGGCGGCTCCAGCCCATGGGCGGCGAACGCCATGCGCTGGGCAGACACGATAATTTCCTGGCTGTCGACCAGCGTTCCATCCACATCGAAGAGAACGAGCTTCAAGGGACTTTTCCGGACCGGCTCTGCCAACACTTCAGCTCTGCGGCTTGTCGGCGTGGCAGAACTGCGGCGTGTTCATGTTCCAGTTGCCGCACTTGTCGCAGGCCGTGGCCAGCAGGCCGAGACCGATCACGGCGGTGATGCGAAGGATACGTTTCATGTGGGAGCCCCCTTGTGGGCGGCACCATATTCAATAATCCGCGCCCCTGCCAGAAGGCGTTTTCAGGAATCACATCGACAGGATACAGCCCTGGTCAGGCAGCCAGTCGCGTCTCCTGCTTAGCGACGATCGCACGGACATCGTCGCCGTCGATGGTCTCATGCTCCAGAAGCGCCCCGGTGAGAGCATCGAGCGCATCGCGGTTGTCCTCGATGCAGGCCTTCGCAGCCGCGTACATCTCGTCGATGATGCGGCGGATTTCCTGCTCGACCTCGCGCGGGAGGTTGTCGCCCGAGCGCGCCACACGGACCATGCCGATCGCCGGGCTCATGCCCCATTCGGTGACCATCTTGGTCACGATGTTGGTGGCATGGGCGATGTCGCTGGCAGCTCCCGTGGTGACCTTTTTGGGACCGAACACCACCTCTTCGGCCGCTCGGCCGCCCATGGCGACGATCAGGTCCGCCTCGAGCTTCTCCACCGGAATGCAGAACCGGTCGTGCTCGGGCAGCCGCATCACGAGGCCGAGCGCCTGTCCGTGGGGAATGATGGTGGCGCTGTGCACCTTGTCCGAGGCCGGCAGCAGGCAGGCGCAGAGCGCGTGGCCAGCCTCGTGGACGGCCACGAGCCTGCGTTCCTCGTCCGAGACGACGAGGGAGCGCCGCTCGAGACCCATGATGATCTTGTTGCGGGCTGCCTCGAGATGATCCCGCGTAACCTCTTCCACTCCCTCGCGAGCCGCGAAGATCGCGGCTTCGTTCAGGAGATTGCCGAGATCGGCGCCAGAGAAACCGGGCGTTCCCCTGGCGATGGAAGCGAGGCTCACGCCGGCGGCAAGCCTCACGTTGCGGGCGTGGACGTTGAGGATCGCCTCACGGCCTGAGATGTCTGGGAGGCCGATGTGGACCTGGCGGTCGAAGCGGCCCGGGCGCAGGAGCGCCGGGTCGAGCACGTCGACGCGGTTCGTCGCGCCGATGACGATCACGCCGGCGGTGGTATTGAAGCCGTCCATCTCCACGAGAAGCTGGTTCAGCGTCGCCTCGAACTCACGATCGGCCGCCGATCCGCCGCCGCCGCGCTTGCGGCCGATCGCGTCGATCTCGTCGATGAAGATCAGGCAGGGAGCCTTCTTCCGGGCCTGCTCGAACAGCTTGGACACGCGGCCCTTGGCGATGCCGATGAGGGGCGCAGAGAAGTCGCTTCCCGACACGGCCATGAAGGAGACGCCGGCCTCGCCGGCCAGGGCCTTGGCGATCAAGGTCTTGCCCGTTCCGGGCGGCCCGACCATCAGGAGTCCCCTGGGAATGCGGGCGCCCACCTTTGTAAAGGCCTCCGAATCGCGCAGGAAGGAGATCACCTCCTGCAGTTCGGCCTTGGCCTCTTCCTGGCCGGCCACGTCGTCGAAGCGATTGGGGATACTGCGGATCACACGCGGCCAGCGCGACGTCGGCTTGAAATCGGTCTGGATCGCCAGCATGACGAGCACGGCCGCTACGAGAACCAGCGGCACCAGAATACTGGCAAGATGGGCGGCGTCGAAGCCGGGCTTCCTGAAATCCACCTCCGCCCCGGCAGCCGTGATCCGCTCGATGTAATCGGCGCTCACGAGGCCATTGGCCATGCGCACGAATACGTTCCGATCCGCCATCGACACGGAAAGGCCGCCGCTCTCGATCAGAACCCGCTGAACCCTTTTCTGGGCCAGTTCCCGGGTAAACTCCGAATAGGTGATTTCGACAGGCGGCTCTGCCAGCAGGCGGGGACCGACGAACACGGCGGCCGCGATGACCAGTGCCAGGATGGCGGCTGAAACAGCCACGCTTTTCTTGGCCAGAACCCTTCTGGCTTTTTCGAGAACGTTGGTCACAGGCGGCGCCCCCATAGCGCGATATGAAGTTTTTTGGAGGTGCCGCTGTTTAGTCTATTTTGACGCAGATCGCAGTACGGCGAATGGGCACACCCACCGAACGAAGGGGTCGGCCTCAGTTCAGCAGATCGCTGTATTCCTTGTGGCGGCGGATCCACGCCCACGCGTAGCCGCAAAGCGGCGTGATCGTCCGGCCCTCGGAGCGGGCAATCTCGGCAACGCCGCGCATCAGTTCGCCGGCGGCACCCGTGCCCCGCAAGGGAATGGCGGCCTCCACATGGCGGATCACGAGATCCGATCCACGCCGTTCATAATTGGCGAAGGCGATATGCCCGTTCCGCTCCAGCTCGAAGCGATGGCGGGCGGCGTTGTCGCGAACATTGCTGCTCATGCTTCAACTCTCGTTACAAGGCTTCTCTGGCACCAACGTGGTCCCGCGGGCAGCGTTCCGCAAGCGGCCAAGCTCGGTACAAAGGTTGGGGAACAATGCCCAATCGTGGCCGGTTTCGAAGTGGCGTGATGGGAGACCGATGGGATGCCGACCGTGTTCCTGGACTGCGATGGGGTCCTAGCCGACTTCGACAAAGGGGCTGCCCGGGTCTTCGGCATGCCTCCGTCCGAGTACGAGCGCCGGTTCGGCCTGAAGCGCTTCTGGTCGGAGCTTGCCGCCACCCCGGACTTCTTCGACATCCTTGAGCCCCTCCCGGACGCCATGGAGCTGTTCGAGGCCGTTCGCCATCTAGACCCTGTCATCCTGACCGGATTGCCGCGCGGGAATTGGGCCGAGCCGCAGAAGCGGCGCTGGGCGGAGCGGCATTTTCCCGGCACCAAGGTGATCACCACCACGGCGGCCCTGAAGCGCGAACATTGCCACCCTGGGGATGCCCTGGTCGACGACCGGGAGAAGTATCGCCATCTCTGGGAGGGCGCAGGCGGCATCTTCATCCATCATCGGAACGCGACCACCTCGGTGAAGCGGCTGCGGGAGTTCGGCTTCATCTGAGCATCACATCCTCAAGCCGCAGCCAGGCGCGCCACAAGTCTTTCCTTCACTGCAGGCCATTCCTCCCTGAGGATGCTGTAGACCGCCGTATCGCGGATATGGCCGTCAGGCATGATCATGTGCCGACGCAGGACTCCGTCGAGCTTGGCGCCGAGGCGCTCGATGGCAGCGCGGGATTGATCGTTCAGGGCATGGGTGCGGATCTCGACCGCGAGACACTCCAGGACCTCGAAGGCATGCCGGAGCATGAGGAACTTCGCGTGCGTGTTGACGAAGGTCCGCTGCCACGACTTGGCGATCCAGGTGGTGCCGATCTCGACCCGGTGATTGGCGGCGTCGATGTTCATGTAGCGCGTCGAACCGACCACCCGGTTGCCGTCGTTCACCACCGTGGCGAAAGGAAGGGCAAGACCCGCGGCCTGAAGTTCCAGGGCTTTCCGAACATAGGCTTCGAACCCCTCCGGCCGGGGCACCGTCGTGGTCTTCTTCTCCCAGAGTTCGCCGTCGCTCGCGGCGACGCCCAGGGCCGGAACATCGGCAAGGCTCAGCGGGCGCAAGGTCAGTCGGTCGGTGGAGAGGGTGACGGGCTCGATGTGCAGCATGGAAAACGTGCCTTTGCGGTCTGCTGCTTTGTCCCCGATTCAGGGGCGACCCGCAATGGCCAGGGCACCATCAGGAGGCATCTCCGCCTCCTGACGCGGTCATCATCGTTCGAAAACGCTCAGCTCAGCAGATAGACGAGCCCCGGCAGGCTTACAGCCAGGGCAGCCAAAACCCAGGCCCCCACGGCGGATTCCCAAGCCACGTTACCTGTTGCGTTCCGCAGTCTCTGAGCGCAGGTCCCCGCCTCCATCGTGCGCCCGCTCAGGCACGAGCAAAGGGCATAATGGGCCTGACCATCCGACAGGGCGAAGTAACGCATCGCGTCGCCGAGCCGGTCGCTCGCCAGTCCGTCCGCGCGCAGGACAGGGTCGTTATAGGCGACCGTGAGCGGCGAGTCGTCCTCCCGGACCAGAGCGCGCTCTGCCGGCGGCTTGTACTCGATTTCGCCGAGGGAGCTGAGGCGGCGCTTGGGATCCCTTTCGAGCAGGTCGATCCAACGCTGGAGTCGTTCCTCCCGGGACAGGGGTCTCGGCTGAACGTCGGCTACGCTACGGAGCTGATCAAGAGGCTTGTGTTCCATCGATCTCCTCCTTGCCTGGAGCATCGGACCCAAAAGTGCATTTCACTTCCGGGATCCGTTCGATGCTGCGCGTCATGCGCGGCGAAAGTGCGACAGGCAAGAAGAGCGAAGGAGGTAGGAAAGCTACTCTTCGGGCGCTTCGACGATGGGATCGTAGCGGCTCGTGTCCAATCCGAGGAGATTGAAGCTCTGCTGCATGTGGGGCGGCAGCGGCGCCGTCACATCGATGGGCTTTCCGGTCCGGGGGTGGGCGATGACGATGCGGCGCGCAAGAAGATGCAGCTTGTTCTGAATGCCGCCGGGCAGCTCCCAATTCTCGATATCGAAATACTTGGGATCGCCGACAATGGGATGACCGATATGGGCCGTATGGGCGCGCAGCTGGTGCGTGCGCCCCGTGACGGGCTTCAGCGACAGCCAGGCGAGCTTCTGCGCCGCCGTGTCGACCACCGCGTAATACGTCAGTGCGTGACTCGCCCCCTCGTCGCCATGGCGGGCGACGCGCATGCGGGAGTCGCCCTCGTCGCCTTCCTTGGCCAAGTAGGTCGAGACCCGGCCTTGCCGAACGCGCGGCACGCCGGCCACCAGCGCCCAGTAGATCTTGCGCGTGGTGCGGGAACGGAAGGACTTTGCCATGGTAGACGCGGCAAAGCGCGTCTTGGCGATGACGAGGCAGCCGGCCGTGTCCTTGTCGAGCCGGTGGACGAGGCGCGGCTTTTGCCCGTCCTCGCCGGTCAGCGCATCGAGCATGCCGTCCACATGCCGCTTGGTGCCCGAACCGCCCTGGACGGCAAGTCCCATCGGCTTGTTGATGATGAGGACGTCCTTGTCCTCGTAAAGGGTGATCGACTTCAGGAACTCGCGGTCGTCCTGGTCCTTGGCCGCGCTGCGGGACACGGGCCGCTGCTGATCGAGCTTCAGAGGCGGCACGCGAACCTTCTGCCCCGCCACCAGCCGGTCGTTCGGCTGCGCCCGCTTGCCGTCGATGCGCAGTTCGCCTTTGCGGACGATGCGCTGGATGTGGGTGAAGGCAAGCTGCGGGAAGCGGGCGACCAGGAAACGGTCGACGCGCATGTCGGCCTCGTCCGGCTCGACCACAAGAGTCTGGACTCCGGTTGCCAGGACTTCCTGGGCAGCAGCCTTGGCCTGGGCTCGGGTCGGCCCACGCGGCACCTCCGCTGCGGGTCTCGCCTGCTGAGGCTTGGCCGGCTTCTCGCGCACGACTGAGGGCGCCCGCGTCTTGGCTGCAGCCGATTTTGCGCCCTGTGATTTCGCCGGGGCCGCCTTGCGCGCTGGCTTATCCTCGCGCGAGCGAAAGCCCTGCCGGGCACCCGAGCGCCCAACACGGCCACCATTCTGTCCTGAACCGCTTTTTCTCATGGATGTGTGGGTACCAGAGCGCCGCGCGGGCGGCAATCGAGGTTTAGACCGTGAGCGCCCGGATGAGACCGAGGCCGGCGACCAGTCCGACAATGGACAGAAGTACCGAAGCACCCACATAGGCTGCGGCAAGGCCGACCTGCCCCCGCTCCCAGAGCATCACCGCATCGAGGGAAAAGGCCGAGAAGGTGGTGAAGCCGCCGAGGATTCCGGTGGTCAGGAAGAGCCGCAGGGGCTGGCTCCATCCCTCACCCGCCTTGAAGGCGAGCCAGGCGGTGAGAACTCCCATGATAAAGGACCCGACCACGTTCACCGTCAGCGTCCCCCAGGGAAATGCCGTTCCGCACATCCGGGCGCAGCCGACATTCACCCCGTGCCGGAGCGCGCCGCCGATCCCGGCGCCGATGAAGACGAGGAGATAGGCTTTCACGGATTAATCCTCGCCCCGCCGCTCCCGACGCAGCCGCTCCCACCAATCGAGCCGCTTCCTGATTTCCCGCTCGAAACCGCGGTCGACCGGCTCATAGAAGGACTGCCGGCCCAGCTTCTCGGGCCAGTAATCCTGACCCGAAAACGCATCCGGCTCGTCGTGGTCGTAAGCATAGCTCTCGCCGTAGCCGATCTGCTTCATGAGCTTGGTCGGAGCGTTCAGGATCGTCTTGGGCGGCATGAGGGAGCCGTGCTCCTTCGCCACCCGCGTGGCGGCCTTGTAGGCGGTGTAGAGGGCGTTCGATTTCGGCGCGGTGGCGAGATAGACGGCGGCTTGAGCCAGCGCCAGCTCTCCCTCCGGCGAACCGAGGAAGTCGAAGGCGTCCTTGGCGGCGTTGGCAACGACCAGCGCCTGCGGGTCGGCCATGCCGATGTCCTCCACCGCCGCCCGCACCAGCCGTCGGGCGATGAAGAGCCGGTCCTCACCGGCGTCCAGCATGCGGGTCAGGTAATAGAGCGCCGCATCGGGGTCCGACCCGCGAATGGTTTTATGCAGGGCGGAAATGAGGTTGTAGTGGCCTTCCTGGCCCTTGTCGTAGATGGGGGCGCGGCGCTGGATGATCTCCTGCAGCTGCTCCGCGTCGAAGATCTCGCCGGGCTTCGCCGAGCGCCAGACCTCCTCGGCAAGTGTCAGGGCCGCGCGGCCGTCTCCATCGGCCATGCGCACGAGAGACGCCCTCGCCTCCTCCTGGAGCGGCAGGCTTTTCCCCGTGACCTCCTCGGCCCGGGCCAGGATCTGCTCGATGGCAGCCTCATCAAGGGACTTGAAGAGCAGCACGCGGGCACGGGAGAGCAGCGCGGCATTCAGTTCGAAGGATGGGTTTTCCGTGGTGGCCCCCACCAACGTGATGGTGCCGTCTTCCATGACCGGTAGGAAAGCATCGAGCTGGGCCCGGTTGAAGCGGTGGATCTCGTCGACGAAGAGCAAGGTGCCCTTGCCGATGGAGCGGCGATGGCGCGCCGCCTCGAAGACCTTCTTGAGATCCGCCACGCCGGAGAAGATCGCCGAGATCTGCTCGAAGTGAAGATCCGTCTCGTGGGCAAGCAGGCGCGCGACCGTGGTCTTCCCCGTGCCGGGCGGGCCCCAGAAGATAAGGGATCCCAAGGTCTTCGATGCGATGAGCCGGGTCAGGATGCCGTCCGGCCCGACCAGGTGGTCCTGGCCGACCACCTCAGACAGCTTTGTCGGGCGCATCCTGTCCGCTAGCGGACGAGGCGCGTTCTGATCGAGGCCGGCGGATGAAAACAGATCGCTCATGATGATGCAGAGCTCAACCGGGCATAGACGTCGGGGTCCAGCCGCACCATGAGTCTTTCAGGATTTTCAGGGGTTTGGAAGCCGAACGGCTCATAAAGCCTGTGGGCATCCCGCGTCACGAGCATCCAGCGCCGGAGAAGCTGCAGCTCGGGATGCCTCATGACCGCCCGGATCAAGGCCTTGCCGGCGCCCTGCCCTCTGACCGAGGCGCAGACATAGACGTCGCAGAGATAGGCGAACGTGGCGCGATCGGTCACGACCCTGGCGAAGCCCCGGAGATCGCCAGTGGCGTCATGGAGGCCGAAGCACAAGGAGTTTGCGACCGACCGCTCGAAGATGTCCCGCGGCAAGCCCCTGGCCCAGTAGCTCTCGGTCGAAATCCAGCGATAGGCGGTCTCGACATCCGGCGGCGTCAGATCGTTCGAGATTGTCCAGGTGCTCACCGGCCGAGCACCGTCGTAAAGACCCGCCCGCCTCGGCTGACCGTGATCTCCCAATACCCGCCGTTGCGGTTGATCATGCGGTCCGCGTCCTTGGTGGACGCCAGGCGTTCACCGTTGATGGCAACGATCTGGTCACCCTTTTCGAAGCCGACACTGGCGGCGACGCTGCGATCCTCCAGATCCGCGACGACCACGCCGTCATCCGCGATGTCGATCTGCAGCTCATCGGCGACGGCGGGCGACATGTTCACGAGCGTCGCGCCGGCGAACGGCGTCCGCGTCCGACCGCGCACGGGCTCCCGTGGCGGATTCTCCGGCGGAGGGGCAAGCTTAACTTGGATCGTCGTCTGCTTGCCGCCCCGAAGTACGGTGAGAGGAGCCTGTCCCTGGGTTCCCTTCAGGGTGAAGCGATAGCCGAAGGAATCCGGATTATCGACCGGCTGCCCGTCGACCGCCAGAATGGCATCGCCCCGTTTGAGACCGGCTTCCGCGGCGGGTCCCCTGTCGTAGACGGCGGTCACCAGAACGCCCGTCGGACGCTCCAGGCCGAGGCCGCTCGCGATGTCGCCGTCGACCGGCTGGAGCCGCGCGCCGAGCCACGGGCGGACCACGTTCTTCGACCCACCCTTCGCGGAATTCAGCACCACCCGCACCATGCTCGACGGCACGGCGAAACCGATGCCGATGCTGCCGCCCGAGCGGGAATAGATCGCCGTGTTGATTCCGACCACACGGCCGTTCATGTCGATGAGCGCGCCGCCCGAATTGCCCGGATTGATCGCCGCGTCGGTCTGGATGAAGAACTGATAGTCGGAAATGCCGACCTGCGTGCGGGCAAGAGCCGAGACAATGCCCTGCGTAACGGTTTGACCGACGCCGAAGGGATTGCCGATGGCGAGCACCAGGTCGCCGACCTGGAGCGCCTCGGAATCGCCGAGCTCGACGGCCTGGAGGTTCGTGGCGTCCTTTAGTTTCAGGACGGCAATATCGGTGCGCGGATCGCGCAGGAGGATGTCGGCCGCGAATTCGCGCCGGTCGGCTAGGGCGACCTTCACCTCGTTCATGTTCTCGATCACATGGTTGTTGGTGATCACCAGCCCTGACGGGTCGACGATAACGCCGGAGCCGAGGGAGCTCTGGGACCTGCCGCGGGGAACGCCCGGGGCGTTGTCGCCGAAGAAGCGCCGGAAATACTCCTCCATGGCCGCATTCTGTCGCCGCTCGGAGCGGGTGGCATAGACATTGACGACGGATCCCGCCGTCTGGCGAACGACGGGCGCGAAGGATAGCTGGACCTGGGCCTTGCTGTCCGGGACCGCGCGCTGCGTCTGAGCCTGTGCTCCAGCTACCCCGAGGGCCAGGAGGACAGCGGTCAATGACAGGCGAAACAGCGAACAGCGCATAACGGTCGAATCCTTTGATCAGCGATGTCTTTCGATAAAGGGCGGAACCCGAAATACCAAGTTCCGCAGCGTCAAGTCGAAGATTCCAAACAAAAAGGGCGGCCCGAAGACCGCCCTTGATGAAAACCTTTGAGGCCGAGAGCTTACTCGGCTGCCTCGACGAGCTCGTCCTTCTGGGTCGGGCCCGAGTCCTGGCCGCGCGCATCCACGTCGCGGTCGACGAACTCGATCACGGCCAGCGGGGCGTTGTCGCCGTAGCGGAAGCCAGCCTTCAGGACGCGGGTGTAGCCGCCGTTGCGGTCCTGATAGCGCTTGCCGAGCACGTCGAAGAGCTTCTTGACCATCGCCTCGTCGCGCAGCTTGGACATGGCGAGGCGGCGGGCATGCAGGTCGCCACGCTTGCCCATCGTGATCAGCTTCTCGACGACCGGGCGCAGGTCCTTCGCCTTCGGCAGAGTCGTGACGATCTGCTCGTGCTTGATCAGCGCAGCCGCCATATTGGCGAACATGGCCTTGCGGTGTTCGGTCGTGCGGTTGAAGCGACGACCACGGAATCCGTGACGCATTGGCTTTCTCCTTGATCTTCCGGCCGCCGTGCCAAGGGACGGACCGTCTCTCTTTTGATACCGCCGTTATTCGGCGGGGCAGATGAAGGAGCTGCCTTCCATTGGAAGGCAGCTCCGACGAACTTAGTAATGCTCTTCGAAGCGCTTCGCGAGGTCTTCGATGTTCTCCGGCGGCCAGCCCGGCACGTCCATGCCGAGATGCAGGCCCATGCCGGCCAGAACTTCCTTGATCTCGTTGAGCGACTTACGGCCGAAGTTCGGGGTGCGGAGCATTTCCGCCTCCGACTTCTGGATGAGGTCGCCGATATAGACGATGTTGTCGTTCTTCAGGCAGTTGGCCGAACGGACGGACAGTTCGAGTTCGTCCACCTTCTTGAGGAGCGCCGGGTTGAACGGCAGCTGCGGCGCGGCAGCGGCAGCCTCTTCCTTGCGCGGCTCTTCGAAGTTGACGAAGACCTGGAGCTGGTCCTGCAGGATGCGGGCGGCATAGGCCACGGCATCCTCAGGCGTCACGGCGCCGTTGGTCTCGACGGTCATGATCAGCTTGTCGTAGTCGAGGATCTGGCCCTCGCGGGTGTTCTCGATCCGATACGACACCTTCTTCACCGGGCTGTAGAGCGAGTCGACCGGGATCAGGCCGATCGGGGCGTCCTCGGTGCGGTTGCGCTCGGCCGGCACGTAGCCCTTGCCGGTATCGACCGTGAACTCCATGCGGATCTCGGCGCCCTCATCGAGGGTGCAGAGCACGAGCTCGGGGTTCAGGATCTGAACGTCGCCGATCGTGTTGATGTCGCCAGCCGTGACGGCGCCCGGGCCGGTCTTGCGCAGCGTCATGCGCTTCGCGCCCTCACTCTGCATCTTGATGGCGATCGTCTTCACGTTGAGGACGATGTCCGTCACGTCCTCACGGACGCCCGGGATGGACGAGAACTCGTGCAGCACGCCGTCGATATGGATTGCCGTCACTGCAGCGCCCTGGAGCGACGACAGGAGGACCCGGCGCAGGGAGTTGCCGAGCGTCGTGCCGAAACCACGCTCGAGCGGCTCGGCCACGACCGTTGCAATGCGCTTCGGATCGTCACCGGGGGCGACTTCAAGCTTGTTCGGCTTAATCAGCTCTTGCCAGTTCTTTTGGATCACAACCACACCTCATGAGGTACGGCTTGAAGGGAGGTTTTCGACCAGCCCTTTAAACCGGAACGCGCGTGGGCCCGAGACCCACGCGCCGGATAACCTTAGACGCGGCGACGCTTGCGCGGGCGGCAGCCGTTGTGCGGGATCGGCGTCACGTCACGGATCGAGGTGACGGTGAAGCCGGCCGACTGGAGGGCGCGCAGAGCGGACTCACGGCCGGAGCCGGGACCGGACACCTCGACCTCGAGGGTGCGCATGCCGTGCTCGGCAGCCTTGCGGGCCGCATCTTCCGCAGCGATCTGCGCCGCATACGGGGTCGACTTGCGCGAGCCCTTGAAACCCATGGCGCCAGCCGAGGACCAGGAGATCGTGTTGCCCTGGGCGTCGGTGATGGTGATCATGGTGTTGTTGAACGAGGCGTTCACATGCGCCACGCCGGAAACGATGTTCTTGCGTTCGCGGCGGCGGACGCGGGTAGCTTCTTTAGCCA
>JAESFT010000701.1_pt1 | contig 14989 bp, 12 predicted proteins | sample 9269451 | NCBI WGS metagenome assembly JAESFT01 (sample SAMN14502557, study PRJNA617106) | algae metagenome | isolation source: Scytonema hyalinum WJT4-NPBG1 and co-occurring heterotrophs from well... | place: USA: Mojave Desert, Joshua Tree National Park, California | collected 2006-05-25
TCGCAAGAGCTATGGGTCTGCGGCTGTTCTGCATGGGGTGTCTGTGGACATTGCGGACGGGGAGTTCGTGATCCTGGTGGGCCCCTCTGGCTGCGGCAAGTCCACGTTGCTGCGCATGATTGCGGGGCTTGAGACCATCACGGGCGGCGAGATCCGCATCGGATCCAGGGTGGTCAACCACGTGCCCCCCAAAGAGCGGGACATCGCCATGGTGTTCCAGAACTATGCCCTCTACCCCCACATGACCGTTCTGGAGAACATGGCCTTCTCCCTCAAGCTCAAGGGAGCGCCTAAGCCTGAGATCACAGCCAAGGTGAACCGCGCCGCCGAGATCCTCGGTCTCACCCCGCTCCTCGAGCGCTACCCCCGCCAGCTCTCCGGCGGCCAGCGCCAGCGGGTTGCCATGGGGCGCGCCATCGTGCGCGACCCGCAGGTGTTCCTCTTCGACGAGCCGCTCTCCAACCTCGACGCCAAGCTTCGTGTGCAGATGAGGAGCGAGATCAAGGCGCTGCACCAACGGCTGTCCACCACGACCGTGTATGTGACCCACGACCAGGTGGAGGCCATGACCATGGCGGACCGCATCGTGGTGATGCAGGACGGGCGGGTCGAGCAGGTGGGAGCGCCCTTGGAGCTCTACGACAGGCCAGCGAACCTGTTTGTCGCCACCTTCATCGGCTCGCCGGCCATGAACCTGATCGAGGGGCAGATCACAGGAGAGGGGTTCGTGACCACGAGCGGGCTCACCCTGCCGCTCTCCTCCGCTCCGGCAGGCTCACAAGGGCAGCCGGCTCTCTACGGCATCCGCCCCGAGCACTTCAGCTTGGGCGGAGGGAGTGGCCTCAGCTTGGGTGCAGAGCATGGCATCCCGGCCGAGGTCGTGGTCGTGGAGCCCACAGGCTCCGAGACCCAGGTGGTCGCCACCCTGGCAGGCCAGAACCTCACGGCCGTGTTCCGCGAGCGCGTCCACACCAGACCCGGCGAAACCCTCTCCCTCTCGCCCGATCCCACCAAAGTGCACCTCTTTGATCAACAAACAGGACACAGACTGAACTAGACCTTTGGGGCTCTATGCCCGAGCGACTTAACCAGCCGGCACCTCAAGCTTCAGCCGGCCTGTACGGAGTACTTCAAGGGGGTGTGTAGCTAACTCGATCATGCTCTCGTGGCGCGGGCCATGTAGGAGGTGATGCGGACAGAACTGCGGCTCAGGGGGTACTGCACCGAAAGCCGCGGGGCACCTCTGAGCGATACGATGGCCCGCATTTCGTGCTCACCAGAGTGGTCTGAAGCACCCAGTTCATCTTACACCTCGGCGATAATGGGAGACTACGCAGCTGTGTGGGCGGCACTTCGACCAGCATCTGCCTCGGCCTATGTAGTTCCGACTTTTAGCACTTTTCCTTATCGACCCTGTCGTCAGCCTGTCTTAGGGTGCGAGGTTCCCGCCAACCATCGCATTTGCCGGTCTCGTGAGATCCTCTACTATTCCCTCGTAGTCCATCCCAGGTGTGGGTGTGGGCGATCCGAGGACCTCGCTTGAATATCAACGAACTCGCCCGTCGGTTGAACCTGTCGATCAGTACGGTGTCGCGAGCGCTGAACGATGCTCCGGATGTGAGCCGAGAGACGCGCGAGCGCGTCAAAGAGGTTGCTGCGCAATATGGCTACCGGGCCAATCGTTTGGGACGGCGGCTTCGCCGCGGTAAGCCGGAAACGATCGGGTTTCTTCTCACCCCACCGCAACGTCAGTTCGCTGATCCCCTTTACCTGGAGGCGATTGCTGGGGCGAACGAGGCACTGAATGCCTATGACCTCGAGCTCAGCGTTACGCTGGCCCGCTCGCAGGAAGACGAAATTGAAACGCTGCGGCGCATGGTAGAGGCTAAGGCGGTGGACGGCATCCTGCTGGCGCGAACCCGTCGTGACGACAAGCGGATTGAATACCTCCTGGAAAAAGGGATCGCTTTCGCGAGCTGGGGGCGCTCCACCGGCTCGCTGCCGTTTCCCTACATCGACGGCGATTACGAGTTCAGCGGACTGACAGCCACCCGGCGGCTGATCCAGCGCGGCCATCGCCGGGTGGCCCTTCTGGCGCCACCCCGCGCCTTCATGTTCAGTCACCTGCAATATAGCGGCTACCTCGCGGCTCATCGCGAGGCCGACCTAGCCGTCGATCCTTTGCTCGCACCTGAAACGTCGTTTAATCCGGAAGAGGCTGCCGCGAAGGGTTACGAACTCCTGGGCCTGAGCGACCCGCCAACGGCTTTTGTGTGCAGCAACGACGCGATGGCTCTCTCGGTCTGCGAGGCCGCCCGCCAGCGCAACCTCCGCCCCGGACGCGATGTGGCCGTGATCGGATGGGGCAACGATCCCATTCTCGGGCTCGTGCAGCCCCGTCTCACGACGTTTCAGATGGACGTTCGCGCAGCGGGGCGGAGACTTGCGGAAGCCCTCGTGCGCTACATGGAAAGTAGCTTCGCCGAAGTTCAGCAGGTGATCTGGAAACCGACATTGGTGGAGGGCGAATCCGATCCACCTTTGAAGGGCCTAGCCGCTCCGGCGAAGCGCCGTCCGTCCTCCACCGTTTTCGGAAACGTTTCCGGAGAATAGGCGCGCTAACCGAGGGCTGCTTTGTTGCCCGGCTGCATGAGATGGGACAATGAGGCAGTATTACTGCCATATCTTGCTGCGGAACTGTGAGGCGGTATGATTGACATACAAAGTAAATAGGATCAGCTTTTCCGGAATGGTTTCCGGAGAACAGCGGGTCGCTGGAAAGTTGGCGATTTGGGAGTCCCCGGAGCCACAAAGAGTCGAGGCTCAGGAAAGCCTCGCATCTGGAGGACGCCATGGGAACATACCGGTACCGCTCTGTCCTCGGAGCGATCGCGAGTGTCGTTGCTCTCCTCATCGCCGCCCCTGATCCCGCGCAGGCTCAGCAGGACAAGTGGTGCAGCAACGTGAAGCTGCGCTTCTTCGCCGGCGGTGCGGAAGGGGATACCTTTGCACTCACGGTTTATCGCGGCGCTCAGCAGGCGGCCCGCGATCTCGGGGCTAACGTGGAATACGTGTTCTCGGCCTGGGACCGGGAGCGCATGGTACAGCAGTTCCGCGAGGCGGTTGCCTCACGGCCGGACGGCATCGCGATGATGGGACATCCGGGACCCAACGCCCTCGGCCCCATCGCTGAAGAAGCGAAGAATGTGGGCGTGCGCGTCATGTATCAGAACGTCGACGTGCCCGAGCTGCGCGCCAAGTTTGGTGGCGGGTACATCGGGGCTGCCCTTTACGAGCAGGGCATGGCCCTCGGCAACGAGGCCCAGAAGCGCTTCAATCTCAAAGCCGGCGACAAGGTCATCGTCTTCGCCAATTGGGCGAGCGAGGCTCGCGTGCGACGCGAACTTGGTGTTGCCAAGGCGTTGGAAGAAGCCGGCATGAAAGTGATCCGCATCCAGGTGGATGTGCCGATGTTCCGGGACCCGAACTTGCTCCTGCCCACCCACACGGCCGCGATGGTCAACAATCCGGACGTGAAGCTCGCAGCATATCCAGGCGGGCCCATCCTCGGCACCGTAGGTGTTTATATGCAGGCGGCCGGCAAGAAGCCGGGCGACATCAAGGTTATCGGCTTCGACAACAACCCGCAGGTGATCGACGGCTTCGACAATGGCTGGATCGATCTCACGAGCGACCAGCAGCCATTCCTGCAGGGTTACCTGCCGATCCTTAGCCTGTGCCAGCAGAAGGTCTTCGGTTTCGCGCCGTTGAACTACGACACCGGCAGCGGGATCATCGACAAAACCAACTACAAGGAACTCGGCGACCTCGCCAAGCGCGGCATCCGCTAGTCAACCCCGCGGGAGGGCCGTTCCATGGGCGAGCGACTGATTGAATTGCGCCACGTCTCCAAGAGCTTCGGCGGCATCAACGCCATCGAAGACGTGAGCCTGAGCGTCGATGCCGGCGAGGTGGTTGGGCTTATCGGCGATAACGGCGCCGGCAAGTCCACTCTGATCAAGGTGCTCGCCGGGGTTCACCCCCCGACGAGCGGCGAAATCTGGGTGCGTGGCACCAAGGTGGACGCCTGGAGTGCCGGGCGCTCCCGCGATGCAGGGATCGAGACCGTCTTTCAGGATCGGGCTCTCGTGGTTCAGCAATCCATCGTCACCAACATCTTCATGGGGCGGGAGATCGTGAACCGGTTCGGCTTCATCGACATGCGTAAGCAGGTCGCCGAAGCCGAGCGGTTGATGCGGGAAATCGGCTTCACGTCGAAGGTGTTTCGCCCACACTCCGTCGTCGGGCTCCTGTCCGGCGGTGAGCGGCAGGGCGTCGCGATCGCCCGCGCTCTCTACAATAAGGCCGATCTGATCGTACTCGACGAGCCCACGACCGCTCTCTCACTCACGGAAACCGAGAAGGTGTTTCAGTTCGTGCGTGCCGTCCGGGCGAGCGGCCGCTCGATCCTGTTCATCGGGCACAATATCCACCACGTCTACGACATCGCCGATCGCTTCGTTCTCCTCGACAGGGGCAAGGTGGCCCTGCAAGCCACCCGCGCCGAGATCCCCTCGGCCACCCACCTCATCAACACCATGGAGGGGATCGCTCATCCCCACGGGCGTGCACCCCACGGGGCGGGTCACCCGGCCGGTCGTGCAGCCCAGGCTGCAACGGCGCATTGAGGAGATCACGATGGCCAATGCACCCGACATCCAGGCGATTCCCACGAGCCTCCCTGCAACAAGGATTAAGTCGATTTCTCTCGGCGGTTTCGCCCGAGCGAACCGCATGTGGCTCAGCACCCTCGTGGCGCTGTTGGTCTTGTGGGCGATCTTCCTCGCCGCCAACCCGGTCGCGTTCACGTCATGGCCGACCTACAATTCGATACTCGTCACGGTTCCGATCGTGATCTTTCTGGTGGTGCCGCTCACCTATATCGTGACCTCCGGCGAGATCGACCTCTCGTTTCCATCGGTGATGGGAATGGCCGCCTGGGTTTTCGCCCTCGTCATACAAGCCGGTGCCGACCCCTTCATCGCTTTCCTTGCAGCAGCCGTTGCAGGAACCGCCATCGGTTATGCCGTCGGCGCTCTCGTGGTCCATGCCGGTCTCTCGTCCCTCGTCGCCACGCTTGGCATGAACTTCGTCCTGCGGGGTCTCATCAACATTGCAACGCAAGCCCAATCGATTGCCGTGCCGAGCGTCCGCGAGTCTCTGTTCTACCAGGTTGCCGTCGGCCGCCCCTTCGGCGTGCCGATGCAGGTGGTCTGGGCCGTGCTCTTCGTCGGGGTCGCAACCTACATCTTCCACCGGCACCGATTCGGCGTACGTGTCCATTGCGTCGGCGACAATCCCGAGAGCACCGCGCAGATGGGCATTCCCGTCGGACGGGTGCGCATCCAGACCTTCGCCTTCATGGGCCTGGGAGCGGCACTCGCGGGCGTGTTCTCGGTCTTGATCAACTTCATCTGGTGGCCGACCGCTGGTGAGGGCTACCTGCTGACCGTCATCGCCTCGGTTTTCGTCGGAGGAACGCCTACCTGGGGCGGGATCGGAACGATCCTCGGAGGCGCCATCGGCGCGATCATCGTGACCGTCATCGAAGCCGGCGTCGTGGCGGCAGGGCTGACCGGGTTCTACGTCCAGTTCTTCAACGGGCTCATCATCATCCTCGCTCTCATCGGCCACCGCTTCCACAGCAAACGGGTCCGATAGGCAGCCACACGGGAAACCAAGGAGCGTCCCATGTCGAATGCATTGGTCGAACGGTACAACGAGCAGGGCTACGCGGTCGTGGAAGGCCTGCTCTCGATGGATGAAGTCGAGGCGATCCGAGCCGAGGGGGTGCGGGTGTGCGAGGAGCACATCGCCGACCTCAAGCCGGGCGAGAGCCCGGAAAGTGCAGCCGAAAGTGCGTTGTGCATCCACTTCCCTCACAAGCTCTCGCCGCGTTTTCGCGACGCCATGGCTCACCCGCGGGTGGTGGAGCTTCTGAACCAATTCATTGGCCCGAACGTGAAGTGCATGCAGTCCATGCTCTTCTTCAAGCATGCGGGCAAGCCGGGGCAAGCTTGGCATCAGGACGAGGCCTTCATTCCAACGCGAGACCGCTCGCTCACCGCGGCGTGGATTGCCCTTGACGATGCCACCATCGATAACGGGTGTTTGTGGGTGCTGCCTGGCACTCACAAACCCGGGGTCCTGTGGCCGCTGCACGATCACAACAACCCGGAATACGACTCCGCCCGTGAGGCTTACGGGTTCCCGGAGCGGGACGAGGACGCTATCCCCGTCGAGGTGAAGGCGGGCGCTGCCGTGTTCTTCAACGGCTACCTTTTGCACAAATCCCTGCGGAACCGTCGCACGCAGGGGTACCGCCGAGCCCTCGTGAACCATTACATGAGCGCCGAATCCCTTCTCCCCTGGGATTGCGGCCGGCAGGTGCCGCTCGCCCACGACAATCGCGATATCGTCCTCGTGAGCGGCGTCGACCCTTACGCGTACAAGGGCACCGTGGATCAGCACAGGGCCTATGTGAGGCGCGAGGTGTCGGTCCCGCGGGAGCAGGCGGGAGAGCGCTCGTTAGCCTCTGCCATGGCCTAAGAGGTCGCGCTCGTCGGACCCGCTGCTCCACTGAGCTCTTGCACCGCCTTCGACCCTGCCGCTGGAAGCGGCAGGTCTCCTCCTCCCACGTCTGAGCTGCCCCTATGGACAACCTGCTTGAGACCCGACCACGACCCGCTTCGAACCAGGCAGCCCGCCGCTTGCGGCTGATCCAGGTCGGACTGGGCTTCTGGGGGGCCGACTGGGCCCAAGAGATCCTCCCTTCAGTGGAGACGGTCGAGGTTGTCGGCTATGTCGACCCGAGCGGTGAGGCACTCCGCCGCCTCCAGAGCAGCCTTGCCGTCGACCCAGCCTCTTGCTTCCCAAGCCTCGCCGCAGCGCTCGAGACCGTTGAATGCGATGCCGTTCTGGCAAGCCTTCCAACCGCTCACCACGCCGCTGTGGTGCGGCAGGCGTTTGGCGCCGGCAAGCACGTGATCGTCGAGAAGCCGTTTGCTTCGAGCCTGCCCGAGGCGCTGGAGCTCGTTGATCTTGCGGCGGCGAAGGGGCTCGTCTTGATGGTGAGCCAAAATTATCGCCATTTCCCCGCCTCGATTGCCGCCGCGGAACTGATCGCGTCGGGCGAGCTTGGGGAACCGCACTCCGTCACCGTGGACTTTCGGCGTTATGCGCCCACCTTCGGGGTGCTTTACCCCGACATTCCGGACCCGCTCCTGGCCGACATGTCGGTCCACCACTTCGACCTCATGCGCATGGTGCTCGGTCAGGAGCCGGTTGAGGTCAGCTGCCGGACTTGGAACCCGCCCGGTAGCCCCTTCACCTACGACGCTGCCGGCGCTGCAATCATCACCTTTTCGGGCGGCACTTGCGTGAGCTACCGAGGCACGTGGATGACGCGAGCGCCGCAGACCCCGTGGGGGGGTGAGTGGACCATCGATTGCGCATCGGGGTTCGTCACGTTCACCTGCCGTGGCGACAAGGCCGCCCGGCTTGCGGCCGAGCGCCTGTCGTACGGCCGCGGCAACGATCCGGCCGAGCCCCTCTCGCTTCCGCAGCTGCGGCATGCCGATCGGGCGGGAACTCTCTCAGCGTTTGCGCAGGCGGTTCTGACCAGTGTGGCGCCGGCCCGGTTCAGCTCCGGGGCGGACAACATCGGGACCTTCGCTCTGGTGCATGCCTGCCTCCTTTCGGCCCGCAATGGCGGGTGCTCCGTGAAGATCGAAGACGTGGTCCAACAAGCCCGCGCCAAGGAGGCGCTCTCATGACTCAGTCTCCCCGTGTTCTCGTCTGGAACGAGTTCCGCCACGAGAGGGCCAAGCCCGCCGTTCGCGACGTGTATCCGGAGGGGATCCACGTTGTGATCGCGGAAGCTCTGCGCAGCCATGGGTTGGCCGTACAAACCGCCACGCTCGACGAGCCGGAGCATGGGCTCACCGAGGAGGCGCTCGCCAATACCGACACTTTGGTGTGGTGGGGTCATATGGCCCATGAGGAGGTGGATGACGCGATCGTCGAGCGGGTTAGCTTGCGGGTTCTCTCCGGCATGGGACTCGTGGCGCTCCACTCCGCCCATTACTCGAAGCTGTTCCGGCGCCTCATGGGCACCCCCTGCACGGTAAATTGGCGAGACGACGGGGAGCGGGAGCGGCTGTGGGTCGTGACGCCCGAACACCCCATCGCCCATGGGATCGGCCCCTACATCCAACTCGAACGCGAGGAGATGTATGGCGAGGTGTTCGGCATTCCCGAACCAGAGGAGCTTGTGTTCCTCTCCTGGTTCGCGGGAGGAGAGGTGTTCCGCAGCGGCTGCTGCTTCCGACGCGGGTTCGGACGCATCTTCTATTTCCGTCCGGGGCACGAGACCTTTCCGACCTATCATCAGCCCGACATCCAGCGCGTGATCGCCAACGCCTGCCGTTGGGCGGCACCGAACATCAATGCGGTGCTGCCGACCCAGAACAAACGCTGCGCGGCTCTCGAGGATGTTGGGGTCTAGTGGGGTGCCGGCTTGTGACGGACACCAAGATTTCGCCCAGGCGTGATCTTCCCATCGGGGTTGCGCTCGCGGGCGTGATCCACACCGAAGCGGATGCCTTCGACGTGGATACGCGCTTTCGCATGGTGCGGGAGGCCGGCGTCTTCGATTATGTGGAGAGGAGCCCGCCGCCGGGAGAAATCGACCTCTACCGGCGGGCGAGCGAGCGCTATAGTCTGCCGATCCGTGCCGGCAGCTTCTACTACGTGCTTGGGCGCGACGAGGCGCTCCTGGAATGGCATCTTCGCGTTGGGCGGGACCTCGGAAGCCTCGTTCAGAACGTGCAGATCCTGGCCCAAGACACGGATGGGCGGGACCTCACGGATCAAGACATAGCGACCTTCTATCTCCGCTTCCTTGAACTCGGGGAGCGGATCGGGATCACGCCCTGTCTCGAAGTGCACGTCAATATGTGGTCCGAGCACTTCGGCCGCGTGGAGCGCGTTGCGGCGCTGGTCGAATGCCATGGCGCTCCTTTCCGCATGACCCTCGATCATTCGCATGTGATCTTCAAGATCGATCACCCCGAGGAGCAGGCGGTGGCGGGCATGCGGGCTGACATTGAGGATGGGGAACTCGTGCTCGATCCGTACCAGCCGAATGACGTTTGCTCCCGCTGGATCGAGTGCAACTACGTTCGGCACGCCCATGCCCGCTCGACGGTGCCGGCGAACCCTCGCAATGTTCTGGCGCGCCACCCGGACGGTCGTGTTGGGCGGGGCATTCAGTACCCTTTCGTAAGGCCAAGGGCGGGCGAGTGGCACGCGGAATGGAACGAGCAGGCCCTCGAGCCCTGGAAAGAAGTGATGCGGCGCCTGATGCGCCATCACGCGAGGGAGGCCGGAAGTCCGTTGGGACAAATCTCGACTGAGTTCATCCCCTTCACCGATTACGGCGGCGGAGCGCGGTACTCGATCTTCGAGAACAACGTCGCCTGCGCGCGTTGGCTGAAGGAAACTTACGTCGACGTAGTCGAGGCGGAACGCCCTGTCGTGAAGTGAGGGATTCAACCGCCAAGCCTCCCGGTATTCCTCACATCCATCGGCTTAGTGTCTGTTTGCCGGCTCAGCGCACCCAGAAACATGCGACGATGCGAGCGATCACGGCTTTTGCAATGATACAGAGTTCAAGTCGTCGAGCTGAGCAATGCAGCGCGCTTTGGCACTCACGCGTACCACTTCGCTCGATCAAACCCGTAGCGATGCAGGTCCTGCGAGCGAAACTGACGTTGGGGCTTTCGCCGCCAGTGGGACGGCAAGGAGTTGGGCTTTGACCATGAATGCCGCCTTTCCGATTGCGGCCATATCCTGCCCCCGTCGCCTTTTCGCCCTCAGCCTCCTCCGTACATAGGACAAGTGCTCCAAAGCGGACGTCCGCTCGGGCCTGCTGAAACGGCCGTCACGCGCGGGCAGCGCATTTGCAAGACGCGGGATCAGTGCAGCAGCCAGTGGAAGGCGCGGGCGATGAAGGCGCGGCCATCCTGCTGCACCGGATCAGCATGCGCCATCACCACCTTGTCAGCTGGCCAGGCAAGGATGCGTCTCAGCGAGGTGCGAGCGGCAGGTCGGTCGACGAAGGCAAGGCGAAACTTCCGCGGGACCTGAGGCTAGGGAGCGGCCATCAGGTCGAGCCGCGCAACCAGCGCGCGCCAGCCGGTGAACCAGTCCGGCTTGAAGTGCTGGATGAGGTCGGTGAACAGCACGGTCCGACTCGTGCGGTGGAAGAACACGATATCCGGAGCGATGAGATTGCCGACACGAACTTGGTCGAGGTCGCCCGCCCAGGCGGCGTCGGGGGCATCGCCCAGGTCGGCATCGAACGTCAGGTCCTTGCGTCGCTGCCGCAGCCCGGGCGCAGCGTAAAGCTTTGCGGCCGGATAGGCGCGTTGCCATTCCCCGATAAAGAGGTGGTGCGACGCGTTCGGCGCGATCAGATGGTGCACCTCGCCAAGAGCATCCACTGCCGCCCGAAGCGGCTCAGACAGCGCGACGGGTGACCAGACGAACAGCCCGCCGTCCGCCAGTCGGATGACTGCCATGCGCGTGGGATAGCGAAACCCCACAACGTCCGTCACCGGGCCGTCGACAAGCCAGACATCGTCGGACAGTTCCTGCAGCATCGTGCTAAAAGAGCACCGCAGTCGTCGGATAGGCAAGCGACTTCGAGGGGTTGAGCCTACCTTCGAGTTACCACTCGTAAAGGGCCGGCAGCTGCGGTCACAAAGCGGAAGGTCTCACGCCCGCTTCTCCGCGCGGCCCAGCTAAAAGCGGACAGCCGCATAACGGCCACTTCGAGCCGACCGGCAGCTCTGCGCCCTTGCCGGTCGCCTGAGCCGGTTTCAGCATTCTGCAAAAGCAGACATCGCGAATGCCGCCCGATCGATCGCGTTTGTGTCAAACCACGGGTATCTGCTCATCCAAAGAACGTTGGATCCGAGTGCCAAAGCCAACCTAGCCCTTCGGCTCGGTCTCAGAATCCCGACCACCGTCAACGCGCTTCGACCCTTGATCGCCGTTATTGCGCCAGTCTGTGTAGTCAGCGAGTGGCCGCTTCAGGAAAAGCTAGAGCTGCGATAATGCTCGGGCTTGCCGGCCTTGCAGTGTTCCCGCTACTTAGGCTTGGCTCAACGCTTGGCAGCTGCGTGCCGGGCCAACGCCACGCCGCAGCGCGGGCATCACAGGGGCGACATGACGACGATCGACCATGGGACGAATGGAACCCTCCCGCCCAGGACGCAGGGCCTCAGCCGCCGGTCATTCCTGCTCGGCTCCGCCGGCCTCAGCGCGGCCGGTCTCGCCGGATGCGGGACCACTGGCGACGTGAGCGTTGCCGAGGCGCAGAAGCTCTACGGTCCGGTGTCCGACGCGCGCTTCCCGATCCCAGCAGCCGACATCAGTAAGGTCGACCCCAAATACTACCGGCGGATTGTCCCCTACGCGACCAGGGAAGCGGCGGGCACGATTATCGTCGACCCGAAGAACTACTACGTCTACCGCGTCGAGGGCGACGGCACCGCAACCCGCTACGGCGCCAATGTCGGCCGCAATGGCTTCCGCTGGAACGGCGAGGCCTATATCGGGCGCAAGGCTGAGTGGGCGGTCTGGACACCCCCTGCGGAGATGATCCGCCGCCAGCCTGAGGCCGCGAAATGGGCCCGCGGCATGCCGCCTGGCCTCGACAACCCGCTCGGGGCCCGCACCCTCTACCTTTACCAGAACGGTGCCTACACCCTCTATACGATCTACGCCTCAAGCGACGTCGAGTCGATCGGCTCCGGCATCACGAGCGGCTGCGTCGGCCTCCTCACCCAGGACATGATGCACCTCTACGACAGGACGCCGGTCAGGACGAAGGTGATCGTGCTGCCCGCCTAGCAGCGACGGACAAGTTCTGCGCTGTTGTCGTGAAGGGCAACTTCGCACCATCTAGCTTGGCAGCAGACGCAGCGAATGTCTGCACTGGGCCAGGTAGAGACGTGACACCTGCTGAGCTGAATGTCCCCTGGCGCTATGCGAACACCGAAAGCTGCCAATCCGCTTTCGCCACCTCTGGACGTCGTTCAGTGGCGGTGCAGAACTGCCTTAGGTCAGATGTGGAAGGGGTTCAGAGTGACAACCGGACTTGGGTCTCACTGGCCCAGAGAAAGTCCTGCTTCCGGCCCCTTAGTGGGCCTCAGAATGGGCCGCATGCCGGCGGCCAAGGGACGGGCGCAAGCCGAAAAACCAAAAGCCGCGCGCGACTAAGGCGCTCCACGCAGGCACTGAAAAGGTACGTATTACAGAGACTTAGGTGTGGCGGAGAGGGGGAGATTGTCCCCGCCGGCCCAAAAATCCAACGATTCCAAAGGCTTCTAAGCTGCCGCACGTGAGCGTGTGTACCACTGCTGTGTGTTGCTGTCGAGACTGTCTGAAGCGGATGTTGCGTGTTCAATCGATTTGGAAGGCTCGCTCGGCAAGCGGCGGCCACGGGTATGAGCGCACCCAACCTGGTGGGTGATTGAACTCCTACGCGGCAGGTAAGATCTCGTGCTGGGCCCCATTTTGCTCGTCCTCGCATTTAGCAGAAGTCGAAGTCGCAGCCTTCATTGGCCTGGAGAACGCTGCGGAGGTACAGCCCGCGATAGCCGCGGTTCTCCTCGGTCAGGTGCAGCGGCGGCTTCCACTCACTAGCGCGTTGCTGCAGTTCTGCCTCATCGACGAGTAGCTCAAGGCGACGCTCCGGCACATCGAGGCGAATGCGATCCCCAGTGCGCACGAGCCCCAGAGGGCCGCCGACTGCAGCCTCTGGCGCAATGTGGAGCACGATCGTTCCGAATGCCGTGCCGCTCATGCGAGCGTCCGAGATGCGAACCATGTCTCTGACGCCGGCCTGCGCCAGCTTCTTGGGGATCGGCAGGTAGCCCGCTTCAGGCATTCCGGGTGCCCCTTTAGGACCAGCATTGCGCAACACCAGGATGTCATCCGCCGCCACGTCGAGATCAGGATGATCAATCCGCTCCGTCAGATCCTCAATTGAGTCGAAGACGACGGCTCGGCCCGTGTGCTGGAGGAGGTCTGGCGAAGCGGCAGAGTGCTTGATCACGGCACCCTGCGGCGCCAGGTTGCCCCTGAGCACCGCCATGCCGCCGCTCTCCTTCAGCGGATTGGCCCGGCTTCGGATAATCGGCTGCCCGGGGAAGTCCTCTGCTGCGTCAGCGATGGCACCGATCGTCTCACCCGTGATCGTCACAGCATTGAGCACGAGGTTCTCCCGCAGCTCCCGCAGGACCCGTGGCACGCCGCCCGCCCAATGGAAATGCTCCATGTAGTTCGCACCCGATGGCTTCAGGTCGACGAGGACCGGAACCTCACGCCCAATCCGGTCGAACGCGTCTAGGTCGATCTTCAGCCCGCGCCGGCGCGCGATAGCGGTGAGATGTACAAGCCCATTGGTCGACCCGCCGATCGCCTGGAGAACCACCATAGCATTCCGAAAGGCGGCTTCCGTCAGGATCTCTGAGGGTTTCAGGCCTCCCTGTGCGAGAGCAACAGCCTGACGCCCGCTGGCTTCAGCGGCACGGATACGATCCGCATGCGTTGCCGGTATTGAGCCTGTGCCGGGAAGCGCAATCCCAAGCGCTTCGGCGAGGCAGGCCATGGTGCTGGCGGTGCCCATCACCATGCAGGTGCCGAGGGTTGGCGCTAGGCGGCCACTGACGACCTCGACCTCATCCTGATCGATAGCGCCGGCGCGGTGCTGTCCCCAGAGACGGCGGCAATCCGTGCAGGCTCCCAGCATCTCGCCGCGATGGTAGCCAACGAGCATTGGGCCGGTGATGAGTTGGATAGCCGGAACGTCGGCGCTTGCAGCGGCCATGAGCTGCGCCGGTACGGTCTTGTCGCAGCCACCGATCAGGACGACCGAGTCCATGGGTTGGGCACGGATCATCTCCTCGGTGTCCAACGCCATAAGGTTGCGCAGGAACATGCTTGTGGGGCTGGCAAACGACTCGTGGATGGAGATCGTCGGGAACTCCATCGGGAGCCCGCCCGACAGCATCACGCCCCGCTTTACGGCTTCGATAAGCTGAGGGACGTTCCCGTGGCACGGGTTGAAGTCGCTGAAGGTGTTTGTGATCCCAACGATCGGGCGGTCGAGCGCATCGTCTGAGAAGCCAGCCGCCTTGATGAAGGCCTTGCGCAGGAACAACGAGAACCCAGGATCGCCATAGCTCGTCAGTCCCTTGCGAAGGCCTCTGGTCATGATCGGGTCTCGCGGTTCTCGATAGAGGCCAATTAGGTCTCGTGGGGAGGGAGTCGACTCGCTGCGTCCTCAGGTTGTAGGGACTTAGCCCGAGGTGATACGGCCTATTCTGCAGGTGAGACCCGCAGGCATGGACGACTTCAGCCATCGGCTCAGCATCAGAATGGGGCAGAGCCAGACCAAATGAAAGGACAGGAAAAGCGCAAGTCACCGACTTAGCAGATCGCCGGCTTGCACCCGAAGCTTTGATCGAGGCAGGCAGTCGACACCGTGCTATTCTGTGGCAGCTCATCGCAGCGAGGAGAGCCCCGATGTCAGGTCACGCCATTCACATCAAGGTTGACGGGAGAACCTACTCCGGAACTTACGCTGTTGACCGCAAGAACCTCACCGTGACGACCACCTACGCCAAAAGGACTGCCGAGGTCAGCCCCAAGGTCCAGCACCTGGCACTTGCCCATCAGCTACTCGAGGAAATGGTCAAGGCTGAGAAGTCCCGGAAAGGCTCCACCCTATAAGAGCCCGTTTGAGAATGGCTATGGATGGCTGATGCGGCGGAGCATGAGGCTGCTCATAGCGACGCCGATCATGGCCTCGGACACGTCCAGGCGCTCCTCGTAGTCACGCACCAGACGCCGCCAG
>JAESFT010000702.1_pt1 | contig 14985 bp, 22 predicted proteins | sample 9269451 | NCBI WGS metagenome assembly JAESFT01 (sample SAMN14502557, study PRJNA617106) | algae metagenome | isolation source: Scytonema hyalinum WJT4-NPBG1 and co-occurring heterotrophs from well... | place: USA: Mojave Desert, Joshua Tree National Park, California | collected 2006-05-25
TTCAGCGCGTGATCCACGATGCTGGGGAGGCGCGTCGCCCACAGGAGTGCGACCACGGCTGAGGGCGCAACGAGATAAGGGCTGTGTCGGGTCTCGTCGTAGGCTGCGATCAGCTTCGGCAAGGCGCCAGCCAAGAAGATGAGCCGGTAGTTGAAGTTCGAACCCAGCAGAAAGCAGAAACAGAAGATCGACAGACCCGCCAGACAGAGATCATCCTGAAATCGGCCCCGCACGAGCGGTGGCAGAAATCGCGACAGGTCCCGCCGGGAGTTCATGACCCACGCCGCAGCCAGGAGGCCGACCCCCAGGGCCACGCCCGTGCCGAGCCATCTAACATAAGTTCGGTTCATGTCTGGGGCTGCAAACCTCTCTGCTAGATCCAAAAACAGGGGCGCTGCACCGAAAGAATAGAACGAGGTCAGAGGTGTGTTCGAGAGGATAAAGGGAACCTTCTCCCAAGAGGGCCACGCGAACGCCAGTAGAGCGACGAAGCCGATGCTGAGGCCTGTGAACCAGCCTCGCCTCGTCTGATCAAGGAGGATCGAGCAGGCGGCAATCGGGTAAGCTTTGAGGGCTGTCAGCCCAACAATGAGAATAGCCTGAGAGACCTGCCGAGCGCGTGACCCGAGCCGTTGGATGGCGAACAGCCCAAAGACCAGGATCGAGAAGAGAAGCGTGTCCACGTTGCCGCGCTCGATGCCGAACAGGATGGCGGGCGACAGCAGGGTGAGCAGGACGATGAAGAACCCGGCCAATGACCGGGTTCGGAAGATCAAGAGCATAGCCAAGAGGGTCACAGCGGCCATGCTGAGACCGAGCACATGGGTAGTCGCAGACGAGACCCCCAGCCTCCCGAGTTCCAGCCACACGGGAGGGTAGTTGATGGGGCGCCCCCAAGGATCGCACCGGCCAGTCAGGTAGGGATCGAACCCGGCCCGCAGGCAATCGATGGAATGCGTGACGCTGATCGTGTCGGTGAAAGGGAGCCTCGGAGGTGGCATCGCGGGCACGCCCAGGCGATCCCAGCCCCAGAAGAGGCCCTCGGGCTGCTGATAAGCCCATGCCAGTACAAAGCTGAGGATGAGACAGGCCGTCAGAGGGGCAAGGCGCTGCATAATGGTCTTCAGAGGTCGCATGGTCGATAAGCGTGCTGTCCGATTAAACCTCTTGAGCCGCCTGCCTCATAGCCCTGTCGGGCCGAGAGGAGAAGCGGGGTGGCGCCGCTCATCGGATGGTCGAAACCAACCGGCGGATAGTGGCTCAAAGGAGCCCGGTTCGGGATGTTGGCGAGGGGGGCCTAGATGGCCTGCCCGTCGGGGCGATTGGAAAGGTTGGGCCCGCTGGCGCACCGACTGGGGCGAAGCGAAGCCGTTCTTCTCAGCAATCAAGACGTCAGGGCACGTCCCCGCCTTTTAACGAGTTAAAGGCTCGCGAAAAGCCCAGAGTCTCTCTGCGCGGATCAGTAAAAGGGCCAAACTTGGAAGTCTAGCCTCGCCAGCAGCAGAGCAAGGAGTACGCTGCGGCGCTAACCCGAAGAAGCTTCTCCTGCGAACGGTCGCTAGTGGGCCGACGTTCTCTTGCTTAAACAGCCACACCATTGCGGTCCTAAGATCGGGCCGCTATGCGGGAGTGTCACCGGAGGGGTTAGGATGGCTGAGCTTGCTGAGGTCGAACCGAAAACTACAAGCGCGCGCGGCCGCTTGCAGTTCAGCCTAGTTGTTCCGACCTTCAACGAAGTTGAGAACGTCGACTTACTCGTCAAAAAAATCGAACAATCACTCATTGGCATCGAGTGGGAGTTGATCATCGTAGATGACGACTCGCCAGACGGCACCAGCAACGCTGTTCGCGCGATTGCTAACGTCGACCGTCGAGTTCGATTGGTCCAGCGCGTTGGCCGACGCGGCCTTTCGTCAGCTGTTGTGGAAGGGATCCTCGCGTCTTCCGCTCCTGTTGTCGGCGTTATGGACGGCGATCTTCAGCACGACGAAGCAGTTCTTCCGCTGCTCTTCAACAAGATCGCGATCGAAGGAAACGATATCGCAGTTGGATCTCGGTATGTGGATGGTGGTGGTGTCGGGGAGTGGAGCAAAGAACGACAATTCATAAGCAAGTTCGCAACGTGGCTGTCGGATCGCGTTCTGAAAACCAAACTTGCAGACCCCATGAGCGGCTTTTTTGCGATCTCACGCACAACTTTCATGGAGAGCTTACCGCGGCTCTCCACAGTCGGGTTCAAGATTTTACTTGATATCGCGGCGTCAGCACCGAAGCCGCTTCGCGTCGCAGACGTGCCGTTTACATTTCGAACCCGCAGCCATGGAGAGAGCAAGCTCGACTCGGCCGTTGCGTGGGAGTTTATCATCATGTTGGCCGACAAGGTCGTCGGCCACATCATACCTGTTCGATTCCTGCTGTTCGCCTTTGTTGGATCGCTGGGTTTGTTCGTCCATCTAGTTGTACTGGGAGCCAGCATCCATCTGTTGAGCTTAGATTTCGCGTCCGCGCAAACACTCGCGGTATTTTGCGCGATGACATTCAACTTCGCGGTCAATAACGCACTCACCTATCGTGATCGGCGCTTGCGAGGGTCTCGTTTGTTTTTCGGGCTTCTGTCCTTCTACGCGGTTTGCTTAATGGGCGCCGCAGCTAACGTCGGCGTAGGAACATACATCCACAATGCGCAGTGGACTTGGTGGTTCGCCGGCCTTTCCGGCGCGCTCGTTGGCGCCGTGTGGAATTATGCCGTTTCGTCCGTTTTCACTTGGAAGAAATGATGCGGCTTGAACGCTCGATTGACTTGGCATCAGTTCGAACTCTCGGTCGCCCCAATCCGCCGGTGGCACAACATCGATATGTATCGGCGGCCTCTCTGATGGTGCTGTTGGTTCTTCTAACCGTGCCACTGCTACTGGTTAAATATCCGCCGCTACAGGATCTTCCCAATCACCTTGCTCGCATTCTGATCCTTAAGGCGTCGCCTGATCACCCACTACTCAGGTATTATGAACTGAATTGGCAGTTGCTGCCGAATTTGGCCTTCGAGCTATTCATGGTCCCAGCAACCGCAATTTTCTCGCTCGCTACTTCCGCAAAGCTATTTCTCGCATTCGCTACCCTCGTCTGGCTCTGCGCGCCCTTCGCTCTGCATTACGCCCTATATCGCAGAGTTAGCATCATCCCTCTGGTTGGCGGACTAACGCTTTTTGGCGCCGTCTACCAGAAAGGGTTTATGAGCTACCTCCTTGGCAGCGGACTAGTCGTTGCCTTTCTGGCTTTGTGGATCGCCAGTTCTCATCGTCCGCTTGCGAACCGCATAGTTCTGGGCCTTCTAGCCAGCTCATCTCTCTTCCTCTGCCACCTGTTCGTGTTTGGCATGTTTGCTATTGCAGTTAGCATTTGGGAGTTGCTTGACGGCGCGGCACAGCCCCGTCCGGTTCCAACACTTCTGAAGAGGAAAGCTCCGCTGCTGGTGGGGTCGTTTACGTTCCCGGCAATTGCATTTCTATTCTTCAGCCCAACCTCAGGGGCAAGCTCGCCCGAGGCCGTAGTGCTGTGGCCAAGTGATTTGGTAGTGCACCTCGGCTACAAGCTATACCTTGTGTCCACGTTGTTTCCGGTAGGTAGGGCGGGAAGTGCTATATCCTTCATGGCTTTCGTTGTGCTTTTCGCTGCTGCTGCGTGGCAAAAGCCGCCTGGAATGAATGGGAGAGTACTAGCCATCTGTATCTCCCTCCTGATTTGCTTTCTCATTCTACCTCCAAAGCTCATGAGCGGAGCAAATGTGGATTGGCGCCTACTTGCTCCTCTCTCGCTGATCGTTGCCGGCGCGATTAACCTCAGCTTATCCGCTAGCCAAGCGAGTGCAGCGGCTCTTTGCGTCGTTCTGCTGTGTGGAGCACAGAGTTATAAGGTCGCCACAAGTTGGCTTTCAGGTGAAAAGGACTTCGCCGATTTCACAAGAGCGTTGCAGCCTTTGCCTGCAGGATCAAGGCTGTACTACGCGGCGGTGAATATGCCCTACTCTGCCGCCATTGCCACGCCTTCCAAACTGCACCTAGCCGGACTTGCCGCAATCGAACACTCGCTCGTTGTCCCAACGCTCTTTGCATATCGCACCCAACAGCCCATTGCTGTCCGTCAGCCTTTCGAGGTCAGGCACAAGTCCTTGGAGCCTTTCTCCGAGAACGTCACCGACATACCGTGGGACATAGTGCTACAAGACTTTGACTTCGTGCTTCTCGCGTCTCCAACTGAGATCGACATCGCTCCCTGGATGAGATTGCGCAGACTACGTTCCGAGGGACTTTTCCATCTTTATGGAACGTCGAGAGAGAGTGGCGTTGTTAGATAGGGATGACCCCGAGAGTAGCTACTGTGTCTCAAACGATAGAGGGGGCAAAAACTAAAGGTAAGCCCGCTGGGAGCCCCGGAGTGGCACCAGCTGCCTCCACTCTTGCCTGCATCATAACCCTTCGAACCCCCTTCTGATCAGCCGTCCTGACGGACTGGCAGTCCAGGATCGCAGCCGTCGGGCTGGCCTTCCGTCCGGCTCGCTCTCGGTAGGCCATGACAAGGGTGTGGTGGACCCGATCCCAAACACCCCCTCCCGCTGCCAGCGGCGTAGATAGTAGTAGACTGTCTGCCAGAGTGGCAGGTCGTGGGGCAGGAGCCGCCACGCCATTGCAGCACGAAGAAAGTAGTGAATGGCGTTCACCAACTCACGCCTGGTAGCCTTGCGCGGACGCCAGCCCGGTTAGCGTCGGGGATCATGGGTGCAATCAGCGCCCATTGCTCATCTGTCAGGTCCGTTGCATACGTGCGATGACCTCGTTTCTTCCCCGCCATAAGTGTCGGTCCTCATCGTTCAACCGGCACCTCAGGAATCACGTGAGGACTGCCTCGGATAGCCCCTTCTCAAACACGCTCTAGGACGTGCGGTACTCAGTGACGACGGCGCGAGAGCGAACCCATCGGCGCCTACGATTCTATCTCCCCAAGGCAACATCCTCACAACCAAATTGATTGGTTTGGTCCTCGGGTCAACGCGGAGTGAGACAACGCGAAGACGGTCGCGAAAGTCAAATGGGCTCGGAATCGCGGGAAGCCTACACGCATTGAAGTCGACGGTCTTATAGCCGATGCGGAGTTGCGCCCCAATGTATCGGCGCTAGCTAGGACATTACGCGCCTATCACCCAAGACATGCAACTGCGGATTGGTGCGGGAGATCGCGGGTGCGCTGGCTAGGGTTGAGTACATGAAACAGCGGGGCAGCTTTACCCCGTCGCCTCAATCCGAAACGTTCTGGAGGTGCGGAAAGGCGAGCTTGAGCCATATAGATCAACCCGACTCCGGGCCTAAGCTGTGGCGTGGCTCAGGTGTCCCTGGCCTGACCGGGATTTTGGGCCGGGTTCAGTGAGACTACTGCATAGTGGCTAGTGTGGGTAGCTGGTGCGCGACGACCTGCAGAGTGGCAGGCGCGGGTGGCTGGTAGCCCAAGGAGGAGTGAGGTCGCACCCTGTTGTAGTGGTCTCTCCATGCTGCGATCACGACCTGTGCCTCCCGTAAGCTGTAGAAGATCTCCCGCTTCAGGCACTCGTCCTGGAGCTTTGCTCCGAGATCTCGGCCTCTTTGCAGACCAGCGCAATGCTCTTGCCTTGTGCCAGCTGGATTTCGATCTGCCGCAGCTTCGCGACAATCTGCTCGGCGCTCCAGTTCTTGCGTCTCGCCATCAGGGGCTCCTCTGGTTCGGGTCAACTCTCTCAGTCAACCCGGCACAAATCGAGCCAGTCAGGTCATCCCGAAGTCCCGGTCATGCGCAGGCGATTTGCGATCTCATCAGACGGCGGCCCCAATCTGCGGCCTGCTTGGAGCGACACAACTTGCGGTGACCTGAGTTCACTGCGGTAAACTTCGGCATCAGGAGCCTCTGACGAGTTGGTTGGACGTTGACCCATCGGTGGAGACACCACTGGGTCTGCCGAGAGGAGGGCCGTCGAACCGTGGCCTAAGTCGAACGGCCGGCTTGCGCAGCATCGCGAGTGCAAGAATACATGGCGCAGCTCCTGGCCGGACGGGAGCATTGGGGCTAAGAAATGCTGGCAGCGAATAGCACAGACCTCGAAGAAGCGCGTGTGCAGCAAAATATCCAGTCGAGAGTGAGGGTTTCCTGGAAGGTAAGAGCCATCACCTCACAAACCGGATCATTCGTAACATGCGTCGTCCAAGATGTATCACCTGGAGGGGCGAGACTGTCAGTGCCGTCAGGTGCCACTCTTCCAGACCGATTTCAGTTACGCTTTCCACTGCGAGACACAACCTGTGACGTGGCGGTCAGGTGGCGCGGCGATGGCGAGGTTGGTGTTGCATTCATCGACACCGACAATGCGTCTCTTCCGCCCGCGATTGATGACGGTGAACCCAATGTCCTCCGGGATGAGCCACAAGCTGAGCAACTGGCGGGTGCAGACCTGAGTTATCGCATGAGGCGCCTCGAGGCTGAGATCGTGGAGCTCACGTCCGCAGTCGCGCGATTGGAGGGAGCTTTGAAGGCGTGCCTATTGATAGATGGAGCGGAACCATCGATTGGGGCGAGAGGACCAGAATTGACGGAAGTGCGCCCACACCCCTAATAGGGCACCTTACGACCTAAGCTATTAACCTGGTCAGTTGGCGCCATCACGGTGGCCAGAGGGCCGCTCAAGACCTAACAGCATATGGGATCCTCACGCTTGGATCACTCCGGCGCAGGCAGCCGAGCATCTTCGTGCAATACTCGTGTTAGGACAAAGATCAACCATGCTGAATAGTCGCCAGGCTTGGCAGCGAGGGCGCAAGATTTCATCGCGCCGGCACCAGTTATGGGAGAGCTTGGATTCTCACTGATTGTAACTCTCGCGCTAGGCACTTGCACGGCTTCTTAGAGCGGTTTCGGGTCCAATCCGGTTCGTAGCCTGCGGCAGCGAAGTGGTTTGCGCATTCACCCGGCGTGAAGGCATCGAGCAGGGTGCCAATCCTGTTCCAGAGAGCGCCGACGGTTCGCTCAGCGGCCTTGCGCAGAAGCGCCTTCAGCTTGGCGAAGGCGTTCTCGATCGGGTTGAAGTCGGGTGAGTAGGGCGGAGGGTAGAGGAGGCTGGCGCCTACCGCCTCGATCGCAGCCCTGACAGCTGGTCCCTTGTGGCTGGACAGGTTGTCCATAACGACCACATCGCCGCGCTTCAGCTCCGGCACGAGCACTTGCTCGACATAGGCCTGGAAGGGGTCTCGGTTGGTCGGCCCGTCGAGGACCATCGGGGCCGCGATGCCGTCGAGGCGCAAGCCTGCCACGAAGGTGGTTGTCTTCCAGTGCCCGTGCGGGATGCCGGCCCCGCAGCCGCTTGCCGTTCGGAGCGCGACCGCGAAGCCGCACCATGTTGGTTGAGGTCCAAGTCTCGTCGATGAAGACGAGGCGTTCCAGATCAGCTCGAGCTGGCCCTCAAACCACGCCTCGCGACGGCTCAGGACATCCGGCCGCTCCCGCTCGGACGCGTGGGCGGTCTTATTATGAACGTCAGGCCGGCTCGGTCGAGAAAGGTCCAGATCGTGCCGGTCGACGCCGAGACCCCTGCCTCACGCGAGAGCCGCTCCTGCATCTCGGCGATGGTGATGTCGGGCTCGGCCTCGATCAGACCCAGCAGGTAGGCCCGGTGCGGGGCGAGCTTCGAGCGCTTCGGCTGTCCTTACTTGCGGGCGCTCCGCTCGCCTTCGCGGGCCCGACGAACCCAAACGATCGCGGTTGCCACCCCGACCCCGTCGGCCGCAGCTCGGGCCGACGTGCCCGCGTCGATCACCCGATCCCTCAGGTCCTGGCTGTACGCCCGCGCCATCCTCACCTCCGCCGTTGTGCGGCAGAAGACTCGCACGCCTCACCCGAGCCGTGAACCCCGAACCGAATCCGGAAGCCCTGAACGTGCTCTAGCTTGAGCATGAACCGCTGAAAGCGCGTACGGAGAGCGACTACATTGCGTTGTCCGGGCCGGAATTGTCGGCAGAACCCGAACTGCCTCGCTCCAGGGCAGCGATATGAGTTAGGTACACCAGCCGCCACGCAGTAGTCTCACACAACCTGAACCAAAAGCCCGGTCAGGTCAGGATCTTCAGGGTTGGCGTGAGGTTCATTCATAAGGTGTCCATGCCAGCCCCCGTTCTTATGCGCGAGAACTGGTTCTCCAATTGGATCTTCACCTCCTATGAGGCCATCTTCCACGAGTGCGGTGACGCTTGGAATAGGCTCACCGACCAGCCTTGACGCATCATGTCCATTGGGTTGCGCGATTGGACACCTCGAAAAACCTGGCGCTGAGAGGGGATCGTTGACTCACTGGTCCTGCGGGTGAGCGGGGGCAGTGATGGCGGTGCAGCCTGGCTTCTTTGATCTGGACGAGCGGCATCAGGCGCTCTCCGCCAGCGGTGATCCGCTAGTGCGGCTCTCTGAGCTGATCGACTTCGAGTTCTTCCGCTCGCCCCTGCTCAAGGCGCTACAACGGTCAGACCGGCTCAAGGGAGGACGCCCGCCCTACGATCCCGTGCTGATGTTCAAGATCCGTCCTCCAGACCCTCTACACGCTGTCTGATGATGCCACCGAGTTCCAGATCCGGGATCGGCTCTCCCCTCATCCTGAGCTTGTCGAAGGACATGCGCTTTCTGGGGCTTGGGCTCGAGCACCCGGTGCCGGACGCCAAGACAATCTGGCTCTTTCGGGAGCAGCTCACGCGAGCGGGTGCCATTGAGGCGCTGTTTGCCTCCTTTGACGCTCACCTGAAGGGACAAGGCTACATGGCGATGTCAGGTCAGATCGTGGATGCCTCCATCATTGCCGCCCCACGCCAGCGCAACACGGATGAGGAGAAGCACGCTCTCAAGGAGGGGCGGATTCCTAAAGAATGGTCGGCGAACCCCAAGAAGCTGGCGCAGAAGGATAGGGACGCCCGCTGGACCCTCAAGCGAGCCAAGGCCAGACCTGCCGGGTGCGGAGGGGAGCAAGCCGCGTGTCGAGATCGCCATTCCGGTGTTTGGCTATAAGAACCACCTGAGCATCGACAGAGCCTATGGCTTCGTGCGTCGGTTTACGGTCACGGATGCCGCTGCTCACGATGGGGCGAGGCTCGCGTCCTTGCTCGATAAGACGAACACCGCGAGCTCCGTCTGGGCCGACACAGCTTACCGGTCGCGGAGCAACGAAGCTCATCTGGAGAGGCACGGCTTCACCTCCAAGATCCACTTCCGACGCAGACCAGGGGTGGGGCTCACGCCCTCGCAGCGCAAGGCAAACCGAGCCCGCTCCCAGGTGCGCTCTGCGGTCGAGACGGTGTTTGCCGCTCAAAAGCACCGCTTCGGCTTGTTCGTGCGTACTATCGGCTCGGCTCGAGCGAGGGTGAAGATCGGGCTGGCAAACCTGGCCTACAACTTCGGCAGGCTCATCTGGCATGAGAAGAGACAGCAATCCGCAGCAGCTTGAGGAGCCTGCACTAGGGCTTCTCCTAGACCACGACCTCTCTTGCCATTCAAGCACTGAGCAGCAAGCCGCCGCTCCAGGCGCAAGACACCTCAACAGAGCTCAACGGAGAGTAATTCGAGGTGCCCGATTGGGCCCACGGGTTATGATCAATAAGACTTGGCATTAATCAATCTTGTCAAGAAGCCAGTTGATCAACAAAAAGAGTATCGCGATTAAAGCGAGCGCGGTAGCGCCCCAAAAGATAAAGGCATCAAACATTGGTATTGAGCGGCAGCTTCCATAGCCGAATAGCCGGCACCACCATTCAAACCAATAGGGTAGCACCTGAACAGCTCCGCATACTAGTGATTACGTTATGTTCCTGATTGTCCGTTCCGTTTGAAGCCGTCACCTCAGTTCATTTCGGGCCTGTCATGCTGTTACGTGGACCTTCTGTCAGCTACAGCTTAGAGTACTCCGTTACAGCACGCCAGGGCAGCAGCATCGTCGCGCGATCGGCAACCTCAATAGGACTTGCTACGACCCTCCGGCTCGCTCCGATGCGCCAAAGTCGTCAAGGCCGTTCGATTGCTGACGCCAAGCTTCTGGTAGATGTTGTGAAGGTGGATCTTCACAGTCCCTTCGGAAATGTTAATGCGCCGGGCGATCTGCTTATTAGCAAGACCCTCCGCTACGAGGCCGACCAATTGCTGCTCTCGGGCGGTCAGGGCGTTCTTGAGCAAATCCTTCTCGCTCCTCCGCTGAGCCTCGCGAGCAATCGCTGGGCCCACAAGATCCGAAGGAAGCCATCGCTCTCCCGCAATTACCGTGTCGATGCAGGTAAGAAGATCCTCAGCTGCAGTGTCTTTCAGCATGATGCCCCACGCACCGCATTTAACAGCGCGTTCGATGTGAGCATCGCTAGCGGAGGCAGTCAGTAGGATGATGCGCGTACCAAGGCCTTCCTCTTCTAGGCTCTCCAATACATCAACACCTGTCAAACCTGGCATGTTGATGTCCAGAATAGCCATATCCGGCTCCACACTGCGAATGGTTTCGAGAGCTGTTGTGCCGTCGCTCGCCAGCCCAGCGAGTTGGGTACCAGGCCTAAGACTCAAAAGGGCCTTGAGTCCACTTAGTACAATGGGATGGTCATCTGCTAAGACAATGCTTAGGTCTCCGTCAGTCATGTCGGGAACTCCACAGTGATGTTTGTGCCGTTGGATGAAGAGCTTAAGTATAGCACGCCCCCAAGCTCGTCGGCTCGTGACTTAAGAGATAGGGGAGCGTGAGCGCCCGCAGCTTCAACACTGGTGTCGTATGCTCCGAGCAATCCTTCGATACCAGTCCCGTTGTCAGTGACACTCATAGAGATACCACTCGTCAAACGCTGGATCGCAACATTGATCCGGGTCGCACGTCCATGGCGCACGGCATTCGAAACGCATTCAGTGATCATGTGTCCAATGTTGCGTGCTGTCGTGAGGGATGTCTTCAAGTCAGTCGGATCGATTGAAAGCTCAATGTGGCAATCCCACAGTTCCCGCAGCCTTGCCACACGTTTGCGTAGATCCCTTTCGACCAAAACGAGACCAGTTGGTGCAGGAGCGATGGCGCGTGTAGCCTCAACATAGGATCGGATGCGCTGTGCCTCATCGGCCAAAACCTCGCGGACGAGGCGAATTTGCTGTTGAGTTTGCTCCGGAGCAGTCACAGAAGCAACCTTGAGCTGAATGCTGGCGGCCGCTAAGCCTTGAAGGACGCCATCGTGCAGGTCGCGTCCCAAGCGTGCTCGCTCCTGCGATGCGGCCGCAGTTTGCAGTCGTTCACGCAAGATGTAGTCTTCAAAGTTCACTCCAATGCGCGACGCCAGCACAGCAACGAGTGAGATGTCTTCTTCTCGCGCAGCAATAAAGTCTAGAACGAAAACGCGGCCACTGCAGACTGAGTACTGGAAGGCTGCAGTGGCCGCGCTCGTGATCGAGAAAGCCTGTGTGAGCGCTTGATTGATGGGGGACCGCTCAGATCGTCCGTCGGCGTTGACATGACCGTGAGCAATAACGGCGAATGACCGATCACTATGAGTCGGTGCCACCAAGTCACCGAACATGAAGTTCTGCTCATGGCTATATTGAAGCTTGCCCTTGTCCCAAATCGCAACATGGCGATATGGCTCATCCACTTCGTCCCAAATAACCATGATACGAGGAGCTCTTGTGACGCGTGCGGCGTGAGCCAGCGTGTTCTCTAAGAGCTCGAGCCTTGTTGATTGGGGTCGAACCTGCGGCCAGTTGGCTAGTCTCGCAAACCTACGGCGGGAGCGTTCCTGAGAAGCGCCGAGATAGGCCAACATGACGCCGCCAATCATCAGAAAACCACCACGAATTGCACTCCGGCTAAGTTCGTCCGTGCCTGTGTCCGGCGTGGTATGAGGTGAGAAGCCTATCAGGTGTACAAGCCACAGTGTTGAAGTTAGGATAGCGGCAGACGTGAGTGCACCAGCCCAATCCCACCTCAAGGTTGCGGCAATTAGAGTAAACAGATAAAATACAAAGAAGGGACTCGCTACGCCGTCCGAAAGCACCATAAGGGCGGAGCTGACGCAGACGTCGACAGCCTGGACGCCGTAGCTACCGCTTCGGGTCATCGCCCGAGATGAGCGGGTCAGCACAATAACAGCCGAAAAGGCAATGTATCCGAGCAGAACGAAAACCAGTTTATTACCCCAGGCATGTGCATCACGATCCGCAGCAAGAGCAGCAAACGCGAGGCAACCCAAAAGTAAGCGGGCCCAACTCGTTACGAGATCAGGGGGCAGATCAAAAACCTTATCAGCCAGCCGCGCGCTTCTACGCCTCCAAGCTAAAAGTGATGGGATCTTCACGGACGACAGTTTGGTTTTCCTATGAGGTTTGTTTTCAGAGGGCTTGCTGCAGGCAATATAGCTCATTCCCATCCTTACCTTTGAGAAATCCGCCTTCTAGTTAATCGATGCTTTTGTCCATCCGTACTACCAGCATTGGGCCGCGGCTCTCAGGGTAATGCCGCGTCCCGGAAAGGCTGACTCGTTGGGGCTGTCCAAGGCAGGGCGGGTCTGTTCAAGGTGGAGCATAGAGGTTCGCCATGCCGATCCCGCTCCGGAGTAACTTCGACGCCGCTGCTCTGCGTCGGCTCGCCCGCAGGACGAAGGACGGCCCGCAGGCGCGGTGTCTGTTGGCTCTCGCCTCGATCTATGAGGGGGCCTCTCGGGCCGAGGCGGCGCAGGTCGGCTCTGTCACACGTCAGATCGTGCGGGATTGGGTGGTCAAGTTCAACGCGCTCGGGCCTGAGGGGCTCATAGACCGCAAGCCGCCGGGTCTGCCCTCCCGGCTCAACGACACGCATCGGGCCGCCCTTGTGGCCGTCATCGAGGAGGGTCCGATCCCTGCCGTTCATGGGGTGGTGCGCTGGCGTCTGGTTGATCTCATCCAGTGGGTCTGGGACGAGTTCCGCATTCCGATCTCCAAGCAGACGCTCAGCCGAGAGATCCGGGCGCTGGACTACCGCAAGCTCTCGGCTCGTCCGCGCCACCACGAGAAAAGCGAGGCGCAGGTGGCCGCTTTTAAAAAGCCTTCCCTGCGCGTGTGGCGGAGATCGCGGCAGGTCGGGCCAGGGGCAAGTCGATAGAGATCTGGTTCTGCGATGAGGCTCGTGTGGGGCAGAAGAACAAGATCACCCGGCGCTGGGCCAGACGCGGCACCCGCCCCTCAGCACCCAAGGACCAGAGGACCCAGTCGGCTTACATCTTCGGGGCGATCTGCCCAGCAGAGGGGAAAGGGGCAGGTCTCGTTCTGCCCCGCTGCACAAGCGAGGGCATGAGCCTGCACCTTGAGGAGATCTCCCAGGCTGTCGCGCCGGGGGCTCACGCGGTGGTGCTGCTCGATCAGGCAGGGTGGCACCAGTCCAAGCGGCTCGTGATCCCCGCCAACATCACCCTGATGCCACTGCCCGCCAAAGCTCCTGAGTTGAACCCGGTCGAGAACGTCTGGCAGTTCCTGCGCGACAACTGGCTGTCGAACCGGATCTTCACCTCCTACAGCGACATCCTCGACCACTGCTGAGAGGCTTGGAACAAGCTCACGGATCAGCCCTGGCGCATCATGTCCATAGGTCTGCGCGACTGGGCCCATGGGTTCTGATCAGCGGGACTTGGTATAAGTCCAGCGCTCACGTGAATTGAGAAAGGGCCGCATGCTGCGGAAGAAGCGCACGCATCGAGAAAACACGTTCAAACCGTTTTCCTCCTATACTCGCGTTGTCCAAAGTCGATCCCACAGTGCCAATGTCGTGAGATCGGTTCGCGCTTCTCACCAGTGCTCCTACCACCCGCGTAATGAGAGGGAGGCGTCGTCTAGTGGAACCTAAGCGACCGAGGACGGCGGAGAGCACTCGCGTGCAGCATGTCGCCTCGAGGCTGACACTGGCCAAACCGTCTCTGGCGATACGGTACAGGGAACGTTGTCAGCCTCAGCTCGACTTACCAGCTAATGGCCAATGCGAAGTTCTGCTCATCGCATTTGGGATTGACTGGTCTGCTGCGTCATCGCCCAGTGCCGCCGTATGCAATGCCGTTTTGCTTGCGCGTTGAACGATGAGACACGGGCCGGAGCTTGGCTACCGCGCTCCACAAATTCGGTTTGCTTGAGTGCCGGATCAATTTATTCTCTGTGCAAGGTCCACGATAGGGTTTGCTAATGCGCATTGCCATTTTGACACCAGTCGCCCTGACGATGGGGATGGTCGCCGCTGAGGCGCAACCAACTACAGGAAGGACAGAGTCTGTGCCGGCGCCGTCGATGTACGTTTATACATATGCGGCGCCTTTGGTGTGGGCGCCCTTCAGTTCTAGTCCGGTCTTCGCCCCTAGCTTTGTTGTCTTTCGATATAGCCGATATTACCCCCGGCGCATCACCTCAGGCCGGCGAACATACAAATCGTATGAAGGCCCCTACTTCGTACCTTAGGGCGCTGATTGTCAGCTATCACCCCACGCCGAAGCCTGGGGCACTTGATCATTGGCTATCGTTCAGGTGGCCCGGTGTTTTGGACCGGGTTCAGTGAGAGTACTGCATGGTGGCTGGTGTGGGTAGGTGCTGTGCGATGGTCTGCTGGGTGACGGGAGCGGGAGGTCGGTAGCCCAGCGAGGAGTGTGGCCGGATGCGATTGTAGTGCTGGCGCCATGCTCCGATCACGACCTGAGCCTCCCGTAGGCTGTAGAAGATCTCGCGCTTGAGGCACTCGTTCTGGAGCTCTGTTCTGAGATCTCAGCCTCTTTGCAGGCCAGCGCTTGGCTCTTGCCTTGCGCCACCTGGACCTCGATCTGGCGCAGCATCACCACAATCTGCTCCGGGCTTACCTTCCGACCTCTAGGCTCAGGACCTATTAATCTCGGCTGAGGGCTGATTCAGTGTCCCTGTAGAGGAGGCGCTGATGAGCGGTCTATTTCTGCTGAGCGAGCGGCAGATGGC
>JAESFT010000703.1_pt1 | contig 14980 bp, 22 predicted proteins | sample 9269451 | NCBI WGS metagenome assembly JAESFT01 (sample SAMN14502557, study PRJNA617106) | algae metagenome | isolation source: Scytonema hyalinum WJT4-NPBG1 and co-occurring heterotrophs from well... | place: USA: Mojave Desert, Joshua Tree National Park, California | collected 2006-05-25
CTCTCAAGCGGAAGACGGTCCGGCGCTCCTCAAGCGTCAGCTGCCGGTAGCACTGTCCCATGCGAGATCCTCCAGAGGCGCAAACGCCTACAAATCCTAGGGTTCGCACTTCGAGATGGAATCCACCTCCACGTTCTGCCCAGGTCGCATAATGAGCCGCAGAGCCGAGGAGCCGTGCGTCAGCCAGAGGGTTGCCGCTGCAAAGCCGATCAGCGCCAGTGCCGTCACACGGGGCCATAGCCCAACGATCATGGCAATGGGTCCCAGGAACTCCGCTGCGATCAGCGCCACAGCGACGATCTCCGGATAGGGTATGCCCTTCAGGTCGAGGAAGGTCGCAAAGCCCGAGAAGCCCATCAGGTGGTTGAACCCCGACGGGAGGAACAACGCCGCCACGAGGAGGCGGCCCAGCAACAAAGCTCCATCCGTGCTGCGGTTCAACATGACCTTCTCCCTTGCTTCATCGTCGGACGGCAACCGGGAGCGAGAAGCCCCTGGTCGTGCTGGGGACAAGAGCGTGGGTCAGGTTAGGATCAGGTTACAGGAAGGGGCCGTGTGGCCGTCACTCTGTGTGGCTTGGGAAGTGTCACAGGTAGTGCTCGAACTCGCCCAGCGCGAGAACCGCCTCGTGCACGAACAGGCACAGCGCTGCCACGAAGGCCAGCAGGCTGAGCACGAACAGGGTCGCGATCAGGATCTCGGATTCAAAGCCCACCAAGGCTCCCAAGAAGGCGATCACCACCAGCAGAGCTATGACGACTGCGCTGAAGATCGAAAGGCTCATGGAGAAGTGGATGAGCTTTGCTCTACGCCTCAATCGAGGCATGTCGGCCTTCAGGTGCGCCCGACGCTGATCTTGATCATCGATGTCGTCGAGAGCCCGAACCCGGTCCACGATCCGTGCCATGCGCCCCGTGAGGAGCGAGAGAAAGGCAACGATCCCGCCCAGAAGGAACGCTGGTGCCGTGGCGAGCGCAATGACATGGGCGATCTCGTCAAGGGAGAGGGTCTGCACCATCGTCCTCGCTTCATCTCACCCCAGCTTGGTGGTCTCACGAGTTCAGGTGCATTGAGTGCCCCTGCCAGTCCACTGCGGCTCGGGTCACCCGGTCGGGTCCGAGGTCGTCAGCGTGCTCCACTGCGAGTAGTTGAGCCAGCCGCGCCCGGCCTCGGCTGACGCGTGACTTGATCGTTCCCTCGGCCACCCCGCAGATCCGGGCTGCGTCCTCATAGGCGAAGCCCTGGGCAGCCACGAGCAGAAGGGCCTCGCGCTGCTCCGGAGCAAGTTTGGTGAGCGCACCCTGGAAGTCCTTATAGTCGAGATGCGCCTCCTGCTCAGGGGCGCAGGCGATCTGGTGCGCGTAGGTCCCATCCACGTCCTCGACCTCACGCCACCTGCTGCGATGCTGTGAGTAGAACTGGTTGCGTAGAATCGTGAACACCCAGGCCATGAAGTTGGTGCCGGGCTCGAACCGATCCATCCTGCTCCAGGCCCGCACCAGCGTGTCCTGCACGAGATCATCGGCATAGATGGGGTTGTGCGTCAGGGAGAGAGCAAAGGCGCGCAGGTGCGGGATGGCGGCAATGAGTTGCTGGCGCAGAGCAGGGTCTACACGCATGGTGCAGCCTCGGGTCACCTCAGGTGACGGCAAGATGTGAAGGGCTAAGGTCTGGACGCAACAGCTTGCTTCGTCTTGACGAGCCCCGGTCCGCCAAGTCTTTCAAAAGCAAAGACGCATCACTAATCTTGAGAGTAGATGCTTCCGACTGCACCGCAACGGCATTTTTCGACCGGGGCCAAACGATTTCGTGAGCGCTGGCCAACAAAGAAGGGCGGCCACTCGGACCGCCCTGGTGCTCAACCAACTTCAGGCAGCTTACGCCGCTAGGGTGCGCTTGGTGATGTGCGCCCGGTAGGCCGCTGCGACCTTGATCGGGAGCGTGCCTGCTTCCGTGAGCTTCGCAATCTCAGTCTTTGCGCGCTTCGCTGCCTGAGCCGTGTACTCGGGCTTCAAGCTCAGTCGAACGTGGCTGAAGACGTGGCGGCGATAAGCACCTGCTTGGCGTGTGGTGATCGCCTTATCAGCAACAAGCTGATCCAGTTGCTCCAGCGCCCGCTTGGCTTCCGCAGGCGTGTAGCTCTCATTCTTACTAAACAACGTTACATCCTTCATGTGAGGAGCGGCGCATATAGATGCCGGTACCCACAATGTCCAGGGCAGTATAATGCTGTAGAGTGCTGTACGGCAGCAATACGGCGCATCCTACGTGGAAGACACCAGTAAGCTGGCGTTCCCACATTATGTCGTCCGCAGCTTGCGATACGAGTTCTTTACGGCGATCTTACCGTCGCGGAATGTGAACACATCGCAACCCTGAACCTCGACGCGTGTACCGTCTGGTCCTGTCGCGGTGAACACCCACTCGCTCACACCTCGGTCTGCTGCAATGACGTGAGTGGGATCATTCCACTGGGCGTCTGGGAAGGTGGCGAACACTTCCTCGACGCCACGTCGGGCCTCCTCCTGGCCTACATAGACTGTGCCCTTAACGCTCGGCCCGCGACTGGCCTCGAACACGCAATCCGGCGTCATCATGGCAAGGATCGCGTCCGTGTCATGCCGGTTCCAGGCGTCCGCAAAAGCATCGAGGAAGGCCGCTGTAACCGTGCCATGAGATACGCTGTCCATCTTGGCCCCGCTTTATACGATGAATGGCTCAGTAGACGATGGAACGGTCGCACTCCATGATCAGCCGCACGAGGATTGGAGGTGAGCCCTGCTCATGTGGCACGCTCTGGAGGTCGGCATCGCTCATTCCTCGGGCAGCACAGGACCCGCCCGAGAGGTAAAGACGACCACCGCCCGCGACGACCTTCTCGTAGTGCTCTCGAAGGGAGCCCGTCCCAAGACCTGTGAGGGTGTTCCTGACAGCCTCACGCATGAGTTGGACGGCATCTCCCGCCAGAAACACATGTGTGCTGTGCCCAGCCTCCACGGCCGCTGCCGCCACAAAGAAGGCTAGAGCCGCCTTGGTTGGGTTCTCTGGGCCGCAGGTAATGTGAACGAGAAGGCTGGCCATGCGAGCCTCACCCAAAGGCGGGTTTAGAGGCGAGGCCCATGCGCTTCAGCGCCATCACGACAGGGCACATGCCCGTAAACGACGCCTGGATCAGGTGGGCTCCCATGAGGCCGGTGAGCCAGAGCCAGTTCGGGCTGTGGTAGACCGCCAGCAGCACCGACACGAGAACAACAACACCAACAACCAACAGGATCGCACGCTCGACTGTCATCGACATGGTGACCTCCCTTGCTCGTCTCGTTATCCCTCTGGAATACAGCGGTTCAGATCCGCCAAGGACAAGCTTACTCCGCCTTCACGACTGAGAACACTCTGATTTCCTCCTCCAACCCCTTGACCCGGTGGTTCTGGCCTCGACCGAAGGTGATGTTCGAGCCCGCCACCAGATCCCGCACTGTGCTGGAAACGATCACCTCGCTGCCTTTCGCGAGGTGCGCCACGCGAGAGGCAATGTGAACCGCGATCCCGCTGACATCGTCGTCAAGCACCTCAACCTCTCCTGTGTGAAGTCCGCTGCGAACCTCGATCCCAAGCGCTCGGACACCCTGCGCTATGGCCAGGGCGCATCGGATTGCTCGTGCCGGACCGTCAAAAGTGACAAGGAACCCATCACCGAGCGTCTTCACTTCTCGCCCTCTGAACCGGGTGACTTCGTGTCGAACCACCTGATTGTGGCGCTCCAGCAGGTCGCGCCATGCCCGGTCGCCCACGTCGCGTGCCGATGCTGTTGAATTCACGATGTCGGTGAACAACACGGTCGCGAGAACCCGGTCTGCTTCTGTGTTGGAGCGTGCTCCTGTGAGGAACTCCTCCGCCTCATTGCCCAGAAGGGTCGTATCACCCGCCCAGGGGAAGTGGTCGCTACCGGGCAGTTCGACGTACTTCGCACCAGGGATGTTCTGGCTGAGATGCCGGGCCGCCCCAACATCGACGATGAGATCACTTGCCCGGTGAAGGATAAGGCTCGGCACCCGCAGGGACGGCAAAACAGGCCGGATATCGATCTCGTTGTTCATCCGCATCAGGGTCGTGGCTGCGGTCGGGCTGGCTGACAGCCGCTCGTAGCGTGCCCAACAGCGCTTGAAGGTCTCATCGGCGGCGCGACTAGGAGCGAAGAACGAGGCACGCTCGTCTGTGCCCCAGGTCCGGTCCGTGTGCTTGACGACTGCCTCGAACCTCTCAGGAGGGACGACCCACAAGCGGTGGCTCGCAAATACGCCGTAGAGAACCAGGGCGTTCACCCGTTCCGGGTAGGTAGCGGCGAAAAGGACGGCCAGAGCCCCGCCTTCCGAGACGCCAAACACGGCAGCGCTCTTGGAGCCTGCGGCGTGCATCACGGCCCGCAGATCATCCATGCGCTCTTCGAGGCTGGGGAGGCCACCGATGCGGTCGGAGAGGCCGGTGCCACGCTTGTCGAAGAGGATGAGCCGGGAAAACGATGCAAGCCGCCGGAAGAAGCTTGCGATGACAGGATCATCCTAGAGGCATTCGATGTTGGAGACGAAGCCTGGTACGAAGACAAGGTCGAAGGGGCCGCTACCGATCAACTGATAGGCGATGCGTAGGTCACCGCTCCTAGCGTATCGGGTCTTCGGCACCATCCGCGAGCCTCCTGCTCGACAGGCGAGGATGGTTACTCAAAGAGTCCCCTCGGGCAAGGTCCCCACATTCAGCGCGGCCAGCCACGTGATCGGACCCGCTCAGGCTAACTTCCACCCTTCAGCCCCTCATTGAGCACCGCCTCCTTATCAACGCGCTCGGCCTTATCCTCTCGCAGTTCACGCTTGGCCCGGCGCAGTTGCTTCGCGACCTTGTTCAAAGCGTCCCCGAACGCAAGGTACACGTCCTTGCCACGCCCTTCGGCACTCTTCATCGGCAGAGCACCCATCTGCATGTTCACCGAACAGCGGTAGGCGATGCCCTCATGGGTCACGTGAACCGAGGCGGTGTTGAGGCGCCCGAAGTACTTGGCCGCGACCTTGCGGATGGCTTCGCGAGCATACTCCGGCATGCGGTCACCCAGCGTCACGTTCGAGCTTTGGACCGTGATCTCCTTGTCCTCACTTTCCAGCGCCACTCTCCCCCTCCTGACCCGCTTGCGAGGCAACCTACGCCTCACGTTTTGAGAAGTTCTTATGTTGCTGCACCTGTAGGCAGCCACCCAGAGATCATGCGTCGGACCGCTGCTCTGCCTGCGTTACGGCTCTGCGCCTTCAACCACATCCCGCGCTGGCTGAGCCACCCAGCCGACAACTTCCAGGAATGTTTCGACAGGCAAGGGACGAGGCATGAAGATCCCGTCTCCTGGCACTTCGGCGGGCGGCAGATGGCGCACCCGTCCGGACGTAATCACCAGCCCGATTGCAGGCCAACGGCCATGGACCTCATGCGCAAACGCAAGTCCACGGTCAGGTGCTACTGTGTCGAGGTCGCTGACCATCACCCGCACGTCGGCCCGCTCCTCCAGCGCAGCGTACGCCTCGCGCTCGCTCGCCACCTCAACAACGGCAAAGCCCGAAGCACCCAGCACCGCGCTCACTTCGGCGCGCAGGTGAGCCTCCTGTTCCACGAGCAGGATGGTTGCTCCCTGTGAGTGTGCTTCACCGTGCATAAGAGATAATCCGCACCGCTTCGCCAAGCCAACCAAGCTGTATGGTCGAGGTTCCGGGTGTACTCTGGATCGTGAAGGTGGGTTGTTCAGGCGGCGGAGCCGACCCTGAACCGCCCTCGCAGCACCACTGGATCGAGAGGATCGGGACTGACACCTTCAAGGGGGACCGCTACGTTTGTGCATCCCGAGAGGATGATCTGGGTCGTGCGCTGCTTGAAGGCGGCCCACGTCGCAATAGTGGCATGGCAGCTTTGGCAGCACACCAGCGCATCCTCGTGCAGTTCGCGCGGCAGGGTCACGGCTGGGTGTCCACAGGCATGACAGGCAAACTGCATGACTTCCCCTCGCGGACGTTTGCTGCGCTGCAAAGCTTATGCTGCGCTGCGCTCAAGCTCAATGCCGGACGAGAGGGCAAGTTCCTCACTGGGGGAGAACACGCGGCTGGACCGTGGCTTCCGGCGAGCGATGGATTCTCGGCTAAATGCCTCCAGAACTCACACCTGGAGACCTCTCATGCGGTACCGCGATATAACCAACTCCGTCAGCCCATCCCCAAAGAAGCAGGCACTCGGCCACTGCGTTTGGCAACCGAGATTGCAGCCCCGAACGACACCTTACAATGTAGAATGTGATGGCCTCACTCGCCTCAACCTCACCCGACCCGGCGAGTTCGAACGGGCTTACAACGACCGTAGGCAATGGTGCGAAACCTACGCTCGCGCTGCTCACATTATTGAACCTATCGGCCCAGGCCCGGAGCAACTCACAGGTCGGCGCTTCAGGTTTGCCTGCCAGAAGACAGCCGCCTTGTTCAAGCTCTGCTTTCCGACTGACCTCTGGCCCTGAGGGTCAAGAAGCTCATGACCCGCACTTACCCGATGAGCATCGGCATCGGTTCGCCCCGTAGGCTCTGTGTCAAAACATTTTGACATTCCGGCCCTGGCCAGACCCGCCTCGGTCCCACATAGATAGAGACCGGCTGATAACCCTGTCCAAGCCCTTCACCTGCCCACACCCGCCTCAGCGTCTTGTACACCTGAACCCGCAGATCCTCAGCATCGATGGGGCGGAGCGCCAACGGCCAGCGAAAACCGAGTTTCCCCATGACCTCTGCTGGGCCAAGCTACCGAGAGCGGCGATGCCTTCGAGGCTGCCGATCAAGCGGTCTATAAGGCGAAGAACGCGGGCAGGAACCGCGTTGTCGGTGCAAGACCTGCCGAGGCGCTTGTTGGAACCGCGTAAGCCCAGCGCCTCCTCACCCTCAGTGATCCAGCACCTTCCGAAGGGTCTCCGCGAGTTCTTTGCGCCGGTACGGCTTGCGGAGCAGGAGGGTGCCTTCGTCCGGCCTGCCTTGTGCATGGAACACCTCCTCCGGATACCCGGAGGTGAGAAGGATCTTCATCTTCGGGTTTAAGTTCCGCGCCTTGCGCGCGAGTTCAACGCCGCTGATGCCCTTAGGTAGCATTACGTCAGTGAATACCAGATCGAACTGGCTGTCTCGGTGCAGTCGCTCCAGCGCGTCAACCCCGGTCGGAACTGCTTCCACATCGTACCCAAGTGACGTGAGTTGACCTGTCACAAAAGTGAGCACCGAGGGATCATCCTCCACCAAAAGGACGCGTCCTGAGCCCATCACCGCCGGTCCGGCATCTGCCTCAACGCCGACCGATGCGGCCTCCAGGGCGACCGCAGGCAGGAGAATCGTAACAGCCGTGCCTCGGCTGACCTCACTCTCGATACGCACGTGCCCGCCTGACTGCTCCGCGAAGCCGTAGACCATCGACAAGCCAAGGCCCGATCCCTTCCCAACCTCCTTAGTGGTGAAGAACGGCTCAACAGCGCGAGCTAGGACTTCGGGCGGCATGCCAGTGCCGGTGTCCGAGACGGTAATACTCACCACCTGCTGTCCGACCGGCAGCGAGCCTGCCCCAGGCCCGGCCAGTCTCTCTTCCATGCTGATTGTGAGAACGCCACCTTGAGGCATGGCATCTCGGGCGTTCAAAGCAAGGTTCAGGATCGCACTTTCCAGGAGAGTGCGGTCGGTGAGCGCTGCGAGAGAGCCTCTCCGCGCCGTGGTGGAGAGTTCGATGTGCTCGCCAATGGCACGTTGCAGGAGCGGCATCATCTCCGTGATGACCTGCTCAACTTGGAGACGTTCTGGTCTGAGAGACTGTCGGCGAGCGAAGGCCAGGAGCTTTTGAGTGAGATCTGCACCCTTCTCAGCAGCCTCCAGGATCTGGCGTGCAAGCGTAGGAGCAATGTCGGGTCCTGCCGCACCGTCGGCAACTAGCTCGGCATTGCCGATGATCACCGTCAGGAGATTGTTGAAGTCGTGCGCGATGCCCCCGGTCAGGGCACCAATCGCTTCCATCTTCTGCGACTGCCGCAGCCGCTCTTCGAGAGCAACCCGATCTGAGATATCGCGAACGACACTGATCACGCCCTCAGGCTCGCCCGTCTCGCCCCTCAGCACGCTACGGCGAGCCTCGACCGGTACCCAATGCCCTTCCGCGTGGCGCATACGATACGTCGAGGTCCGGCTGCTGTGCCGATGCCCTGCCAGCACATTCTCGAATTCTGGCATTACCCGTTCTAAGTCGTCAGGATGGATCATCGGCTCAGGACGGGAGCCGACGAGGGCTTCGGGCTCGTAGCCGAGGACCTCCTGAACTGCTGGTGAAACGTAGCGGCGGACTTTGTCGGGACCATTGAGGAAGATCGCGTCGCCGGTATTCTGCGCGAGCAGCCTGTACCTCGCCTCGCTCTCCTCCAAAGCCAGATGGGCCTGCTTGGCAGCCGTTCTATCCAAGATGGTCCCGACCAGCCGGATGGGATGTCCTTCCGCGTCGCAGAGTACTCGGCTCAACGACGACACCCACCTGACCTCGCCAGTGTCGGCGCGAACGATGCGGAACTCTAACTGGAGCGGCGAACCTGGGTGCAAAATCGCCTGATCGTGAGCCGCGACCACCCGCTCCCGGTCCTCCGGGTGCAGAAGGTTCGCCATCACGCGTCGGCCAACCGGAGCATGCGGGCTAAGTCCCAAGATAGCACGGGTCTGCGGAGACCACTCCCGCCAGCCGGTTCTCAAGTCCGTGTCGTAAGTGCCAAGCCCCGTAGCCTCAGTGGCAAGGCGAAGGCGTTCTTCCCCTTGCGCCAGAGCCTCCTCGGCGAGCTTTAGGTCATGGATGTCGATGCAGGCTCCCATCCAGCGCTCAATCCGCCCCGACGCGATCCTAAGCGGGGCAGCACGCGCCGTGAACCAGCGGTATTCCCCGTCAGCCCGGCGTACCCGGCATTCGATGCTGTAGGGTTGGCCCCTTTCGCGAGCCGTGGACCACGGGCTCGTCGCCCCACTGAGATCGTCCGGGTGAACGACCCTGTTCCAGCCAGCCTCTCGAAGTTCCTCGGCCGTCAATCCGGTGTACGCTTCATACTGGGGACTCACGTACTCGTTTCGACCATCTGAGTTGGACACAAAGACCAAGGCTGGCATGGCTTCAGTGAGCGTCCGGAAACGAGCCTCGCTGTCTCGAAGGGCGTGCTCTGCCGCCTTCCTCGCGGTGATGTCCGTGTAGGTTAGAACGGCCCCCCCGCCCTCAAGCGGCACGGTCCTGACCTCAAGCACCGTGCCGTCGGGGCGCTCACGCTCATAGGTCTGCCGGGCTGCGGCCGCTACGCTCTGTGTAGTCCAATTGCGGAGCACCTCGTCGTTCTTGGCAAAGTCATCCTTTTCGACCTGACGCTGGACCAGTTCTGAGAAGGATGGATGGGTCGCCAGATACTCGGCAGGAATATCGAGGAGTTCGGCGGCCCGTGCATTGAAAACCTGGATCGTCTCGGAGGCATCGAACATGATCAGGCCCTGGTCCATGTGCTGGAGGGTCGCCTCCAGAACGGCGGCCTTCTCCTGCAACTTGGCCTCTGCCTGACGCCGCGTTGTCACATCGGTGTACGAGCGAACAGCCCCGCCATCTGGGAGGGGTGCGGTTCTGACCTCGATGATCCTGCCATCGGGCCGCTCGTACTCGTAAGTTCTTGGCGCGAGCACAAGTCCTGAGCTTTCCGCAATCTCGCTGTTGACCTCAGGAGCCTTGGTAAATTCACTCTCACGTGTCTGGTATTGGCGCACCTCCTCGAATGCGGGTCGCTGCTGTAGTAGCTCGATGGGCAGTTCGAGGAGGTCGCAGGCGCTGCGATTGAACACCTGGATCCTCTCGGATGCGTCGAGCACGATGAGACCTTGATCCAGATGTTCGACCGTGGCCCTGAGCAGCGCCGTGCTGGCGCGTGCTTCTGCCTCGGCCTCTTTGCGAGCGGTGATGTTGATACAAACGCCGCTCAGGTTGCGCCGGTCAGGCTGGAGTTCCCCCTTGTCCTGGAGCCAGATCACGCGACCGTCCGGTCGGAGGAAGCGGATCTCGATGTCGTAAGGTTGGCCGTGCTGGAGAGTTGCACGCAGGGCAGATTGGTGGCGTGCCTGATCGTCCGGGTGAACGCGTGCGTCAAAATCGCGTGGCACGCCTGAGGTCCACCCCAGAACCTCCTCAGCGTTGTCAGACCACGTCAGTCGATCCGTATTGAGGTCCCATTGCCAAAGGAGGATCCCGCCTGCCCGCAAGGCTTGGCGTACGAGATCATCGGTGAACCGGTGGGGCTGAGCGTGGTCGGGCATCAACTCTCTTCGCGAGCGGAAGCTGGTCGGAACGGGTGAGGCGATGTTCATGAGCGTAGTACCTGCGTAACGCTAAAGCACAATCTGCCTGTGGATTGCCCACATTGCCATCGGCGCGTTGGACTAGGCCCTGAACATGGTGAACCACCTGCCGTTACGGCATCTTGCTCTTGAGAAGTGTGTGAAGGTCCTTCTCGCTTGTACCATCGCGATTGTTGGCGCTTCTGAGGCTCCGACGCAGCGTGCGATGATCGGAGACTTGGATCAGCACTTGCTGTGCCGCGCTCTTAATGCCGGAGAGGAAGCCTCGTGTGCCTTAATTCGAGATCATGACCGGTGCTGGATCTGGCGTTCTATGGTGACACGTTACTCCTCTGCGTGCAGGTCGATTAGGGAAGCAGGCTTATGGAGAGCTTGTCCCCCCAGGTGCAGTGATCAACCAAGCGCCTCATGCCGGTAATGGTGGCCTTCTAGGCTGCGACGACCGCTTAGACGCGGCGCTGAAGAAGCTCGGAATCGAGAGCATCGGGCTTGAGCGCTTTATGCGGCACTTCAACGTTCGTGCGCCCCGAGAGGATGATCTGGGTCGTGCGCTGCTTGAAGCGGCCCAACCGGCGCTCACCCGATGAGCAACGGCATCGGCTCGTGGGCTGGCCCGAACGTCAAATTGTTTTGACACTCCGGCACCGCCTGTACCCGCCTCGGTCCCACATAGAGTGAGACCGGCTGATACCTCCTACTCACACCTTCACCCACCCACACTCGCAGCAGCGTCCTGTAAACCTCGACCCGAAGATTCTCGGCAACGATGGGGCACAGCTTCATCGGCCTTCGCGAACCCAGTTTTTCCTGGACTTCTGCCGGTCCGAGAGTCCCAAGCGAGGCAATACCTTCGAGGTTGCCGGATCGGGTAAGCCATAGATGCAGACTGAGATCGCGCCACGGTGGGTACCTGCGGCGGAGGTGATCAACCGAGTTTCGAACCTGGATGCGGGTGGTTAGGATCGTTGACGGCGACAGGTCTGGGAGGGTGAGGGTGATGGTGTAGAGTGGGCCTGTGCTGGCCGTGAGAATACGGCGGGTTACGTGTAGCGAGTGCCTCCAGACGCAAGCGGGACAGTCCAGGCGGGCGCAGCGGTGGGCAGAGTGACAATGGGCCATGCTGGTATTTAGCTGCCACTTCCGGAGAATGCCCGGACCCCAAGCATTCACCTGGGCAATCACCTCTCGGACGATGGGCTCCCGCGCCCTACCAGTGCAGAACACCGCATTCTAGCGATCTCGGCATAATCCGGATTTAGCTCAATCAGGTCAGCATTGCGGTTCAGGCGCGTCGCGACCGCACCTGTGGTTCCAGACCCTGCAAACGGATCGAGGATGTACCCTCCTTCCGGGCACCCCACCCGAATGCAGGTTTCCACCAAGCGCTCTGGAAAGGCCGCAAAGTGGCCGTAGCGCAGAGATCGGCTGCTGACCGTCCACACGCTCCTCATCATGCGGGTGACGTAGCCCTTCTCCTGGATCTCCTGCTGGAGACGCAGCTTGGCCGCGTTCAAGCCCGTGTTGCCGCCCACCAACCCATGTGTCTCCCGCGTATCGCGCTGGGGCGATCCAGCCCGCGTTGTCACGCCCTGCTCCCGTGCGGCCTCAAAGTCGAACCGGTACTTGGCCGACTTGGAAAGCAGGAACAGGTACTCGTCTGAGCGGACGAAGCGGTCCTTGACCGGCTCGGGCAGCGGGTTGGACTTGGACAGGATGATCTCCTGCCGCAGCAGCCAGCCATCCTCCTGAAGAGCAAACGCGACCCTCCACGGCAGACCCAGCACAGCCTTGCGCCGCTCGCCTGTCCCGGAGCGGCTGCGGGAGAAAGCATCTCCGATCACCAGCCATGCCGTACCGTCCTTGCGCAGAACTCGGTGTACCTCGCGCATGACCTCGATGATCTGCGCGATGTAATCCTCTGGGGAGGCTTCTAGGCCGATCTGCCCAACGACCCCATAATCCCGCTGCTGGAAGTATGGCGGGCTGGTGAGGCACATGTGGAATTGGCCGTCTGGCAGAGATGGCAGCACCTTCCTGCAATCCCCGAGATGAACCCTGGCAGATGATCCCGAGGAGGGTTGCTCCCAGGGGACAAGGGAAATCGGCAACCGCAGCGCCTGCATGGCCGCAGCAAGGCTCGTGAGGTGACCTTAGTTTCGCTCGATCTGAATGACAGAAGGTTTCGAGAGATCTGCCATGCGGCATAGCACTTCCTGCGAGTAGCCGCGTCTGTGGCGTTCTCGCGCCAGCCACCGACCCAGCCCCTCGTCAGGTAACTGGTAAGAGAAGCGGTGCTCCAGTGCTTGCAGCACCTGCACGAGAGGAGCGACCGTGCCCCTGCCCGCCTCCAGGTTGGCGACTGTGGCGAGATCGATAGCTGCCCTTGACGCAAGATCTTTCTGGGTCAGCTTGCGAGCCCGCCGGGCACGACGAAGTTCAGCCCCGAGTGCCGTAGGGGTAACGAGCGAAAAAGGTACGTTCATTGACTGTAGGGTTCGGCGGCGCAGGGGCGGAGGATTAGCAGGCTACAGTACATTCGTTGACTGGGTTCAAACCCGAAAGCCGATTGGTCGAGGAGGTGTTCATGTCAAGGGACGGTGACCGCCGCTGTGACGCCAGTCAACTCGCGTGAACACCAAAGAAGCGCTAGCGGTATCTGGGCTGATCTCTGCTGCGTTTGGGCTTCGACTGAACTGGCCGTTTCGTGTGAGGGGTATTCACGTCTGATATCATTAAGGAGGCGGGCGCGACCTCCACCCAACGGCCCGTGTTCAACGCGTGCTCAGGAACATAATGAACTCACCGTCAAAGGGGAGGATCTGCCATGCCCGAGTGTCTACACTGCGAGATCAACGACCTCGTGCAGAAGCACCTGGACGAGGATCAGGCGAATGCGGGTGATCTCATATCGATGATGGTCGAGAGCCTTGTTGACCTTATCCAAGCCGCACCTGACGCCGATCAGCCCAACCTCATGGCGCATGCTCTCGCCATGTTCGGACAGCTATTCCTGGAGAAAGGCGGAGCCTTCGACAGTTCTTCCAGCGCATCCCACTGACCAAGTGTAAAAGGTGTCTGGACGCGCTCGTCTCATGGTTCGGGCGGTCACACGTAGAGGAGACCTTGTGTGCTCACGATACTGGTTGACCTTGACGGTACCATCGTCAACTCGGCTCCTGGCATTGTCGGCTCCTACCAACATGCCTTGCGGAGCATGGGTGTAGACTGTCCAGCAGCCGAAGATTTGACCTGGGTTCTTGGCCCACCCTCCCGACGCTCATTCCCGAAGCTGATCGGGCCGGATCGGGATGTGGAGGAAGCCGTTCGCCTCTACCGGGCGCACTATGAGGTACACGGCCTCTTCAACGGAGTTGTTTATCCCGGCATGGAGGAGGCGCTGAGGGCTCTGCATGCTCTGCCCGCGCGCCTGTTTGTCTGCACCGCCAAGCCGCAGGGCTCTGCCGAGAAGATCATCGTCCACTTCGGCTTGGCTCACCTGTTCGACGGCATCTACGGCGTGGACCTTGAGGGGCGGCTCGACGACAAGGGCCTGCTGATCGAGCACGTCTTAGGTGTCGAGCAGATCGACCCAGTCCGCACTATCATGGTGGGGGATCGTGCCAACGACATGCTGGCCGCAGCCCGCCATGGCATCCCGGCAGTGGGTGCTCTGTGGGGCTATGGCGATGCCGACGAACTCCGGGCATCTGGCGCAACGGTGCTGTGCCCTTCTCCCGACGACCTCGTGGAGATGGTGCAAAGCCTACATAGGGGCTGATCTGGAGCAGGTGACCCGGACCAGCGTTGTCTTCTCGCGAGTACAGGACCTTCCATGCCCAGGCTGACGCGCATTCTTGAAACGGCTTTGTACGTCGCCGACCTCGACCGTGCTGCCTCATTCTATGCGAGCGTGCTTGGGCTCCCCTGCATTCATGAGGACCACAGGATGCGCGCTTACGATGTTGGTGGAAACGGCGTGCTTCTCCTGTTCTCACAAGGAGGCTCGCTCCAGGCCATCGAGACCCCCGGCGGAACAATCCCCCCTCACGACGGCTCCGGCCCGGTTCACATCGCCTTCTCGATCCCTGCCGATGAACTGGAAGATTGGCAGCGCCACCTGATGGAGCACGGCATCAACCTTGAGGGTCGCACCCAGTGGCCGCGTGGTGGGGTCAGTGTGTACTTCCGCGATCCTGATGATCACCTGCTGGAGATCGCAACACCCGGATTGTGGAGAGGCTACTAAGGGTGACGCTCTGAAGTCCTCCGCAGCAGGCTGAAGCGTGCTCAGTTCAACGTCACCCGCATACCAAGCGTAATATGTCCATCGGTTCTCGGTCAGTGATCCAGCCCCTTGCGTTGGAACAAAAACAGAACAAAATGTCTGTGTAGCAGGTCCATCCTGCTGTCGCTCCTGCCCTGCGACAGAACTACCCTTTTTGGAGCAGAGCCCCATGTGGCTCTGGCATGTTGATGAACCAGATGGTCCGACCGGCTCAGTTCCACGGTGGTGCGCCCAAGGAGGCGCTGGCGGGCACGGTCGAGCGGGTGACCTTCCATAACGCTGAGAG
>JAESFT010000704.1_pt1 | contig 14972 bp, 13 predicted proteins | sample 9269451 | NCBI WGS metagenome assembly JAESFT01 (sample SAMN14502557, study PRJNA617106) | algae metagenome | isolation source: Scytonema hyalinum WJT4-NPBG1 and co-occurring heterotrophs from well... | place: USA: Mojave Desert, Joshua Tree National Park, California | collected 2006-05-25
GGTTTGCTCATTACAACCAGCTTCACCCGCACCGGGCTCTCGGCTATCGTTCACCCCGCGAGTTCATCGCGGCCCGTCTATCCAAGGAAGCCATGTCCGCTCTTTAAGGGGCAACAACAGGCGCAAGCTGGAACCCATACGCATCCGGCAGAGTCCCTACTTGAACAACCGCATTGAACAGGACCATCGCGCCGTAAAGCGCCGGGTTCGACTGATGCTCGGGTTCAAGTCGATGGCATCTGCTCGGGCGATCTTGGGTGGGATCGAGATGGTTCACATGATGCGCAAGCGACAGGCGAAGTGTACCTGCAATTCGAAATTACCACTTGCAGAGAAATTCGCCCGGCTCGCTGCCTGAGCCCGCTATCAAGCGATTAGTCCTGTCGCATCTCAACTCCGAGTTTGCGACACAACCATCGGGCCTGAGCATCGCGTGCGCCTGACCTGCTTTGTCATGCGCTATGCCAGCGTCACGACTCAAGTCACTTTCGTCCCGAGCCAGCCTTCAACCGTCCAACGGATTTGTTGTCGGCAGAAGCCTTCAAGAGCACCTCCCAATCGCTGGGAGGATTCCCAGCCTTGAGCATCTTTTTGAATGTCTCGTAGGCGCCCGTCTTCGAGCCGTAGGCCCGCTTGGTGTCCTCGTCGTTGACCCAACCGAGAACGATCGTCTTCTTGTCCTCCGCATAGCGGAAGAATAGCCGGAACTGCTGGAGGAACTTCGCCCGGAACCAGTTCTTGTTGTCATCCCCGAGTGTCGATCCCTGCCGAAAGTCCGGCTTCGTTGGATCGGCTGGGATAGCCTCGAAGGCTGTCTTGAGGAGGGCTGCGTAGAGCTTGGTCGCCTTCTTAGTCTTATATTCTCTCGGGTGCTTCTCGCGCACCGCCTGATAGGCGGCTTGGTAAGCCTCAAGCTGGTCGAGGAAGAGCGGGTGGGCGTAAATTTTCCACCCGTTCACGACGATCGTAGGCTCACTCACTCGTCGTCACCCGTCAGGGGAGCGTCGAGGTCGATCTCCACGTCCGAGAGCTCGCGCAGATCATCGAGGAAGCCCTTCGGCACCGGACGGATGGCGGCGGCCTTGCGCTCGGCCATGTCCCGTTCAAGGAACCCTAGGAACTCCGAGATCACCGGATCCGTGTGTGGCTCGTCCTCGTCCTTGCTGGCGATCACGACCGTCCCGTCAGGCATTCCGCGAAAGACGACACGGCCACGCTTGCGGACATGCAGCATCTTCCTGACCGCGGCCGGGACGGTTGTCTGGCCGCGCTCGGTGATGGTCGCCTCGATTTCGAAGATGGCAGGTTCGCCCATATCAGGCTCCCGATTTGGGTGGTAATGCATTTACATCGTCGAATGTAATGCAAATGCATTGTACGTCAAGGGTGGCGTGGCTTCGGCACCGGATTGTTCAGGAGAGCATAAGTTTTCGTGGGGCAGCGATGGAGCACTTGAGGACAGCCCTCATGCACGGCGAGGTACACATGTCGGAATGGCGGGCGCCTGAAATTGACTCATGAGTTGGTGCCCACGGATCCTTATGCTCCCTCAAGTGGGAGGGACGCTACCCGCGCCTGGTGGCCTGGGCCGAGGAGACGATCGAGGAGACGCTCACCTTCTACCGGCTGCCACGCCAGCAGCACAAACATCTGAAAAGCACCAACATGCTCGAGCGGCTGAACGAGAAGATCAGGAGGTGCACTTACGTGGTGCGGATCTTTCCCAATGCGGCCTCCTGCTGCCGGCTGGTGCGGGCGCTGGCAGTGGAGACGCATGAGAACTGGCTTGAGGCGCACCGCTACCTCAACATGGACGACCTGAAGGAACACAAGAAAAGCACTCTTCGCGAAGCCGCTTAGCCAGCTTACTGGGCCGCCCCGCTTTGCAGAACTTGACGCACGCAATCCGCGGGCGAATCGTCTTTCCTATTACGCCACTGGCTTCAACGCGTCGAAAAGGGCAACGTCGATGCGGCGCTCGTCCCGGCGTCGGCTGTGCGCGGGGGGCCGCTCGGCGTCGAGGTGCGGATGAGGGCGAGGGCTGGCGGCTAATCGGCGGCAGCCGCGCGGTACAGGCAGTCGCGCAACCAGGCATGACCGCCGTCCTCCTGGTTGCGCGGATGCCATAGCGCGACGAGGCGGGCGGGCGGCAGATCGAGCGGCGGCGGGGTGAGGTCGAGCTCGTGGGCAAAGCGCATTAGGAAGCGACGCGGCAAGGTGCAGATGCAGTCGCTGTGGGCGAGGATCACAGGCGCGAGCGCATAGGTCTGGATCGAGACGGCAACGCGCCTCGAGCGGCCGAGGGCGGCGAGTGCGTCGTCGACGAGGCCCGAAAAGCCGCCGCCGTCCGCCGAAATGAGCAGATGTTCGAGCGCGCAGAAGGTGTCGAGATCGAACGGGCCCGCACCGCGCGGGTGGCCCTTGCGTTGCGCAGTCAGGAAGCTGTCCTCGAGTAGCGGACGCTGCATCAGCTCGCCGGTCGCCCCGTCCGGCCCTGTGACGAGCAGGTCAACCTCACCGCGTTCGAGACGCTCGATGATGTCGCGTGTGGGCTGAACGAGGGCGAGACGCGCGCGGGGCGCAATCGCGGTCAGCCGTGCGACGAGGCCGGGCGCGAGCGTCACCGCCGGGTTTTCGTGAATGGCGATGACGAAGGTGCGTTGGGTCCGCGCCGGATCAAAGACCGCCGGCCGTTCCACCATGTGGCGCAGCTTGACGAGCACGTCGGCGAGTTCCGCCTGGAGTTCCAGGGCCCGCGGCGTCGGCACCACGCCGCGGCCGGCCACCGCGGGCACGAAGAGCGGGTCGGCGAAGATCTGCCGGAGCCGGTTCAGGCGGGCTGATAAGGCCGGTTGCCCGATGTTGAGACTCCCCGCCGCGCGAGTGACATTGTGCTCCCGCAACAGAGCCTCCAGGGCGAGCAACAGGCCGAGATCGATCTCGCCGAGATCGCTGCTATCGGCCGGTTCGCCTGGGCCTCGTTCCGCATTCAGCATCGGGTATACCTCCGTTCTAGGCAGACGATCGTCACCGGGTGAGTAGCGAAGAACACGTAAGACCTCGACCACGGCCTGAAAAGGCAAAGCGGCCGAACGACGCCGTCATCGACGGCATCGATGACACCTATCGAGCGCCCAGCCCTCCCGGCCGCGGGACAAGCTTCGTACCTAGCAACCGTTCCGGCGGGTTCGGAACGCGGCGAACCGGCTCCACGTCGGCGCCGCTCTGAGCGGAGGACGCTTCATGACGAGAGACACGAAAACCTATCGCGTCGGTGATGCAGTTATCACGCGGATCGACGAGCTGACGCTCGCCACGGTCCAGTTCGGCACGCTCTACCCTGGAGCGGAGCCGGAGGCCATAGAGCGGCACCGCGGGCAGCTCGAGGCCGGCTCGTTCGATCCCGAGACGGGCACCTTGATCCAGAGCATCCACGCCTGGCTGGTCCGGACGCCGCGCCACACCATCCTGATCGACACGGCCACCGGCAACGACAAGCCGCGCCCCGACATGCCGATGCTCGATCGGCTGAGCGGGCCTTTCCTCGCGCGGCTCGCGGCAGCCGGCGTTATGCCAGAAGACGTGGACTATGTGCTCCTCACCCATCTTCATGCCGACCACGTCGGCTGGAATACGCACCTGGTCGAGGGCCGCTGGATGCCGACCTTCCCCAAGGCGACCTACATCTTCTCGCGCCTTGAGCAGGTCTATGGTCAGAGCCTTGCAGACGGCGTGGAGCCCCCGGAACCAGCGCGTCCCGATCCGGCCCTTGGCCCGGCGGTGCGCAGGCCGGCTGATCGTGTCTACGACGACAGTGTGCGGCCGGTCATCGAGGCCGGCCTCACGCGGCTCGTTACGGTGGACGGCGGCGAGATCCTGGAGGGGATCTCCTTCCTTCCGACCCCCGGCCACAGCGTCGATCACGCCTCCATCCGTCTCATCTCGCGCGGCGAGCAGGCGCTGTTCGCGGGCGACGTGATGCACCATCCGGTGCAGGTCTACGAGCCCTCGCTCAACTCCTGCTTCTGCGAGTTTCCCGAAGCCGCGTCGCGGTCGCGCGCTTTCATTCTGGAGAGCGCGGCAGAGAGCGGAGCGACCATCTTCACCAGCCATTTCGCGCAGTCGTCCGCTGGCCGTATCAGCCGCTCGGGCGAGCGCTTTTCTTGGCATTTCCTCTAATCATCGGAGACTGATCATGGATCAACCTTTCGTCGCGTCCGCCCACAAGCCGGACCTTATCGTCGAGGACCTCATGATCCCGAGCGATACGGCCGGCATCGCGCTTCACTTGCGGAACAAGCGTCCCGCAGCCCTCGATGCCATCTCGGCCGAGCACACCGTTCTCATGATGCACGGTGCGACCTATTCCTCAGGAAGCCTGTTCGACGTGCCGCTCGGCGGCTTCTCCTTCATGGATTTTCTCGCCGCCAACGGCTACGACGTCTATGCCGTCGACGTGCGCGGCTACGGCGGGTCGACCCGGCCGCTCGAGATGGACGCTCCGCCCGACGAGAACGCCCCACTCGTCCGCACCGACGTGGGCGTGCGCGATCTCGCCAGCGCGGTCGACTTCATCCTGAAGCGCCGCGGCATCACGCGCCTCAACCTCGTCGCCATGTCCTGGGGTGGCTCGGTGGCAGGCGCCTATACCGTCCGCAACAATGACAAAGTGCTGAAGCTCGCGCTGGTCGCGCCGCTGTGGCTTCTCGGCGGGCCCGCGCCGATCGATTCCGGCGGCCCTCTCGGCGCTTACCGCAAGGTCGCTGTGATGGATTTCAAGGAACGCTGGCTCGCGGCGGCGCCGGAGCCCGCACGCGCGAGCCTCCTCCCGGAGGGCTGGTTCGAGCTCTGGGCGAACGCCGCGCTCGCGACCGATCCGCAGGGCAATGCCGCGAGCCCCCGCGTCATGCGCGCCGTCAATGGGCCAATTCTCGACATTCGCGAATACTGGGCCGCGGGGAGGACGCTCTACGACCCCGGCGAGATCCGCGTGCCGGTGCTGCTGACCCATGCCGAATGGGACCGAGACGTGCCCATCGGCTCGGCGCAGAATTTATTCCTCTCATTGAAAGGTGCGCCCTACCGGCGGTGGGTGGAAGTCGGCGAAGGCACCCATATGGTGCTCCTCGAAAAGAACCGCCTGCAGGTGTTCGACGCCGTCCGTCAGTTCTTCACCGAACGCGATGTTCGGGCTTAACCGCGTCGAGCTGAAGCCGCGAGCCGCGTAATGGCAACATGTTCCTCACGTGGCGCGGCAGCGTCCACAGGCCGCGCACCATACCGATACGGGAGTGATTCGAGGCGGGCCGGCAGGAGGACGCCCGCTCCTAATGGTCGAGCGGGCGCCTCATCGTGTCCAGGCGCTCCATGGCGGCACTGATGGGTCGTCTCATCGCGGGGCACTTTGCAAGCTTTTTCTCAACAGCTCACCTGCTCCGGCTCATGATTTGAGCCGAGAGGAGCTTTGCAAACTATCCCGATCGCGGCCGGTCCTTTGGCGTACCATGTCAGCGTATGCCGGATGCAGGGTCGTCTTCGCGGTCGGCATCAGCCGCCGCATGATGGGCTTCCGCAGGCTGGATGTCCCAATGTGGACGATGCACTCTGCTCATCAATGCGCAGGTGCACCCCATCAGGCGGAATCATCTTGCCCGCGTCCCGGCAGGGACGTCTCAGGGCATCCAGGTAGGATGCGAACGGTGGCCGGACCGATCAGGGTCAGCAGGAGGGTATCGGGTTATCCGGTGGCGGACGCCAGTCCAGCCGAGCGATCGAAACGCTGACCCGACACCAGCATCGCGTGCATGATGACGGCGAGTTTCCTTGCCCCCGCCACGGCCGCTCGCTTGAAGCCAAGCTTGTCCTTGAGCCGGAGCCCCAGGCGCGTAGGCCGCACTCTGCATGGGCGCGCGTGAGCATCACCGCGCCGCGAGATGTGGCCGTCATAGTCCACCTCTCCCGACTGACAGCGGCGCGTCGTGAGCCCGAGCCAAGCACCCACGGAGCGGGATTTCCTAAAATTCTCCGAACACGGCCATCGGTCCAAAAGGCAGTGCGACGCCGCCCGCAGGCACCCGACTCGGAGGCGTTCAATGTGCTCAAAAGAGAACTGTCCCAGAAGACGCCGATGGTGGTGTCGAACAGCGGCTCCGAGAACCTGCGCGAGTTCGCGCTGCTCGTGGTTGATGTCAACAAGCCATTCTCATCGCCGGCCAAGTTCGACTGACGAGAGCGGTTACCTCGCCACTGCTCCGGTGTTTGGGCTCATGAGCCTGAGGCAGAATCGGGGAGGGAACGGCATCTCGGCAGTTGGCACCAGAGCCCATCGCCTCCCCAGGAGGCTCGCGCTGCGAACCAAGAGGGCGTAAATTGGTTCGAGGGTATACAGCTCTCGCCCTAAAACAGGCGGAGTTGGGCCGACCCGGAGATGGTCTCGCGGGAAGTTTACCATGCAGCGCCGCCTAGCTGCGATCATGGTGGCCGACATCGTCGGCTACTCGTCCCTGATGGAGGAGGCCGAGGAGCAGACGGCCAGCCGCGTCGCCTGTTGTCGGGCGCTGGTCCGAGAGCACGTGACCTCCCTCGGCGGCCGGATCTTCAACACCGCGGGCGATGCCTGGCTGGCGGAGTTCGCCAGCGCCATCAATTCCCTCCGTTGTGCGGCCGAGATCCGCAATGCGCTCGCCGGCCGTGAGGACAGGGAGGCCGACCCGCTCAGCCTGCGCTTCGGGCTCCATCTCGCGGACGTCATGGTCCAGGGCGACGATCTGATCGGGGACGGAGTAAACGTTGCAAGCCGCATTCAGCAGGAGGCGGAGCCTGACAGCATCTGGGTCAGCGGCGTGTTCTTCGACCACATCCGGCGCAACTCGCCCTTCGCCTTCGAGGATCTCGGCGAGCGGCGTCTGAAGAACCTGTCGGAGCCGATCCGCATCTACCGGCTGCGGGAGGAACTGGCACGGCACAGGCTGCAAACCGCGCCGACACGGATCCCGGCCCCCGTCGAGAGGCGCCCGCTGTCGCTGGCACTTCTGCCCTTCCGCGTTATAGGCGGGGATGAGGAGCAGCGGTTCCTGGCCGAGGGGCTAACGGATGAACTCATCGTCGAGCTGGCCCGCTTCCGGCGGCTGTTCATCAGCTCGCGTAGCGCCAGCTTTGCCCTTGCCGACGCTGATCCGGTCAGGGTCGGTGCCATGCTGGGCGTCCAATACGTCCTGGAGGGGCAGGTTCGGAGGATTGGTGATCAGGTGCGGATCGGGCTCACGCTTACCGAGACGGAGAAGGGTACGGTCGTATGGAGCGACAAGATCTCGCGTCCCTTTGCCGAACTCCTCGACCTGCTCGACAAGACGGCAGCCAGGATTGCGGCGACAGTGTTCGGCCGGATGGAGGATGCCGGAATGGTCACCGCACGGCGCAAGCAGCCCGAGAACATGTCTGCCTTCGAATGCTTCCTGCGCGGCATCGAGCACCACCGACTCGGCGGCGTGCTGGAGGAAAACACGCGCGAGGCGGTGAAGTGGTTCACCCGCGCCGTCGAACTCGAGCCGAACTACGCCGCGGCGTACGCCTGGCGGGTCTGCGCCGCCTCGGACCTCCCGGAGTTCAGCTTCCCCGAGAGCGAACCCGACATCCGCCGGGCGCTGGAACTGGACCCCTGCGATGCCGAGGCCAACCGGATCGCGTCCTTCTTCGAGCTTCTCAGGGACGACTTCGATCGGGCGGCGAGGCTGATGCGGCGGGCGATGGAGCTGAACCCGTCCGACGCCTACATCAAGGCACGGTGCGCGGCTGTCTCGACCTTTGTGGGGGAACCCGGGGAGGCGTTGCGGCTGCTCGACGAGGCAGAGGCGCTCGACCCGCTCTTGCCCGTTTGGTGTCTCGAGGAGCGTGGGGTCGCCTACTACGCCATGGGCCGCTACGAGGAGGTGCTCGAGGCCTTGGGGCAGCTCGTATTCCAGACCTTCCGCTCACGCCTGTACCGGGCGGCCGCGCTGATGGCACTCGGTCGGCCGCAGGAAGCCCGCCAGCTCGTCAGGGAGGCCATGGCGGGCAAGCCGAACTTCACCGTGTCGCGCTTCCTGTTCCAGGAGCGTTACCGTGACCCCGCGCTACGCCGGCAGTTGTGGCAGTGGCTGGAGGATGCGGGCCTGCCGCCCTGAACGGTTGGCCGAAGGAGCCCGTCGCGAGATCGTTGTCCATTAGCGTCGGGACGGCGGGCGGAACACGGTGCATGACGGCTGAATGGCCCAGGCATCCTGCTACGGCCGGTTCCTCGGCAACTTCCCGAATCGGTTTGTCGCGTCCGGTCAAACCTCCGAATGGGATGGCGTGCCGGGGGAGAGCGGTGTAGAATTGCGGACAGGCTGGAGGGCTCGGTCGCAGGCGTCCGCAGAGCCAGGCGGGCGTCTGGGACACCGCTTGGACGGACGGCCATGGGGTAGTCCAAGTCGAACGGCGGCTGGCCGCGATCATGGCGGCGGACATCGTCGGCTATTCCCGCCTCGTCGAGATGGACGAGAATGGCGCGCTTGCGGCCATCAAGGCCCTGCGACGCGAGGTCGTCGATCCACTTCTGGCCGAGCATCACGGCCGCATCGTAAAGCTGATGGGCGACGGCGCCATCGCCGAGTTCGGCTCGGTCGTGGATGCCGCAACCTTCGCCATCACGATGCAGAAGGAGGTCGCCGCGCGTCAGGCGCAGGTTCCGCCGGACCATCGCATCGTGTTCCGGATCGGGATCAATCTGGGCGACGTGGTCGTCGACGACGACGACCTTCTCGGGGACGGCGTGAACGTCGCGGCCCGCCTGGAGCAGTTGTGCGCCCCGGGCGGTGTGCTCGTCTCCGGCACCGCCTACGACCATTTGCACGGCAAGATCGACCTTCCCCTCGAATTCACCGGCGAGCAGCACGTCAAGAACATCTCGCGCCCGGTGCGCACGTACCGCATCCGCCTGGACGGTCGGCATGCGGGATGGCGCTTCAAGCTCGCGGGGCTGCGCCAATGGCGGCTCCCGACGGCAGTCGCTCTGGCAGTCTTGGCCGGAGGGGCTTTCCTATGGTGGCCGAACTGGGAACCGCAGGCCGAGTCCGCCATGGTCGAACGCGCGTCCCTGCCGCTGCCGGACAAGCCGTCCATCGCTGTGCTCCCGTTCGACAGCCTCGGCTCCGATTCCGAGCAGGTCCATTTCGCCGACGGCATCTCCGAAGACCTGATTACCGACCTGTCCAAGCTCTCCGGCATCTTCGTTATCGCCCGCAACTCGAGCTGGACCTACAAGGGCAAGCCGACGAAGGTGCAGAAGGTGGCGGCGGAGCTGGGCGTGCGCTACGTGCTGGAGGGCAGCGTGCGCCGGCAGGGCGATCAGGTGCGGATCAACGCCCAGCTCATCGATGCCATCAGCGGACATCACCTTTGGGCGGAGCGCTATGATGGCCTGTTCGGTGACATGTTCGCCTTCCAGGAGAAGGTCATCGGCCAGATCGTGGCGGCGCTGGCGGTGGAGCTCACGGGCGAGGAGCAGGCCCGGATCGCCCTGGCCGAGACGAAGGACTCACGCGCGTACGACGCCCTGCTCCGGGGCTGGGAGCATCTGCGCCGGGAAACCGAGCCGGACACCCTGAAGGCCATCGCCCTGTTCGAGAAGGCGGTCGAACTCGATCCCGGGTACCACCGCGCCTACGCGGCCCTCGCGACGGGATACTGGAGGGTCGCGGTTTCCTCCTGGACCGCGGCCAACGTCGGCATGCAGCGCGCCTTCGAGCAGATGAACGCGAACATGGCCAGGGCCATGGCGGCGCCGAACGCCCCCGCCTACGCACTCTCGGCCGAGGTGCTGGCCCGGCAGGGGCGCAATGACGAGGCCTTGGCCAAGATCAAGCGGGCCCTGGAGCTTGCCCCGAACGACCCGGACCATCACGTCAGCCAGGCCCGGATCCTCAATGCCGTCGGGCGCGCCGCGGAGGCGGAGCGGGATGTGCGATGGGCCATGCGGCTCAACCCCCAGCATCCGCCGGGCTATCTCCGGGTTCTGGCCCTGTCGCTCTTCCATCAGGAGCGATACGGCGAAGCGATCGACCTGCTGCACCGTCTGGTCAGCCTGCCGTCGCCCCTCGCCGAGGATTACGCGACGCTGGTGTCCGCGTATGGCCATGTCGGGCAACGCGAGGGCATCGGTGCCGCCATCGAGAAGTACAACGCCCTCACGGTTCCTGTCGGGTTCGATCCGCTCACCGTGCAGGAGTCGGGCTGGTGGTGGTACGGCGACATGTTCGACTATCATCGCGAGTACCGGGACCGCTACCTTGCGGGCCTCCGCAAGGCCGGCGTTCCTGAGGGAGCCGGGGTCGACCTGACCTACGACGAGTACACCAGCATCGTGAGCAAACGGGACGGCGAGTACTTCGTCGAGGGGGCGCCCAAGATCGATGCCGTCACCGCAAAGGGACTCCACGACCGGGGTGCCCGCTTTGTCGACGTGCGTTCTGCGGTTGCCCATCGCCGTGGGCATATCCCTGGGGCTCATCTGCGGGACGTGGTGATCACCCTGTCTCGGGAAACGCTGTCCGAGGTTGCCGGTCCGGATGACGAGGTGGTTTTCTATTGCTACGGCAGGTACTGCCCGATGTCGGCCTTTGCGTCCGCCAAGGCGCTGAAATGGGGGTTTTCCAGGGTGTACTACTTCGCCGGCGGCTACCCCGCCTGGGTGGACAATGGCTACCCGGTGGAGTCTGCATCGACCCAGTAGCGGGTGGCCCACGATCACCGCTCGACCGGCGGTGCTGAAACCGCGTCCTGCGACCCATGCCTCGACGTTCCTCATGATCACGACGGGAAATATCCGCTCCGTCCAGGCACCGGCCTGCTGGCCGATGATCCTTGCTGCCGGATGCCATCAAAGCACGCCTCCCTGCCCAACCCGGGGCGAACGGAGCATGGGGTGGCAGGAGCCGTCGCGGAATTTTGTCGAGGAAGCATGGCGAGCTGACCGAGTGGCGCCGACCCCTGGAACGGGGGATCGAGCAAATCGACAGCGATGCGCCTGTCAGAATGCGGCAAGCCGCAGGGCCGCGACGGGTTGCACCGGGAGTCGGAGCGGACGGAACCCCTTTGTCATCGCTCCGCCTCGGGAGTAAAATCGTTCCTACCGGTCGCGCTTTGACAGGAGGTGAGCCATGAATAGGCATCACGCCTTCGCTTGGATCGCGTGCAGCGTCCTCAGTGCGGTCGCCATCGGCCCAGCGACGGCCCAGCACCAGCACACAACCGGTCCGATGAGCGACGAGGACATCATCAGGAGTGCCATGGCGGCAGCCCCACCCGCTGTCGCCAGGGACGCGACCATCGTCGATGTCGCGGCGGATGGGAGGATAAGGGTCGTGCGCAAGGGGACGAACGGCTTTACCTGCCTGCCCGACAACCCGAACTCGCCGGGGCCCGATCCCATGTGCGGCGACCAGAACGCCATGGAATGGGCGCAAGCCTGGATCGAGAGGAAGGACCCGCCGCAGAACAAAGTCGGCTTCATGTACATGCTCTCCGGTGGCACGGACGCCAGCAACACCGATCCGTTTGCCCAGAAGCCCGAGCCCAACAACAACTGGGTCGAGACCGGCCCGCACGTGATGGTGGTCGGGGCCAAGGGGATGATGGAGGGTTATCCCAGGACCGCCAGGCCCGACACCAGCCAGCCTTACGTGATGTGGCCGGGCACGCCCTACGAGCATCTGATGCTCCCCGTCCAGATGCCCGAGTCCGCCACGAGGTAGGCTGCAACTCCGCCGTGCCCATGGACCGGCGGCACGGCGACCCGCCTGGCGAAGGGCAGAAGATCGTGTCCACGGAAACACGACGTGCTTGATCCTGCCATTCGAACCTGATCTCGCCCGCAGTGGCAGGGAACCAGGCGCTCGGGACCATCCTTTGTTCCGGTGAGGCGTCGCTCCGGTGGGGCGATGGCACTGGCGGGCCGATCAACTCCGGATCGGGCCGAGAAGGCTCCTGACCAGCCGGACAAGCGTTTCAGGATGGACGCGCTTGCCGATGAAGAATGCCCCGTCTGGCATGTCGCCAGGTTTGGGTGCGGGAGCATAAGGATCTGTGGGGCACCCTGTCGTGGAACAGTTTCAGGAGCCTGCCGTCTCGAAGCATTCCCTGCCCTTCAATAAGCAGGTCCTCAGGCCTTCCACAGCTGCCCCACAAAACCTCATGCTCTCCTGCTTTGCTTCGGTGGCGATCTAGGCCGCTGTGCGATAGCGCTCTGCTGCATGAACCTGAGCAAATCCCGGGATCATGACCTGGCGCGCGGCCTGAAGCGCGTCCCACTGTCCGGCGTCGGGAAGCGGCGGGATGGTCACGGGTTCACGTCGATCAAAGCCGACCATCGCCGCATCCACCAGCTCGTCCACCTCCATCACCGCGGGAAGCGTATCGATGTCGGTGCCGGAGCGCTCCCAGATCTCCGTGCGCGTCGCGCCGGGAAGCACGGCCTGAACATAGACGCCCTTGGGCGCGAGCTCGAGGCTGAGACCCTGCGAGAGGAACAACACGAAAGCCTTGGTCGCGCCGTAAACCGTCATGCCGAACTCCGGGGCCAGTCCGACCACGGAACCGATGTTGACGATCGCCCCGTCACCGGCCTCCGCAAGACGCGGGGCGACAGCGCTGGCGAGCCGGAGAAGTGCTGTCGTGTTGAGGGCGACGATCCGCGCGACGTCATCAGTCGCCTGCTCGATGAAGCTTCCGCCTACGTTCGCCCCGGCATTGTTGACGAGAATTCCGAGACGAGCGTCTTCGCGCAGCCACGTCTCTACCGCAGCAAGCTCGTCGGCCTTGGTGAGATCGGCCTGGATGATGTCGATGGCCACGCCATTTTCCTGGCGCAGACGAGCCGCCAAGGCCTCCATTCGCGCCTTGTCGCGGGCAACCAGCACGAGGTCATGGCCACGGCGGGCGAAGCGCTCGGCATAGGCGGCTCCGATGCCGGTGGAGGCGCCGGTGATAAGGACTGACGGAATGGCGGTCATGGGATTGCTCTGTTCTCTGATGAAACCTATATTCATGACAATCATCATGATTGCATCTAAATATGATGGCCATCATGTAACTGTCAACAGGGCGGGTGGAGAATTTTGAAATGAAGGTCAGTCGAGAGCAGATGGTGGAGAACCGTCGCCGGATCCTGGACGCGGCCAGCCGACTGTTCCGGGAGAAGGGGTTCGACGCGGTCAGCGTGGCGGAAGTGATGAAAGCCGCAGGCCTCACTCATGGCGGCTTCTATGGCCATTTCAGCTCGAAGGACGACCTTGTGGCCCAGACCCTTGCCCATGTCCTCGCTGTGGACGCAGGCGGAGGGGGCGATCTTCGCGCCTATCTCGACACCTACCTTTCACCCCGGCATCGCGACAATGCCGCCGACGGTTGCCCCACGGCCGGTTTGGCCGCGGACATCCGCCACCAGACAGCGGCGGCACGCGTGGCCATGACAGAGGGCCTTCGATCGCAGATCGACCGCATCAGCGAAGCACTCCCGGGGGTGAAGCCGGCAGACAGGCGCCGCGCGGCAATCGGAAGCTGGGCGGCGATGGTGGGGGCAGTGATCCTCGCCCGGGCGATCGATGACCCAGCGCTTTCGGATGAGGTCCTGGAACAGACGCGGGCCTGGATCGACGCTGGGATCAGCCCGGCGTCTGCCAGCTAGGGGGTTTAGGGGGCTGATAGAACCGTCATCCCGATCCTCGTCGTCGCGTCCCGAAGATGGCTCAGCCTATCAACGCGGGATGAAATCTAGCAAAAAGCACGAGATAAGGCGTGGACGCCCCTGAAAGCTCGCAGACATGCAAGGACCGGCTTGGGGTCGAGTACAGGTGCAGACAGCGCGCGGCCCTCGCGCCTGCCGATAATATCGGCCCCGGCCCAGTCGCGTGCGAGGCCCGAGACACGGATCACTACGGGCGGATCGTCGCCGTCTGTTCACAAAGTGGGATCGACCTCAACGCCTGGATGGTCGAGGAGGGACACGCTCTCGCATATCGCCAATACAGCAAAGACTACGTTCCATCCTGGGCGCAGTCGTGTTTCTGGTAATCGCGGGAATGGCGGCTTCGTCGCCAAACAGCCGCCAGACAGCAGCATCTGATTGAACCAGGCCCATGAAGTGCATCATCCTCACCGACATCAATGGCTTGCCGACTAAGGAGACCTGCTTTCTGTCTGGCTTGGATGGGCTTCTCTCGATCGACAGAGTGGGCTTGGCTGAGCTTCTTGGCATTTCCCGCCACGGCGAAGATCTTCATCGCGCTCTCATCGAAGGCGGCTTCGATGTGGCTGCCGCAAAAGCGCTTGACCTCTTCAAGGAAGCGGATCTCGGTCTGGGCTACAGCTCCGGTGGAACTGTGCTCTGGAAGAGCGTTCTGTGCGGTCTTGAGTTGCAGCGCCTCGTTTGCATCTCCTCGACACGCTTGAGAGATGAGGATCCGAACAGGATGTCCATTCCCACCCTTACGGTTTTCGGTGGCCGGGATGCCGCTCGTCCCCCTGCATCCTGGGCCATAGGCAGCAACCTCCACGTGCGGCATCTCCGGCAGGCCGAACATGCGTTCTACGGCTCCATGGAAGCGGACTGGCGGAAGTGCCGCGAAACGGTTCTGGACTTTTTACAGCGCGAGCGTGTTGCCGCTGTACCCTCGTGCTAACTGGATCATGCTTTCCTCTCCAAGTCAGTCGGTACGGAGCGATCAGCAGTCGTCTGCCTCTCGAAAGCTTCGAGTTTCATCATAATACGATCGAGCTCATCGATCTGGTTCTGGTTGAATACAGTGATGCCTACTCGTCGCAGAAGGCTGGCGGTCACTCCGTTGCCGGACATCGTTTTGCCTTGAAACGATCCGTCATAGACAAAGGAGCTTCCGCAGGAGGGGCTTCCATCGGTGAGGACGGCGTATTCGCATTGGTGTTGTCGTGCGAGTTCG
>JAESFT010000707.1_pt1 | contig 14951 bp, 11 predicted proteins | sample 9269451 | NCBI WGS metagenome assembly JAESFT01 (sample SAMN14502557, study PRJNA617106) | algae metagenome | isolation source: Scytonema hyalinum WJT4-NPBG1 and co-occurring heterotrophs from well... | place: USA: Mojave Desert, Joshua Tree National Park, California | collected 2006-05-25
TGTGTTCTCGCCCATCGATGATGATACCAGGAGGATCGCCGCCGCGGCGGTGTTCGGCCGAAATCTCGACTTCGTCTACGATCTGGCCCAAGCCGACATCATTGTCACCCTCGGGGGTGATCTTTTCGCCGAGGAGCCGGGGCATCTGCGCTATGCGGCCGACTACCAGAGAAGGCGGAGGATGCAGGACCGCCCCTTGCCGGGCCTCTACGCCGTCGAGGCCCGGCTGAGCCTTGCCGGTGCTCGTGCCGACGAGCGCATTCCTCTCCGGCCAAGGGATTTCAACGATTTCGTCCAGGCGCTTGCGGCCGCTCTCGGAGTGGGATCCGCACCTGCGTCCGCACCGCATCCGTCCGTGTCGAAGCTCGCGGACGAATTGCGCCGAGCCGGAGCCCGCAGCCTCGTCGTCGCAGGGCGTGAGCAGCCGGCCCGGGTCCACGCCCTCGTGCATGCGATCAATGCCCGGCTCGGCGCCTTCGGCACCACGATCCGGGCCATCGACCCGGTCAGGCCAGTGCGGGCGGAGACCGGGACTCTCGCCGATCTGGCACAAGCCATCGAATCCGGTGGGGTGTCCCGTCTCGTCGTTCTCGGGGGCAATCCGGTCTATACGGCTCCCGCGGACATCGATCTGGCTTCGCTCATTCGCCGTGTTCCGTCATCGCTGCATCTCGGCCAGCACCGCGATGAAACGGCTTTCGTTTGCCAGTGGCATGTTCCCGAGCTTCATCCGCTCGAAAGCTGGGGCGATCTGCGGGCCTTCGACGGCACTGTGGGCCTGAGACAGCCGGCCGCGATGCCGTTGAGGCCGGGTTTGAGCCAGGAGGAGTTCCTCGGCCTCATGGCGGGACAGGGCCTGGACGGGCGCGCGCTCGTCCAGGGGACGTGGCGCGAGGCCTGGGGAGAGGGCTTCGAGGAGCGGTGGGCGCGTTCGCTCGAAGACGGCGTGATCGAAGGCTCGGCATCGCCGTCGATTGCGTTGACCGATCGGTTCGATGCGGCAGCGGAATTGGAAGCTCGTACCAGTTCCACCGGCATCGACGTGGTGTTCGCTCCCGATCCTTCCGTGTGGGACGGCTCCTACGCCAATAACGGCTGGCTGCAGGAATTGCCGAAGCCCCTGACGAAGCTGGTTTGGGGCAACGCGGCCCTCATCGCGCCGGAGACGGCGGCGATCTTCGGTCTGTCCTCGGGCGATGCCATCGACCTCACGATCGACGGGCGAGCGATCCGCGCACCTGTCTGGATCCTGCCGGGGCATGCGCCCGGTGCCGTGACGCTGACCCTGGGCTACGGCCGCCGGCGTGCCGGCAGGATCGGCAACGGCATCGGGTTCGACGCCTACGCGGTGCGGCCGTCGCGTCAACCCTGGATCGCTTCGGGCGAGATCAGGAAATCTGGCGAGCGGGTCCCGCTCATCTCGACGCAGCAGCACCATTCGCTGCAGGGCCGCGACATCGTGCGTGTGGTCGCACCCGGTCAGAGCGCCGGTCAGGAGAGCCCGGAGCATCCCTCGGTCTATCCCGAGTGGCCGTACGAGGGCCATGCGTGGGGGATGGCGATCGACCTCGACGCCTGCATCGGCTGCAATGCCTGCGTCATTGCCTGCCAGGCCGAGAACAACATCGCCGTCGTCGGGCCGGAGGAGGTGGCGAAGGGGCGCGAGATGCATTGGCTGCGGGTCGACCGGTACCATGCGGGCGACCCGGCCAATCCCGGCACCTATTTCCAGCCCGTGCCCTGCATGCATTGCGAGAAGGCGCCCTGCGAGGTGGTCTGCCCGGTCAATGCGACGGTGCACTCCTCGGAGGGGCTCAACGACATGGTCTACAACCGCTGCATCGGCACGCGGACCTGCTCGAACAACTGCCCCTACAAGGTGCGCCGCTTCAACTTCCTCGACTATCAGGGCACGGACTACACCGCCTCTCCCGATGCCATGAACCCGCAGGTCACCGTCCGGGACCGCGGCGTCATGGAGAAGTGCACCTATTGCGTCCAGCGCATCGGCGCGGCACGCGCCGATGCGCGGGTCGAGGGCAGGCCTTTGCGCGACGGCGAGGTGACGACGGCCTGCCAGCAGGCCTGCCCGACACAGGCCATCGTGTTTGGGGACGTGAACGATCCGGACAGCGCCGTGAGCCGCCTCAAGCGAAGCCCCCGCAATTACGCGCTGCTCGGCGCATTGAACACGAAGCCGCGGACGACCTATCTCGCCCGAGTCGAGCCCTCCCGTGAGAACGGATAGTCCGATGAGCAGCGAGCCCCAAGCCGTCACGAGCGCGGTCGCGGAAGTCCCGCTCTCCCGCAGGTTCGGCTCGATCTGGTGGATTGCGCTCCTGGTCTCGGGCGCGCTCGTGCTGCTCCTCGGCTATACGTTGGTGTCGGTCACGATTCTCGGTGTCGGCGTCTGGGGCGTGAACATTCCCTTCGTCTGGGGCTTCGATCTGATCAATTATGCCTGGTGGATCGGCATCGCCAACGGGGCGAGCCTCTTTGCGGCCATCCTGGTGCTGCGCCGCCACGATCTGCGCACGGCCGTCAACCGCTTTGCGGAAGGCGTGGCGCTCTTTGCCGTCATCTGCGCCGGGATCTTCCCGATCTTCCATCTCGGCCGTCCCTGGCTGTTCTACTGGGTGTTTCCTTACCCTGCGACCTTCCAGGTCTGGCCGCAGTTCCGCAGCACCCTGACCTGGGATTTCTGGGCCATCAGCACCCATGCCATCGTCACGAGCCTGCTCTGGTATGTCGGCCTCATCCCCGATCTGGCGACCTTGCGCGACCGCGCCCGGAGCAGGACCGCGAAGCGCCTCTACGGCGTTTTCGCCCTCGGCTGGCGCGGCTCGGTCCGTCACTGGGCCTACCACCAGCGCGCCTATCGTCTCGTCGCCATCCTGGTGCTGCCCCTGATCCTGATCATGCAGAGCACGGTGGCGTTCGAATTCGCCGTGACGCTTGTGCCCGACTGGCACGAGACGCGCCAGCCGCTTCATTTCGTGGCCACCGGTTTGGCGCAAGGGTTGTCCGTCGTGCTCCTCGTGGCGGTTCTGCTGCGCTGGGGCTTGCGGCTCGGACGTTACATCGACGAGGAGGACATTGATCTCCTGGGCAAGCTCGTCCTCGCAAGCGCCCTCGTGTCGGGCTATCTCTATCTCGACGAGATCGCGTCAGCGCTTCTTGCGGGCGGATTGGCGCAGGACGCCACGTTCAAGCGCATCACAGGCGATTATGCGGGTCTCTACTGGACGGCGATCGTCTACAGCATCGTCGTTCCGCAGCTCTTCTGGCTGAAAGCCGCGCGCCAGAGCACCCTTGCGGGAGTCTTCGTCGGCGTCTCCATCGGCGTCGGCATCTGGTTCGACCGGTACTCCATCATCGTCGGCGGCCTCCAGACGGATTATCTGCCGTCGATCTGGCGCACCTACAGCCCGACCCTGGCGGAGACGGGACTCTTCCTCGGAACGGTCGGCCTGTTCGCGGCGCTCCTGCTGCTGTTCGTGCGCTTCCTTCCCGTGGTCTCCATGTTCGAGATCCGTCACGACGAGCATGAGGAGAACTCCTCATGACGCATCCTCTCGATGGCTTGATGGCCGAGTTCAGGGACCCTGGCGCCCTGATGGATGCCGTCAAAGCGGCCAAGCGCGCCGGCTTCACGCGGCTTGATGCGTTCAGCCCGTTCCCACTGTCCGATCTTGCCAAGGAACTCGGCGTTCGCACCACGGTCATTCCATGGATTGCCTTTGCGGCGGCGCTGATCGGCGCCGTCATTCAGTACGGCTCTCAATACTGGATGAACGCCGTCGACTATCCGTTGAACGTCGGCGGTCGTCCTCTCGACAGCTGGCCCGCCTTCGTCCCGGCGACACTGATCGTCGCCATCCTGTGGGGCGGGGCCGCGACCCTGATCGGGCTGCTCTTGATCCTGCGGCTGCCGCGGCTTCACCATCCGGTCTTTGCCGTGCACGGTTTCGAGCGGGCTTCCGCCGATCGCTTCTTTCTCTGCATCCTGAGCGACGACCCGCTCTTCGATCCTGCGGCCACGCGGAGTTTTCTGAACGCGCTCTCGCCGGATAACGTGCGGGAGGTTCCCGCATGCGGCTAGCGGTCGGCCTCGTCGGCCTCGGTCTCCTGGCCGCCTGCGACACCGGTACCGAACAACGGGATGCCGTCGCATCCACGCGAACGGTCCAAAGGCCATATTGGCCCGTTCCTCCGGGCACCATCGCGCAGGGAACGGCCGCGCAGCAGGCGGCGCTGGCACCGCCCGGGCCTCAGGTGACGCCACAACTCGTGGCGACAGGCGAAGAGCGCTTCCGAGCCTTCTGCACGCCATGCCATGGCGTCAGCGGACTCGGCGACGGGTCGGTGGTCTCACGGGGCTTTCCGCCGCCGCCCTCCTATCACGACGAGCGCCTGCGCGCATTGTCGCCGGAACAGATCGTGCAGGTGATCACCCACGGCAAGGGCCGGATGTTCCCCTATGCCGATCGTGTGCTCCCGGAGGAACGCTGGGCCATCGCGCATTACGTCAAGCGGTTGCAGGGACAGGAAACGGGCTCACCGCAGGGGCAGGAGACGCAGGGCCCATGAGCACGATGGAGGCGTTCTACATCGTGTTCGTCGCCCTCTCGGGAATCGCGATGGGCAGCCTTGCCGTTCTGATGATCGGCCACATCATGAGCGAGGACTGGCTGGCACCGGTGCGTGCGGAAGTGGAGGCTGCGGCCCTCACGATGCCCCTGCTGCTTCTCCTCGGGCTTCCGCTCGCCTTCAGCCTCGATCAGGTCTTTCCCTGGATCGGCGAGCGGTCCGGTCTGCCGCCGCTGCGGGCTTCCTTTCTGAGTTCCGGCTTCTTCCTGGCGAGAAGCGTCGTGTATCTGTCGGTCTGCGCGGCACTGGCCTTCTGGCTGATCCGCACGCCAAACGTGCGCCGGGCGAGTGCCGTCGGGCTCGCTTTCATGACGCCGATCATGAGTTTCGCAGCCTACGACTGGGTCTTGTCGCGGGAGCCGCATTGGTGGTCGAGCCTTTTCGGCTTCGCCTTCGGGCTCAGCCAGGTGTTTGCTGCCCTCGCGATTGCGATCCTCGTCACCCTGCTCAAGCCCGAGCCTGCCGCGCCGGCACGCATGAAGAGCCTGGAGCGGGCGCTGCTGACGCTGGCGCTGCTGACCGTGTGGACATGGTTCGCGCAGTTCGTGATCGTCTGGCTCGCCAACCTACCGGGGGGCGCCGCGTGGTACATGAGGCGGTCGGACCCGGAGAGCCTTGCCCTTCTCGCGGCATCCTACCTGCTGATGCTCGGGGCCATCGTGGTGCTGGTGCCTTCAGGCGTCAGCAGGATCGGCATGATCGCCGGAAGCGCGCTGGCGCTCCTCTATCACGCAACGCACACGCTCTGGATCCTCCAGCCCGAGGGAGATCCTTCGTGGAACGACCTTGCCGTGATGCTCGGTGCTGCGGCCGTCTGGATAGCCGCTTTCGCCGTCCTGATGCGCATTCGTCCGACCTATGCGGAGGAGGCGGCTGCAGAGCCCTAGCTTCTCGCGTCGGGATCGACCAGCTGGTTCGGGACGATGCGGCGCGTGCGGGGCTGCGTCTCCGACGGGTCGCGGGCCGGCTGCGGGAGATCGACCGTCCTCTCCTCCTGCCCGCGGAGCGGCAGCGGCGGGTCAGGGGGATAGACCGGGTCGTCTCCGTCGCCAAGGGTATAGAGATAGCTTGCCATATGGCGGGCCTGTGCCTCCGTCACCCCCTGGGCCGGCATGCCGGTCCGGGGCTTCAGGGCCACGGGATCGACCAGCCAGGCGATCAGGTTCTGCGGGGTGTTGGGCAGAAAGCCGGCAAGGAGATGCTGCTGCGCGTAATCCCTCAATTCGGGACCGACCCGACCTCTCGCCCCTCTCACCCCGCTGATCGTGTGGCAGGTGCCGCAGCCATAGGATTGGATCAAGGCGCGTCCCTGTTCGGGCTCGCCGCCTGACATCCGGACGGCCGCGGACTGGTCCTTCGGATCGCCGCACGCGACGAGAGCGGCCAGGACCGGGACAATGGATATGCAGGTCAGTGCGGGCCTGATCATGGGCTCTGCTTGAGGAGATCCGACGAGGCAATCGATGGAGGGCGCCTTCGTTCCCGCCCGGGCGGCGTCACGAGGCGAAGCGCCATGAGCAAGCCGGCCACGAGATAGATCCCGCACATGGGAAGGGACATGATCGCCCCGGCCAATTGCTGGTCCTCGAGGGCGCTCAGACCCCAATCGGCGGTGTTCGGCGCGTGATACAACGCGTCGCGCGCGAAGCTGAGGAGGGCGCTCAGCAGGCCGCTCTGCAACAGCGTGACGAAGCACGCGATGAGGGCGGCGGCCGCGCCCTGGCGTCCCGACCGCGCCTTGATGACCCCGCGCCAGAACAGGAGCGCGGTGCCGAGGAAAAGGACATGTTCGAGCCAATGAAGCCGGTCGGAGGCGACGGCCGCATCGAACAGCATCGGGCTGTGCCAGATCCACAGGGTCGCCATGTGGATCATCGCGGCCGGGATGGGCCTGGCGCAGGGAGAGAGGAACGTGAGCACCGATCGCATCGGTCCGTTGCGGGTGAGCCCGCGCCGCCAGGATTCGGGCAGGGCCCAGAGCCATGGAACCTCCGGCTTGCCGAGCACGAGGAGCGGCGGCGCCACGGCGATCAGGAGGATGTGCTGGACCATATGGGCCGAGAGGAGCGGCTTGGAGAGGCCTTCGAGCGGGGACAGGAGGGCGACGGCCAGAACGGCGATTCCGCCGGCGAAACACAGGATCTGCGTCAGCCCGAATCCCGGCAGCAATCGTCCGAGACGGCCGTGCAGGCGCCTTGCACCGAGGATGAACAACAGGCTCGATGCGACGAGGGGAATCGTGACGAGAGGATCGGCCTGCCAGGAATGCCAGAGATCGCCCGGACCGTGAAGAGCCGTGCCGTGGGCGAGGGCAGGGATGCTGAACAGGAGGGCGGCCGGAGCGGGAAAGAGGCCAAGGGCCGCCTTCGGGAGTGTCCGGCAGTATGTTTCGCGGGAACCAAGTCTCACGGCCAAGCTTATCCGTTCAATGCACCCAAGACCCATGTAGGGCGGATGGATCTCGAAGCGACACCGCATGGCCTTCCGGGGCGGCTGCGCGCGGCAACGGCGCGTGCGGCGGCCTTTGCCTGCGCGCTGTCCCTCATGGGCTGCAGCGGCGTGCAGTCCGCGCTCGATCCGGCCGGCGGCGATGCGCTTCGGATCTATTGGCTCACCGTCATCATGACGGTTGGGGGCACCTTCATCTTCCTTCTGGTCACCGGGCTTCTGCTTTATGCGATCTTCGCACCTCCCGAGCGCCGGTCCTGGCTCGGCAGCCGCAGGACCATCGTGTATGGCGGGCTCGCCTTTCCTATCGTCGTTCTCTCGGCTCTTCTGCCCTATGGGCTGATCGTCATGCGCGACACGGACGTGCCGGTGCCCGGTGCGCTTCCTGTCGAGGTCGTCGGCGAGCAATATTGGTGGCGGGTGAAGTATCCGGCCGAGCAGGAGCGGGCAGAATTCTCGACGGCTAACGAGCTCGTCGTTCCGGTCGGGCGGCCCGTGACCGTGTCGGTGACGGCCGCCGACGTGATCCATAGCTTCTGGATCCCGAATTTCGGCGGTAAGATCGACATGATCCCGGGGCGCATCAACCGCCTCACCTTCACGGCCGAACGGCCGGGCGTCTATCGCGGCGTGTGCGCCGAGTTCTGCGGCGACCAGCATGCCCGCATGGCCTTCGACGTGGTGGCGATGGAGCCCGCTGCGTTTGAAACCTGGCGGGCGGGGCAGGCGAGGCCTGCGCAGGATCCGGCGATTCCATTTCTCGCGCGCGGCCGTGAGCTGTTTCGTGCCGGAGGATGCGGCTCCTGCCATGTGGTGCGCGGGACCGAGGCGAACGGGCAGTTCGGGCCCGATCTGACCCATGTGGGCAGCCGGCGCACGATCGGGGCGGGCCAGTTTCCCAACAATGTCGGCACGCTCGCGGGCTGGATCGCCAACACGCAGCACATCAAGCCGGGCGTGCGGATGCCGTCCTACGGCTCGTTCACGGGTGAGGACCTGCGGGCCCTGGCTGGGTATCTGGAGAGCTTGAAATGAACCTGCCCGAGCGCCCCGGATCCTTCGAGCTACCAGAGCCCGATCCTCCCAACCCGCTGCCGCGCCCCAAGGGCGAGTTCGAGGCGCTCAAAAGGGCCTGGAAGGCGCCCCGCGGCATCAGCTTCATCACGGCCGTGAACAACACCTATGTAGGCCTGTGGTATGTTGGCACGGCGTTCCTGTTCTTCATCCTGGCGGGAATCCTCGCGCTGATCATGCGCGCGCAGCTGGCGGCGCCGGAGAGCGATCTCGTCAGGCACGATCTCTACAACCAGCTCTTCACCATGCACGGCACGGTGATGATGTTCCTCTTCGCCGTTCCCGCCGTGGAGGCGGCGAGCGTCTATCTCCTGCCGAACATGCAGGCGGCGCGCGACCTGCCGTTCCCGCGCCTTTCGGCCTATGCGTTCTGGGCCTATTTCGTCGGCGGACTCGTGTTCTTCGGCACGATCTTCTTCGGCCTCTCGCCCAATGGCGGCTGGTTCATGTATCCGCCGCTGACCGGCAGCAAGTATTCGCCCGCCGAGAATGCGGATTGGTGGCTTCTCGGCATCGGCTTCATCGAGATCTCGGCCATCGCGGGCGCCATCGAGATCATCGTCGGCGTGATGAAGACCCGCGCGGTCGGCATGAGCCTCGATAAGCTGCCGGTCTATTCCTGGGCCATGCTCGTCTTTGCCGTCATGATCGTCATCGGCTTTCCGGCCATCATCCTCGGCACGCTGCTGCTCGAGATGGAGCGCGCGTTCGACTGGCCCTTCTTCATCGCCGAAAGGGGCGGGGATCCGCTGCTGTGGCAGCACCTGTTCTGGTTCTTCGGCCATCCGGAGGTCTACATCATCTTCCTGCCCGCAACCGGCATGGTGTCGATGATCGTTCCGGCCATGGCGCAGACGCCGCTCGTCGGCTATCGCCTGATCGTGCTGGCGCTCATCGCCACCGGTTTTCTGTCGTTCGGCCTCTGGGTGCACCACATGTTCGCCACGGGCCTGCCGAAAATGTCCCTGAGCTTTTTCTCGGCGGCCAGCACGGCGGTGGCCGTGCCGAGCGGGATCCAGGTCTTCGCCTGGATCGCCACCATCGCGTCAGGGCGCATGAAGCTGACGACGCCTTCGCTCTTCATCATCGGCTTCCTGTTCATCTTCACGCTCGGCGGCCTCACCGGCGTCATGGTCGCCATGGCGCCCTTCGACTGGCAGGCCCACGACAGCTATTTCGTGGTGGCGCACCTGCATTACGTGCTCATCGGCGGCATGGTGTTCCCTCTCTTTGCGGCCTTCTATTACTGGGTGCCGGTCGCGAGCAAACGGGCCCTGTCGGAGCGGCTCGGGCGCTGGGTGTTCGGCCTCATGTTCCTCGGGGTGAACGTGACCTTCCTGCCGATGCACGTGACAGGCCTCATCGGCATGCCGCGGCGCGTCTACACCTATCCGGTCGGCATGGGGTGGGACGCACTCAATCTCGTGTCCACCATCGGGGCCTTCATGATCGCTGCAGGCGTCGCGGTCTTCCTCGTCGATCTTGCGAGAAACTTCCGCTTCGCCAGCGAGGACAATGCCGGCAATGTCTGGAACGCCGGAACGCTGGAATGGCTGCCGAACGGCAACTACGCCACGCGCAGCATCCCGTCGGTCATCAGCCGGGATCCCCTGTGGGACCAGCCGAACCTGCCGAAGGACGTGGAGGACGGCCGCTATTATCTGCCGGGAACGGCCACGGGCGGACGCGAGGCGCTGGTGACGAGCCCGTTCGACGCACGGCCGCAGTACATTCTTCAGATTCCGGGGCCGGGATGGCAGCCGGTGCTGGCCGCGGTGTTCACGGCCGCGTTCTTCCTGCTCCTGACGGTGAAGTTCGTCCTCACCTCCGTGATCTGCGGCGTGCTCGCGATCGGGTGCGTGATCTGGTGGCTCTGGGAGACCGATCCCGGCCCCGTCCGCCCGCCGGCCGACATCGGCGGCGGGATCGTGGTTCCCGTCTACGTCACCGGACCCATGAACCATTCCTGGTGGGCCATGATCGTCCTCATGGTGGTGTCGGGCATGGTCTTCACCTGCCTGATCTTCTCCTACCTCTTCCTCTGGCTCGTGAACCCCGGTGCCTGGCCGCCGCAAGGCGTCGACCTGCCTGAGCGGTACTGGCCTCTTGTCTCGGCCGCCTTGTACATCGTCAGCGCCGCCCTGATCGCCCTTGCGAGCCGGACGCTGAGAGGCGACGACCGCCGTAGCCCGCGATCCGTGCCGGCTCTCATCGCCGTGGCGTTGCCGTTCGTCGCCGGAGCGTCCGCGGCGGATCTCTGGGCGCAGTGGCAATCCGGCTTGAGCCCGTCGACCCATGCCTATGGCGCTGCCGTCTACGCCGTCGTGTCGCTTCAGATCTTCTTCGTGCTGACGACCCTCGTCATGGGCCTCTACACCATCGCCCGCTGGCTGGCCGGCAGGCTGGACAGCATCCGGCGGACCACCTTCGATAACACCATGCTGTTCTGGTACTACACGGTCGGCCAGGGGTTGGTCGGCCTCGCCGTCGTCCATGGTTTCCCGCGCCTGACCGGAGGCCTGTAGCATGACCGGCCGACGGACGGGACAGGTCCTTCTGATGCTGGCCGGACTCCTCGCATGGGCGGTCCAGTTCACGGTCATTTACGGAGCGACTTCGACGCTTTGCAGCAGGCAGTGGGCCGACACGACCTTTCTCGGGATCGGACTGGTACAGGCCGTTGTCCTGGTGACGACCCTTGCGGCCCTCACCGCCACCGCCCTTGCGTTGACGTGGTCGCTTCGGACCTACCGGAGGCTGCCGGAGCAGGCACCCCCGGCGGATCTGTTCATGAGTCAAGCCGGAGCGCTGACCGGTGGTCTCTCGCTGATCGCTATTGTCTGGCAGGGACTTCCTGCCTTCATCCTTCCGGCCTGCGCTTGAGGGCCCTGTAGCAAGAGGTTTCGCAATGATCGACTGGCAGGAGATGTTCATACCCGTTCATTCGATCCCGGAGATCATCCTGCGCGGGACGATGACCTACATCATGCTGTTCCTGATCCTGAGATTCCTGCTCAAGCGGCAGACGGGAGTGATCGGCGTCGCAGACCTGCTCGTGATCGTCCTCATCGCGGATGCGGCGCAGAACGCGATGGCGAACGAGTACAAGTCGATCACGGAAGGGACGCTTCTCGTCCTCACCATCGTGTTCTGGAACTACGCCATCGACTGGCTCGGGTTCCGTTTTCCGGGCTTCCAGCGCCTCACCCGGCCTCCGCCGCTTCTGCTGATCGACGACGGCAAGATGCTGCCCCGGAACATGCGCCAGGAGATGATCACCACGGAGGAACTCAACAGCCAGCTTCGGGAGCAGGGCATCGAGCACTGCTCCGACGTGAAGAAGGCCTATATCGAGGGCGACGGAACAATCAGCGTCATCCGGAAGGACAAGGCCGAGACCGGCGGCAACAGCGAGTCACTGAAGGGAATAACCTAGATCCCTCAGACGATGCCCCCGCTGCCGCCGACAACGGCGGGCCGCTCCTTCGCGATGCTCTGGCGATAGCCGCTGGCGCGGTAGGCCGCAATCGGGTCGATGGCGCCGCCGGCCTGCTGTCGCGCCATCGCCAGGATCGGCTCGACGTCCGTGCGATAGGCTGCTTTCAGGGTCTCCGAGGCCATGAGGGCATCGTTGTCATCTTGGTAGCCTTCGAGCGCCCTGCGGTTCACGAGCAGCGCCTGGGCATAGGCCCGGCGGATCTCGTTGGCGCTGCGGATCAGGCTCTCGATGGGATCGGTCACATTGTGCGACTGGTCGATCATGTGGGCCGGGTGGAAGTTCTCGGCTCCGCGATGTTCGGCATCGACCAGCTCGTTGAAGACCAGGAACAGGCGGTGGGGGTCGATGGAGCCCGTGTCGAGATCGTCGTCGCCGTACTTCGAATCGTTGAAGTGGAAGCCGCCGAGCTTTTTGAACTGGATCAGGCGGGCCACGATCATCTCGATGTTGACGTTCGGCGCATGGTGGCCGAGATCGACGAGGCAATAGGCCTTCTCGCCGAGCTCCGTCGCGATCAGGTAGTTGGTGCCCCAATCCTGCACCACTGTCGAATAGAAGGCCGGCTCGTACATCTTGTGCTCGGAGAAGATGCGCCAATCCTCCGGCAGCCGCTTGTAGATCGCCTTCATCGAGTCGAGGTAACGCTCGAAGCTCCGGGTGAAGTTCGTCTGGCCCGGGAAGTTCGAGCCGTCGCCGATCCACACCGTCAGCGCTTTGGAGCCGATGGCTTGGCCGATCTCGATGCACTCGATGTTGTGCTCGATGGCCTGCTGGCGTGTTGCGGCATCGGTGTGGCTTAAGGAGCCGAACTTGTAGCTCTTCTCCTGGCCTGGCGCATCGGAGAACGTGTTGGAGTTCATGGCGTCGAAGCCGAGCCCCAGGGCGTCGCCGTGGGCTTTGAGGCGCCGCGGATCGTCGACCTTGTCCCAGGGGATATGGAGCGAGACGGTCGGCGTCGCACGGGTGAGCTGATGGATCACGGCACAGTCGTCGAGCTTGTCGAAGATGTTGCGCGGCTCGCCTGTGCCCGGGAAGCGTGCGAACCGCGTGCCGCCCGTGCCGACCCCCCAGGAAGGGACCGCCACGAAGAACTGAGCGACCTTGCCGGTGACGGCATCGATGTCGATGCCGTCGCGGGCGAGCTTGGCGCCTAGAGCATCGTAATCCGCTCTCAAGGCGCTCTGACGCTTCTCGTTGTCGGCGGAAACGAGCGCTTCCGCAATCCTCTGTCCGGTCATGGCGTCCTCCCTCGGCAGTGCTTAGCGCGTGAACGATGTCGCGTTGCCTGCATCCACGTTGATGATGTTGCCGGTCGACTTCGCCGAAAGGTCGGAGGCGAGGAAGTAGATCGCCTCGGCGATGTCTTCGGGGAACACGTTCAGCTTCAGCAGCGAGCGCTTGCGGTAATGCTCCTCCAGCTCGTCGACGGCGAGCTTGGACGAGGCGGCACGCTGCTCGCGCCATTCGCCGGTCCAGATCTTGGAGCCGCGCAGCACCGCGTCGGGGTTGACCGTGTTCACGCGAATGCCCGCGTCTGCCCCCTCCAGCGCCAGGCAGCGGGCGAGGTGGATCTCGGCCGCCTTGGCGGTGCAGTACGCCGAGGCATTGGGCGAGGAGGCAAGACCGTTCTTCGACGAGACGAACACGACGTTGCCCCCGAGCTTCTGGCGCCGGAACAGACGGAAGGCTTCGCGAGAGACGAGGAAGTAGCCGGTCGCGAGAATGTCGATGTTGCGGTTCCACATCGCCAAATCCGTTTCCTCGACGGGCGCCGAGGAGGCGATGCCGGCGTTGGACACCAGGATGTCGATGCCGCCGAATTCGACGCTCGCCTCGACGAAGGAGGACAGGACCTCCGGCTCGCTCGTGACGTTGAGCTTCACGCCGCGCACCGAGTCCTGCCCGAAGCGCTTTGAGAAATCCTCCACCGTCGAGGTCAGCGAGTCCTGGTCGATGTCCGCCAGCACCACGCAGGCGCCTTCGCCCACCAGCCGTTCGGCCGTTGCCCGGCCGATGCCGCCCGCGCCGCCGGTGATGAAGGCTACGCGGCCGGCCAGGCTCTTGGGCTTGGGCATGCGCTGGAGCTTGGCCTCCTCGAGCAGCCAGTACTCGATGTCGAAGGCCTCCTGCTCCGGAAGGCCCTGGTATTCGGATACCGAGGAGGCGCCGCGCATCACGTTGATCGCGTTGACGTAGAACTCGCTCGCGATGCGCGCCGTCGCCTTGTCGCGGGCGAAGGACAGCATGCCGACGCCGGGAATCAGGAAGATGACCGGATTGGGATCGCGCATCTTCGGGCTGTTCGGATGCTTCGACTGCTCGTAGTAGCGCGTGTAGTCGGCGCGGTAGGCCTCCAGGGCGGCATCAAGGCCGGCGAGCACACCATCGACATCCGGGGCCTTCGGGTCGAAGTCCAGAACGAGCGGGCGGATCTTGGTGCGCAGGAAATGGTCGGGGCAGCTGGTGCCGAGCTGAGCGAGGGGCTTCAGGTTGGCCGAGTTGACAAATTCGAGCACCGCGTCCTGATCGTCGAAATGACCGAGCTTGCGTTCGGCTTGTCCGATCTTGCCGCGGATCTCGGGCATCAGGCGCGCCGCAATCGTGCGGCGCTCGTCCCGCGAGAGGCTGGATGTGACCGCGCCGCCGAAAGCCTGCTTGCCTGCGGTTCTCTCGGCGAACCACTGAATGGCCCGATTGATGATCCACAGCGTGAGCTCATAGCATTCCTTGGCATCGTCGGCCCAGGTGAAGAGGCCGTGGCTTTCGAGGACGACACCCTTGGCCTTGGGGTTGGCCCTGGCGAAGGATTCGAGATCGAGACCGAGCTGGAAGCCGGGGCGGCGCCAGGGCAGCCAGCCGATCTCATCGCCGAAGATCTCCCTGGTCAGCTCGCGGGAGTTCTTGGACGCGGCGATTGCGATAATGGCATCCGGGTGCATGTGATCGACATGCTTGTAGGGAAGGAAGCCGTGGAGCGGCGTGTCGATCGAGGCCGCCCGCGTGTTGAGGTTGAAGGTGGCGTGGGGCAGGAAGCCCACCATGCGATCCTCGTCCTCGACGCCCCTGTAGAGGGTCTTCAGCGACCGCAGCTTGTCCATATAGAGCGTGGCAAAACCGTCGAGCTTGATCGTGCCCACGTCGCCGCCGGAGCCCTTGACCCAGAGCACCTCGACTTTCTCGCCGGTCAGCGGATCGGTTTCAATCACCTTGGCCGACGTGTTGCCGCCGCCGTAATTGGTGATCCGCTTGTCGGCGCCGAGCAGATTGGAGCGGTAGAGCA
>JAESFT010000708.1_pt1 | contig 14923 bp, 9 predicted proteins | sample 9269451 | NCBI WGS metagenome assembly JAESFT01 (sample SAMN14502557, study PRJNA617106) | algae metagenome | isolation source: Scytonema hyalinum WJT4-NPBG1 and co-occurring heterotrophs from well... | place: USA: Mojave Desert, Joshua Tree National Park, California | collected 2006-05-25
TCACCATTCAGGACTAGGAAAGTGCAATCCAGCTTGTCACGCAGAAGCGTCAATGGACCGATTGTTCCGAGAGGCTCTGTCTCCTGCGTATAAGTGATGTTCATCCCCCATTGCTTTCCGTCGCCACAGACACTGCGAATGAGATGTCCTAGGTACCCTGTCGTGATATAAATATCCTCGATGCCGTTTCGTCTGAGCCACTTGAGAAGGAGTTCGATGACCGGCTTTGCGCCGATGGGCATCAATGGCTTGGGCAGAACGGATGTATACGGCCTCAGACGCGTTCCTCTTCCTCCCGACTGAATAACAGCCTTCATTCACGCCTCCTTATCAAAGCCCACGTTGTTGCTTTTGGCAGAATGAGCCGCTTCATGCGCTTGAGCGATCATCGCGTATCCAGATGACGAGTATGATCTTCTGAAATCTCGAAGTTTCAGGAGCATATTTCAGTACGGTCTCAGCGCGCTTATTCTCTAAAAGCTTGTCAAACGATAGCATTGCAAGTTGAGCGAGCAAAGCAGAGCGCCAGCCATATTACGAGTTAATCCTAGAGATGGTCCTGTTCTTACGTCGTATTCCGAGCCTGCACTTTTCAGATTATTAGACGGCGGCGGATGGATGTGCAGGAAAATTGTAAGGCGGATGCTTGGACGCATGCATGGAGAAAACAAACTGCATCCTTGAGAAAACAATCGGAATGTCGCCCAAGTCACATAGACTTACACGGCTTAGCTTTAGGCCGTGATGCAACTACAAATCGGTAAGTATCGTGACTTCGAATCTCGCCTGTAGTGGGAACACGACTTTTAACTGACGGCACCTAGGCGCATAACAGAAACGACGCAAGATTTGGTGGGCCGCGCAATTCGACTTTCTGCCTGTTTAGCCGAGTTTCGGAGATCGGAAGAGGTATGTTGCATCTATGAATTTTGACGCGTGTTGGATCGAGGCTGACGTGCCGGCGAAATGACATCCACTGTTGAGGGGAATAGGTGCAGACCGGATTTAACAAATTAGGTCGTGAGGAGCGATCGTGTCAGCGCCAATACCTGTTTCCTCACGTTGCGTCCATAAAAGTAAAGGGCCTTAGCAGTATCTCGAGCTATGGCCGTGGCAGCCCCGCGCGAGAGGCGAAACTCCATAAATGGAACCTCCTCGCCTCCATACTTTCTCTTATACTCTCCACCATTTCCCCAATAATGGAACTTTATACCGCGTCCCTTCCAGTACTTCATCGCGTACCAGTGTAGTGCCTCGTTGGGGCGCAAGTGCTGCTGTTCTCGAAAGCTGGCATTCCCCCAGAAGAAGGAAGCCTTGTTGAAACCAGGGTAGATGCCAGTCGCGATGCATTCTCCATCTGGACTTCGTGCTCGCAATAGCAAGAGATTGCCCGTCGAGTGATAGTGTTTGATCAGTGACTCGACTCTGTCCTGCCGGTAAGTCGGTCTCAAATTTTGCTTGGCAAAGACGTCGATCAGCTGCTGGTAATAATCGGATGCAAACCCTTCAGGATCTGCTTCCTCCACTATGACGTTGCTTTTGGATGCCTTGCGGATGCAGCGTCGGCATGCGCTCTCCATGCGAGAGAACAGTTCGTCCTCGGACACGGTCAGGTCCGACCGGAATGTCTGGCCCGTTCGCGTCTGAAAGCCGAGCTTGGTCATATCGTGACTGGCTAGAGACGGATCGGCGATCTCGAGGTGGTGACAGTTAAGGTCGCGGAAGACAAACGGTATCAATGCTGAAACGGCTGCGCTCCGTGAGGCTTCCGGAGAGAGATTGAAGCCCATATAGGGCGTGGTCCAACCGGGAAACGGACTGCCCAGGATGGTGAAGCCCATCTTTTTGATGAGGACGCCAGTAAAGTAGCCGAGCGTATCGGCCCCGTCTTCAAGCCTTGCAATGACGGGTTCGCCGCCTTGGGTCTCGCAGACGAAGTCGAGCCATGCCTTTCTTTGTGAGAACGTTCGATCTTCATAACTATCGAGGCATTCCCAGGGAACGAGGTTGTAAGGAACTCTCGAGAATTTCATTGGATACCGTCGGAAATGAAAATGCTCCCATACCCTTTATAGGCGCAGGTGACCCATCATTCGTGCAGATCCCATTTGGGTCCAGTTGCGGCCAGCTGCAATTACACCAAATTCCTGCGTCTACATCCAATGATCCTTGCCGCTGATGAGGCTGCATGGGACCTCAGACGTGATTGGTGACTCCTCGAGTTGCCATGCTGCTGCCTGGACAGGAAGCTGCCATTGGAAGCCTTGAACAACTCGCCGGGCTTCAGGATCCATATCAACTCTCGGCGCATGAAGCTCGCCATCTCCGTCGGCAGAGTGGAAGGACTTGCTACCCACCATGTTGAAAGGCCGGCATCCGGTTGCAGCGCTTGGCCCGACGGAGGTACCTCAACAGGAAAATGGTTAGCTAGAATGAGCCGCCGGTCCCCTAGCTCTATGATGATAGTGTGTCGTAGATTTGGGCGGCGTGGGGGTTCGGCAAGTCGCGAACTGCTCATGATGCGCCATGGGTCCAGGACATCCTAAGGGAAGATCATGTGTGGCATCGTAGGGTTTCTTTTCTCGCTTCAAGATTGCCCAAGCGAGCCGGGTCGACTTCTGGAGCGAATGACTACGGCATTAATTGCAAGAGGGCCGGATGATGATGGCCAGTGGATAGATACCTCGACCGGAGTCGCGTTGGGCCATCGGCGCCTCAGCGTCATCGATCTGTCGCCAGCTGGTCACCAGCCGATGTTTTCCCGCAGCGGGCGCTACGTGCTCGTCTTCAACGGCGAAATTTATAATCATAATGACATACGGAAGACCCTGGAAGAGACGATGCCGGGAGATCCGATCCTTCACCGGCCGAGCGATGTTCTGACGCGTCAAGCACAATGGGACGGCGGATCCGATACGGAGACTCTGCTGGCCGCTATTGAGAAATGGGGCGTTCGCGGGGCCCTTAACCGATGTGTTGGAATGTTTGCGTTTGCGCTCTGGGACCGCCTGGATCGCACTCTGGTTCTGGCTCGCGATCGTCTCGGGGAGAAACCGCTATATTATGGGCACGCCAATGGGATGTTCATCTTCGCGTCTGAGTTGAAAGCCTTACAGACAATTCCTAATTTCGCGCCGGCGATCAATCCGACTGCCCTGTGGCACTATTTCTACCAAAGAGCAATCCCGGCTCCTTACTCGATATACGAGGGTATATTCAAACTGGAGCCGGGACAGTTGCTTACGTTGCAAATGAAAGGGTCGCCCTCTGGGAGCGATATCAAGACGGAATACTACTGGTCTCTCCAAACAGCGCTCAATACCGAAGCCTTTCGCGGAACGCCTGATGATGCGGTGGAAGAGCTCAGACGTCTCCTTATTCAGGCAGTCCGTATGCAAATGGTTGCTGATGTTCCCGTGGGTGCCTTTCTGTCGGGAGGTATCGACTCCAGCACCATTGTCGCCCTCATGCAGTCCGTATCGAGCCAAACGGTCCAAACCTATACAATCGGTTTCGAAGAGGCTGGCTTCAATGAAGCTCATCACGCCAAAGCTGTTGCCCAGTGCCTCGGCACGAACCATCGGGACATGACGATCACGTCGTCCGAAGCACTCGCTGTTGTCCCTCATCTCGCTGAGATATGGGACGAACCATTCGGTGACAGTTCCCAGATACCTACAGCAGCTCTTTCCCGGCTGACCCGACGAGACGTCACAGTCGCGTTGAGCGGCGATGGAGGTGACGAGCTCTTTTGCGGGTATAAAAGGCAGCGCACTGCGGCAGCCATCGAGCGCATCCCGGGAAAGCCTCTTCTCGGCGCGCTGCTTTTTGCATTCAACTCACCCTCCGCAATGATGCGATTGCGAGCACTTCCCGTCGGCCGATCGTCCAAGGCTGCCGCAAACCGTCTCGGGGCACTTGCGGAGATGTTTGCGCTGGAGAGTCCGACTCATCGTTACATGGCGTTTTCCTTCCGACCAGATTATTGGAGCTCAATGTTAAAGGAAGCATCCGCATATGATATCGGAGCTTCGAATTTCCCGGTGTCTGGCGCACGGGATATGCTCTCACTTGTGTCAGCGATGGACACCGTGACGTATCTTCCAACCGACATCCTTACGAAGGTAGATAGGGCTGCCATGGCAGTAAGCCTTGAGACCAGGTTGCCCTTGCTCGATCACAGGGTCGTCGAGTTTGCCTTCTCTCTTCCGTCTTCGTACAAAGTTAGGCATGGGCAGACGAAATGGCCCCTGCGCAAGATTTTGGACTCTTACGTTCCGAGTTCCATCGTTGATCGTCCCAAGATGGGCTTCGGTGTTCCGATTGGCGAATGGCTGAGAGGACCGTTGAAGACATGGGCGGCCGATCTACTGTTCTCCGAGAGTCTTCAGGATGATATTCTCAACAAGGAGAGCATCATCAGAATGTGGAATGACCACCAATCCGGAACATGGGACTACGCGGACCACCTGTGGCGTGTATTGATGTTTCGTGCATGGCAGGCACGCTATGGCAGCTAAGAAGATCAGTGTCCTGTTTTTCCTGCCAAGCCTGGCCGCGGGAGGAGCTGAGCGGGTCGTCCTGACTTTGCTGAGAAATCTCTCGCGAGAGAGGTTCGATGTGTCGTTAGCGGTTGTCAATCAGAGAGGAGCTGCTCTCACGAGCGATCTTCCATCGGATGTCAGGATATACGACCTGAAGGCTTCGCGTCTCCGCTTCGGACTCGTCAGGGCAGCACGGCTTTTGTGGAAGGTGAAGCCCGACGTGGTCTTCTCAACGATCGACTATCTGAATGTAGCGCTTGGGGGTACCAAGCTGCTCTGGCCAAAACGAACTGCCTTCGTGGCACGTCCGGCGATTCTCTTCAGTGCCGAATTGAGAACTCGAAAACGTCCGTTCATTTGGCGGCTGCTTAACAAGGTTGCGGTCGGCAGTGCCGACCTCCTCGTGTTCCAGTCCCATGCCATGGAAGAGGACTTCCGCATGTCTCTCGACTGGAGAGATGAGCGAGCGGTCGTGATACATAATCCGCTGGACCTCGATCTTATCCAGAAGCGAGTTAACCAAGTTGCAAACACGGGATATGATCCCCACCGCTTCAATTTTGTGGCAGCCGGACGGCTCGAGGATCAAAAAGGCTTTGACATTGCAATTGAAGCCTTGGGCCTTTCCAAGAACAAGAACGTTACGTTGACTATTCTTGGAGACGGCACTTTACGTCACTTTCTCACGTGTTTGATCGAGGAGCGCAAGCTGCACGATCGCGTGAGGTTGCTCGGGTATATCCAGAATCCGTATCCTTTTTTTGCGCAGGCAGATGGATTTCTTCTGTCGTCACGCTTTGAAGGATTCCCAAATGTCGTCCTCGAAGCTTTGTCGTGCGGCACTCCTGTGGCTGCGACACCGGTGGCCGGCTTGAACTATACATTGAGGGATATCCCGGAATGTCGTCTCTCCGTGGATCACAGCGCCTCTGCTCTGGCTGAAACAATTGATCAAATTGCAGACAGGGGGCGATGTCGAGTTGGATCGGATGTAGTCGGAAGCTTCGATGTGCGCCACATCGTTACAGAGTATGAAACGGTGCTGGAAAAGATCAGCTCTCAACGGTATTCAAAATCAAGAGGGCTTTCAAGCAGTCGATTGCGATTTCTAGGAGCGCTTCGGAGACGTCTGCTCAGAATAAAGACTCTTTTTCCATGATGAAGAGCGAAACGGGAGAGGCTGCAGTGCTGGCCGGTACACAGACAATCAGATCACGTTCCGCGCCGAGCCTACTTCTCAATCCATTCGGATTGGGATTGTTGTGCTTTACCGGGCTTAACTTGAATGCTGTCGCCGCAATGTTCATGGGCGAGGCTGAGATGCTGTCTCCGCTTGTCCTCGCGTTAACTATAATTCTGATCCTCCAATACGCTCGACTGCGGAATCTGTCATTCATCTATCTGCTATTTACATCGACCATAGCGCTGTATCTCATAATGGGTTCGATGCCGCGACTTGAAACAATTACGATCGATTTATCTTACGTGCGGCTTTATTTTGCTACTTTTTTGCTGGTCTCTGCGATGTATCTCTGGATTGTCTCTCTTGACGAGCCCCAGGTGTTATCTGTTCTGATTATATTCAAGTACCTCGCACTTATAGCATGTGTCGGAACGATATTCTCAAGCACTCTGCAGCAGTATCAGGCAGTGAATGCAGCAGACGCAATATACTCCGCACCAATGGAAGAGGCTGAACGTGCATCGGGCCTGTTCGAGAATCCAAATCAGGCTGCCACGGCTGCCTTATATTGCCTTGTTCTGATTGTGGTGCTTCCCGCAAGGAATCTTCTTTGGAAGATACTCCAATGCATCATTGCTATACTGGCGCTGGTGATGACATTCTCAAAGGCAGCTATGCTTGGAGGGCTGGTGTTGACGGCTGCCTTTGCGCTGACAAGACGATCAGTCGGAGGCGTCTTGCTGTTCTCAGTGGCGGTCGCTATGGGCGGCATCGCACTATGGTTCGTCTACGAACATGATCTCTTTAGTTTATCATGGGATCAGCGCGAGAGATTGGCGGACGTACTCAACTTGGCCGGAGGCGAGGTTAGCGCTCGGACGACGACGGGACGTACGGTTCTTATTGAATTCGGATTCCACAAGATCAAGGATGTTCTTCCGTGGGGTGCCGGATTGGGCGAATTCCACGCCATGGAAGGTGGACTTCGGAAAATCCTGAATGGCATCGAAACCAACAGATGGTTGGGCATCCACAATACCTTTCTGATGATCTTGGGAGAGAGCGGACTCATCCCCTTCGTGGTCTTCCTGTGCCTCTTGGTGTGGCCTGTGATTGCCGGGAGAAATTCAAAGTATCGCGGAATCATCTTTGGGTTCACGACGATCCTTATTATCCAAATGTCCGCCGCTCATGACGTTTTGCTGCTCCGGTTCTCTGATGCAATCATCGCAATCACACTTGCCATTAGTACATTGGCCGCTCGCGAGCAGTCCTCATGAATATTTGCTTCCGCGTACCGATCCTCGGCCACTGCAGCGACGCATTTTGGGAAGTTAGCCCAATGGTATCATGAACTGATCTGATAACTAAAAGTGCTGCACCTGAACAACGACGAGGCGGGAAAATGGGTGATGCCGAGGTCGACCGAATACGCCAAACCTACGAGAACTACCGGAAGCACGGCAAGTGGAACAGTCCGAATGCCGGTCGAGAATGCATGATCTCGGAGGGCCGCCGCGAGCTTCGCAACATCCTCAGTCAACGCCGGTACTCACTCACCGAAGCCAGGGTCCTGGACATAGGATGTGGGAACGGAACTCTCCTGAGTCAGTTCGGCGAGCTGGGTGCTCGAGCCGACAATTTATTCGGGGTCGATCTTGTCCCTGACCGGATTGCCGCTGCACGTATCAAATATCCCGAATTTGCATTCGAAGTGGCGAATGCGGAGGCTCTCAACTTTCCAGATGAATCCTTTAATCTGATCTCAGCCTTTACAGTTTTCTCCTCTGTTCTGGACGAATCCATGTCGGACAACATCGCGAGAACCATCACTCGATTGCTCAAGCCGGACGGCGCCATTATCTGGTATGATCTACGATATCCAAATCCTCAGAATCCTAATGTAAGAGCCATGACGAAGGCGCGTATTCGCCGGCTCTTTCCAGACTTCGCTCTCGATCTCAGGTCAACGACACTCCTTCCTCCGATAGCCGAGAGGCTCGGCCGCCATACGGAGCGGCTCTATTCGCTGTTCAAAAAAGTGCCTGTCCTTCGATCGCACTATATCGGGACCCTCAGCAAAACGTGAAGTCACCCACTGCCGTGGGTTATGTAGAGTAGTCCCGATGCCGGCTGGTTCGGGCAGGACCTGAGATGATGTTGGAGGCCGAGGACGCTAGCGCCGACGCGGCACGGTCCTAACGGCTATTTCGTAGAGCCCGTCATTCATCGTCTCAATTCCGATCACGGAATCGACGCGACGACCTCCAGCATGACCTCGGTCGCACCGCCGCCGATCGAGAGCACGCGAGCGTCGCGCGTCATGCGCTCGATCGGACTCTCGCGCATGAAGCCCATAGCACCGTGGAATTGCACGCACGTATACATGACTTCGTTGACGAGCTCTCCGCAGAAGGCCTTTACCATCGAAACCTCGCGGATGCAGTCCTCATCCGCCGCCATACGCCAGGCGGTAGCATACAGGAACTGGCGACCTGCCTCCACTTTCGTGGCGAGCATGGCGAGACGCTCGCGGATCGCCTGCATGTCCCACAGGACGCCTCCAAAGGCTCTGCGGGTTCGCACCCAGGCGAGTGTCATTTCGATCGCTGCCTGGGCGGCACCGATCGCCATGGCGGCAAGGACGAGGCGCTCGTTCTGAAAATTGCGCATGATCGAGTAGAAGCCTTGGCCCTCTATGCCGAGCACATTCTCGGTTGGGATGCGGCAGCCGTCGAAGATAAGCTCCGCGGTATCGGAGGAACGCCAGCCATGCTTGTCGAGAGCTCGGGCGACCCTAAGCCCTGGTGTGCCCTTCTCGACTAGGAACATGGTGATCCCGTGGCTTCCGGCCGATGGGTCAGTCTTGGCGGCGACGCAATAGAGATCTGCATAGACGCCGTTCGTGATATAGAGCTTCTCCCCATCAAGAACGTAGGAATCGCCATCTCGACGGGCTCGTGTTCGGATCGCCGTTACATCGGAGCCGGCGCCCGGCTCCGTGATGGCGACTGCCGTAATCACCTCGCCGCTGATGATGCCTGGCATCCAGCGTGCCCGTTGCGCGTTGGTTCCGTCATGGAAGATGTGCACGGAAGCCATATCGGTATGTACCAGCGTTGCGATGGCGACGCCGCCATAGGTCGAGCGACCGAGTTCCTCCGCGAACACTGTTGACGCAACCGCATCCATTCCGACGCCGCCGTATTCGACAGGGTAGCGAATGCCGAAGAAGCCGAGTTCGCCCATGCGGCGAAGAATAGGACGGGGGATGAATCCTTCCTCCTCCCAACGGTCCGCCTGTGGCTTAATCTCCTTCTCCACGAAGCGGCGTACCTGATCGCGCAGAAGCTCGTATTCTCCTGTAGCCCAAGGCAGTCCAGATCCCCGGGTCATTCCCCAGCTCCGTCCATACACATCACCTGCTTTACTGACCGGTTCAACATGCAAAGCCGTCCGTCCCAATTGGCTGAACGGCACACTTCGAAGACCTCCCAGCGAGCTAAATCTCTATCTCGTCCCTCGGTCCCTCCGATGTCGAGGCCGTTCGTGCTTCGGCCATCCAGAGCATTCCGTCGATCACTTCCGCGAGGCCAGCGACTGTCGGTCGTTCGAAGAGGTTACGGAGCTGCACGTCGACGCCGAAGGTCTCCCGCAGGCGCGATACCGCTCGCATCACGAGAAGTGAATGGCCCCCTAGGCTGAAGAAGTTGTCGTTGCGACCGATCGACCCGATCTTCAGCAGGTCGCACCACAGTGCAGCCAAAGTCTTTTCCGTTGCTGTCGAAGGGGCGATGAACTCCTGTATTGGCTGGATGTTCTCTGCCGTCGGCTCGGGGAGCGCGGCGCGGTCGATTTTGCCGTTTGTCGTGAGCGGCATGCGCTCCAAGCGAATGAAGTGCGTCGGCATCATCGCTTCCGGAAGTACTTCGGCGAGGTGCGCACGCAGGTCTGCGACGCTCGGCTCCTTAGGGGAAACGTAGTAGGCTACGAGCCGGGCGATGCCATCCTCGGCCGCAGCTGGCTCAATGTAGCCGATCTGGGCCATGATCTCTTTGATGCGAGGCACGTCGAGCTCGTCGTTCAGCTCGTCGATTGCCTCGTCACGCGTCTTTTGGCCAAGTCTCACGTCCCAGCTGTAGGGCAGGGCGTAATTGTGATATCCTCGTTGCTTCTTGTGTAAGTAAATTCCGACATCATTGATGAGGCAGTTCGTCGAGCGCCCGGTATCTGCAGGCCGGCTCCATCCCGCCTGCGTCTTCAGGAACTCGAGCATATCCTCCAGCGGAACGCTCCAATAACGATAGAAGTCGATGAACTTCACCTCCTCGAACACGGAGTCGCCGCGGAATACATCCACATCGAGGTATCGTGACACCGCGTCCTCGCGGCGATGATACTCCTTGCGCGCCTCTATCACGAGGGAATCCAAACGGGCTGGATCATAGTCGTCCCGCATGAAGATCTCTTCCGTTAGCCGCGTTTCGAAGAACTGGCCCCGCGACAGGCCGGTCACGATGTAACCAATCCCTTGGTCGCGGGCGAAGTTCGTAGCTAAGGTGTAAATCGTCTTGAAGCAGCCGTTGCATACGTTCGCGAACCGCTTCAGGCTGTCCACGAATATCTCGTTCATATACGGCGTGCTTCCCCAGTGGTGATCCACGCCAAGGCCGTTCACGAGGCGCCTAATGTTTGCCTTCGCTTCCTCGGAAATGAACCCATTGTCGAGAGTAAAGGTGAGAGGTTTCACACCCATAGCAACGAGCTTGCACAACATGAAGCTGCTATCCTTGCCGCCGCTCAGCAGCACGATGCAGTCATAGGGGCCCTTCCGGTTGGCCTTCATCTCGGCGATGAGGGCTTGGAGGTCTTCCGGTGTCTTGAAGTAGGTTTGAGCCTTGTCGACATAGGTGTCGAAGGCTCGGCACAGGTTGCAGACGCCAGCGGCGTCGTACGTCGTGCCGGGCAGGTCCGATGAGAGGCCGCACCGCTCGCAGTAGCGCAGTTGCATAGCCGGCTTTGCTGCCATTGTGGTAATGGCGGCGACGGCGCACTCGTGGATGTCGGGGTGCGTCAGGAGGCGGGCTTCGATCTCGCCCAGTTCCACGCGAGCGCCGCCGACCTTCACCTGATGGTCGGCCCGGCCCAGAAAGTCTAGGCGCCTTTCCGAATTCCAGCGGGCGAGATCGCCCGTCCGATAAAGCCGCAGCATTGAAGTGCCATTCCGAGGGTCGGTTGTTGTGACGAACCGTTCCTTCGTCAAATCGGGGCGGTTGAAATAGCCTTGCGCGAGGCCATCTCCCGCAATGAACATCTCACCAATGCTCCCGGGCGGGACTGGCTGATACAGCTCGTTGAGGACGTAGATTCCGGCGTTGGCCACTGGAGTGCCGATCGGCACCGACGGGGACTGATCCCGGTCGATGTCGAACCGGTGGATCATGCAGCCGACCGTGGCCTCGGTGGGGCCATACTCGTTGTAGATCTCGACCGGGTGGGAAATGGCCTTCGCTATGTCCCGGGCCAGCTCGGTCTTGAAGTCCTCGCCGCCCACAATGAATTTCCGTATCCGCGTGGTACGCAAGTCGCGATCTCGAATCATCGCGAGATGGGCTGGCGTCAGCTTCACGATATCGACGGCATTGTCGTCGATGACCTTGAGCACGACCATGCTCTGCGCCCCGGGATCGCCGCGATAGACAACGATCTGGCCGCCTGAGATGAGAGGCGTGAAGAGCGTCGTGACGGTCAGGTCGAAAGCCAGCGAGGAAAATAGGGGCCAGGCAAGGCGCTCGCCGGGGCTGTAGGCCTGGGAGGCCCACCAGATGTAGTTCACCAGGCTCCGATGATTGATCATGACGCCTTTGGGCGCGCCAGTTGAGCCGGATGTGAAGATGATGTAGGCGGTTCCGTCCGAAGCAGCTGCGGACGGAAGGTCCGTTTCGGGCTGGTGCGAGATAGACCGGAAATCGGCGTCAAGTACGAAGACCTCCGCGAGGTCGGGCGAGAAGGCCGATTGCAGGTGCGCCTGTGTGATCGCAACCGGGGCGAGTCCGCCGGTTCCCTTGGTGATATCCTTCAGGATCGTGGCAAGGCGCCCCTTCGGAGTCGCTGCATCCAGCGGCACGTAGGCCGCGCCAGATTTGAGAATTCCAACGATCGCGACGACAACCTCGATGGAGTGTTCCATGAGTACGACGACAATCTGTCCAGGCCCGACCCCGATCGAGGTCAGATGGGCGGTCATCTGGTTCGAGCGCTCGTTCAACTCACGGAACGTCAGCCTTTCGTCGCCGAAGCGGATTGCTTCGCTGTCGGGAGTCAGCGCCGCCTGTGCCCGAAAGAGATCGACGAATGTCCTGTCCGACGGATAGGACGTGGCCGTTGCGTTGTACTCAACGACTAGCGTTCGATGATCATGGTCGCTTAAGGGAGGAGCAGCGACGCTTTGCAACATGGAAGGCAGGACCTGGTTCATGGGGTTTCCTCGACTCCGCGCTCCGACTGGCAGTACAGATCGGCAATGGCCGGCGCGTCTGGCTCCTGGAGCATAAGCGGGCCGTAGCAGCTCTTCGGCCCGTAATAGACCTCAGCCCGGGGCGCTGCCTCGAGCCATCGGAGCGGCCTGGCTCCGGATCGCACCCACGCCTTGTTCGGAAGGAAAATGCACACACGGCCAAGGTAGGGAGTGGGATTGTACCGCCGCACCGCCTTCGTGGCCGTGGCCGCAAGCCTGGCTCTCCGCGCCAGCACGGGATCCGCCTTGACCGAAGCGTCACGTGCACCAAGATTGGCGAGAAGCGGTCGCAGGCCATTGCTACGATTGCGAAGACGACCGCGGAGATACCCGAGGCGATCGCCAAGATATCGAAGGCCGGCCTCGAAGGAAGGCTGCTCCGCCGCTTTCAGCAAGTGGTGGACAACTGCGCCGACTCGGCGTTTGGATTCGAAGAACAGCAATCGGGAGGACGTCTGGTACGTGCTTGGGTGAACAGGACCGAAGAGCACCAAGCACTGAACCTCTGCTCCGCGTTGGTTGAGAAGCTTCGCCAGCTCGAATGCCGTCGAGGCTCCGGAGCAATAGCCGGCGATAACGTACGGGCCGACGGGCTGATACTCCAGGATCTGTTCGGCAAAATACTCCGCGATGTCTTCGATGCGCTCCATAGGCTCGGTCTGCCCGTCGAGGCCCGGCGGCTCCAGTGCGAAGAACGGTTGCTCTTCACCCAGGCGCTTCGCAAGATGAGAGAACGAGAAGACGGCTCCGGCGTGGCCGGGTACCGCGTAGATGGGCGTACGTGTCCCGTGGGGCTGGAGCGGCACGATCGCCCGCTGTTGCCGGGTGGCTGCCGCAGCCATATTCAGAAATCCGATGATCTCGGTTTTTCGATCGCGCAACTGATCGCGGAATTCCGGTGTTAATGCGCCCGCAGGGGCACTGCACCGCAGTTGATCGCCCTCTAACCAGATCCTGATGTCCTTGCCTGCAAGATGAGACAGAAGGTCCGGTATTTTCACAGCAGCCGTATTCATTGGGACCCTCCAATCACCTACGAAAGACCACAGTCCCGATGTATCCCGGTTCCGGTACGAATGGATGGATTGTCCAGTCGTCACAATCCGAAGGAAACGAGCGCCCTAAACCGCACCCTATGGCTTTGGAGATGGCCTCCAACCGGGTCCACCGCTGGAGGAAACCTTCCAATCGCGTCTCCGGTCCGAGGGCGCAATAGGACTCATACTCAGGAATTGAAAAACACAGCGCCGCGATATCATCGGCCTCGGCCACAGGATGAACCGCCTCGATATCAATCCCCACTTCCCGCGCGTGTGAAAGAGCGATGACAGCCAAATCGTCAGATCGGGACACACCGAAGTACAGCTCACGCGCGGGCATTCGGGACGACAGGCGAGGCTTTCCCTGCGGGCCGTACTCCATTTCGATGTCGGACGGTGGGATGCCCAGCCTCGAAGCGAGGAGATGGCGCAGCCGGCTGCGGGTGAGGACGTAGCGACGGCGGTCGCGTTCCCACGCCAAGCTTTCGGCACGCCGACGTTCATCCTCACTTAAACAAGTGTCGATATCACGCGTGAAGTCTGGCTCAGAATTGAGCTTGAAAGACAGAATTTCCAAGCCGTCCTTCTCAAGGACCGGGATGATCTCGGACCTCAGGTCACCAGCCAGAGTCATATGTGGATCCCGATTGCTTGGGGCGCAAACATGCGAAAGTGCAGATCACTCCAATGAACGGGATTGCCGTTCATACGGGGTGAATTCATGAAACATTCAACCTTGTGCAGAAGCAAGTAGCGCTTGTTGGATATTTAGGTGTATGTGTCGTCTACGGCGGAAGTCTGAAACGAGACATAAAAGTATATACATCATTGATTGTTGAAGCTCGGAGCTGTCGACGACTGGGACTATCCCGATGCATAACCTTTGAAAACTTCAACTCAACACAGTGATCTCACCAGGCTTAAGCGATTGAAACCCCTTGGCTCGACACATGAAGCATGTGTGATCAAAGCTAAAGTCCATGTCTGAACATGCGAGCATGGCCGCCCCACCGGCTACCGCTCTCGGCGAACCGTTCCGGCGCCTCGACGGTATTTGAAAAGGATGGAAGAATGCTCCAGTCACAGCGGGAACGGTCCGGAGAGCAAGAGGTAACTCAATCTCCAAAGCGCAGAAAAGCAAGTGCATTGGGAGATCGGCCTGAAGAGAGCCTGTCCGGCCTACCGACCACCTGACTACCAGAATGCCGACTATCAGCGGGCTGCTTGGGGCCCAGAAGGATCAGTGTGAGCTGAGGAGCGCCGATGCTCCCTTCTTCGGAGTACCTCGGGTGTTCAGTTGCCGAACAATTGAGCATACTTCAAACTATGTTTGCTAGAGCCTGAGCGTCTGCAGCGTCGTTCCGGAGATTAGAGCATCCCGCTTCGTTGCGGCTAAAGTCCCGTGCAAGGCGCAAAGATCCTTGGGCTGGAGCGCTCGTGCAATTTGAGCTCCGTCTTGGCTCATTCCGAACACCAACTCACGTGCAGGAAGTCCAGTCGCCTCAGTTTCCGCTCTTGCATCCTCAACATCATTTGGATCAAACTGGACTGCGTTAAAATGCCAGACCTTCTTCACGTCTGCGATTATCCTGATGTGACTATAGAGAGCGCTTTGAAGATCCTGCCGAAGCACGGGCAT
>JAESFT010000709.1_pt1 | contig 14911 bp, 11 predicted proteins | sample 9269451 | NCBI WGS metagenome assembly JAESFT01 (sample SAMN14502557, study PRJNA617106) | algae metagenome | isolation source: Scytonema hyalinum WJT4-NPBG1 and co-occurring heterotrophs from well... | place: USA: Mojave Desert, Joshua Tree National Park, California | collected 2006-05-25
CTGCCCCATCAGGGGGCTCATCGGATACTGCGCCATCATGTCTCCTGTCGTTATACGAGCGTCTAACAAAATGCCTCTGGCAGACGCGTGCCTGCCAGAGAACGCTACGCTGGCGTTCAATCATTTTGTTAGACGCCCATTAGAATGGTTTTTCTAATCAAGGCATGATTTTTGAACGACCGTACTAAACCGTCAACGACTTTCGATGGTGCGCCGCATCAATGTCACCTACGCGACTTTTTCCTCCGTAACCGCTTTGTAGATTGAATTTTTGGGTCGCGCCATTACGCGGCGCAGCATGGGCTCGAAAAACGATAAGGGCAAGGTGTCGTAATCGGGGTCAAACGCCGGCGCATCATACTTTTCGCAAAACTCGAGTGTGATGTCATACAGTTTCTGCCCCGCAAACTGTTCGCGCAGATTTCGGTCCATGCCGAGATGATGGAAGAAGTAATAGCCCTGGAAGATGCCGTGCTTTTCCACCATGGTGAAATTCTCTTCGCTGACGAAGGGCTTGAGGATCGACGCAGCGATGTCCGGGTGATTGAAGCTGCCGAGCGTATCGCCGATGTCGTGCAGCAGCGCACAGATCACATATTCCTCGTCGCGTCCGTCGCGGAAGGCCCGGGTCGCGGTCTGCAGGCTGTGGGTAAGGCGATCGACGGCGAAGCCGCCGCAGTCGCCTTCCAGCAGCCGAAGATGGGCCAGCACCCGGTCCGGCAGCGCAGCGGCATAAGGTTTGAATTCCCTGGAAATGATTTTCCAGTCTTCGGCGGTGCTCTGCTGCATGTCGCGGAAGGTGGCTTTCTCTTGCATGAATGTCTCCGTCGTTATTGTAGGGATCAGGTCCGGTAGGATGGATCGAGGCGATCAAGGCGACGCAACAGTGCGGGCCATGCCAGCATGCCGCCCTGCGACTTGGTGACCTTTTTCGCCGACTGCTGCGCGCCGTTGATGATCGCCGCCGGAATCGGGATCAGTTCCCCGCCGCCTGCCTGGGCGCGGATCTGGATCATGCATGCTGCTTCGAAGATATACATATTGACGAAGGCATCCGCGATGGTCTTGCCGATGGTCAACAATCCGTGATTGCGCAGCATCAGATAGTTCTTGTCGCCCAGATCCGCGACGAGGCGCGGCTTTTCTTCGTCGTTCAGCGCCACGCCCTCATAATCGTGATAGGCAAGACTCGACAACACGAAGATCGACTGCTGCGACAGCGGCAGAACGCCGTTTTTCTGTGCCGACACCGCCACGCCGTTGATGCTGTGAACATGCAATACGCACTGCGCATCATGCCGTACGGCATGGATTGCGGAGTGAATCGTAAAGCCGGCGGGATTGACCGGGAATGGCGAGTCCTCCACCTTGTTGCCATTGATGTCGATCTTGACCAGCGACGACGCGGTGATCTCGTCGAACATCATGCCGTAGGGATTGATCAGGAACTGGTCCTCGGTGCCCGGCACGCGCGCGGTGATATGCGTGAACACCAGGTCGCTCCAGCCAAAGTCCGCCACCAGGCGGTAGCAGGCGGCGAGGTCAACACGGGCTTGCCATTCCTCCGGGGAAACCCGGTCCTGGATCGAGGGGATTTGGAGTTTTTCAGGGGCGTTCATATCGGGTTTCCTCTTCTCTGTCAAAATACGGGTTGCATACGAGGCGACGCGGCGCACGCGTTCGCATAGGGTCAGTATCCATATAGTCCATTGCGGAAGACTGTCAATTTTTTTACATTTGCCATGACAAACAGGGTCACTCCCGACATCGATAAGATCGCGCTGCTGCGCTCGTCATGGCTGGCCAATTTTCCGGATGACATCATCGCGGAGGCCGCCGCCGCCGGAAGCCTGCGCGCGGTGAAGGACGGCACGCTGCTGCATGCGCGGGGGGCGGCATGCGACGGGTTTTACACGATTGCCAGCGGTTCGGTGCGCTTCTCGCGCACGACCGCCGACGGCTATGCGACCACCATCGCGGTGCTGGAAGCACCGAACTGGTTCGGCGAACTGTCGATTTTCGATGGCCTGCCGCGAACACATGACGGTCGAGCATCCGGACCCACAGTCGTTCTATTCCATGCGAAGTCGGATTTCAAGCGCTTGCTGGCCAAGCATCCGATCATTTATGAACGTTTCGCCCGCATGCTGAGCCTGCGCCTGCGAGCGACATTCGACCTCGTCGAAGAGGCGGCGATCGCGCCGCTGGCGCAGCGCCTGGCAAGAAGGCTGCTCGAACTCGCGCAGTTCGAGCCGTCGGCCATGAACGCCGCCACGACTTCCCGCGGACGCGAAGTGCCGCTCACCCAGGAGGAACTCGGCCACCTGCTCGGCAAATCCCGTCAGAGCATCGCCAAGCTTCTGCGCACCTGGGAACAGGCCGGCCTGGTGCAAACCAAGTATGGCCGCGTTTCCATCAAGAAGGCGGACGAACTGACTCGCCTCGCCTATCCGGAACGTATCTCGCTGCCCCGGTTCAAAGTGAGACTTGACGCACGGCCCAGTGCTACCAGCGTCCCACCAAGCAAGGAACCGACATGAATGCACCCGGCCTGCCGAACGGCAGTTTTCGCACCGACACGTTACCGTTTCTCAACTCGTTTGCCGGGTTGCCTCCAGCGTTTTATACGCGGCTCATGCCGACACCGGTGCCGTCCCCATATCTGGTCTGTGCAAGTGAATCCGCGGCGGCACTCATTGATTTCGACACGCGCGAATTTAACAATCCGCTTTTCGTTGAAACATTCGCCGGCAATCGGGTGCCCGAGGGGTCGGCTCCGCTTGCGGCGGTTTACTCCGGCCATCAGTTCGGCGTATGGGCAGGCCAGCTCGGCGATGGCCGCGCGCTTCTGCTTGGGGACGTTCCCGCCCCGGGCACTCCGCACCCCGGCGCACTGGAATTGCAACTGAAGGGCGCCGGCATGACGCCCTACTCCCGCATGGGTGACGGCCGCGCGGTGCTGCGCTCATCCATCCGCGAGTTCCTTTGCTCCGAAGCGATGGCCGCGCTCGGCATTCCAACCTCACGCGCGCTATGCGTCATCGGCTCCGATATGCGCGTGCTGCGCGAAACGCCGGAGACCAGTGCCATCGCTACGCGCATGGCACCGACCTTCATCCGGTTCGGCTCGTTCGAGCATTGGTTCTACAACGACCGCAAGGACGAGCTGCAGACACTCGCCGACTACACCATCGATCGCTGCTATCCTGAGCTGCGCGATGCCGCCAATCCCTATGAAGCGTTCCTTGCCGAAGTCACCCGCCGCACCGCGCGCCTGATGGCGCAGTGGCAGGCGGTCGGATTCATGCACGGCGTCATGAATACCGACAATATGTCGATCCTCGGGCTGACTATCGATTACGGCCCCTTCGGGTTCATGGAAGCGTTCGACGCCCGGCATATCTGCAACCATACCGACCAGCAGGGGCGATATTCCTACCAGATGCAGCCAGGTATCGGCCAATGGAATTGCTACGCACTCGGCCAGGCACTCTTGCCGCTGATCGGTGACGTCGATATCACGCAGGCGGCGCTGGAAGTCTACAAGCCGGAATACCAGCAACATTTCGACCGGCTGCTGCATCAAAAACTCGGATTGCGTTCCTCGCAGCCCGATGATGACAAGTTGTTTGACGCCATGTTCGGTCTGATGCAGAACAACCATGTCGATTTCACGCTGTTCTTCCGCCGCCTCGGCAGTCTTGCCCTCGACAATACGTCCGCCGACGAGCCGCTGCGGGATCTGTTCATCGACCGTCCCGCATTCGATGCCTGGGCAACACAGTACCGCGCACGGCTGCGGCAGGAAAACAGCGACGATGTCCAACGCAAAATTGCGATGAACGCGGTCAACCCAAAATATGTGCTCCGAAACTACCTGGCACAGGTCGCCATCCAGAAAGCACAGGACAAGGATTTTTCCGAGACCGAGCGCCTTTTGAAGCTGCTCGAAAAACCCTTCGACGAGCAGCCGGAAAACGAAGCCTATGCCGCCCTTCCGCCCGACTGGGCAAGCCACCTTGAAGTGAGTTGTTCCTCATGACAGAAAAAATCCGCAAGAGCGACGAAGAATGGAAATCCCTGCTGGACCCGATCCAGTACCAGGTAACCCGCCATGCAGGCACCGAGCGCGCATTCACCGGCCGCTACTGGGATCATCATGAGCATGGCATTTATACTTGTGTTTGCTGCAACACCCCGTTATTCGAGTCCGATGCCAAGTTCGACTCCGGTTGCGGCTGGCCCAGCTACTTCGAGCCGCTCAATCCCGACAACGTAGTCGAGCGCATCGACCGCAGCCATGGCATGATACGCACCGAAATCCTGTGCAATGTGTGCGACGCGCATCTCGGGCATGTCTTTCCGGATGGCCCGCCCCCCACGGGATTGCGTTATTGCATCAACTCCGCGTCGCTGCGCTTCGATCCACTACCTGTGAAAGACGACAATCCGGTATGAAGTTCCTGTTTGATCTGTTCCCCGTCATCCTGTTTTTCGGCGTATTCAAATGGGGGGAAGGCAATCCCGCCGCTGCGCAGTCCGTTGTGCAGGAAGACCTTGCGGGCATCGTTTCGGGTGGCGTGGCGGCACTGGATCAGGCGCCGATCATGCTCGCCACCGCCGTTGCAATTCTTGCGACACTGGGACAGATCGGCTACCTTTTGCTGCGCCGGAAGAAGGTTGACGGCATGCTCTGGGTCTCGCTGGCGATCATCACCGTCTTTGGGGGCGCGACGATCTACTTCCATAACGAGACCTTTATTAAATGGAAGCCGACGGTGCTCTATTGGATCTTCGGTGCCGCGTTGCTGATTAGTCAAGCATTGTTCAGGAAAAACCTGATCCGTCTGATGATGGAAAAGCAGATCATGCTGCCCGACCCGTTATGGCAGCGCCTTAATCTGGTCTGGGCCGGCTTTTTTGCTGTCATGGGTGTGCTGAACCTCTACGTCGCCTACTCGTTCTCGACCGCAATATGGGTGAATTTCAAGCTGTTCGGCTTCACTGGACTGATGTTCGCGTTCATCATTGCGCAGAGCATGTTTCTTTCCAAGCATATCAAGGACCCAAGTTGAGCGACCGCCTCGAAAAAATACGTTCCCGGCTGGTTGCAACTTTTTCACCGCTTGAATGTCAATTGGCCGATGAGTCCCACCTGCATGCCGGTCATCCGGGTGCTGCAACGGGTGGCGGCCACTATCGACTACATCTGATATCAGCTCGTTTTGAGGGCCTGAACCGCGTTGCGCGACATCGGCTGGTGTATGATTGCCTGCGCGACATGATGCAGGCCGAAATCCACGCGCTTGCCATCAATGCATTGGCACCGTCCGAAATTCAAAAAAAACAGGACGTGGCTGACTGACTTCGCCAGGCGTCACCGATATTCAACCTGTAGTAAGCTCTGCCAGGATGACTGTTTAACCCGTATAGAGACTGACACTCAATCTTCTACACTTAATTAATTACGCATTAGGACCGAACAATGACTTTACAACCCGCTCGCCTGTTGATGATTCTTCTTGCCGCCGCAGCGTTTCCGGCCATGGCGCAGAACCTTGCCGTCGTCAACGGCAAGCCAGTTCCTTCTTCACGTGCAGATGCGCTGATCAAGCAGCTTTCGACGCAAGGACAGCAGGACTCGCCGCAGCTTCGCAACATGGTCAAGGAAGAACTGATCAACCGTGAAATCCTGATTCAGGAAGCCGACAAGCGGGGCCTCAGCAATAGCCCGGATGTAAAGAATCAGGTGGAGATTGCCCGTCAGTCGATCGTTATCCGCGCGCTCGTCGCCGATTACCTCAAGAAGAACCCGGTCAGCGACGCTGAAGTCCAGGCCGAGTACGACAAGTTCAAGGCCCAGGCTGGCGACAAGGAATACCGTGCGCGCCACATCCTGGTTGAAAAGGAAGAGGATGCCAAGGGCATCATCGCGAAGCTGAAAGGCGGCGCCAAATTTGAAGATCTGGCGAAGCAATCGAAAGACCCCGGTTCGGCTGCCAACGGCGGCGACCTTGACTGGGCTTCTCCCGCGTCGTTCGTAAAGCCATTCTCGGATGCGATGACCGGTTTGCAAAAAGGCCAGATCACCGAAACTCCCGTCAAGACGCAGTTCGGTTTTCACGTGATCAAACTGGAAGACGTCCGCGCCGCCAAGATTCCGGCAATGGACGAAGTCAAACCGCAGATCGCCGAATCGCTGCAGCAGAAGAAGCTGCAAGCGTTCCAGCAGCAGCTGCGCGAAAAAGCGAAGATCCAGTAATCGCTGTTCCGCCAAGCGAAAGGGCGCTTTTCGACAAGCGCCCTTTTTGTTTGCAAACGCGGGTCGCCGCGGCTGCTCAAGTTGAATGAGCGGGATTTCAGGTAGTAAAATTCTGTTGACCTCGCCGAGCCCAGGCGGCTCGAATTGTCTCCAAGCGCTTACTCAATAAACACGATGGATTTATCACCCCCTGCCTCCGCATTGGACGCAATGCGGAAAGCAACCAGCGACCTGCATCAGGGCCTCGAACAGTCCCTGCTGGTGGCTGCTCCCGGCGCAGGACAATCCGAATATCTTTCTTATGCTGCCGCCCTGCTCGGCTGGATGGCCCCGTTTGAAGAACAGCTCTGGAACGCGCCATGGCCTGAAAACATGCGCGCCGCCGAACGTGGCGGAAAATCCCAATGGATCGAAGAGGATCTGCGCGCCGCGGGCATGAACGATGCCGCAATCGAGGATCTTCCGGCAAGCGGTTTCGCACCCCGCCTCGATACGCTCGCCGCGCGGATCGGCACCGCCTATGTCATCGAAGGTGCGCAACTGGGCACACAAGTCCTGCGAAAAAAGCTGTCCAATTCCCTGTCTTCCTGGTCGCCGCGCTGGCTGCTCGGATACGGCCCGCAGACCGCGGACAAATGGCGCAGCTTTGTCGCTTGTGCCGAGGCACATCTGAATGACGAGGCATCACGACACGAGGCGGCGATGGCGGCGCGGGATGCGTTTGCTTCGTTGTCGTCATGGTTCAAGCTGCGGGGCGCCGCTTGAGAAGGCACACGCCGACCGTGCGTTGCGTTCGATGTATTTGGTGTGAGGGCCAGTTCGAAACCGGCTATTTTTTATGGTGCAATCAATGAGCAATTCTCCCATTGACGATTCAGCGGTGGATATCGCCTTGTGCGACCGGGAGCCGATTCATATCCCCGGCAGCATCCAGCCACACGGTTTTTTGGTCGGCGTTCGGCGGGAAGATCTTTCGATATTGCAAGCCAGCAGCAATATCTATCTGTTTAGTAGCGGCGTTCCCGTTGAAGAATTGATCGGCAAGGATATCGCCGCGCTCACCGGCAGGAATAACCGCGAACAGCTCCTTACCTGGATCACTGCCGAGAATATCGAGTCGCGCATCTGCTATCTCGGCACCATGACGTTGGCGCACAGCGGGTCGTTTGACGTCCTTGCCCATGTCTCCGACGGTTTGCTGATCCTTGAATTCGAGCCGACATCGCGCCAGTCCGGTGCCGATTTCCGGCTGCTCTACCCTGTCGTGGGCAAGTTCATTTCGAGCATCAGCGATGCGGACTCCGTCCAGACGATGAGTCAGCTTGCAGTCGACCAGATCAAGTCGCTTACCGGTTTCGGCAGGGTGCTGCTGTATCGCTTCGATGCACATGGCCATGGCCATGTGTTGACCGAAGCGAAGGACGAAGCTTACCACTCCTACCTGCATCAGCGCTTCCCCGCTTCCGACGTTCCGCGCCAGGCGCGCGAGCTATATCTGGCCAATCACATCAGGCTGATTGCCGATGCCAACTATGTTCCGGCGCCATTGGTGCCCGCCGCCAATCCGCTTACCGGCGGGCCGACCAACCTCGCATTCTCGGCACTGCGCAGCGTATCGCCGGTGCATGTGCGCTACATGAAGAATATGGGGACGCTGGCATCGATGTCGATTTCGCTGGTGGTAAAGGGCGAGCTGTGGGGCTTAATCTCCTGTCATCATGTCGAACCCCGATTCGTGCCTTTCGAGGTCAGGGCCGCGTGCGAGCAGCTCGGCCAGCTGCTCGCACTGCGCATTGAAGCGCGCGAGGACATCGTCGAGTACAACGCCCGGCTGGATCTGCGAAGAATGGTCGTCGATATGCTTTCGGCGCTGAGCCAGGGAGCGGATTTCATCGATAACATGACGTCGATTTCCCATGAGCTGCTGCGTTTCGGCAGCGCCTCGGGTGCGGCGCTGGTATTCGAGGGCAGGATCATGCGCTATGGCGACGCGCCGTCGAAGGAGCAGATCCGGCAGCTGGTGGAATGGCTGGGAACGAACCTGACTGGCGATATTTTCCAGACTGACAGCCTGACACGGCACTATCCGCAGGGCGAGCGCATCAAGACGAAGGCGAGCGGCGTTCTTGCCTTGCCGATCTCGCAGATTCACCGGCACTACCTGATCTGGTTCCGGCCCGAGGTCATCCAGACGGTGGAATGGGCCGGCAATCCGACCGCAGCGGCAAAGGCCGCCGATGTCGAGAACCCCGGGCGGCTCAATCCCCGCAACAGTTTCGCCGTCTGGCGTGAAACGGTACATGCGACATCGCTGCCGTGGCGCAACACTGAAATCGAAACCGCGCTGGAGTTCCGAACCGCCGTACTCGGCATCGTCCTGAAGCGCGCCGAAGCGATGGCCGAGCTGGCGGAAGAACTCGGGCGGGCGAACAAGGAACTGGAATCGTTCTCCTATTCGGTGTCCCATGACTTGCGCGCGCCGCTTCGGCATATCGTCGGATTCACCGATCTGCTTCAGGAATTCGACGGCAAGCAGTTATCGGAACGCAGCAATCGCTTCCTGAAGAACATCAAGGATTCTGCGCGGTTCGCAGGCAAGCTGGTGGATGATCTTCTGAGCTTTTCCCAAATGGGACGAGCCGGACTCCGGGTCCAGTCTGCGGACATGAATGAGCTGGTGAAGGCCGCCATGGACCGCGTCATGCAGGAAGCACAAGGCGCCCGGGTGAGCTGGCAGATTTCGCCGTTTCCGGTCATCCAGGCCGATCCGACATTCTTGCAGCTCGCACTCTACAACCTGCTTTCAAATGCGGTGAAGTACTCGCGTACCCGCGACACCCCCGTCATTTCCATGTCACACGAGAATAGTGAAATAGAAGATATTTTTCACATCCGCGACAATGGCGTCGGCTTCAGCATGGAGTATGCGCACAAGCTGTTCGGCGTATTCCAGCGCCTGCATCGCATGGAAGAATTCGAAGGTACCGGTATCGGCCTCGCCAACGTCAAACGGATCATAGAGCGGCATGGTGGACGCGTATGGGCCGAAGGCGTCCCCGACGGCGGCGCCGTTTTTTCTTTTTCGCTGCCAAAGCAGCGGCCCCTGACTGAAGAGGATGGATATGCTTAAACCGATTCTGCTGGTTGAAGACAATCCCAACGATCTTGAATTGACGTTGATCGCACTGGAAAAAAGCCAGCTTGCCAATGAAGTGGTCGTGGTGCGGGACGGCGCGGAAGCGCTGGATTATTTGAGCATGCAGGGCGTCTGGGCGAAACGCCAGGAGGGCAATCCGGCGGTGCTTCTGCTGGACCTGAAATTGCCCAAGGTCGACGGACTGGAAGTGCTGCGCCACATCCGCTCCACGCCGTCGCTGAAAAGCCTGCCGGTGGTGATGCTGACATCGTCAAAGGAGGAACAGGATCTTCTGCGAAGCTACGAGCTGGGCGTAAATGCCTATGTGGTCAAGCCGGTCGACTTCCAGGAGTTCGTGAAAGCGATCGCCGACCTTGGTATTTTCTGGGCGGTTTTGAACGAACCGCCGCCGGGTTCAATGCGCTTCATGCGCCGTTCCTGATTTTGTTACACCGTCGGGCGGCATGCGCTGCGCCTGAAGAAGGGGCAAGGCACTGCGGCAAAACATCGCCGGGGCTGCCCCATCATCCTCTACTCTGCCGATCCACCACTCTCCTTCACATCCGAATCGCCGCAAAGTAACTGGCGGATCTTCCGTGCAAGGCTTTCCTCGGAATAGGGTTTTCTAAGCAGGCTGACCCCCGGATCGAGCCTGCCCTTGTGAACGATGCCGTTTTCCGTATAACCGGAGGTAAACAGCACCTGGACACCCGGCAGCAGCACCTGGGCCCGCTGTGCAAGCTCGACGCTATTGAGTGGGCCGGGCATGACGACATCGGTGAAGATCAGGTCGACTTTCTCGCCCCCCTCCAGCAGGGTGAGCGCGACATGCGCATTTTCCGCCTGCAATACCTGGTAGCCGAGCGACGACAGGAGTTCCGCCGTTGCAACCCGCACATCAGGCTCGTCTTCCACAACCAGAATCCGCTCCCGTCCACCTGTCATCGGGCGGATGACCATCGGCTGCGGCTCACGCAGCGGCCCGCAGGCCTTTGGCAGCAACGCCCTGATCGTCGTGCCCGCCCCCGGAACACTATCGATTTCGATATGGCCGCCGGTCTGCTTGATGAAGCCGTATGCCATGCTCAGGCCCAGCCCGGTACCCTGCCCGTTCGGCTTGGTGGTGAAAAATGGCTCGAATGCCCGCTCCACCACCTCGGGCGGCATGCCTTCACCGTTGTCGATGACGGAAAGGGATAGGAATTCGCTGTTATCGAGTCCGAGCGCCGCGGCTTCCTGCTGATCGAGCGTCACGTTGGCGACCTCGATCCTGAGCCGGCCTTTTTCGCCCATCGCATCACGCGCATTGATCGCGAGGTTCAGGATCACATTTTCCAGCTGGCTTGCATCGACCAGCGTGTTCCATGCGTCCTGCGGCACCGCCAGTTCGATTTCAACCCCGCTGCCCACGGCGCGACGGAGCATGTCGTCCATGCTGCGCAATAGCGCACCGATGTGAATGACCGTTGGCTGCAACGGCTGGCGGCGGCCGAAGGCAAGCAGCTGGGCCGCGAGCCGCGCGCCGCGCGCAACACCTTGCGATGCGGCGGCAATGCGGCGCTGGGCAGCCTCGTTGTCCGCGGTATCGTATTTCAGAAGCTGCAGATTGCCGCCGATGATCTGCAGCACATTATTGAAATCATGGGCGACGCCACCGGTCAGCTTGCCGACCGCCTCCATCTTTTGCGCATGGTGAAGAGCCGCCTGGCTTTCCTCGAGCTGGCGCGTACGCTCAAGCAGCGCCGCCTGGCTTTCGTGCAGTGACACGAATGCGTCATCGCGCTCCCGGTGCGCAAGGTAGGCGCTGGAGTGATAGCGCACCCGGGCAGCCAGTTCGAGCTTGTTCGGCCATTTGACGAGATAGTCGTTGGCACCTTCCGCAAATCCCTGGACTTTCTGTTCCGGACCATCTTCTGACGATAACAGGATGATTGGAATATCTTCGGTTTCCGCTTCGGCACGGAACTGCCGGATCAGACGGAAGCCATCGATCAACGGCATCATCAGGTCGACCAGTACAACGGTCGGCTTGAACTCGGCGGCAGCGGCCTGCGCCTGGCGCGCATCGGAAACGTACCGGAGGGAGATGTCCGCCGCATCGCCAAGCATATGGCGGATCAGTTCGGCGGCAAGACTGTCATCATCAATAAGGAGGACGCGGGAAGGAGTTTTTTTGATCAACATCGGTGGCAGCACATTCTTCGGGCTTGAATCAGGGGACCTGCAAATGCCGAACGTGCTCTTGTATGATCAAAAGTAACGTTCCCGGTATAACTTGTCATCAACCGAGGAAAAATGCTAACCCGATGCAACAAGCGGCTATGCGAGGCAGGAATTTTATTCATTTTTCCTATGCCCCGCCACCCCCTATCAGCATTCGCAATGCCATCAGGAATCAACTCATGAGATTGATCAACCTACCCACACCCTGGCGTTCCGGAACATGCGCATCCACGGAGAACATTCCCCCCACGAAGCCGGGTGCCAGGACTGCTGGACGGAACGGAACACGCGTTCGGCGTGCGGCATCAGCACGGTGAAGCGGCCGTCCGGCGTGGTCACCGATGCAATCCCTTGCGGCGAACCGTTGGGATTGTAGGGGTAGGCTTCCGTCACCTGCCCCTTGTTATCGATGTAACGCATTGCCGTAATGGCCGACGAGGCATTGCCGGTCTGCGAGAAATCCGCATACCCCTCGCCATGGGCGATGGCGATCGCGGTTTGCGTACCGGCCATCCCCTGCATGAAGATCGATGGGGAATCGGCGATCTCGACCATTGAAAACCGAGCCTCGAACTGCTCGGATTTGTTCCGGGTGAATTTCGGCCAGTCGTGCGCACCGGGGATGATCGACTTCAGGTTACTCATCATCTGGCAGCCATTGCAGATGCCCAGTGCAAACGTGTCGGTGCGATTGAAGAAGACAGAGAACTGTTCTGCCAGCTTGCTGTTGAACAGAATCGTCTTGGCCCATCCTTCACCGGCGCCCAGCACATCGCCGTAGGAGAATCCGCCCACTGCGATCACACCTTTGAAATCGTCTAACTTCGCCCGTCCCGCAATCAGGTCGCTCATGTGTACGTCGACCGACACGAAGCCGGACTTGTGCATCACGTAAGCGGTTTCGACGTGGGAATTGACGCCCTGCTCACGCAGGATCGCAACTTTCGGTTTGACGCCGGTGGCGATGAAAGGCGCCGCCACATCCTGCTGCGGATCGAAAGTCAGTTTCGGCGTGATGCCGGGATCGGCGGCATCGAGGATGCGGTCGTATTCGGCATCCGCGCATGCCGGGTTGTCCCGCAGGCGCGCGATGCGCCAGCTGGTTTCGCTCCAGGCGCGCTGCAGCTCGATGCGCGGCTGCTTGTAGATGACCTTGGCATCACGCATGAATTCGATGACATCGTTCTGATTCGGCTTCCCGATGATGTGGCTGCATGCGCCGAGATCATAGGAGCGCAGGACGTTCATCACATCGGATTTGTGCTCGGCGCGGACCTGGATTACCGCGCCCAGCTCCTCGCTGAACAAGGCGCGCAGCGTCAGTTCATTGCGGCGCTCGCCGACCTGTGTCGCCCAGTTCTTGGAATCGCCCCAGTCGTCGACATGCTCCCCTTCGAGGGTCAGGATATCGAGATTGACGGAGACGCCGCAACGTCCCGCGAATGCCATTTCACACAGCGTGGCGAACAGGCCGCCGTCGGAACGGTCGTGGTAGGCAAGAAGCTTGTGCTCGACATTGAGCTGCTGGATGGCAGAGAAGAACGCTTTCAGATCCTCCGGCCGGTCGAGGTCCGGTGTACGGTCGCCGAGCTGCTGGATGACCTGCGCAAGCGCCGAGGCGCCCATGCGGTTCTTGCCACGCCCGAGATCGATCAGGATCAGCACCGTGTCGGCCGGCTCCTTGCACAGCTGCGGCGTCAGCGAGCGGCGCACATCGTCCACCGGCGCGAACGCCGACACGATGAGCGACACCGGCGCGGTTACGGATTTGCTTTCTCCGTTGTCCTGCCAGGTCGTGCGCATCGACAGCGAATCCTTGCCGACCGGGATGCTGATTCCCAGGGCCGGGCACAGCTCCATGCCGACCGCCTTCACGGTATCGAACAATGCCGCGTCCTGTCCCGGCTGACCGCATGCCGCCATCCAGTTGGCCGACAGCTTGACGTTGGACAGGTCGACGATCGAGGCGGCGGCGATATTGGTGATTGCCTCGCCGACCGCCATGCGGCCGGATGCCGGCGCATCGATGACCGCCAGCGGCGTGCGTTCGCCCATTGCCATCGCCTCGCCGCGATAACCTTCGAGGCTCATCGCGGTGACGGCGCAGTCCGCAACCGGCACCTGCCACGGCCCAACCATCTGGTCACGCACCGACATGGCGCCGACGGTCCGGTCGCCGATGGTGATCAGGAAGGATTTGTCGGCCACTGCCGGCAGGCGCAGCACGTGCGTCGCAACCTCGTCGAGAGCAATGCCGGTCAGGTTCACCGGCGGGAAGTCGTTCTTCACATGCACGACATCGCGATGCATCTTCGGTGGCTTGCCGAGCAAAACCTCCATTGGCATGTCGACCGGGTTGTTGCCATGCTGCGGATCGACGACCTTCAGCTGGCGTTCCTCGGTCGCCGTGCCGACGACGGCAAACAGGCAGCGCTCGCGTTCGCACAAGTAGCGGAACAATTCCAGGCTTTCCGGCGCGATCGCAAGCACGTAGCGCTCCTGCGACTCGTTGCTCCAGATTTCCTTCGGCGACATGCCGGTCTCTTCGAGCGGCACCTTGCGCAGGTCGAAGATCGCGCCGCGTTTGGCGTCGTTGGTAATTTCGGGGAAGGCGTTCGACAGGCCGCCGGCGCCGACATCGTGAATCGACAGGATGGGATTGTCGTCGCCCATCGCCCAGCAGGCATTGATGACTTCCTGGGCTCGCCGCTCCATTTCCGGGTTTCCCCGCTGGACGGAGTCGAAGTCGAGGTCGGCGGTATTGGCGCCCGTTGCCATCGACGATGCGGCGCTGCCGCCCATGCCGATACGCATGCCGGGACCGCCCAGCTGGATGAGCAGGCTGCCGACCGGCAGATCGTGCTTTTTCGTATGCTTGGCGGAGATGTTGCCGAGGCCGCCCGCGATCATGATCGGCTTGTGGTAGCCATACACAGTGCCGTTCGCTTTTTGCTCGTAGGTGCGGAAATAGCCGGCAAGGTTGGGACGGCCGAATTCGTTGTTGAACGCCGCGCCGCCGATGGGGCCGTCGATCATGATCTGCAGCGGCGACGCGATCCGCTCCGGCTTGCCGTAGATGCCGGCCTGACCGCGCGCCAGCTCGCGCGCTTCGGCGGACTTGGTCACGTCGAGCGCGTTTTCCCAGGGCTGCACCGCATGCGGAATCATCAGGTTGGAAACAGTGAACCCGGTCAGGCCGGCCTTGGGCTTGGCACCGCGCCCGGTCGCGCCTTCGTCGCGGATCTCGCCGCCGGCGCCGGTGGAGGCGCCGGGAAAAGGCGAAATGGCCG
>JAESFT010000710.1_pt1 | contig 14897 bp, 18 predicted proteins | sample 9269451 | NCBI WGS metagenome assembly JAESFT01 (sample SAMN14502557, study PRJNA617106) | algae metagenome | isolation source: Scytonema hyalinum WJT4-NPBG1 and co-occurring heterotrophs from well... | place: USA: Mojave Desert, Joshua Tree National Park, California | collected 2006-05-25
TCGCGGCGGGCCAGACGCAGCGACTTCGTACCCCAGCGCCGCTCGTACTCCTCAAAACCCTCAGACAATCGACCCTGAAGAAGAAGGGCCAGAGACAGGTTCCAGCGCGCGTCATCATAGGCGGGTCGATGCGCGATGGCGGACTGGTAGTGTTGAAAGGCTTCCTCAAACTGGGCTCGCTCATGGACCAGGTGGCCAAGATCGGTCAGCGCCTCGGCGTAGGCGGGTTGCAGATCGAGGGCCTTACGGTAGGCCTCCTCCGCCTCAGCCATCCTGTCCAATTGGAGGAGGCTAAAGCCCAAGTTCAGGTGCGCTTCGGGCCAGTCAGGCTTCACCTTCAGGGCTGAGCGGTAGGCAGCCCCAGCGCCTTGACGGTCGCCGAGGTCCGTCAGAACGTGTCCCAAATTAAAGTGTCCCTCAGCAAAGTCAGGCTTAAGTGAGAGAGCAGACTGGTAGGCGGCCACGGCCTCTGCCAACTTGCCCTGACGGCGCAGGGCAGCTCCCAGGTTCGAATAGGCCTCAGCTTGGTGTGCGTTAAGGCTCAACGTCCGGCGATAGGCCTCCTCCGCGCCAGCATAATCACCAACAAGCATCAAGGTGCGCCCCAAGCTGAGGAGGGTCGGGGGGTGATTGGATTGGGCTTCGGCCGCGGAGCGGAAGGCGGCGGCAGCCTCCGTGATCCGACCCTGCTGTTCGAGCGCACGCCCTAGATCAAAGAGAGCCTGAGGCGCTTGCGGCTTGATCTGCAGGGCGGAGAGCAGCGCCTCTTCCGCGGATGAGGGCTCACCCTGCGCCAGTAAGATGCTTCCAAGCGCTTCATAGGCCTCTGGGTCATTGGGCCTAAGATCCATTGAAACACGGATTTCGGCTGCAGCTTCCTGTAGCCTGCCCAAGTTGGCCAAAACATACCCGCTCTGGAGGTGGGCCTCGGCAAGGGCTGGGTTGAGACGCAGAGCCGATTGGTAGGCCTGCCAGGCATCCTGCCAACGGGTGAGACGCTGCAAGGCAAGACCCAGGTGGAGGAAACCCTGCGCCGTTTCCTTGATGCGAAGAGACTGGCTGAGGGCTTCCTCTGCCAGGGCATACTGGCGTTGCGCGATATGGATCACGCCAAGAAGATGATGTGCGCCAGCCTCGTTCGGACGCTCGCGTAGGATGGATCTGCAGGCCGCTTCGGCCTCAGCGTGCCGCCCGTCCGAGTAGAGCTGTGCGGCTGCTCTCAGCTGCAAGGGGTGCATCCTGCATCAATGAGGGATCGTGATCCCCCGCGGCCTCAGACAGCTTTCTCCAGGGCGGTGTTATGCGCGAGCGGCCCCGGATCAAGATGGCAGATATGGCTACAACTGCGACGCCTGCGCGAGGAGACGGAGGGTGAATGTCCTCCTGCACCCATCACAACGGGTGGGGTATCAAAGGCGGACAGACCCAGGTCCCTCGCCAGCTTGCTCACAGTCCCCGCTGGCGGCTGAGTTGGGCAGCTTCGGACAGTTTCAAGCCACACCCTTCCGCGTCTTGAGGCGACATCTGGAACCAGAGGTCAGGCCCACCAGGAGCTTGGACCATGAGGACGGGCTGGCCATTCTGCTTATGGTTGCCCGTTCTCCACCGCTGGAGCGCAAGAAAGGGGCCCTGCACGGCTGTGCCTCCAGCTGCCGCCTGAGCCATGCCGGCAAGGCTTCCAAGCAGGGCGCTGGCTAGGTCTCCTGCCTCCTGAGGAGAAAGGGTCACTTTGGCCTCGAGCGTTCCCGAGGGTTCGCCAATGCGCAGCTCTAGGTTGCCCCCCTGCAAGGCGCCCACAGAAAAACGAGAGAGCGGACCTGGTGTTTGTGACATTCTAAGCCTCGCACATGATGGCGGTGATCTGCCACACGAGGCTCCCCTTGTCGATCACGGGACAGAGGATTTTACAGGGGTGGGAAGCTCTCCTGTCTGATGAGTTCGGCTGAACTGAGTTTAAGAGTGACCGCGTCCCGGGAGGGCCTCGGTCGAGGAGACTGCCACGCCGTGGCCGCAGTTTCCCGTGGGGTAAGTCCAAAGCACCCTGGGCACTTAAGCTGCGACATAAGGCAAGAAGCGGGATGCGCTGTTCGGCTTTACCCTCTGGGCGAAGCCGGACAGGTCGAGCCCCCTGGTGGTAGGCCCCGACACCCCAAAAGATCGCGTCTGGCATACCCGCCAGAGGGCTAACCTCCCGCTTGACCTTGCCCGACAAGCCGGTGTGAGGAGCCTCCGACACACCCTTGGCGGGATCTGGGCCGTCATGGTGTCGCTTCGCGCTTGCAGACAGGCTCTAGGGCCATCTATGGGCAAGGCGAAACGATAATCAGGCCCATTTCTGGGAGTGACTTGAATGGTGGCCGTGGTGCCCTTCGAACGCGCGAGCTACACGCGCCAAGCCGATCGCGTGAACTTGATGCTGTCGACCATCCGCGCAATGGGTGTGGCGTCTGAGATTGTCGAAGATGGCGCAGCGGATACGTCAAATGCAGCGTCGATCGCGACACGTATGGCCGCTGCCCTTGTCTCGGTTCTAGCAGACCCGCAAGCTCCATTGAGCGACTTTCAGCGTCAGATCATATGGCCCTCCAAGCAGACGGTCGACAATATCTTTCAAGCGAGCACGTTCGCGACAGCCGACTTCGCCCTCAGGGCAATGGGTCCGCCCAATTGGGCAAACCTCAAGGGCCTCTCACCGCCCGAGCAGCTCGAAGCCGAAAAGCGGCTTGCCCTTCTGAGCCTCGACAGTGACCTTGACTTTCCTGTCGAGGCAATCCTCGACCTGCCACCGCAGCTGGCGCTCCTCGTCCTGACGGGCCTAGTCGCGTCAGGCCCTATCCTGACGAAGCGGGGAGAGGAGCGCCGGGAGCGATTGCTGGCACTCGCACATCGCCTGCAACCAGCGATGCCACCACCGACCGTTGACCATGTCGTCCTCATTAGCAGGGCGTGGATGAACTGCAGCTACGGGTCGCATCCCGATAAGCATGCTATCAAGCGTGTCCTGAACCAGACCTTGGTGGCTTTCAATCGCGCCATTGGTTTGCACGACACATCCCTCCCGCCGCAGCGAGCCCTCAAGGCAAGGCCGTGCATGGTCGTCGCAGCCGAGGTCATGCACTCAAACCACGTGCAGTACCGCTACTTTGGCCAGTATCTGCGCCAGCTTAGGACGCGCTTCGATCTCGTCCTTGTCACAGAAGAAAACCAAGTCGACGACAGCGTCAGGGCCCTCTTCGACAAGGTCCTCACCTTCGAGCGCGGCAATCGGGGAGAGCACTTCCATCAGGCCGTCCAACTCATCCGGAGTGCCTCGCCTGACATCGTCTTCTGGCCAAGTGTCGGTATGCGTCATTGGGGGCCCCTCCTCGCCAACCTCCGCCTTGCCCCCCTGCAGGTGACGGCCCTCGGCCACTCAGCCTCGACCTTTTGCCCCACAATGGACTACTACTTGATCGAGGAGGGGTATGTCTCGGATCCAGACCTCTTTAGTGAAAGGCTCATCCTCCTGCCGGATGAGAGCCTGCGCTTTGAGCGCTCGCCCCACTATACGCCCGTGGCGCCCACCATCCGCGACGTCGCCCATCCGGTCCGGGTTGCCATCCCGAGCAGTCCCCTCAAGCTGAATGCAAGCTTCTTTGCTCTCCTGCAACGCATCCGCTCGCAGGCCAAGCGACCCGTGGAGTTCCACTTCTTTCCAGGTGTGGCTGCCCTGGAATGCGAGGCCTTGCGCCAGGGGCTAACGCGCGTGCTGCGGGAGGCCATCGTCTATCCCGTTCTCGCCTACAAGGATTACGTGCAGGCCCTGTCGTCCTGCGACGCCACTTTCAGCCCCTTCCCATTCGGCGGCCTGAACACCGTCGTCGATGCCCTCAGACAAGGCCTCCCGGTCGTCGCGATGGAGAGGCCTGAGCCGCATGGGCGCACGGATGTCATGCTGCTGCGCCTCCTCGCAATGCCAGCCTGGCTCGTGGCACACACGGAGGAGGACTATGTCACGGCGGCTTTGAAACTGATCAATAATGATCAGGTACGGATTGACGTGAGCAGACAGGCGCTCGCGCTGAACATTGACCGGCGCCTGTTCGGGGATGCGTCGACGCCCCTTAGCCAAGAGGTCATTGATGCCGTGTGGTCAGTCTATCGGCACCATGAGGCGATCCAGACCAGGGGATGCAAGGTCTGGCGCGCGAGGGATGGGGGCGACATGGGCCTACCATGAGGTTGGGAGTGTCGTCGCCGCTTGTCGGAGCAGCACAGGCCTCAGTATTGCGCGTATGATTTTTCCTCGATGATGGAGCTATTGAGGCTGCTGTTTATCTCGCGCTTGAGGCGGGCCCGCTCGTCGTTGGTGCGGTAGACACTGCGGGCGAGCTCGATGAAGCGGGGACCGAAGTCGCCTTGGCGCTCACAATCCCGAATGTCGTCCTCGACCTGCCACAGGACCTCATTGACGTGCTTGAGCTGGGCCGTAAGCTCCTGCATGTCAGGTGTGGCGGGAATCGCTGTCGTCGCTGTTTGGGTGAGGATGTCATACTCGGTCCTGACGTTCTTGAGCTTGTCGGGATCGGAAATGTGGGCGAGCTTGATCTCCAGGATTGTAATCTTGTCGATCAACTCGCCGGGCGCCACCTCCACCAGTATGGACGAGCGTGCGGGGTGAGTAGGAAGAGAAGCGGTCATAGAAGCATCCTCATCATGGTCCGTGTAGCAGTAGAAGGGCTGCCCTGCAGCAGCAGGTGCTCCAGCTTCCTTCAGCGCCTCAGCCATTCTCCTGACCACGCTATCCCAGTCACGCCGCGAGGTTTGTCGAGAGCCTGAGGCTTGGGTGCGTCACACTTGGAGATCCCCCGGATACGTCCGTGCGCTTCTGCCGGTCAAGGTGCGGCGCATCTCTCGTAGCCTTTTGTCCGTCCCTCTGCTTTCTGGATTGCAGAAGTAGAGGCGATGATGCTTTTGGCTTGGTGCCCCCCTTGAGTCTTGCCTGCATCTCACGCCACTGCTTTCTTGACGGCAGTCTGCGTCCTGGCACTTTGTACCTCTGTCTTTCCTGGTGCTCCTGTTGGCTCTCAGCCAGGCGCTTGGCTTTGGCGATCTCCTTCAGGTCCTGGGGCGTTTTCCGCTCACCGGGCACACAGGCCAGGAGGAGGAGATCCACTGCCCTGAGGCATGCGCCAACTTGGTGGTCAGCATCAGGGTGTCACAGGAGCGATCCACATCAAGGTCCAATGTCGGCGCTAAAGTCACGCGTTAATACCGTCTCACCTCTACGAATCACCGTGTACGAGGCTCGGTAATATCCCGCACCCCAACCATTGGCAGGCATGCGCCGGCCTGCAAACAGCAGGCTCTGGGCGCGATGTCCTGTGAGTGGGGGCTCGCTGTGGTCCACCACCACCTCTCGGCCTGGCCCCGTAATCTTCAGGCGCTGTACGTCACCCTTCTGTAAGCCGATGGCTCGCACAAAGGCGATAAGGGCAGGGCTATCGCGGCGGGGCGGGTCACGCCCCGCCTCACCCTCCTCGACCATGTTCATGGTCACGGGAGCCGTGGAAAAGCCGACGTTCAGCATGGTCGTGGCGCGGTAGTTCAGTTTCGCTGCAGTAGCCGCAGCCCACAGGGATTGGCCCCCTCCGCACGATCCTGACTGAGCACCAAATGCGAAGGGATCCACCACCTGCCCCTGATGGCGAAGCGTGAAGTGAAGATGGGGGTATTCCGTGAGGCCTGAGAGTCCAATCTGCCCAATCGGCTGTCCTGCTGTGACGCGCTCGCCCGGCCTCACGCGCATGCTGCCATTCGCCATGTGGCAATACTGGCTTTCGAAGCCATTCTGATGTTGGATGACGGCGGCATTGCCACACTCCTGCCCGTGCACGGCTTCGGGTCCGATCGTGCGAACTGACACGTCGCTCACACCGTCCCGGATGCGGGCGACAACACCATCCGCGGCTGCAAGGACGTCAACGCCGACACGCTGAGCCGCCAGCGTGGTCAAGCGGATATCTGTCCCGTTGTGCCCGTCATATGAGAGAGTGCCACACTGGTAGTCGGCGGCCGCTTGAGGTGACGGGTCACGGTCGACATAGTTTTGAACAAAGCAGTTTTCGCCGATCGTACAGGCGACCGGGAACTCCAGGCGTATCTCCTGAGCAGATGCCACTCCTGTCGTAAACAGGAGACATACAGTAGTTGTGGCGTTTCTCATGTGATCCGTTAAGCCAACGAGTAAGAAGCGAGCGTTGCTGGCTTATGAGCGCAGCCTCGCCTCGCGTCTTCTCGTGCCGAGTTGTCGAGCCAAGTCCAAGTCTCGCGTCGGAGGCGATGTTGAATTTATGGCCGAGCTCTGCAGCGATCCAGAGCGGGCGTCAAATCCAACATTAGGAGCCCGGCTCTACGTCAATACGGACGGAGACGGTATGCGACTGACCCGCATCACTCCTAATCTCATAGCGAATGGAGTCGCTCCCTTCATAGCCTTGGCGGCTTTGGTAGAGTACCAATACGGCTGGCGCCTCAAGACCAGGACAGCCGGCAATGCTGTTGGTCTTAACGGTCGCTGGCCTGAGCGTCACCGTTCCATGCTTGGCGGACTCAAGAAGGCGAACGTCGGGGCGCGGCCTCGCTGTGCAGTCCTTCTGCGCGAGGAAGTGGTGAGCGACGCGTTCCTGCTTGCCTGATAGGACAGTGGCTGCCGTATCACGCACCTCCTGTGCGAGTGGTGGCGTCATGAAAGCCATACAAAAGATGCTGGCGAGCAAAGTGGAACGCGGAGTGATCATGATGGAGGTTCCTCGTGGCTGTTCGAGACAATCGTGTTGGTTCATCGTGGCATGGGCGAGGCAGCCTCAAAACTGGTATCCATATGGCCAACCGAGGCAAAATCTTGACAGCCGCGAAGCGATGTCCGACTGCGCTTCTATCACTCGTGTGTGAAAGCCGGGACTAAGGTGGTTCCGGCATCCGAGACCCTACGCCGCCAAGTCGAGGGTCACAGAGCCATACTATGCGCTTGCGAAGAGCAGGTAATGCCAACGGAGGTCAAGCAGACCCGTGACGAACCCTCGGAACCCATACAACCACGAAGTCGCTTATGACGAACATGTCTGGCTGCCTAAGGTCGGCGCCGGATACCTGTCCCTCGAGGCTCTTGAGCCGGAGTACGAGTCCATTCTGGAGTGGGCCTTTAGGATCTTTCCTGAAGTTCTCCTCGTCAACCACGTCCGTGAGCACAAGCTCGTCGTGCAAGCAGATTTGATCCGAAGACTCGATAGCAGCGACATACAGAAGATTCGCGCCAAGTGTTCTGAACTTGGCATTTCTGCGTTACCCCTTAATCTACTGCGGATCGGGACCCACTTCTTTCCCGATGTCGCTGCAAAGCTGAATACGATCGCGGCCAATCCGCCGGATCACATACACCGTATTCAGAAGGGCGACCGCTACTACATTGGCGACATCTATTGAACCAACATGATTACGAGCTCTCTCGACCGGTCGAGGCTAGGCTTCGAGGCGGGCGCTCATTATTTGGACTTTGGGTGCTCGTCCGGATCTCTGATCCGAATGCTTCAAGCTTATCGACCCTCCGCACGTTTCCACGGCGTCGACCCAATCAGGGAAGCTGTTGAGTGGGCGGCAGCGGAGATCAAAGGCAGCATGTTCGCAGTCTCTCAGCAGAGTCCGCCGCTCAACTACCCCGACGAGAGCTTTGACGGAGTGATGGCCGTATCGATCTGGTCCCACTTTGGAGAGCGAGAGGCACTAGCCTGGTTCGACGAGGTCTACCGTTGCCTCAAACCTGGTGGGTGGCTCTTTCTTACGACGCATGGACTTCTATCAGTCTACCGCCATTGCTTCCTCCGCATTCATCCTCCAGAGCGCGTCAAGGCGTTGTTTGAAGGGCTGCTGAACAGTGATTATGTGTTCGAGGAGAAGTATGTCGGCCAGTCGCCGGAAGGGCTCGATGTCCAAGGCTGGGGCAACGCTTATATCTTGCGGTCTTGGTTCGTGCGGAACCTAGCCGACAAATGGAACCTCTCGTCATGTGAGCCTGGCGCTAACCAAAGCAACCAGGATATATATGTTCTGACGCGTCGCTAACGTTTTGCCCCGGTCACGGCTCGCCTCTTCAATCGACGGCAGCTACGTCAGGTACGGTTCGGGCGCGCAAGCGGGGCGTCACGTCGACGGTGGGGCATTTTTGAGTGGCTAGGGTACCATAGGGCAGTGCTGTGATGATCTAGGGTGACTCGCCATCTAACGGGATCCTGAGCGGGACCGATGCCGATTGCTTAGACTTCGGCGGCAGCAACCTGACGGATGCTATTATTGGCGTAATCACCGACTTCGATGAGCTGGTCGTGATTGCGAGCTCGAAGATCATTTTAACCCAGGGCTCAGACGACGTTGGGGTGGACAACAACGGCGACCACCCGGTTGATGTGCGCATACTCATCAGTAATTCCGCTGAGTTCGACCCCCGCGATTTCACCTTCGCCTAGGCCATAGCCTCCACAGGAGGGGGAACCCCTGTGCTCCTTCCTTCACGGGTTGTAGCGGCTGGTTTTGCTCTAAATGCAGCAGAGCCCCTCCCCCGGTAGCACCGCAGGGGAGGGGCTCTGCTGCGCTCGTGCTTAGTGGATTAGGTGGGTCGGTCCAAGGAACCCACGCAGAACACCACAGGCGCGCTGGAACCGGGGCTTTAAGGGCGCCGCCTAGCCTAGAGCATCCCGTCGAATAGACTTGGATCAGCAACACGTGGCTCAGTGGGAGCACTGAGGCTGTTCTGTACCCTCGGTCTCCATTGTGAGGTGGCAGGCATGAAGACTGACGCATATGACAGCTGCTGCTTAGGTATGCGGATCCTCGTGGTAGAGGATGAGCCCTCTGTCATGCAGTTTGTTGTGACCCAGCTTACCAGTCTTGGTTACCAAGCGACGACAGCCGCAACCCTGACAGAGGCTCTTGCTCTGCTGGATCAGGAGCAATTCGACCTGCTCTTCACTGATATTGCGCTGCCTGAAGGTGAGGGCGGGCTAGAGTTGGCCGAGTGGGTCCGTGAGACCCAGCCTGGCATGCCTGTGCTGCTCACCTCGGGGTATCCACCGCAGTCCATTGCGTCACGCGGTGCAGGCAGTCACCTGCCACTGCTCCGCAAGCCATATAGGCGCAAGGAGCTGGAGAAGGTCTTGGCTGAGACCCTCGCACATGCGGCCTGAGGCTCTGGTGGACATCGATGGCAACGGACACTGAGAGGTGCTCCTCCAGGGCGACAGCTCCCTCTCAGCTGCAGGCGTGACCTAGCTCCCCACCTGCCCCTAAGGCAGTCCTCGATACAGTCCCTGCCCTCCCTCAGCGGGGAGGGATTTTTGCGTTGACACAGAGAGGCCTGTTTGGTTGATGAGGTAGCAACCTTAGCCCGCCCATCCTGCTGGAATCGATGATCATACCAGCCCCTGATAGCGCGGGCGCGTCTCATGCACCTGATGGGCAGTCGCGATGCTTGAAAAGCTCCGTTCCATAGCCGAGCGGGCGGTGAGTATGTCTCACCAGTGGCCACTACAACCGGCTCCGGAACATCCTCTGCTGACTCAGGTTCACGCCCTGTCACCGCAGCAGGATCGGGAGCTCGCCTGTGCTGTATCGATGCTTTGGGATAACTTTGTCGATGAGCTAGGCGGGGTTGACGAACTACGGGCGCGTGACGAGGCCGAGCAGACGGGGTTCATTCGGCTCATGGAGGCCGCAGCTCAGCGTATTCGTGGGACTGCCCCAGCAGAGAAAGCCCACTATGCCCTCGCGCCTGAGCTGATGGCCCTCTACGTCGACGCTCTCAGACGGGCCGAGCATTTGCCTCTCGATCAGGAGATCGCCACGGTGGCGTCGCGTCTCTGCTCGCGCGGAGCCCTGGTCAGAAGGGCCGGGAGAAGCCAGAGCGGCAAAGCTGACACGACCCCGGCCAAGAAGGCCGCGTAGGGCGACCTCACTGCTGTGCGACACAAGGCTCTTCTCCCCACGGAGAAGGACCGTTTGCGCTTCAGGAGCGCCTCACGGCCTGTGACCGCACTGATCTCGACCTGACGGCCGTAGCCCGGCTCGGTGGTCAGCCCTGGTGAGCTGCCGCGAGCATCCCGCCCGACGGGCACTGCACGTTCTCAGGATCTGACGCAGCAATGTAGGCGATTTGCTCAGAACTGTGCCAGAGCTCGACTGATCGTCCGCCGCGCTCCTGTTCGCGAGCGAAGCTGACGGCCCCATCCTCGCTCAGGTATTCGAGCATCGTGGCCTTGGAGATGTGACCATCTTCGTCGAGCGTATACAGCCGATAATGCTTCAGTTCTGACATCACAGGCCATCGCTTTTCGTTGCGATACGGCATTGATTTATGTTGGTCGACATTCCGCTAGGAAAGCAGTACGACGACATACGCCAAGTCGCCTAGGCCAACTGGCCGATAGCCAAGTAGCTTGTGCCTTATGGTCTAATCGCGGGATATTAGATCGAGCTTACGCAAGGGAATCAGAGCTGGTGAGTGCAGCATCACATGTGCAGGAGTATCAGCTCTTCCGCCATATCCGGCGTGAGGACCTCTGGTGCGCTGTCCCATCCGGGCAGGCTCTGCCGCAGGCCCTTGGCACGGCATCTTGGGTGCTTCTTGATCTCACGATCAGTGGGAGCGGACGTCCGCCCGGCTTCGATGAGGATGCGGCAGCTTACTCCTCTGGCCAGCAGGGCTTCTATGTGTTCCGCTGGGGCCACAGGATGGCGCCTCGTCCGCGCTCACGTGTGCTGGATCAGACCACCGGGGCGCAGCTGGCGCTCTAAGTCTCCTCTACCGCAAGGAGCCCAGCACTCTTTGCCACTGGCCTCTGTGTAGGATGTTTCGCTTTCCCCAACCTCTGGCTAGGCTCCTGGTGCGGTGCCCTCCTGTTCCCCCCGACCGGGAGGGGCGCCGCGGGCTCCTCTCTCGCGGTGCAATGAGCGGGAGAGGAGCCTCAAGAGAAGCCGCGTTCTCATGTGCAGCCGATGACGCCTTTCCAGTGCCGGATGGCACGAGTTGCCCTGGACTGGAGCCGGGTTGATCTCGCGCGTCGGGCAGGGGTGGGCATGGAGACGATCTACCGCTTCGAGAGAGGACGTGCGCCTCACGCCCGTACGGTGATGAAGATTCGCTCTGCGCTTGAGGCGGAAGGGCTGCTCTTCCTCGAGGACGATGGCGTGCCGGTCGGGGTGAGGTTTGCCCTTGCCGCGACACGGAAGGCCTAGGCTCAGGGCGTGGTCAGGGGCTAATCTTAGCCTGGGGCTGCTTGCCCTTCGCCGCTGCGCCTTTGGCAGCGAGGACCTGATCCAGGTAGGCTGCTGAGATGCCGGTCTTCTGCACGATCTGCGGACGGCTCATGGCCTCCGCCATCTCCACGAGAGCCCTGTGATCATAGCGCTGCCGGCGCTTCTAACTCTGGAGCGCTTGGCGCATCCCTCTCTGCTGCAGATAAAGTTTGGATCAGCCCGGCACCACGTGCACCTCTTTCCTCATCTGGAGAGGAGCCTTTGTCATTTCAGGGGCAGGCCTTGAGGCTTGCACGGGCCAGTATGCCATCAGTTCTAGAGCTCTAGGCTGAATAGTGAAGCACCGCCCAGGCGGCCTAATCTGGATAGCAATTCTCTCGCTACTACCGGCGCCTGGAGCCTCTCGACATGGCAAAGCCTGACGTACACGAAGCTCACGAGCGAGCTCCTAGCGGGGTCTACCTTGTGGCCGATGATGACGAGTTCTTCCGCATGGCGCTAAGTGCGATCCTGCGGCAGAAGCTCGGAGGAGCTGAGATCATCGAAGCGGGCTCGCTCGACGAGGCAATCGAGCTGCTTGCAGAGACGAGTAACGTCGCTCTGGCGCTCTTCGATCTTGCCATGCCCGGCATGGCAAGCGCCGCGAGCCTTCGTGCCGTTCGGGAGAACTTCCCCTCGACCCAGGTGGCAGTCGTCTCAGCCTCCACCCGGCGTTCTGATGTGCTTCTCGCCCTTGAGGCCGGAGCCCACGGCTATGTCCCAAAGAGCCTCGGAGCTGCAGAACTCGCGCAGGCGCTTCAGGCCATCCGCGCCGGCACAATCTATGTCCCACGTTTGCTGGCTGACATCACAGCGGTGGCCGGTGAGCCGTCGTCCCTCGTGATCAGGCCTGAGGCACCATCAGGGGCTTCGCCGCTCGGGATAACCAAACGCCAACAGGACGTCTTAGAGCTCATTGTGCGGGGCCTCTCCAACAAGGAGATCGCGCGCGAGCTCAGCCTGGGCGAGGGCACCGTGAAGGTGCATGTAGCGGCGCTGTTCCGGACACTCGGTGTGACGAGCAGATCTGCCGCCGCCGCCGAAGGCGCCCGACGCCTGAACCAGTGACGGGTCAAAGAGGCACCATCCCGGCATTCGAGGCGCCAGTCTAGTGGGAAGCCGCTCCCGAGGACTGCAGCCCTGATAGGGCAAGGATCTCTCCCGCTGCGGCCAGCGCCTCGATTGGGAGCTTGAGAACGACAGCTCCTCCAGCATCGGCTATCTCGAACTGCAGGGGGCCCCCCGTCGGCCCGTCGGCAAAAAACTCGCGTGCGCTCTGGATGGCTTCTGCAAACACAGCGGCGAGGTCAGGCAGATCGAGCGGCTCATCATCCTGGACGAGGCCCTGCTCATGGCGGACGTGGAAGTGAAAGAGAGCCATCGAACGATTTCCAGGATCAGTGCTGTGGCAGAGTGCGAATCCTAACTTACCCTGTCACGCTGCTCGGTCCATCCTGGCGGGAGAGCCTAAGCGCTTCGTTAACCTTGGTAGGCCAGTCGGAGTCGGCCCGCTGGACAGGGCCGCTGCCACCCGCCACACTCCATTTTTGAGCAATCACGTACGTCCCAGGAGCTGCGAGCTCGTCTTACGGCTGCCACGGTTCGCATCTCACAATGTCTTAGCACAGCAGGGGGTGAGGTGATGAGTGTTCCATCTGACCGCGTCATCGGAAAGGCAGCCCACGCATTCAGGGAGGCGCTAAGCGCCTCCTGGCAGCAGCGGCGTGTTGAAGAGGACAAGATCCTCCAGGCTTTCGGCCCAGCCTCCGATCGAATCACCACCTTCCTGAACGAGGTCGCATCGAGCGTGTCTGAGGTGACGGGGCAGGAAGCCAAGGTGGAGGAGATGACAGGGACCATCCATGTTGGTCGCAGCACTCTGCTCACCCATCATACTATCCTTCATCCTGCTGGAGACTTCCACGTGCGTGTGCTGCATGCGCGCGAGGGTTTTGAGTACCACAAGGAGCGCTTGGAACTCTCCGACGTTGATGGTCTCGTCAGCCGCATCCTGCGCGACGCACTTGTGCACTTTGGGCCAAAGCCCATGTGATCACGTCAGGGTAGGTCATGAGGCTCCCACCTCAGAGCTCCATGAGCAATGGTCGCATCCGGGGATAACGGAGCTCCTCCCGAGACAGAGCCGCCACCGCCACCGCCCTGCGGACCGGTCCTGGAGAGGGGCCAAGATCGATAACGTCGACATCTACCGTTCTCCCGCATTCCTGGGCTGACGGTTGAGAGCTTTGGCCGCATCACGTGAGCTCCTAATCGTGTGAGAAGTTGAGCTGCTACAGTGCAGTCCGCTCCGATGATAGGGCGATGGCCCTAAAGTTTCTGCGATTGAGTAGGCGGTGAAGCAAAGTCCATTAGCTGCAAACCTGCCCGAGCAGATGATAAGGGGTGCACCTCATGGCCTGCCCACCATTACTAAACGCTAGTGTTGTAGACTAACCCTTCGTTCTCTTGGGTGGGCTCAACCGCAGGAGCTCTCGCCCAAGAAGGCGTGTGGTGTGCGTTGTTCCGGGACCTTGCATGGTTCCCTGCATCTGCTGCCACTGCCTCCTTGAGGGCAGTCGCCGTCCTGGCACTTTGTGCCTCTGCCGCTCCTGGTGCTCCTGGTGGCTCTCGGCGAGGCGCTTGGCCTTGGCGATCTCCTTCAGGTCCCGCGGGGTCTTGCGTTCGTGGCAGGCGAGGCAGATGGCTGCTAGCCGCTGCGGGTCGTTGGCGTCCTCGTGTTTGTCGCGCAAGCCAAGTGGCGGCCTGTGATCGAAGACAAAGAAGCCGAGGATGAGCCTGGTGCCGCAATCGGCACAGCAGCCGTGCTGGCGCAGCATGATCTCGGCTTTGAGCCGCTGGGGCAGGGTTCGTCTGTGGCAGATCTCAAAGGGCCGCTGGCGCATCGTGACCTCCTGTCGTGGGTACCGCGTTGAGGGAGCTGGGCACGGGATCCTGACCCGTGCTCTCGTCTGGTGGGCTGAACGCACTCAGCAGCTCAGGATGGGCTCCCATGGCCTGGGCTCGGCTCAGGAAGGCTTGATCGAGCGCTGCCCTGTCGGGCTCATCCAGCCTGCTCCTGACCGGCAGGATGTCCTTGGCCCAGCGCAGAAGAGCCGCCTCGTCCGCCACGGCCTCCAGGCTCACCAGCAGGTCTGCGGGTGAGGCAGGTGTCACTGCACCCTCGGTGAGGGTGTGGGGTCCAGACAATGGAGCCTGGGCCTGGGTGGCGCCTGCCACGCGGCCTCTCACCCTTGAGAGTGGCTGGTCCACACGGGAGCGGTGCCTCACCGGCACCCGCCCTGCGAGCACAGCCTGGGGTGTCCTCTGTGCGCTCGCGTTCCGCCGATCTGCCCCACCTCCAAGCTCTGGTGCGTCGAGGTCGTCCTCGCCGGTGATGCCCACGAGGGCAAAGAGGCTGTAGCGACGAGCATAGGTGAGGGCTGCTCCTAAGAGCTTGGGATCTGACACATCCCCCAGCCGACACACTGGCCAAGTGGTGCTGACCCACTCGCCAGAAGTGTGAGCGAGCGTGGTGGTCAGCACCAGCATCCTCTCAGCTGAGGGTGAGGTCC